>OGRY01000049.1_pt1 | contig 106972 bp, 79 predicted proteins | sample 1553551 | NCBI WGS metagenome assembly OGRY01 (sample SAMEA2580101, study PRJEB22360) | human gut metagenome | biome: human gut; feature: human-associated habitat; material: faeces | place: Denmark | collected 2008/2010
TGAAGTACCTTAGAAAATAACAGTAAAATCTGTGAAGTAAATTTAGGCATAGTCATTTTAACTACTTACTTAGTCGATGAAGTATATATCCTATGGCACTTGAAGTATATATCCTGTGGTACTTGAAGTATATCTGTCCGGTAAGGTTGGTATTGTAAGGATATGTACCATTGCGTCTTTGTAAAAAAAGTTATTAAAAGATATAGGGATGCGATATTGGAGAATATAGTTTAACTTTGTGCATTATGTTCACCCTAAAAGGGCGATGTGTTGTATATAATATAATGTATAGAGTATGACTTTGCGAAATTTGCTTTTCTGTTTTTTTATGGTGATGATCTCTGTTTCATGTATCCGGGAGGAGGCGCCCAATGCGGAAGCGGATATCTTGTCGTGTACGGTAGATGGCGATATATTGAAAGCCGAGCCGGAGATCGACAACGAGTCCGTGACGCTGACCGTGAAAAGTGACGCCGATATTACAAACCTAGCCCCGGTATTCACCTTGACTCCCGGCGCTACTATCAAGCCGGCTAGTGGCACCGCTTTTGATTTTACGACCCCGAGAACCTATACGGTTACTTCCGAGGATGGCCACTGGACGAAGACCTATACGGTACGTTGCATCGTCTCTGGTGTGAGCACGGAATATCATTTCGAGCATATAACGATGGAGCCGAAGAATGAACGTTATCAGATATTCTATGATTTCACGTCGAATGGAGATTCCGTGACATGGGCGAGTGGTAACGCCGGTTTTGGTTTGACGGGTGTGCCCAAGACTCCGTTGGATTATCCCACCATGCAAGACGATAACGGCTATATCGGTAAATGCGCTAAACTGGTCACCCGGAGTACGGGTAGCTTCGGTAGCGGATTCGGTATGCCTATAGCCGCCGGAAATCTCTTTATCGGTACGTTTGATTTGCTGAACGCTATTCCGGACGCAAGGAAAGGCACGAGATTGGGACGTCCTTTCGATCATGTGCCGACTTACTTGAGTGGTTATTATAAATATAAAGCGGGAGAGTCGTATAAAGTGAATGGCGAGGAGGTAAAAGGTAAGAAAGACCAATGTGATATCTACGCCATCTTCTATGAGACGGATGAGAATGTGAAATATTTGGATGGTTTCAACGGGCTGACAAGCCCGAACCTGATATCCGTTGCCCGGATCAGCGATCAGAAAGAGACGGATGAGTGGACGCGTTTCTATATCCCGTTCGTGGCTAAGCCCGGTAAGGTGATCGATAAGGATAAGCTGGCGAAAGGTGGTTATCAGTTATCCATAGTCTTCTCTTCGAGTTTGAAAGGTGATGTCTTCGAGGGAGCGGAAGGTAGCACGCTTTGGATCGATGAGGTTGAGATAATCCAGTCCGGTGAGAACTAAAAAAACAGAGGATATGAAAAGATATATAGTATTAATAGGTATACTGTGCCTGTCGGGTGTCGTTACGTTGAAGGCGCAGCAGGAAAGAAACCAAGGAATCATCTGGTCTTCCCTAAGGGGATTGGAATATACGGTAAAGGCCGGTATCAATATCGGCGGAACCGCTCCGGTGCCATTGCCTCGTGAGATTCGTGCGATAGATAGTTACCGTCCTACGCTTTGTGTCTCCATAGAGGGCGATATCAAGAAATGGTTCGGCGAGAGCAAGGAATGGGGTATGATGATCGGTCTCCGTCTGGAGAATAAAGGTATGGAGACAAAAGCGACGGTTAAGAATTACAGCATGGAGATCATTGGCTCCGGTGGCGAGAAGCTGAAAGGAAACTGGACCGGCGGCGTGCAGACGAAAGTGGAGAACACTTATTTCTCGATACCGGTCGTGGCTCTTTACCAATTGAATAACCGGGTGAGTTTCTCGGCGGGACCATTTGTCTCGTTCGCTACAAACCGGAACTTCTCCGGCTACGTATACGACGGATATCTGCGTGAGATCAATCCTACCGGTACGAAGGTGGAGTTTTCCGGCGACAACCGTGCTTCCTATGATTTCTCGGATAACTTAAGAAAGTTTCAGTGGGGAGCGCAGATTGGTACGGAATGGAAAGCGTTTAAGCACCTTATCGTATACGCTGACTTGACATGGGGATTGAACGATATCTTCCAAAAGGATTTCGATACGATTACCTTCGGGATGTATCCGATCTATCTGAACGTAGGCTTCGGATATGCGTTTTAGGAATTGATATGAATCAAAATAAGGCTATCCCGGACAAGGATAGCCTTTTTTATTAAAAGATTATTATGGAAATAAATTATTTTTTATAACTTTGGGGCAATAATTCTCAGACCAAGTTACATTTTATCTTATATTATTAACAAAATTACCATGAAAGAAAACACTAAGAAGGGCGTAAGCCGTAGAGAGTTTTTGGGTCTTTCCGCACTAGGATTGGCTAGTTTAACAATTCTTCCCAGTTGGGCCATGAATGGCGTTCGTATCGCTCCGAGCGATCGAGTCGTTTTAGGTTTTATCGGCCTAGGTCAGCAAGCATTATCAGACTTTAAAGGATTTGCCGCATGTCCGGGCGTACAGGTTGCCGCATGTTGTGACGTGGACACGATGAAAACAGAGCGTTTCAGAAGACGTGTCGCTGAATGGCAAGCCTCAAAGGGAATGAACCAACGTTGTGATCAATATGAGTTTTACGAGGATTTGCTGGAGCGTAAGGATATCGACGCTATCGAGGTCGCTACCCCGGACCATTGGCATGCCTTGGCTACGATCCATTCTTGCCAGTCCGGAAAAGACGTGTATTGCCAGAAACCGTTGGCTTATACGATCGCTGAAGGTTTGGCTATGGTAAAAGCCGTACGTAATAATAAACGTGTGCTTCAAGTAGGTAGCCAGCAACGTTCCAGCAGAGAGTTCCAAGCTGCGATCGATATGGTTCAGAATGGAGCCATCGGTCATATAGAGAAAATATATGCACGTGTAGGTGAGCCTCCTACGCCGCTGAGCTTGCCGGAAATGCCGGTTCCCGCTAATTTGAACTTCAATCAGTGGATGGGTCCGTTGAACGATCCGAAGATTCATTATCATCCCGATTTATGTCCTCCTATTTCTCTGGATCCGGAAGAGAACGAGAAACTATGGGGTGCATGGCGTTGGTATCAAGAGACTGGTAATGGTTATACCGCTGACTGGGGCGCTCATATGTTCGATATCGCCCAAGCCGCTATCGGTATGGATGGCTCTGGTCCGGTTGAGTTTACACCTAAGGGATACAATGGCACGCAATATTCAACCATGCGCTATGCGAATGGTATCGTAATGACTGAACAACCTTATTTGGAGGATAATCCGGATGCGCAGGGTATTAAGTTTGTTGGTGATAACGGTTGGATCGAGGTAGCTCGTGGCTATATCAACTGCTCTGATCAGTCTAAGATCCCCGCCGACTTGAAGAATTTGATCGAGAAGCGCCCGAGAATGATGACTCCGGAAGAGCGTAAGAAGATGTATGAGGAATATATGAAGAAGCTGAAAGACAGCAAAAAGAAGGGTAACGATGCTGGCAATTATGAGACTAGCGCTCCGCATATGCAGAACTTCATCGACTGCGTTCGTTCACGTGAGAATCCGATCGCACCGGTTGAGGTAGGTTGCAGTACGAATACGCTTTGCTGTTTACAGAATATTGCCCGTGAGCTAGGCCGTCCGGTTAAATGGAACCCGGCTACATTAAGCTTCGGTAATGATAAGGAGGCGGCTTCCCACCGTTTGTACTGGTATCAATATCGCAACCCGTATTCATTGCCTTATTTCTGTAAATAAGCCTATTTAAATAGAATGATGTTATGAGTAACAGACGGGATTTCTTAAAAAATCTCTCTCTCTTTACCGCTGGTGGATTGCTGGCTGGTAAAGCCGGTTCCGCAAATGCGGCGAACGCTGCGTTGGGAGTTGTGGATGAGGTCCATGCCGGCAATGAGATTGGCTTGCAGATCTATTCTTTATCCCAAGAATTATATAAAGGCGACGTGGCCGCTAATCTTCGGAAGGTGAAGGATATGGGATACTCCAAGCTGGAGTTGGCGGGTTATGGTAAAGGCGCTATCGGAGGTGTTCCTATGATGGACTTCAAGAAAATGGCGGAAGACGCAGGCTTGAAGATCATTAGCTCGCACGTGAATCCAGTCGACGCATCTATCTCTGACCCTTTTAAGGCTATGATTTTCAAATACTCGAAGGAGGTTACCCCAAAGATCATGGAGTATTGGAAAGCTACGGCTGCCGATCATGCGAAACTAGGCTGTAAATATTTGATCCAGCCGATGATGCCGACGATTACTACGCACGATGAGGCTAAACTTGTTTGCGATATTTTCAATCAGGCCTCGGATGTTATCAAGGCGGAGGGTATCGCCACTGGTTTTGGCTATCATAATCATAATATGGAGTTCAATCGTGTCGCAACGAAAGAGCAACAGGAGAAGGTGAAAGGAAATCCTTTCGCCGCTTTCATGAAAGTCGGAGACCAGATTTATGACTTGATGCTGAAAGATACGGACCCGAGCAAGGTTTACTTCGAGATGGATGTTTATTGGACTGTCATGGGACAAAACGATCCTGTCGAGTATATGCAGAAACATCCGGATCGTATCAAGGTATTACATATCAAGGATCGTGCCGTATTCGGCCAAAGTGGTATGATGAACTTTGAGATGATATTCAAGCAAATGTACGCGAACGGAATCAAAGACTATTTTGTAGAGTTGGAGCAAATGCCGGACGGACGTACTCAATTTGCGGGTGTGAAGGATTGTGCCGACTATTTGATCAAGGCTCCTTTTGTAAAATGAAGTAACAATCGATAGATCGTAAGCCTCGGGGTCAATAGACTCCGGGGCTTTTTTATTAGATGAAAGGCAACATAAACGGGTCTATTTTGTTTTTATAAAAAGAAGTTTATATCGCAAAAATAAAGGAAAGGATGAGTTCTAGGATAAGGAAGATATTGAAACATACGGTGATCGCTGTTTTATCGCTGGCTGTATTGTTCCTAGTTTTGAATCTTTTCCTGACAGGTCGTTTGGAGCGGTACCTGAAAAGAGAACTGATAGAGCGTACGGCGAATGCTACGGATGGTTTTTATCGTCTTTCTTTCGATAAGCTTTCTATTAGCTTCTTCAAGGGAGAGCTAAGGTTAGAGGGTATTTCATTGGAGCCGGACTCTAAGGTTTTTGAACATTGGGCCGCCTTGGATAGCTTGCCCGATACCTATGTAAGTACCCGGATTGAGGTGATAGATTTTAAGGGAATTAATTTGGTATGGCGATGGAATTACCGGCAACTCCATTTCAATACCTTTGAGATCCGCTCGCCGGAGGTTCGTGTATACGGCTCTTCCGGATCAAACCCGTTAGTTTCCGGACTGGCGGCAGATACGGTAGAGCATGCCGAATCGAAGACCTTGTACGAGGTGATCTCTCCATACATAGATGCCCTGAGCGTAAAGACCTTGAACTTGGAAAATGCCAGTATCTCTTATAATGTGGAAAACCAAGTCTCGCCGATTATCTATACGTTGAATAACGTAAGTTTCCATGCGTATGGTTTTATGTTGGATTCTACCTCTTCACGGAGCGGGAAGCTGTTGTATTGCGATAACTTCGATTTTGTCACGAACCAGCCGCAAACCTTGTTGGTAAATAATGATTTTAGGTTGGAGACGGATAGTATATGCCTCAGTACCCAAGATTCCATTATCTATATCCAAAAAATCCAATTGCTTCCGCAAGAATTATTGTGGGGGGAGACCAATCGGAAACCTACGAATTATCTGGAAGGGAAAGTGCAAACCGTAGAGATACAAGGGATTCACTTTAGACGGGAAGAAGCCTTGAACTATTTGTCCGCCCGTAATTTTGAGATACAATCTTCGGATATTAAGGTGTATGACTTAACTCGGGAGAAGAAGCAGGCGAATGCCGATGCGGATTCTTTGGTGCAAGCCTTATCGTTATATGATGTGATCTCTCCAGTACTACATAGTATATCCGTGGATCAAATACGAATAGAGCGAACCGCACTTCACTATTCCTTAGCCTTGAAAGGGCAGATAGAGGACTTCTCGATCCCTGAGTTTAATTTCCATGCGGAAGGTCTTCTGATCGACTCCTTGGTAGCTCCGGGCGAGGAACTGAATTATTTTCGTTCCATTGCGTTTGAGGCGAATGATATACAAGGGATCATGAGGGCTCGTAATCATCGGTTCGATATCAAGCGTTTGGCGATGAATACGGCCTTAGGCTCGTTTCATATAGATAGCATGCGACTACGTCCGTTGTCGGTCCGCTCCCGTAATGATTATTTGTCGGGAAGTATCGATACGATCCGGATAGACGGGTTGGCGTACGACAAAGGTATTAGTGCGGATTTACTGATGATTCGGTCGCCTCGCTTGGTTTATTATAAAACGCCTTCTGTTGAATCTCCGGATAAAGGAAAAAGCGCATCTGTAAATAGCCGTGTGGATGTGGAAAGTTTGTTAAATCCTTTCCTTCGGTATCTTTCCATCCGTAAAATCCAGATTCGGAACGCAAATGTGACATTGGAGGATCGTGAGATAAATGATACGACTCGGTACCGACTCAACGGCCTCAATTTCTTTGCCACGAATTTCTTGGTGGATGAGCAAACGAACCGGAGTGGGCAATTGTTTTTCAAGTATGATCATTTTGGTCTTAGTTTCCGGGATTTCGATAACTACTTACCGGGAAAGGATCTGCGTGTGACTATAAGAAAAGGTTCGCTATCCACCGTAAACGGCTCTTTCCGTCTACAGGATGTGACCCTGGCCGCTAAAAAGGACTCGATACGTTTTTCAACCCCATTGATTTCTTTGACGGGATTCCGGATTCCCAAGAATAGCATCTATCAGATCGGGTTTGACCGATTTGATTTATCCGATGGTGATTTTTCTATGTCTTGGGGATCGGATACGACAATATTGCGGACTGAGAGCCAAAAGGATATCCAATTGGCTTTGGAGAATGTGTTTGTGGATTTGAAGAAGAAGACGTTTCAATTAGGTGATCTTCAGCTACAGACGAAGGATATCGATATACCGTTGGATAACGGCTTCTACCGGTTGAAGATCGGGAATCTGGATTTGAGAAAGTTAGGTTTGAGGTTGGATCACGTACATTTAGTCTCGCCTTATTCTAAAATGGAATTCGCTTATAAACAGCCTAAGCATCAAGATTGGTTTGACGTGAAGGTTGGGAACGTAAGATTGAACGACGTGGATATTCCCGGATATTTCTCAACCAAGGAATTACGTGTGGGGGGACTCTGGATAAACGATGTCTTACTACAAAACTTAAAGAACCGGAAGATCCCGGTGGAGCCTCATATCGTTCCGATGATTTATGAAGGTTTACAAAAGGCTCCGGTCCGTTTCAAGATAGATACCGCTTCCGTTGCCAATTTCTCCGTGGTTTATGAGGAATTACCCGTTAAAGGCGATAAGCCCGGTAAGCTTTATTTTACCGATATGAATGGCCAATTTTCAGGTTTGACCAATATCGTTTCCTATCCGGAGCAATTCATCAGATTGCATGCGGACGGGAACCTGATGGGATCGGGGCATTTTACGGCTACATGGCAACTCCCGGTAGATTCATTATACGACCGCTTTCTATTGGATGCCCGTTTGGATAGCCTAGACCTGCTTTCCTTGAATGAGATCGTAAAACCTCTGGCGCCGGCGGAAGTAGTGAGCGGTTGGGCACGGGATGTGGTCTTTCATATGGATGCCTCAAGCCGGAAAGGCCGGATACGGTTAGACTTCCCGTATCGGAAACTGAAAGTGGCCCTATTGAAAGAGAAAGACGGAGAGACCACACAAAAAGGTTTCTTGTCGAGATTGGCGAACTTGGTCTTACGGGATAATAATCCGGCCCATCCTGAGCGGAAAGATAGTAAATTACGTAAGGTCGATATGGAAATTGTGCGAGATCCCTATCATTCCACGTTTAACTATCTATGGCAGATGCTAAGACCAGCCTTGGTGGAATCCGTGGGAGTCTCGAAAAAAGAACAGGATGCGGCCTTGAAAGTGGCAGGTTTCTTCACGAAGGTAAAGCGCTTTTTCGGTCTCGATAAAAAGAAAGATAAGCGGGAGGAGATTGATACAAATAATAAGGAAATAGAATCTTTAAAAGAATAAATAATGGAATATATAGTAAATCACTATCCGGAGAAACATCGTTTCGAGGTAGTAGAAGACGGCTTGACAGCCTATGTGGAATATCGTTTAAGAGGAGATGCCTTGGACATTATCCATACCTTTGTCCCAAAAAACTTGGAAGGGCGTGGGATTGCGGCGACTCTTGTTGAAACAGCTTATAAATACGCAAAGGAACAGGGGTTGCGCCCTTTGGCTACCTGTTCCTATGCGGTTGTGTGGTTAAAACGCCATCCGGAGTTTTAATCCTTGATCGTAATACCTAACATTCTAGCGATGTCCAGTGCTTGTAAGGAGGTTACGGTAGCACCTTTCAACTCTCCTCCGGGAATCGAGCCAATACGTATACCGGCGATCTCGGAGGAAGTAAGATCGATCCCTTTCAAAGAGGTCCGGTGAAACTCGGCCTCTACTAAATTACAATGTTCGAATTCTACGTTCGTGAATTGGCAATTGTCCAATCCGCCTCCTCGTAAAAAGCATTGATTAAAAGATACGTTCCGGAGTTTGCTCATGGAGAAGATTACATAATCTCCTTTGCAATCCCGGATGGTAGTATGATTAAAGATTGATTCGGAGAAATTCGTTCCGGTAAGTTTACACCCAATGAACTCTACCCGGTAAAAGCCACATCCGGATAAATTTATATTTGATAGGTCACAGTTCTTAAATACCACATCGCTAAACTGAGATTTACGATAATTGCAAGCAATGAAACCACAATTGGTGAATAAGCAGGAATTAACGGATAGGTTCTGTTTAGATACGTCCTCGACGCATAATCCATTGAAAGAACATTCTGTAAAATCATCCTCTTGTCTGGATATACAATCCATCCAGTCCACATCCTCCCGTAAGTTTTTTACCAATCTAGGCGCTGTTATTTTCAACATGTTATTGTTTCCTATTTTAATTTAGATGGTAAAGATAACGGATTTGGGCTAAATAAACGATATCTTTACTTTATAGTTCATTTTAGCAATATCGGAAAAGTGTGTTCGGGATAATTCTTCTACTTTTGCCTTGAAATCCTAAGAATCATGCGAATAAAGACAACGACAAAGACAGAGTATCAACAACGTATCAATGTATTGGTTGAATACATAAATAGTCACTTAGGCGAGGATATCGATCTAAATAAGCTGGCGGAGATATCCGGATTCTCTCGTTGGCATTTTCATCGGATCTTTGCGGAGTTCTTAGGGGAACCGGTTGGTACGTTTATCGTTAGGATGCGGGTTGAGACGGCCGCTCGGCTTTTGCGTTACACGGAAATACCTGTCAAGGAGATCGCTTATAAAGTAGGATATGACGTACCCTCTTCTTTGTCTAAGGTTTTTCGCCAGTTCTATGGTATTTCTCCAAATGAATATAGAAACAATAAAGATTATGTAATTATGGAACCGAATAGAATAATGCCCGATATGGAATTGAAGGTCGAGGTGAAAGACTTGCCCGGCAAACAAGTTGCCTACATTCGTTTAAACGGAGGGTATAAAGAAATCGATTATCCGGGAACTTGGATGCGCTTGCTCCAATTTGCTAAGGAGCAAAACATCCAGCCATTGAGTTTTTCACCGATCTGCTTGTACCATGATGATCCGAAAGTGACCTCACCGGATAAGCTGCGTACCGATATTTGTATGGAAGTCGCTCCTGCGGTTTGCCCTAAAGGGGAGATTGGTACGAAAAAGGTATTGGAAGGGCGTTTTATGGTCGCTCTTTATAAGGGAACTTATCAGCAATTAGGGGCTGTGTATGATACGCTTTACGGCAAATATCTCCCCGAGATGGGTCTTTCCTTACGGGAAGTGCCTAGCGGCGAGATCTACTTGAATGATCCTCGTAATACGAAGCCGGAGGATTTATTGACCCAGATTTATGTGGCGATAGAATAATAAGAGCTAGAGAGGTTTCTGAAGTGAATAAATGAATTAATCTTGATTGCCGTCTTCTCTAATTTGCGGCAATCAAGATTTTTAATATTTTAGACGCAATTGTATGATGTGATAACTTATATACTAGCTTTTACAAATTCATTATCGATCCAATAAGTCGCTTCTTCGGAAGTGAATTTCAATATACAATAGCTCGGATCTATTACTCCTCCAGGGAAATGGGCGAACATCCAGTCAGACCAAAGGGCTTTCTTGATTTCCATATCGGAAACGATCTCGACCTTACCCGTTAACACGATACTGTCTCCTCCTTTCATAAAGCAAACTCCGGCTTTCGGGTTGAGTTGGAATTGTATCGTCTTATCAGAGAACGTGCCTGTAGAGAACCATATCTGGGAAATGCCATCCGCTTTTATTTTTCCCATAGGAACCGGATGGGGATAACCCTCTTCCGTAACAGACGCGAGCATAGCGGTGTCACATTCCGTTAATATGGAAATTGCTTTTTCCTCGATTAGCTTGAGGTCTATCATCTGGACGGGTATACATAAATCGATCATACATTTATCTTGTGGATGTTGATCGAGGGGGATGCTTTGATAGATCTCGAATGATTTGCCCGCACAAGGTTTGCATTGGTGTTTGGATGTAAGCGTGTACATCAAGCTCCATGCGGCGGGTATTTCATCCGTTCCTATCTCAAAATGCCCGATCGCATAAAGTCCTCCGGATAATAATCCTTTTGAGATCTCATTTTCTCCCTCTACCTCTTGAGGCACTGTTAAACCGATATCCACACTTAACTCCTTTCCTTCGTGCTGATAGGCTGATATAAGTTTATTTGCCGGACCGGTTATAAGTCCTTTTGGCCCGGCCCATTGCATAAGCTTTCTGATAGAGCTTGGGATCAAGCTCATATCTCCTTGATGATGAAGATACACGATGTGTGTAGCTTGTAGTTCTTTTAGTTCAAAAGTGTAATTCATAAGATTCTTATTTGTAAAAGTTCAATAGTGCAAACATACGGAATGACTATTCTTTCTGGTTGTAAAAAAACGACTTTTTATGTGATAGATTCTTGCGATTTTATTTTTAATCAAATATAAGTAAGCGGTTCATCCGCAGGATTTGGTAAAGTCAGGAAGTAGGAAGGAACGTCTCCCGCTAAACGCTTGAATTCTTTGATAAAGTGGGAATGGTCATAGTAGCCGCAATCTAAGGCGATGCTGCTTAAGTCCGTGTGTGGGGCGTTCCTCAGTACTTCTATGGCATATTGGAATTTTATGATCCGGCTGAATTCTTTGGGAGTATATCCGGTGGCATCCTTGAACTTACGTTGGAAATGCCGCTGGCAAATGCAAATCTTGTCGATCAAGTTTTGTACGGGTAGCTGTCCGCAGGACTGTTTTATAAATGAGGTGGCGTATATAATTTGTCTGTCTACTTGAATGGATTGGGTGAGAAGGCGTATAAGATAGCCTTCGATAATGCGGATACGGACGGAATCGTCCGGCTGTTCGCAAAGCATCTCGGCAAAGGAATTATCGAATAAAAGGTTAATATCTGAAGACTGGATGCGAAGATCGGCAAACTGTCCCAAAGGCTCATTCGTGAAAGCTGCCAGCCCACAGGGTTGGAAACGAACTCCTAGCATATGTAGGGAATCTGTCGTAGCGGTAAGATTGGAATAAGACCTCATGGGACCGACAAAAAAGGAACGATAAGGCTGCATGATCATTTGATGCTCATCCGCGGGAATTGTCATATTCCCGATGGAAAAGATGAAATCCGTGCAGCCGTCCGCTAAAATCTTAAAGCGTGTTCCTATTTCCGCATAACCTTTAAACACCCAAAACTTATCGATATAAGGGGCTAAGCTCACGCATGGGGCAAATTCTTGATACATAAATTCATTTTTACGTCTCTGACATTTTCTTGTTAGAGGCGAAGATAAGGAATTTACGCTGAATAGAGAAACTTATTTATTCCATATAACCTGCGCTTTTTTTGTATTCATTTTCTGTTCTTTAGTTTGTCCATAAGCCAGAAATGCTACGCAGCTTATGGTTAAGGATAAAAACATCTTCCTCATACCTGCTCTCCATTTTTATTAAAACCATGCCAGTAAAGGATAATCCCTTTACCAACATGGTTTTCACTAATACACTATTAAACTTAATAACTAATTGAATGAATCTCTTTATTTCCAGTTCTCGTTTTGAACTAATACACCTTCCATTGTAAGAATCTGACTGTTGGGTATCGGTAAAGTAACCCAATGGGGCTCATAATAAGATCTGGCATATTTAACGAGATATTGTTTTTCGTAGTTAATGTAATTCTTAATCTCATTGCCAGCGATACCCCAACGAGCCAAGTCATACCATCTATGGCCTTCTAGGGCTAACTCCAGTTTGCGTTCGAAACGTAAAGCTTGAATTGCGTTTTCCTTTGAGTTGAATTGAGCATCCGGATATAACCCTATCCGGTAATTGGCTGCTGCGTTTGCGCTTACTTTACCATGTACCAAATCTTCCAATACGTAAGAAGAGGTACTTTCTTCCATCGTTTCCGGATTCGCTGCTTTTACATAATGATTGGCCGCACGACTTCTTACTTGATTGATATATTTGCCTGCCTCTTTATACTGTCCCGTCTCGATTAGGGCTTCCGCATACCATAATAAGATGTCGGCGAAACGAATCATATGAAAATTCTTTGCGGTAGAGGCGGTTTCTGTAGGAAGGCTAAGACCTCCTTTATCCGCTTTCTTGGGAATGTCCTTTTTATTCATGTAAAGACCTCCATTGGTTACGTCACGTACCCATCCGTCAAGAATAGTAGGGATGGAATAATCCCAATAGGGGACATTGAAGCGTCCTATCGTCACGTCAAGACGTGGGTCCGTATAAACTTCCAGATTTGTTTTAGGAACCGTTTCTGCCATTGTAGTTAGGGTAGGCATACTTTGGTATGAGTTATCTAGGTAAGGTAGACCGTTTTTGTCAACGATGAAAGAGTTGGCTAATTCATAAGAGGGTTGAAAGAATCCCCATCCACCAGACCCTAAACTGCCAACCATCGCAGTTGTGAACGGCCCGTTGATCGCATTTGTATTCGTTTGTGTTCCGGAAATAGCCATAGGAATATCAAAAACAGATTCTCCGGTCCAGTCACTTATCCCCGCAACATATAAATCCTCGTATGAATCCGCTAATTTATACTTTGTACCGTTATTGTCTTTGCCTTGGGCTATAATCTCAGCCAATAATGTTTTAGCCTCTTCCCAATGGTTTTCATTACCGTTTTTCCCGTTATAAGCAGAAGACCAATATACTAAAGTCTTGGCTAGGAATCCTGCGGCGGCCCATTTGTTGGCACGTCCCTTGTCTATCGTCCATACTTCCGGCAGATTCTCATATGCGAAGCGGAAGTCATCGACAACCTTGTCCCATATATAGATATAGTTACCAGACTCATCTACATTGGAAACCATCGGATTTACGGAACTGGAGTATGCCTCGCTTCCTACATAAGGAATGGCTCCGCCAAATAATTTGATCCCTTCAAAATGCCATAACGCACGCATAAAACGGGCTTGGGCGATAGTTTCTGTATAATAATCTTTAGATTCCCCTTTAATAGCCGATAGATCATCTTTTATTTGATCCGCCATATCTAGGACAACGTTGGCTCGGAATACGCCATTGTAGACGCTAGCCCATTTTTGGATGAAGAAAGAGTTGTCTGTCGTTATGGAATAAGTTTCCAGACTGGTAAACGCTGCTTGGTCCGTATAGGTAGAACCTTTGTTTGCGCTTCCTCCCAAAACATCTCCATAGGCCCAGTTTGACAATGTACAATCGAAATAGGCTGTGTTGTGTAAGGTTGAATACATTCCTGTCAGTACTTTATCTAAACCATCTTGATTCAACAGATCTTCTTGGTTAACAGAGCCAACCGCACGGACATCCAGAAAATCAGAACAGGATGTTGTTAATAATAAGGAAGCTATCGCTCCGCATAATATATACTTTTTCATATATTCTAAATTATTGTTTGATTTACTATTAAAATGTTACGTTTAATCCTAGAATGAATTGGCGAGGCATTCCATAAGAACCATAGTCGATACCTTTATTGAAGTCTCCGCTGCTTCTGACTTCGGGATCTAGGCCGTCGTATCCGGTAAGCGTAAATAAGTTAGAGATCTGGCCGTAGATACGGATTCTTTCCGCTCTAAGTTTATTCAATATATATTGTGGCAAGGTGTAGCCTAAAGTCAATGTCTGCATACGCAAATAGGAACCGTCCTCTATATATGTAGAGTTTGCTTCATTTGAGGCTTCCGCTCCTTCACCTGCCGATGTTGCCCATAATGGGTAGATGCCATTCGGGTTATTGGCAGGGTCCCATGAATTCTCCAGACGATCTTTGGAATAATTACTTTGTAATGCTCCGAAATGTGTGAAATACATGTAATTCTTGAATATGTCATTGCCTACGGAGAAATATAGGTATGTACTTAAATCGAAACCTTTATACTCTAACGCAATATTAATACCTCCGGTGAAATCGGGATGAGGATTTCCTATGATCGTACGATCTCCGGAATCGATTTTACCATCATTGTTCACATCCTTAATTTTATAGCGACCGATCCAGTCGTTAGCGTTCAATGCGTCATTGGATGCTATTGCATAAGGAAGGACATTTGTACCTTTATCGTTTTTATAACTGAGTACGTCTTCCGCATTTTGATAAATACCTTCTACCTGGTATCCATAAAACATTCCAATGGGTTTCCCTTCAGTCGTAATGTTTACCATGCTTAGGTTCGTGTAATTATAGAGATCGGAAGATCCTAGTTTAACGACTTTGTTCCGGTATGTGGAGATGTTTGCGTTAATGGAGTATTTAAAGTCCGAAATACGGTCTTGCCAACCGATGTTAAAATCGAGACCTTTGTTTTCCATATCCCCGATGTTGATGTTGGGCTTGCTGGCATTTCCTGCCAAAGCCGACCAATTTGCTCCAACCAGCATATCGGAAGTTTTTTTAATATAATAGTCAAAACCGGTAGTCAATCGATTGCTAAATAAGGTTGCGTCAAAACCTACATTAAACATACGGGTTGTTTCCCATTTTGCGTTAATATCCCCTAGACTGGATAATGCGTAACCGGATTCCACCTCTGTGTCAGAATTGGTGATTGAATATAGATAATCTGTTCCGGTCGCATATTGAAATGCGTAGTTGTAAGCCCCAATATTAGAGTTTCCGGTCGTTCCATAGCCTGCACGTATTTTTAAATCATCCAGATAGCTGCGCGTTTTTTCCATGAAATTCTCATCGGATATACGCCAACCTGCTGATGCGGAAGGGAATGTACCCCAACGGTTGTTTTTACCAAACCTGGAAGAAGCGTCACGTCTTACTGTTATGGTAGCTAAGTATTTTCCTTTATAAGAATAATCTCCTCGTCCGAACAGGCCAAACATCGTGGTTTTGCTGTGTATATATCCGCTATTGGATTGTTGGGAAGAAGATCCGTTATTAAGCATCCATGTATTTGGCTCCCACTCGAAAGGATAATCGAAACGTTGAGCGCCCATAGTACGACCGATATTAAATTTCATGGCTTCCGTACCTAATACGATTGTCATGTTGTGGTCATTATTGAATGTCTTGGCGTAGGTTGCCGTATTGGTCCATTGCCAGCTTAAATCGTAATCAGAAGATTCGTTTAAGTTATTATTGGCTGATCCTTGTTTATCGGAAGCGATCGTTTTCTCATTCATGGTTACTCCCCAGCTGCCGTTTAGCCGAGCGCTGAACTGGGACCGGATTTTTAACCCGTCTATTGGTCTCAGTTCTGCGAAAACGGCAGATTGTCCCTTAAAGGTTCTGTAATTGTCTTTAGCTTGATTTGCGGCCATTTGTACGGCGGAAATATTTTGTCCACCTTCTGGCGCTTGCGAACCCGCATAATCTCCTCCTACATTATAAATAGGAACCCAAGGTTGCATTTGATAGGTTTTTGCGAATAAGTTGCCATCATTTTGATCACCACGCTCTCCCGCGACTTCGATAACCGCAAGGTTCGTGTTTTGTCCGATCGTGAAATATTTATTTAGATTGAAGGTTGAATTTGCCCGTAACGAATACCTTTCGTAATAGGAGGATTTTACGGTTCCCTCATGGTTCTGATAGCCTAAGGCTAAAGAAAAAGTCCCTTTCTCACCACCGCCCAATACGGATATCTCATGGTCTTGGATTAAACCTGTTTGTACGATCTCATTGTACCAATTAGTGCCTCGGCGAGCTTCCTCTTTGGAATACCCATCTTCTAGCATCTGGTAATAGGCGGAACGGCTCCAAGAAGAGGCCCCATCCGGTTTATATGATTTCTCCCAAGCATTGATACTTCCAAATTGTGCAATAATCTGATCTTTTGACATGCCGGCGGGTTTTATTGCGTATGGCATAGTCAAATGTCCATTCGCATCCAGAGAACCAAATTGTGGATGGAAAAGGGCAGATGTGGTATGGCGGATATCACGTAAGTTTACGAGACCTTTTTCTTGAAACTCCATAGCCTCCCATCCATCTAGCAGGTCAAATCCGTCGTTTGCCATTTTAGACCAACCGACATATCCATTATATGATATTTTAGTGTGGCTTTGTTTTGATCCTTGTTTCGTTGTAATGATAATAACACCGTTTGCGCCTTGCGCTCCATAAATAGCGGTAGCGGATGCGTCTTTCAACACTTGCATGGATTCAATATCATTTGGGTTGACAGCATCGATATCGACATTGGATATACCATCGACAACGATCAACGGGTCTGAACCGTTAACGGAGCCTACACCACGGACACGGATGGTCGTATTCGCTCCAGGCGCACCGGATGAGTTGACATAAACACCGGATGCTTTACCTTGCAATGCTTCAGAGAAATTAATGACAGGAGCATTAACAATGGCATCTTTAGAGACTACCGATACGGATCCGGTGATATCTTTCTTGGCTTGTGTACCATAACCGATGACTACTACCTCGTCCAGTTTCTGGAAATCTTCTTTTAAGGTAATTGAGAAGGTATTTTCTTTTCCTACTCTTATTTCCTGGGTCAAATAACCGATATAAGAAACTTCTAGAATTGCACCTTCCGAAATCCTCATTGAGAATCTTCCGTCAACATCAGTCACGGTTCCATTGGTGGAGCCTTTTAACATTACGTTCGCTCCAATAATAGGTATGCCTGAAGCGTCGATAACCGTGCCTGTGATTGTTCTTGTATCCTGTTTATTAGTGGTTTCTGCTTGTTTCTCGAATATTACGATACTGTTGGCAGACTCCATTGAATAATCTAGGTTTAAGGAACGCAGAACATTCTCAAGGATCAATCGTACGGGTATATCCTTTTCAGAAATGGATATAGTTTGTTTTTTAACGACCGCATCTCGGTAGGAGAATCGGTAAGGTGTTTGTTTCTCTATAATAGAGAAGAGCTTTGTCAATGGGGCCTGATTTAACCGGACAGAGACTTTTTGCTCTTGGGCCATTACTTGGCCGACTAGTAAAGAACCTAATGTAGCGGATAACAAAGACCGCTTCATAATAGTAAATTTCATAAGGAATAAATTTTAATTTATAATTTTGATAGTTCTCTAATTTTCGTTGTTTGTAAGGAAAAGACAACTTAGATGTTCTTTTGTACCAAACTTTTTATATGTTGTAGAACATCTGTGTGCTCATGCCGCTTTTTTCTGAATTCTTGTTAAAACCGAGAAGCATTCTTTATATTTGTTGCCACTCAATTATAAATAAGGATGATCAATATGCAAGAACTTGATGAGCGGAAATATATAGAATCATTAAAGCGAGGTTCTAGGGAGGCTTTTGATGGTTTATATAAATTATATTGCAGACGTTTGTTCTCGTATTGCTATCAATACACGAAATCGAAGGAGGATACTGAAGATATTGTGCAGGATGTTTTTGTCAAATTGTGGACACAACGGGATACGATACGAGAGGAAGATACGATTGTTTATTTTTTATTCCGCATTATGAAAAACACGTTAATCAATCGTTATCGGTCTATGGTAAACTCTCCTGTTTATGAAGAGTATGTCTCGATGTTGCATGAGCAAATGATTGCATCGAGCGGGAATAAGACTTCGGAGGCTGTTGAATATGATGATTTCAAGAATACCTTGGAATCTGTAATCCGAAAATTGCCGGAGACGCAAGAGTCAATTATAAAGTACCGGCTATTTCATGATTTATCGATAGAAGAGATCGCAGATAAATTGCATTTGAGCGAACAAACTATACGGAACCAATCCTCTATAGCCTTCAAGACTATCCGGGAGAAAATATCCAAACAGTATTTGGTTTGGATTCTCGCTTACCTGCTATTTGTTATTAAACAATAAAAACCAATAATACGGAGGTATAAATAAAGCTTATATTTGTCTTTACTATTAAAAGTTTTCTCTGATGAAAAGATTACTCGAAAAATATAAAAAAGATACGCTTACATTAAAGGAGTTACAGTCCTTGCGAGATCAGACTCAAGATATGAATGATGAGGAACTTGAGCAGATGTTTCTTAACGACTGGGTTGCTTCTGGTCAAGACAGGTTTGAGGCTGATTTGATTGATTTTGACCAGATGGAAAAATCTATTGAACATATGCTATGGGTCGAGGATAAACCGGCGCAAGTTTTTACTTTAAGTAAAATCTTGCGTTATGCGGCAATCTTATTACTTCCGGTTTTATTAATCTCAACATTTTATTTCTATCATAAAACAGGAAGTCTATCTGTCGAGGATATGATCGTTAAGGTAGGGGAAGGAGAACGGGTGAGTATTACATTACCTGACGGGACGAATGTGAAAATTAATTCGAAATCCGAATTGCGTTATAATCCGGCTATTTTCAATCGTTCAACTCGTCTGATTCATTTCGATGGAGAAGGTTACTTTGATGTAACCTCGAATCCGGATGTTCCATTTGTTATTGAGTCCCAGAATTTAAAATTAAAAGTATTAGGTACGACTTTTAATTTCTTGTCGAGAGAACGATTGGATGAAATAGAGGTGACTTTGATAAAAGGGCATGTCCTTCTTTCTTCCGCTAATAATAATCAAGAGTTGTTTGAGAATGAGAAGGCTCTTTTCGATAAGAAAACAGGTACTTTTGAGATCTTGAAAGATAACTCAGAAGAACCTGTTATCCATTGGATGAGAAATGAATTGTACTTTAAGAACGTCTCATTCCCGGAACTGTTAAATTCCATAGAACGGGAATATAATATCCGGTTTAATTTGATTAATTGCGATCAATTATCGGATGATACGTTCAGTGGCACATTACCTTCTACGGATTTGGGGACTGTGATGGACATATTGAAAAAAAGCTATGGATTTAATTATAAGATCACTTCCAATATCGTAACGATCGAGGTTGGAAAAGATTGAAGAATCTGCGGTCTTATGGTATAAAGCGGTTGTCATTCTCTTTTATCCAAAAGATACATATAATCGCCATAACCTTCTTCTTTCATTTTTGCTTTGGGAATAAATCTCAGGGATGCGCTGTTGATGCAGTATCGTAATCCGCCCTTATCTGTCGGACCATCATTAAATACGTGTCCCAGATGTGCGTCTCCTGTTTTACTGCGCACCTCTATCCGTTTCATGCCATGAGAATTATCGGTATTTTCCATAACAAGGTCTTTATCTATCGGTTTTGAGAAGCTAGGCCACCCACAACCGGAGTCGAACTTATCTGTCGATATGAACAAAGGCTCTCCTGTGGTGATATCTATGTAAATACCTTCACGCTTTTCGTTCCAATATTCATTTTTAAATGCTCTTTCCGTGGCATTTTCTTGTGTTACCGCATATTGCTCGGCCGTCAGTTTGGAGCGTAGTGTCGTATCATCCTGTTTCTGGAATTTCTTTTCAGAAAGGGGCTTGCCGGTCGTTTTCTCCTTATTTGCTTTACGTGCGAAATCGAATAGTTCCGGACTTATATGGCAATAACCGTCCGGATGTTTGCCTAAGTAATCTTGATGATATTCTTCTGCCGGATAGAAATTAACTAATGGCTCCACCTCGACAACGATGGGCTTGGAGTACTTTTTAGCCAATGTCTCTATAGCCTCTTTGATGATAGGCAGATCGGCGGCGTTGGTGTAATAAATACCGGTACGGTATTGCGATCCTCTGTCATTACCTTGCCGATTGAGACTTGTAGGGTCTATGGTCTTGAAGTATAGTTCTAACAATAGTTTTAAATCGGCTTGTTGAGGATCGTAGCTTACTTCTACTGTCTCGGCAAATCCGGTATTGTCGTTACATACCTGTTCGTAGGTTGGATTTTTGATGCTTGTTTTACCGTTGGCATAACCCACTTGGGTACTAGTAACACCATTGATTTGTTTCATGAAATGTTCTGTTCCCCAGAAACATCCTCCGGCGAAATAGATTTTACTTTGTGCATTCATTTTAGTTGTTTTAGATAGTTGATCACTCATTTTTGTTTGTGCGATTACTAAACCGCTTGCCAATAGCAAAACGATAGTCAAAATTACATGTTTCATCTTATATATATATTATTATATAACCAAAATATTAAGAAAATGGTTTCAACTAAAAGTCGTATGCCTTCATGCGGAGGATTATATGCTTGGCTATTATTTGATTTTTGTCCCACCGAATACCTCGCTCATATCCATATGGTCAAGAGCCGTGTCTATCTGATTGATCTCGGCGGGATTTATCTTTATATCCACAGCCCCCGCATTCTCTTTTAGCCGGCAGAGATGACGAGTTCCGGGAATAGGAACGATCCACGGCTTTTTTTGTAGCATCCAAGCTAGGGATATTTGTGCGGGAGTAGCATGATGCTCATCGGCCAGATGGTTTATGAGATCTAGAAGAGGCTTGTTCCTCTCGAAACTTTCTTTTTTGAATTGCGGCATAGTTGCCCGGTAATCATTTTGAGGGTTGAATACGCTTTTGACATCATAGCAAGCAGAAAGTAAACCGTTTGCCAATGGCGAGAAAGCAACGAAGCCAATGCCTAATTCTTCTAGAGAGGGGAAAAGGTTTTCATGCCAACGTGCCATCATGGAATAACGATTTTGTATGGCGGTTATAGGACAGACCTTATGCGCACGGCGAATATAGTCCTCGCCCGCCTCTGATATACCCCAATGCAATACTTTGCCTTCCTTGATCAAGTAGGCCATCGTGTCAGCTACCTCTTCCGGTTCTACTTGGGGATCTATGCGATGCTGATAGTAAAGGTCAAGATGGTCTGTCTTAAGTCTGGCTAAAGAGCCTTCCACGGCTAAACGAATCGACTTCGGTTTAGAATTCGGGATAAGGGGATAAGGACCACATTCGCTAGACTTATCAAAAGTGAGTCCAAACTTAGTAGCGATCACGATTTTATCACGAAATGGCTTTAAGGCATCGCCTAAAAGCTCCTCATTGTCATGAGGATTCGTGTTTGTACCATATACTTCGGCCGTATCGAAGAAGGTATATCCCATATCAACAGCGAGGGCTAACAATTCCGTCATCTCTTTTCTGTCGGCAGGCGCTCCATAAGCATGGCTCATACCCATGCAACCCAATCCTATAGTGGAGACCCTAAGTCCGCTTAATCCCAAAACTCTGTATTCCATATTTATTTATATTTTATCTGAGCGCAAAGTTGGGAAGAAGTATCTCCACCGGTGTAACAACAATTGCGGATATAAATACAATTATTTCGGTTTTCTGTAAAAATGGTGATACAATCCGTAATCTGTATTCATTCTGTATGATTGGGTAAATGTATCTTAGCGGTCAAAAAATAATAGAATATGAAGAGTAAAATTATTGTAGCTTTATTAATTATGAACATGGTAATAAGTGCTTCCGCACAAAATCAGAATCAGTATGGATTGGTATATCGCGATGCGATAAGTGAAAATGTGGTTGGAAAAGTAACTATACATCCTGTCTCGTATGAGGTTGGAGGTATAGGGGTAGTGGCGAATATCTATACTCCTGCGAATTATGATTCCTCAAAAGAGTATGTAGCTATTGTTGTTGCTCATCCTAATGGGGGCGTGAAAGAACAAGTTGCGGGTCTCTATGCGCAACGGCTGGCAGAGCTTGGATATATAACTATCGCTGCCGATGCGCGTTATCAAGGAGCAAGTGGTGGTGAGCCTCGGAATACAGATCGTCCGGCCAACCGGATAGAAGATATTCATGGTATGGTGGATTTCATATCTCAATATCCGGGTGTAGATGCCAGTCGTATAGGTGCGCTTGGTATTTGTGGCGGTGGAGGTTACACGCTTGGGGCTGCACAGGGTGATAAACGGATAAAGGCGGTCGCTACACTCAGCATGTTTAATTCGGGGCGTGTACGTCGTAATGGTTTTCAGGATTCCCAGATAAATACCATACAACAACGTTTAACCCAAGCGGCTGAGGCTAGAAATGAAGAGGCCAAAGGCAAAGTTCTATACACGGGTGAGATGAATATCTCCGATGAGGAGGCGGCGAAACTACCGTTTGCCCTATATCGTGATGGTTATGAGTATTACTTTAAAACCCATGCTCATCCGAATTCGACATTTCGCTATACCATGAGCAGTTTATTGGATCTTATGACTTGGGATGCTACGGATCATATCGACTTGATCGACCAGCCTTTGCTATTGATCGCCGGAAGTGATGCCGATACAAAATATATGTCTGACGAAGCTTTTGAAAAGGCTACCGGAACAAAAGATAAAGAGATGTATCTTATTCCAGGAGCGGAGCATATCAAAACTTATTTTGTCCCGGAATATGTGAATCTAGCGGTAAATAAAATGAAAGATTTCTTCGGGATGAAATTGTAATTTGATTAAATTTGTACGATCTAAAATGGGGGTATCATGAAATATGACAAAGATAGTGTTATTATCTCTGATAGTCTGAATGGGCTTGGGACAGATATTTATAAAGAGTATCTGTCTCATGCCTTGTGTTTGGGTGGAGCATGTAAATTCGAGTTCAATGGAAATCCATTCGAGTTACATGAAGGGGATTGTATGATTGTGCGTAAAGGAAAACTGGTTGAGAAGATCACCCCATCTGCGGATTTTAAGGTTAAAGTCATTTATGTCACTCCCCAATTCATTGAGCTTTGTACTCCCCAGAGTAATTATGGAATGAAAGGCCAGTTATCTTTGTTCCTGAATCCTGTGATGCGTCTGGATCGCGAGCAACAGGATATCTGTAAGAAAGATTTCGAGAATATAGAGTATAGGTTTAACAATGAAAACCATAATTTTTATCGTGACATAATGATTAATGTGATCCAGACAATGATTCTGGATTTCTTCGATTTTCACTCACATATTTATGGGGAGGAGAAGATCTCGGCCCAATATGCCTCCATTATGAGTAAGTTCCTGCAAATGCTGGAAGATGGGGTTTATCGCCAGCATAGAGACGTTACATACTATGCCTCGGAATTATGCGTGACGCCGAAGTATTTATCGGAAGTGACGAAAAAGGTGAGTGGCTATGCGGCAAATTATTGGATTAACCGTTATACGATATTGGATATATCACGGCTTTTGCGTGATAAGTCATTATCTTTCGTTTATATTTCCGATTTGTTTGGTTTCTCTTCTCCCTCTTATTTCAGCCGTTATGTGCAGCATAATTTAGGTATAAAGTCCTCAGATTATAGGGAGTGACCTTGTAAGCTAGCTTCACTCCTTTCCTTTTCGGTAAAATTTGTAGTTGACACCGACTTTTTTGTATTGTCTCAAAACTCCTTTGGTCGTAACTTCGCAACGAGGAATAGGTATAAATAGATGATGGAAATGGGTGCCTATGCGCAGGAAACAAAAAAGACATTTACTCCGGAACAGCAGGAGATGATAGATTTGTCTAATGCGAAATGGAAATGGATGTCAGAAAAAGATGTGGATAAGCTCGACGCCCTCTTCCACGAGAACTCTATGTTTGTACATATGGGTGGTTCGTGGGGTAAGCAGCCGGAGCTTGATGTGATCCGTACGGGAAACATACATTACAAGCATGCGGAGATACATGATGTAGATGTTAAATTCGCCGGTTGCGCCGGAATCGTATATAGCCGTATTCATCTTAATTCGGTAGTTGGTGGTAGGGAGGTCAGGTTCCCTTTCATCGTGACTGAGACGTACGTGAAGGAAGACGGACAATGGAAACTTGCTACCTTAGCATTTACTCGTACGGTAGGAGAATAATGATAAATACATATGAATATGAGACAGAACTTTCTAATCCGGCTTTTCTGCCTATGTTTGTTCCCGGTTTTCACCATGGCGCAAAATATGGATAATTTCAGACAACCGTACCCCTTGGGTACTAAGTTGCCGGAAGCGTCCGCGAAGAACTTCATTGGTCAGGCGTATATCGCTCCGATTACGGTTAATAGGGAGCTGAATGTCCCAATGTCTAATGTCACTTTTGAGCCTCGTTGCCGGAATAATTGGCATTATCATAAAGGGGGGCAGATACTTGTCGCGTCAGCAGGCATAGGCTACTATCAGGAAAAGGGGAAACCGGCCAGAAGATTGTATCCGGGGGATATCGTGGAAATTGCGCCTGACGTGATTCACTGGCATGGGGCGGCTCCGGATAGCTGGTTTGCTCACGTTGCCGTAAGTTGCAATCCTCAAACGAATGAGGCGGTGTGGCTCAGTCCGGTGGGAGAGAAGGAATATCAAGAAGCGACAAGCCAAGCGGAGAATGTGTATGCCGAAGCAAACCGGGTATTGGAAGCCAGGGAACAAGCCATTGTCTCTATCGCGGCGTACACGGGCAAGGGAGACTTGGCGCATCTGAGACAGGCGCTTGTGAAAGGACTTGAATCCGGTATGACCGTTAATGAAGTAAACGAAGTACTAATACATGCCTATGCTTATTGTGGATTTCCTCGCAGCTTAAGAGCCATACAGACATTTATGCAAGTCATTGAAGAGAGAAAAAACATGGGAATTAAAGATGTAGAGGGTCGTGAAGCCTCTGCTATCGAGGACGGTGGGAGTCGATATGAGCGGGGACGGGATATTCTGGCGGAAATATCGGGTACGTCTGCTTCTGTCCCTAAAACCGGATATGCGGTATTTGCCCCGACGATCGAACGTTTCCTCAAGGAACATCTGTTCGCGGACCTTTTTGAGCGCGACTTATTGACATATAGGGAGCGTGAATTGGCGACCGTGTCTGTATTGGCAGGCGTTGGCGGTGTTGAACCTATGGCTTACGGCCATATGTCAATTTGCTTGCATCTGGGTATTACGCCAGAGCAACTTACGGCTTTGCTAAATATCGTAGAGATAAACCTAGGGAAAAAGAGTTCAGATCCATTACGTGATGTGCTCGGACAATTAACGGATAAAAAATGAATCAGAAGAATATGAAGAAGATTTTATTATTAGCATTATTAATACCCGTGTTTGGAATGGCAGATGCCCAGGATTTGGTGATCGCTAAACAAGGACATTTCTCCGTAGGAGGACAAACCATACAGCGTCCGGGTACGTATGACAACAGTAAGTTTGTCGGTTGGGCTACCCAAGTCGAGACCGGGCAGAGCTATCGTGCGGATCATGCTTTCGTAGATTTCCAAGTTCCGGCCCATGCGAAAAAATTGCCTTTGGTTTATGTTCATGGTTATGGTGGCTCTGGGATATGTTGGCAAATGACACCCGATGGGCGGGATGGTTTCGCTACTCTCATGTTATGCCGGGGATATAGCAGTTACGTGATGGATCTTCCCGGTCGTGGCCGTGCCGGAAGGACATCTGCTACGACTACGGTCAAGCCGCTGGCCGATGAGATGTTCTGGTTTGACATCTGGCGTATCGGGATTTGGCCGGAATATAACAAAGGTGTGCAGTTTCCGTCTGATTCAGCCTATCTATCGCAGTTTTTCCGGGAGATGACGCCCGATATCAGTGATCACAAACAAGATGTACCGGCAATCAATGCCTTGACGGAAAAAATAGGGGACAATATCCTTGTAACACATTCGGCGGGAGGTTTCCCGGGATGGATGGCCGCTATACAAAATCCGAATGTCAAGGCTGTCGTTTCATATGAGCCGGGTGGCTATGTGTTTCCCGAGGGGGAGGTGCCCGATCCGATCGCCGGACTTACCGGTGGGGCGACTGGAGTAGCTATTCCTATGGAACAGTTCTTGCGACTTACCCGGATTCCAATCGTAATGTATTTCGGTGATTATATTCCGGAGACTCCATCAGAGAATCTTGGTGGCGAGAATTGGCGTGTACGTCTGCAAATGGGACGTAAATTCGTGGAGGCCATAAATAGGCATGGGGGAAACGCGACCTTAGTTGAGTTGCCCAAGATCGGTATTTATGGTAATACCCATTTCTTGATGCAGGATTTGAATAATGGCCAACTAGCGGATCTGCTGGGCGAATGGTTGGAAAAGAATGATCTTGGCAAATAGCATTGGGAATGGTTCTTTTAAGAACTTGCTGATTTTACATTTTGTTATCGGATTAGATAATCGGTAATATATCCTCCCAAATATGTTTCTTCAAGTCAACGCAGCCATTCTTCTTGAAGGTAATGCCTTCTTTCTCCAATAATCCCCGTTGTTCCGCCCAGTTGGGAGCTAATCTGCCTTGGCTGTTTACCACCCGGTGGCAAGGCAGGTTCAGTTCTTTCGGGACGTTGAACATTGCCTGCCCTACCATACGGGAACATTGTGGCCTTCGGGCGAGCTTGGCTAGCTGCCCGTAGGTAACCACACATCCTTCCGGTATCTCTCTGACGATGTTATAAACTTCCGTATAAAAATCAGCCTTCATTGATTCTGGTTTTTATTTTCGCCCATGCGTGTGTTTCGTATAGGGAGGAGTTACGCATTATCTGATACATCGTCTTGAAACGTGACATCGGGATCGTGAGACTTAATAAGTTGCTTTCCACATATGGTCGGACCGAGGGATCGAAGAAACCAAGGAACGTGCGGTGACCTCCTTGTCTATTTTCGTTGACAGTGAGCGTGATGGTGGAGCTGCAACCGGAACCAAATGGTGTGGAGACGGCATCCGGATTATTGTTGTCGAAAAAGGTCCAAGTAATTAACCCTGACAAGATATCCGGAGTTGCGAGGAACAAAAGCCCCTCTACCTTTTCAAACGAGGTTAATCGATCGATCCTTGCGAAATGGAGGTATCTGATAATCTCGCCTTGCCTGATAGCGGGAAGGGCCTTGAATAAACAGCCTTGTGTCTGCTTTAATTCTCCAAGCAGAGAATCGGAATACCAGAAAGCGATCGGCAATTCCGCCTTTAGAGAAAATGCCTCGTAATAATTGTTGATGAAAGTTTGAATATCCATATGCGATTGATTTAGGTTGATTTATACTTACCAATCGATTTCCGGGATGCCTTTACCCCGTAGGAAATCATTAGCCTTACTGAAATGCTTACAACCGAAGAAACCATATTCGGCGGAGCGGGGAGATGGATGTACGGTCGTTAGGACCAAATGCTGGCTCGTATCGATAAGGGAAATCTTGGCTTTTGCGTAACTACCCCATAACATGAATACTAGATTTTCCCGTTCGTCGCTTAATTTCTTGATAACGGCGTCCGTGAATGTTTCCCATCCCCTGTTCCGGTGCGAACCTGTTTGGTGGGCACGTACCGTGAGGACGGAATTCATCGGAAATACGCCTTGGCTTACCCAACGATCCAAATTCCCGGAGGAAGGGATCGGTTTCCCAAGATCATCGTAGATCTCTTTGAATATATTCATCAAGGAGCCGGGAATCGCCACGCCATCGGGTACCGAGAAGCAGACCCCGTAGTATTGCCCCGGATTTGGATAGGGGTCTTGTCCCAAGATAACGACTTTTACCTTCTCAAACGGGCATGCGTTAAATATATGGAATATCTGGGGCCCGGGAGGAAGTACGTGCGCTTGCTTATATTCGTTTTTGACAAATGTCACCAATTGCTCGAAATAAGGCTTGTCAAATTCTTCTTGCAGACGTTTTCTCCAACTTTCATCTATTCTAACATTCATGGTGTTTTTCTTATTCTTCCACCAAAGGTACGGAGAAAAGCTTAAAATTCGAGGATTTTGTGTAAGTTTGCCTTCCGATTTGAATTTAAATAAGAAAACATGATAAGTTACCTTCAGATAGATAAGCTGACCAAGAGCTTCGGTGATTTGGTTCTTTTCGAGGATATAACGTTCGGAGTCGCACAAGGACAGAAGATCGGGTTGATCGCTAAAAACGGGACGGGTAAGACTACCTTATTGAATATTATCGGTGGTAAGGAGGATTACGACTCGGGTGAGGTGGTTTTCCGGAAAGACTTGCGAGTCGGGTATTTGGAGCAATCACCTTCCTACCCGGAAGAACTGACCGTGCTACAGGCTTGCTTCCACTCGAAGAACGAGACTGTCCGGTTGATCGCTGAGTACGAGGAGGCGATGGCGAAAGAGGATCATTCGAATCTGGAGGACATCCTTACCCGTATGGATAGCTTCAAGGCGTGGGATTATGAGCAAAAGGCGAAACAAATCCTCGGGCAGTTGAAGATTCATAACTTCAATCAGAAGATCGGGGAATTGTCCGGAGGACAGTTGAAACGGGTAGCCTTGGCGAATGTCTTGATCACGGACCCTGAATTGATTATCTTGGATGAGCCGACGAACCATTTGGATCTGGAGATGACCGAATGGCTGGAAGATTATCTGAGCCGGGCCAATATCAGTATCTTGATGGTGACGCACGACCGTTACTTCTTGGATCGTGTTTGTAGTGAGATCATCGAGATCGATAATAAGCAAATCTATTCGTATAAAGGTAATTATAGTTATTATCTGGAGAAACGCCAAGAGCGTGTCGAGGCGATGAACGCCGACGTGGAGCGTGCGAAGAATCTTCTCCGTACGGAACTGGATTGGATGCGCCGCCAGCCGCAGGCACGGGGCACGAAAGCGAAGTACCGTATCGATGCCTTTTATGAGCTGGAAAAGAAAGCGAAGCAACAACGGGATACCGGAAAGGTGAACTTGGACGTGAAGGCTTCTTACATTGGTTCGAAGATTTTCGAGGCGGTGAATGTAAGCAAACGTTTCGGTGATTTGAAGATTACGGAGGATTTCAACTATATTTTTGCCCGTTACGAGAAGATGGGTATTGTCGGGAATAACGGTACGGGCAAATCTACCTTTATCAAGATGCTGATGGGGGAGGTGGCCCCCGATAGCGGCCATTTCGATGTCGGCGAGACCGTTCGTTTCGGTTATTACAGTCAAGATGGCTTGAAGTTCGATGAGCAAATGAAAGTGATCGACGTGGTGCAGGCGATCGCCGAATACGTGGATTTGGGTAACGGACAGAAGATGGGTGTCTCCCAGTTCCTGAACTATTTCCTGTTCACGCCGGAGAAACAGCATAGTTACGTTTATAAATTGAGCGGTGGGGAGAAACGTCGCCTGTATTTATGTACGGTATTGATGCGTAGCCCGAACTTTTTGGTGCTCGATGAGCCGACCAATGATTTGGATATCGTGACCTTGAACGTATTGGAGGAATACCTTCGTAACTTCAAGGGGTGCGCTATCGTCGTTTCCCACGACCGTTACTTTATGGATAAGGTGGTAGATCACCTGCTGGTTTTCCGGGGTAACGCCGATATCAAGGATTTCCCCGGCAACTATACGCAGTACCGGGATTGGAAAGACGTGCAAGACCAACTGGAAAAAGAGGCGGAGGCTGCTTTGCAAGCGAGACAAAACCCGGCTCCGGAGAAACCGTCTCGTCCTGTCAATGAGCAAAAGAAAAAACTCACTTTCAAGGAGCGGAAAGAGTTCGAGGCCCTAGAGGAGGAGATACCGGCTTTAGAGGCGGAGAAAGCGGAGTTGGAGACCGCTATGAGCAGTGGTACTTTGTCTACGGACGAGCTTATGGCTAAATCTCAACGGATCACCCAAGTCATGGAAGAGATCGACGAGAAAACGATGCGCTGGCTGGAGTTGAGCGAGCTGGCATAAGTAATAAAGAGGAATGAGCGAGACTAAACCTGTACTTTGGAACCGGAATTTCGTCCAATGTTGTATCTCTTACTTCTTGATGAATTTCGCCTTTTATATGTTGATGCCTACTATGCCGGTCTATCTGGTGGAAGAGTTGGGCATCAGCACGTCCGAGGTGGGGATGGTCTTGTCTAGCTATACGATCGGCTTGCTGTGCGTGCGCCCGTTCTCGGGGTATCTGGTAGATTGTTTCTCCCGCAAACCGTTATATGTGTTCGCCTTCACGATATTCGCCTGTCTGTTCGCCGGTTATTGGTTTGCCATGACGGTCTATACGATCATGGCGGTTCGTTTCATCCAAGGCGGGTTCATGGGACTGACCTCTGTTTCCGGCAATACGATTACGATAGACGTAATCCCTTCCAAGCGAAGGGGAGAAGGCATGGGCTTTTACGGATTGACGATCAATCTCGCCATGTCTTTGGCTCCTTTGGTGGCGGTCGGGCTGTACGATCGGCATGGTTTCTTCTGGATCATAGGGGGCGCTTTGGTGATTGCGTTGGTCGGGATCGGCTCCGTCGGGCTGATCCGTTATCCGAAACGGGAGAAAGTGCCTCGTCCGGCCTTCTCGTTGGATCGTTTTATCTTGGTAAAAGCGCTTCCTGCGGCCTTGGCCTATTTGCTGGTCGCTATACCTTATGGGATGTTGCTCTCGTTCGTGGTATTATATGGTAAAGAGATCGAGGTGCCGAACCCAGGCTATTTCTTTATATGTATGGCGATCGGTGTAGGGACGGCCCGTTTGATTTCCGGACGGTTGGTGGACCATGGCAAGATCCATGTCGTGTCCATCGTATCCTTGGTCTCTTTAGCGATCTCGTTTTCCGTGTTCGCTACCGTACATACATCATTTGTCTTTTTCGCTTGCGCCTTGGCGATCGGTATCGGTTTTGGCGTGAGTGTACCGGCTTTTCAATGTCTTTTCGTGAATGTCGCTCCGCACCATATGCGCGGTACGGCCACTTCTACCTACTTGACCTCTTTCGATTTCGGGATGGGGATCGGGATGTTATCCGCCGGCTTTATCGCTACCCGTGCCAATCTGGCTACCGCCTACGGAGTCGGGGCGGTTTGTTGCCTTCTTTCCTTATTCGTCTATATCCGCTTGGTAAAAGCCTCGTACGAGAGGAATAAGCTGATTTCTTGATCTAAATGTGGAACCTAAATCATAAAATATGGATAAAATTAATAGTCTATTTACAATAGGGAATGTCAATGAGGATAATGCTCAAAAAATATTTGCGGATATTGCGACTGAATTATTCGAGCATTGCTTTATCAAACAAGGCGAAGCCGTAAAGTACAAATTCCTTGAAGTTGAATTTTACTTTTGGAGTGAAGCCCATAAAGATAACAAGCTTGATAATGAGGGAAAAAAAGAAGTGCCTTTTGTCTACCCACGTAATAATACTCAGCCTGCGCAATACTTGGTACATGCTAGCGGTATGGATCTTTGCTTCAAATCCGATAATGGCTATGGTGGCATATTGATTCGTTCATTGTTACGAATTGAAGGTAAAGAGCAGTCGGTAGTAACTGGTCCTTGGGATTGCTGTTATGCACTCATAAACTATATGGGAGGTTCAGAAAATGTGTTTTCGAAATTGACTTATGGAGAAGAAAAAGATACTCAGGTCGAGTTGGAAACAGCAATACGGCATAATGTTCCTGTGGGAAGTTCTATGAAGAATGCACCATATTGTTTTTACAACAAAAAATATATGCACAAAAGTGGAAAGTGGGGCTTTGAAGATGCTGAACTGAAACGATATAATCCCAGCACGAGGAAATCAGTTGTAAATACTTATTCGATAAAACCTTGGAATAGATAACTCTTACGATATGGTACTGTCAGAGAATCAAAAGAATAAAGTATATTTCTCCAATCTGTTAGCCTTGAACTATCCGTCAATATGGAAGGAGATATGTAATGTCCTATCAATCTATGGTTATTCGGCAGGCAGATTGACCTATACCAAAGATTATTGGTGTAGAGATTTCATGCCGATTCAAGTTGGAAGCAATGAGTTCGTGCAGTTCCAATATGATCCGGATTATTTGACTGATTTAAGGAAGTATAAAACGAATCCGAATGATACGGTAAAGCATATCACTGATTTTACTCTTAAGATTTCAAAGTCAAAGTTGCTTGTTGATGGAGGGAATATAGTTGTATGTAATAATATCAACGAAGAGACTTGGGTCGTAATGACTGAAAAGGTTCTTATAGAGAATCCTGATTTCTCAAAGGCGGAAATTACTTCTATGTTGGAAAAAGATTTGGGTGCAAAAATAGTATGGTTACCATGGGATACTAGCGATGAATGCGGACACACAGATGGAATTGTTAATTTTATTAATGGGTTATCGTCCAAACCTTCTATCATGGCATATTTTTCTCTTTATCCTAAGAATATCGCTAAAGAAATGAGAAAACTCTTGAATGATGTATTTGATACTCATGAATTGATTTTCACGCATGATGAAAAGAATAACTGGGCCTATGTTAATTTGCTTCGCACAAAAGATTTCGTCATAGTACCCGGATTAGGAACAGATTCTGACAATGAAGCCATGGGTCAGATAGAGAGGTTATATCCCGATTATAAAGGACGAATCCATCAAATCATTATTGCACCTATTGTTGAAGAATATGGAGGGGCTTTCAATTGTTTGACTTGGACTGTAAATACAGAAGATATTGATTCATACATTTCGATTCCCGGTTTCGTCTAAACCTACGGCGTACTTCGTCGATTCTTCCTTTTCTAGCGGGAAACCTCACCCTATATTTGTATCAAAGATCACAGAGAAATAGGTTTTTAAGGTTTAACAAATGAAAGGAATAGGTAGTATGAAACGTTTAGTAATGGCTATGTCAGCCTTGTTGGTAAGTGTGACAATGAGTTTTGCGCAGGAATCGAGCTTACATAAAGAACCGTTTGTAGTCAATGTGGGCCAATTGGTAAGCTATCTGGAATTACGTCCCAGCCAGATTAATGAGGTAGCGATGATCAACGATTATTTTAGGGAAAAGCAAAGCGAGGGCTTGAGGGGAAGTCATAAAATGCGGGATAAACGGATGCGGCAAGCCGTATTTGGCAACTTAAAGTTGATGAAAAAGGCGTTAAGCACCGATCAATATCGGAAATACGTGGCTTTGATCAACGTAACGAACAATAATAACCGGATGACGAGCGGGCTTTCCTTCCCCGATGTTTATCTAGCCGATAAATAAGTAAAGGATAGATGTAAAGTATCAAGCTATTGCATAAAAAGTATCTTGTGACTGTATCTATTCTATAAACCACGTCGTGGTCTGTATAGATCATGTCGTGGTTTTTATAGACCACGCTGTGGTTTGTATAATCCACGACGGAGATTATAGAATAGATATGGTATCGTATAAGAATACAGCTAGGCTTGTATAAGAATATATCTAGGCTTTTGCTTATTTATAAACGGTGTCTATGATGAAATAGATAGTGTTTATCGTAATATGTATTACAAAATGATTGCTATATGCCTTGATATATATCAATAACGTCAATTGTTTGCAAAAATTAACCGTATTGAAGAACAATGTTATAAAACATACTGTTATATTTGCAGTAACAAAAAGAGAAAGATAGAAGATGCGGAAACGCCGCATTTATTAGTTAAGGTCTTAGTTTAGGTTTAAATTTTAGGTATTATGAGACGTTTAGGTATGATGGTAGTCGCTTTAATGATGGTAGCGACAATGAGCTTTGCTCAAAAGGTTAGTGATTCAAAGAGTATGAGTTTCGATAAGCTAAGCAGATATTTGCAGCTTGACGCAAACCAGATCGCTGAGGTGTCAGAGATTAATACTTACTTCGAGAATCAATTAGGTCAACCCCTGTCTGCGGAAGCGCTTTGCAATAACGCAAGACCGGAAGAAACTCGCAACGCATTGTTGTGTAATTTGAAACTGATGAAACGTGCATTGACTAAAGATCAATATCGTAAATATGTAGCGTTGATTAATGTGACTCGCGCTAATCAGGAAGATAAGGTTTCTAATCCGCTTTTGGACAGCTATTTGGCTGAGAAGTAATTAAGCCAATGTGATTGGGCTATGTGTTTTTAAGGTTTTTGTTTAGGTTTAACAATTTAAGGTTTTTAGGTATTATGAAACGTTTTGGAATGGCAGTCGCAGCCTTATTGATGTGTGCGACAATGAGCTTCGCTCAGAAACCGAGTTTGAGTAGAGAACCGTTTGTGGTAAGTACAGAGAAGTTAGCGAACTATTTGCAATTGACTCCGAGCCAGTTGGACGAGGTCGCTAACATCAACGAATATTTCATCGAGATGCAGAATGCGAGCGTAAAAGCTAGCGCTAAATTGCAGGATAAGAAAATGTATCAAGCGGTTTACGGTAATTTGAAGTTGATGAAGAAGGCTTTGAGCCCGGATCAATATCGTAAGTATGTTACTTTATTGAACATCACGAACAATAACAACCGTACGCTGGGTGTTAATACGTTCCCGGAAGTGTACTTAGCGGATAACGCAAGTAAGTAATTTATACTATATAAGAGTGTGTCCCCCACTATTTCCTGTCAAAAGGTAAATAGTGGGGATACTTTTTTTTGAGGCTTGTGTATAAATCGAAGAAGATTGTGTAAGTTTGCGGCGTTTTACAAATAACGCTTAATTCGAGTCATGACAACACAACAACTTTTAGTCCCTTCTAATGCTACTTTGAAGAGAAATGTAATGGACTACTCCTTAATCGTGGTAGGTTCATTTTTGCAGGCACTTAGTTACGTGCTTTTCCTAGCGCCTTACAAAATCGTACCGGGAGGTGTGTACGGTATCTCTATCGTAATCCACTATGTGACGAAAGATTTGTTCCCGTTCTTTCCGGATGGTTTGCCGATGGGTGCGACGGCGCTTTGCTTCAATATCCCGTTGATGATTCTGGCGATGAAAAAGATCGGATTGTCTTCCGGCCCGAAGACGATCGTTACTTTCTTGCTGATCTCTATATTTACCGACTCATTATCTTATTTCCTTACCGATCCATTGGTGGAGAACGATGCCTTTATCGCCGCCTTTTACGGTGGAGCTATTTTAGGCTTGGGCGTTACCTGTATTTTCCGGGCGCAAAGTACGAGTGCCGGTACGGATGTATTGGCACGTGTGATCGCTAATGACTCCAACTTGAAGGTTAGCAATATGATCATCGTATTGGATTCCGCGGTCGTATTGTTGGGCTTGATCGTGTTTAAGGATTGGGCGGTACCTTTGTATTCTTGGTTTACTATTTTCGTATATGGAAAGATCGTGGAGATGTTCCAGACGGAGAACCCGAACCGTGCTGTCTTTATCGTTTCCCGGAAGACAAAGGAGATGCGTGACTTGATCGTAGATAAGATGGGTATGCGGGGCACATTTATCCATGGTAAAGGTATGTACGAGGGACATGAGACCGAGATTATCTTTACGATTGCCGAGCGTAAGGACATGCCCCGCTTGAAAGATGAGGTAAAAGAGATCGATCCGAATGCCTTTGTTTCTACGATGCACGCTAGCAAGGATTCGCCTCGGCCGGGTATTTAATAGAATTAAGAATTATTCCGTATATTTGTGGGTAGGCTAATATTAATATCGGTTTTGAATGATGGATAGAAGAGGTTTTTTGAAGAATGCTACGCTTGTGAGCGCTGCTTGTTTGATGGATTTCAGGGAGGCTTTGGCGTGGGGCGCTAAGGATGCTGAAGTAGGAAAAGCATGGAAAGGATGGAAAAAGGGGCAGTTCCAGATTCATCTGATTTATACCGGGGTGTCGGAATCGATGTTCTTGATTTTCCCCGACGGTACAACGATGCTGCTTGATTGTGGTGATCATAATGCGGTTGGGCGCGGTAAATTGGCTGTGCCGGTGCTTCCCAATCCCGATCGGCATGCCGGGGAGTGGATCTCACGCTATGTCCGGAGAGTGAACCCTCAGAAGGATTATGTTGATTATATGATGTTGACGCACTATCATTCAGATCACGGTGGCAACAATAAATTCTACGCTCGTAAGGAGACGAGGGATGGTAAGGATTACTACCTAAGTGGATTCTCTCAGGCTGCCGAGTACCTTACGTTTGGCAAGGCTTTTGACCGTTGCTGGCCCGACTACAACGATCCTCTTCCTTTGACCCAGGAGGCAGCCGATGCTTTTGAGCACATGAAGGATTTTTACGACTATATGTTGGCTCATAAGAAGATGGAGATTGAGAAGTTCCGTCTTGGCGAAACCAATCAGATCGGCATGAAGAAAGACGCTGCGGCCTATCCGGGATTCTCGGTAAGAAATATCTGTGCCAACGGCCGCATTGCCGATAAGGAGGGGAATATACGTGACCTCTATGCGGAGCGCAAGAAATCCAATCCGGTTAAGTTCAGTGAAAACGGGATGAGCCTGGGTGTGATCTTTACCTACGGTGATTTCAAGTTTTATACGGCGGGAGACTTCTCGGATGGCTGGGAGTTGCCTAATGGAAAGAGATTCGAGATAGAGGATGCGATAGCCGACGTGGTTGAGCCGGTGAGTGTGGCGAAAATCAATCACCACGGACACAAGTCAATGACTGATAAGCTCGTGGCTGCGTTGCGTCCGCGTGTAGTTGTCAACAACGTGTGGGATCAGCTTCATACGCTGCCTTCGGTCATGGAACGTTTCTATAACCGGAATCTTTATCCCGGCGAGCGCATCGTGTGTCCTACCGTGTTCCCTGCGGAGCGTCGTGCCGAGGATGCCGGACTGCCGTGGCTTGATATACTTAACCCCTCGTCGTTTGATGCCGGTCATGTGATTGTCAATGTCGAGGAGGGAGGCAAGGACTATTCGGTTACTTACCTCACTGCCGATGATGAGTCGATGACTGTAAAGAGCGTGATGCGGTTTAAGTCATAAACGGCTTGAATTTGGTGTCAACTGTCAACTAAAATACCTATCTTTGCCATTCAAAAACGAATAAATATAGAATAATAATGCCCAACATCTCACAAAGAGGAGTCGAAATGCCCGCTTCCCCGATCCGGAAGCTGGCTCCATTGGCCGATGCTGCCAAACAGAGAGGAGTTCATGTGTATCACCTGAATATCGGTCAGCCCGACCTTCCCACTCCGCGAGCGGCACTCGACGCGATCCGTAATGTCGATCGTACGGTGTTGGAATATAGCCCTAGTCAGGGATATCGCAGTTATCGCGAGAAGTTGGTTGGATATTATAAAAAGTATGATATTAATCTTACGGCTGACGATATTATCATCACTACCGGTGGTTCGGAGGCTGTTTTGTTTGCCTTCTTGAGCTGCTTGAATCCGGGTGATGAGATTATCGTACCGGAACCTGCTTATGCTAATTATATGGCATTCGCTATCTCGGCAGGAGCCGTGATCCGGACAGTGACGACTACGATAGAGGAAGGATTTTCTCTTCCGAAAGTAGAGAAATTCGAGGAGTTGATCAATGAGCGTACCAAAGCGATCCTGATCTGTAACCCGAACAATCCTACGGGTTATTTGTATACGCGTCGTGAGATGAATCAAATCCGGGATATCGTAAAGAAATATGATCTTTATCTTTTCTCGGATGAGGTATACCGGGAGTTTATCTATACCGGTTCCCCGTATATCTCGGCTTGTCATCTGGAAGGTATCGAGCAGAACGTGGTATTGATCGATTCTGTCTCCAAACGCTATTCGGAATGCGGTATCCGTATCGGTGCGTTGATTACGAAAAATGCCGAGGTGCGTAGTGCCGTCATGAAGTTCTGCCAAGCTCGTTTAAGCCCGCCTTTGATCGGACAGATCGCTGCCGAGGCTTCTTTGGATGCTTCCGAGGAGTATGCCCGTGAGACTTATGACGAGTATGTGGAACGGCGTAAATGCTTGATCGATGGCTTGAACCGTATTCCCGGCGTTTATTCTCCCATACCGATGGGCGCTTTCTATACGGTGGCTAAACTTCCGGTGGATGATGCCGATAAGTTCTGCGCTTGGTGTCTGGAAGAGTTTGAATACGAGGGTCAGACGGTCATGATGGCACCGGCGTCGGGTTTTTACACGACACCGGGACTTGGTAAGAATGAGGTCCGTATGGCCTATGTCTTGAAAAAGGAAGATCTGGCGAAAGCTTTGACGGTGTTATCAAAGGCGCTGGAAGCTTATCCGGGAAGAATGTTATAAATGAATTTAGAGCTATTTATCGCCAAAAAGATACATTTCAGCAAGGAGGGGGATCGTGAGGTTACTCCTCCCGCTGTTCGTATTGCCATGATTGGGATCGCCTTGGGATTGGCGGTGATGATTCTTTCGGTGGCGATCGTGATAGGCTTTAAGAAAGAGGTCCGGAACAAGGTGATCGGTTTCGGTTCGCATATCCAGATCACGAATTTCGATAGTAATTCTTCCTATGAGTCGCAGCCGATAGCGGTTAGCGATACTTTATTGAATGCGCTCGATGCATTCCCGGGTATTCGCCATGTCGAGAAATTCGCGACGAAGCTCGGTATCTTGAAGACTGACCAAGATTTTCAAGGGATTGTCTTGAAAGGGGTGGATACGGATTATGACTGGACTTTCTTCAAGGATAATTTAAAAGAGGGCGAGATCTTTACGATCCAGCCGGATAAGAACTCTACGGCTGTTATTATTTCCAAGTATTTATCAGATCTGCTAGGACTAAAGGTAGGGGATTCTTTCCTGACTTATTTTGTGCAAGACGATGTGCGTGCCCGTAAGTTCACGATCACGGGGATTTATGAGACGGGTTTCCTTGATTATGACAAGATGTTCGTAATTGCTGATATTAAGCAGATACGTCGCTTGAACGGTTGGGATAAAGATCAAGTAAGCGGACTGGAGTTGCAAGTGGATGACTATGATCGTTTGGACCAAGTGGCCGAGGATATTTATTTCGATCTGACGGAACGGCAAGACCGAAATGGTAATACGTTTTACGCCCGCTCGATCAAGGAGTTGAACCCGATGATCTTTAATTGGCTGGATGTGCTAGACATCAATGTGGTGGTTATCTTGGCGCTGATGCTTTCCGTCGCAGGGTTTACCATGATCTCCGGATTATTGATCATAATCTTGGAACGTACCAATATGATCGGAATCCTAAAAGCCTTGGGACAAAATAATAACAGTATTCGCAAGATCTTCTTGTATGTCTCTTTCTTCTTGATCGGCAAAGGAATGTTGTGGGGGAATATCATCGGTATCTCTCTTTGTTTGCTTCAATCTCATTTCCATATTATCCAATTAGACCCTTCTATTTATTATTTGGATGCCGTGCCTATCGATCTGAGTCTATTTTCACTGTTCCTTTTGAATATAGGGACATTGGCCGCCTCCATGTTGATGATGTTAGGACCTTCCTATTTGATTACGAAGATTGATCCGGCCAAGAGTATCCGTTTTGAATAAAAGCCGTATCTTTGGCATACGTTCTAGTTTTGCCGGATTGATATGACAGATCTTATCTCTAAAGAAAAGCGTAGCTATATCATGTCTATGATTAAGGGCAAGAATACAAAGCCCGAGATTATAGTCCGTAAATACCTGTTCCATTGTGGCTTTCGCTTTCGTGTGAATGTAAAGCGCCTTCCCGGTACCCCTGATATCGTATTGCGTAAATATAAGACCGCTATCTTCGTGAACGGCTGTTTCTGGCATGGGCACGAGGGTTGCCCGGAATTTCGTCCTCCCCGTACCCGGGTAGAGTGGTGGACCGAGAAACTAAACCGGAATAAAGCTCGGGATGCCCGTGTACGTGAGGAATTACGAGCGATGGGCTGGAATACGATGGTGATCTGGGAATGCCAGCTTAAACCTAAAGAACGGCAAGCTACTTTAGAAAATGTCGTCCGTTTATTGGAAAAGACGTATGTGGAATCTACCTATCATGCGAAGTTTACCCCAGCCTACCCGCTATTAGAGGAGGAAGAACTTCCCAAAGTGGCGGAAGAAGAGATATCCTATGAGAGTGCTCATCATTATTAATTCTCCAACCGGAACGTATAATCCTTCCTACTTCTGAAAAGCCGGTAAATACGGACATATCCATTGAATATGGGTTGAATAAACTCCAATAGGAATAACCAACCGATAGTAGGGCTTTGTTGAAGCATTTGGGCCGATTTGCCGAAAACGATTGCCTTGATTATAAAACGTGTCAAATATAATAATACGGCGATCAAGGAGATTAGCCAATTGCCCTGTAATCCGATCACTACCGTAGCGATAACCGATGCTTGGAAAAGGTAGAAACAAGTGGATTCGAGATGATAGAATGTCAAGGCGCTTCCTTTGTAATACCGTTGAGTGGCAGCACGGGAAACCTTCATCTCTTTCCAGATTCCAAAACGTTCGATTTGATCCATTTCCGTTAGGCTGTCCGGGGTATAAATTACTTTCGTATTCTCCTTGGTCGAGGCTTCGTTGATGAATAAGTCATCGTCTCCCGCATGCAAGTTCAAGGATTGGTAGTAACCTTTATGCTTGAAGAATAACTCTTTCCGATAAGATAAATTTCGTCCGTTTCCGGTATATGGGTGATGGGAGAGGGCGGAAGATAGATAACGTAAACCCGTCAACAAGTTATCATAGGCGATCAACTTATGAAAGAATCCCTTGTAGTTGCTGTATTTGCAGTAGCCCAAGACAATACTGGTCTCGGGTGTGTATCCACCAACCATGGCGGATAACCATTGATCGTTGAGCGGTTGGCAATTCGCCTCCGTGAATAGAAGAATATCGTATTTGGCCGCTTTCACACCTAAGGTAAACGCCAGTTTACGGCGGCTTAGGTAGCGAGCGTCCGAGGGGACGTAAGTATGATACAAATGTTTATACTCATTTTGAAAGAACTTTAGCGTATCGTCGGTATCGTCGCTCGAGCCATCGTTGATAACGACTACCTGATATTCAGGGTAATCTTGTGTAAGTAACGCAGGAAGGTGTTTCTTGAGGTTCTCAGAATCATTTTTAGCGTATATGATGATGGATACGGGGAGTTTATTACCTTCCTCTAAGGTATCATCCGTTCGTTTTGACGCACGTAAAGGGCGGGCATAAGCGATCAGATAATAAAGAGATAAGATAACGAACCCTATCAAAGAGATCCCCAAAAGGAAAAGCTCTGTAGTATTGAGTAGAAACATAATAATGTACCAATGTATTAAATGTCAATGTGCTAAAACGACAATATACCAATGCGATACCTAAAACGTATTCGCATGGGTATATTGGTATAGTAGCGAAGCGCTATTACCTCTTTATTATATCGTATCGGAATAATAGGCTTTCGGTAAATGACGGCAGTTGTATTGGGAGGCCATGACCTCGCCATAAGCGCCGGCGGAACGAAGGGCGATCAAGTCGCCACGATGAGCCTTATTCAACTCTACATCCTTACCGAATACATCCGATGACTCACAGATCGGGCCCACTACATCGTAAGTCTCTACTGCCTCATCGCTGCTGATGTTCTCGATACGGTGATAAGCGTCGTACATCGCCGGGCGGATCAATTCCGTGAAACCTGCGTCAAGGATAGCGAATTTCTTCGTCTCTCCTTCCTTGACATATAATACCTTAGAGATTAATGTTCCGCATTGAGCGACGATCGAACGTCCCGGCTCAAAATGTACCTGTTGACCCGGACGTACTTGAAGCAGTTTATGAATGGCCGCGAAATAGTTATCGAAAGCCGGGATCGATAAATGATTCGGGTGATAGTAATCGATACCTAATCCACCTCCGAAGTTCAGGTTCTCCACCGTAACCCCGTGAGCTTCCAGTTCTTCCTGTATCTCGTTGAAACGAATTACCAAATTGCGGAAGCTAGACATATCCGTGATCTGTGAACCGATATGGCTATGGATACCGATCAACTTCACATTCTTCATCTCCTTTAATTTATCCAGTACGCCTCCTAATTGGCTAAGGTTGATACCGAATTTATTTTCCTTCATACCCGTCGTGATCTTGGCATGTGTATGGGCATCCACTTCCGGGTTGATACGAAGGGCGATAGAGGCTACTTTATTCTTGGTGGCCGCCAGCTCATTGATGATTTCCAGCTCAACGGCAGATTCCACGTTAAAGCAGAAAATATCATTGTCCAGTCCTAGGTTGATCTCCCAATCCGCTTTGCCAACACCGGCAAAGACAATCTTATCGGCAGGAAAACCGGCATCTAAAGCTGCCTGTACCTCGCCGCCACTTACGCAGTCTGCGCCAAGGCCGTTTGCCGCTATGATGGAAAGGATACGGGGATTGGCATTCGCTTTCACGGCATAATGCACGTGGTAACCATATTTCCCGGATTCGGTTTTTACTACGTCTAATGTGTCTTGCAATAGCTTGACATCATAATAATAAAAAGGCGTAGAAAGCTGCTTGAACTTTTCTACAGGAAATGTTCCTTTGAGCATATTATACGAAATTATATAAAGATAAATAAGGGCAGTCTGTAAAAGGCCGCCCTCGTTTGTTTTTATTTGTTGTTAAATAAATGATCGCTTAGAGCTTGCAGCGCTCTCTGCTTGTCCGAGGCCTTGATCAGCAAGGAGACGTTGTAGTTGCTTCCTCCGTAGGAGATCATACGGACCGGGACATCCTTCATAGCTTGTACGATACGAGCCTCGAAGCCGATGTTATCCCATTCTAGGTCGCCAACCACGCAAACGATAACCATATCCTCGTCTACGGTCACGGTTCCGTACTTCTTCAAATCGTCAACGATCTCTTCCAGATGCTTGCGGTTATCGATCGTAACGGAGACACCCACTTCGGAAGTCGTAACCATGTCGATCGGAGTCTGGTAGTTCTCGAAAGTCTCGAATACCTTACGCAAGAAACCTGTAGCTAGCAACATACGTCCGCTCTTGATCTTGATAGAGGTAATATTGTCTTTGGCGGCGACCGCTTTGATCTTACCTTTCTCGATTGCGTTAGAGATCAATGTACCCGGAGCGTCCGGCTGCATCGTATTTAACAAACGAACCGGGATGTTGTTCAATTTAGCCGGCAATATACAAGTCGGGTGAAGTATCTTGGCTCCGAAATAAGCTAATTCGGCAGCTTCCTCGAAATGCAATTGACGGACTGGAGACGTTCCCTGTACGATACGAGGGTCGTTATTGTGCATACCGTCGATGTCTGTCCAGATCTGGATCTCTTCCGCACCGATAGCCGCGCCGATTAAGGATGCGCTATAGTCGCTACCACCCCGTTGTAGGTTATCGATCTCGCCGTAAGCGTTGCGGCAGATATAACCTTGTGTGATGTATAGATCAGCATCCTTATTATCAGCAAGTAATTTCACCAATTTCTCTTTGATATAGACAGGGTCCGGTTCTGCGTTCTTATCCGTACGCATATAATCCAAAGCCGGGATCAATACGGATTTCACGCCGCATTCGTTCAAATAAAGATTCATCATACCCGTAGAGATCAACTCTCCTTGTGCCAAGACAACCTTTTCCTCGAACAAGGTAAACAGATCCTTCGTGAACGTACGGATATATTCGAAATGAGATTTTATCAGTTCTTTGGCCTTCTGTTTATATTCCTCGGTGCTGTATAGTTCCTCAACATGGCCCATATATTTCATGGCAAGCTTGTTGATGATCTCATTCGCTCCGTCTGGGTTCTTTTTGTACAGGTAGTCGGAAATCTCGACTAACGAGTTGGTTGTACCCGACATGGCTGACAATACAACGATCTTACGGTCTCCCGTGATCAGTTTCGCTACATCTTTCATTCTCTGTGCAGATCCCACAGAAGTACCGCCAAACTTTAAAACTTTCATCTTCTTTTGTTCTATATTAAATTGTTTTCTTTTTCAATCGAATGCGACCGCAAAGTTACAAAAAAATTATTCTCTGACATCACTTAGACAGGCATTCTCGCATTTTACTATGCGGGCAGGATAATTATGCACGATCGTATAGTTATGAGTGGTCATAATCACCGCCGTTCCCTGCTGGCAGATGTCGTGTAAGAGTTGTACGATTTGTCCGCTCGTCTCCGGGTCCAAGTTGCCGGTCGGCTCATCCGCCAGTATCAACTTGGGGTTGTTCAGAAGGGCACGGGCAATAACGATACGTTGTTGTTCCCCGCCGGATAGCTCATGCGGCATTTTATAGCCTTTGTCTTGCATGCCTACCTGACGGAGCACATTGTCTATCCGTTCCTTGATCTCGCTTTTCTTTTTCCATCCGGTGGCTTTCAGCACGAATTCCAGATTCTTGGAGACGGAACGGTCGGTCAACAATTGGAAATCTTGGAAGACGATACCTAGTTTCCTACGCAAATAAGGGATATCCTTCCGCTTCATCTTGGTGAGGTTGTAATCCATGATACGTGCCTCGCCTCGCAAGATCGGTATCTCGCAATACAAGGACTTGAGCAGGCTGCTTTTACCGGAGCCTACCTTCCCGATCACATATACGAACTCTCCGTTACGAAGCGTGAGGCATGCGTCGTGTAATACCCTGTTTTCCTCACGGCATATCTCCACGTTCTCTAATTTGAGTAGAATATCTTCTTCCATAGAATTTATCAACCTTTATGTCTTTTCTTTAATTCACGGGCGAGGTCTTCCAGACGAAGTCCCTTGCTTGTCAATAATACGATTAAGTGGTAAACCAAGTCGGATGCCTCATAGATGAAGCCGTCTTCGGTTCCGTTGGTCGCCTCGATAACGGTCTCTACCGCTTCTTCGCCGACTTTCTGGGCCATGCGATTCACGCCTTTCTGGAATAAGGTAGTCGTATAGGAACCTTCCGGCATTTCTTGACGGCGACGCTCGATGAAGTTCTGCAAGTATTTCAAGAACATGATATCCTCTACGTTCTTCTCGCCGAAACAAGTATCCGCTCCCGTATGACAAACCGGTCCGGCTGGAATCGCCTTGATCAATAATGTATCGTTGTCGCAATCCGCCGTGATGCTAACCACCTGCAACGTATTTCCGCTACTCTCTCCCTTCATCCACAAACGGTTTTTCGTGCGGCTAAAGAATGTAACCTTACCCGTACTTACTGTCTCATCATAAGCTTCTTGATTCATGAAGCCCAACATTAATACCTTACTAGTGTTGTTGTCTTGTACGATAGCGGGTATTAATCCGCCCATTTTCTCGAAATCTAATTTCATCTTTATATATAATGTGTTATATCCTTACATTGATCCCCTCGTCCTTGAGGTATTGCTTCAAGTCGCCTATCCGTATCTCGCCGAAATGGAAAACGCTGGCCGCTAAAGCCGCGTCCGCTTTCCCGTTGGAAAACGTATCCCGGAAATGTTCCATCTTTCCCGCTCCACCGGAGGCGATAACCGGGATATGCAACGTATCGGCCAAGGTAGCCAGAGCGTCGTTCGCGTATCCGTCTTTTACGCCATCGTGCGTCATACTGGTGAAAAGTATCTCGCCGGCGCCACGGCTTTCCGCTTCCGAGGCCCATTGAAACAAATACTTATCCGTCGGGACACGCCCTCCGTTTAGATAGCATAGCCAGTCATTGTTCTCAAAATTAGCGTCGATAGCGACTACGCATACCTGACTACCAAAGTTCTTGGCGATCTCCTCGATTAATGTCGGGTTACGTAAAGCCGCCGAGTTGATCGAGACCTTATCGGCGCCAGCGCTAAGCAAACGATCCACGTCCTTCAATTCGTTGATACCTCCACCCACGGTAAAAGGGATGCTGATATGGGCCGCCACTTGTTTTACCAACTCGGTGAAAGTCTTTCGCCCCTCGTGTGAGGCGGTAATATCCAAGTACACTAATTCGTCGGCCCCTTCACGGCTGTACTGGGCGCCCAACTCCACGGGGTCTCCAGCGTCGCGAAAGTTCACGAAGTTGATGCCTTTTACGGTCTTTCCATCCTTTATATCCAGACAGGGAACAATTCTCTTGGCTAGCATATATCTATTTTATTATTTCAAGTAAAACGAAGTAAATCTTTCAACTGGATCTTCCCCTCATAAATGGCCTTACCGAAAATGACAGCGGGAATCCCAGCCTCAGATAATTTCTCAATATCCTCGATCGAGCTTACGCCACCACTCGCTATGATATAAAGGAAGGGGATCTCGTCCCGTATCTCTTTATATAAATCGATAGCCGGGCCTTGAAGCATGCCATCCCGTGCGATATCCGTGCAGATCACCTTGGTAATCCCCTTGTCGTAATATCCTTTGATAAAAGGAATCAACTCTTGGCTGGTCGTTTCCTCCCAACCGCTGATGGCGATCTTCTTTTCTTTGGCATCGGCCCCTAATATGATTTTCTCGCTACCGAACTTGCTGATCCAAGAGGTGAACATTTCCGGGTTCTTCACGGCGATACTGCCCCCGGTTACCATCTGGGCGCCGCTTTCGAAGGCGATCTCCAGATCATCCTCTTGTTTCAAGCCCCCTCCGAAATCAATGATCAAGGAAGTCCGGGTCGCTATCCGCTCAAGGATACGGTAGTTGATGATGCGTCCTTCACGGGCTCCATCCAAATCTACCACATGCAAACGCCGGATGCCGTTACCCTCGAACATCTTGGCCACCTCCAGAGGATCTTCGTTGTAAACCTTCTTGGTCGCGTAATCTCCTTGCGTCAACCGGACGCATTTGCCATCTATTATATCTATAGCGGGAATAAGCTCAATCATATCTTTAAAAAGTTTTTCAATATAACCTCTCCTACCGATCCGCTTTTTTCCGGATGGAACTGTGTTGCGTAGAAGTTGTCCTTATGTAAAGCGGCGCTGAACGGAAGGATGTAATCGGTCGTAGCCGCCGTATATTCATTTACAGGTACATAATAACTATGTACGAAGTAAACAAATTTGTTCTCCAATCGCTCATTGAATAGGCCGCTTTTAACGTTTGTCAAGGTATTCCAACCCATGTGAGGAACCTTGTCCTCATGCTTTTGCGGAATGAAACGTTTTACTTCCGTAGGGAAGATCCCCAAGCAATCCGCGTTTCCCTCCTCTGAACGCATGCACATCAATTGCATGCCGAGGCATATCCCGAGTACCGGTTGCTTTAGGTTCAAGATCACCTGATCCAATTTATGCTCCCTTAAATACTCCATGGTCGTGAAAGCTTCACCTACTCCGGGAAAGATAACCTTATCCGCTTTATTTAATAATTCCGGATCAGCCGTGATGATCGGGGTAACGCCCAACCGCTTCAAAGCGTAATCTACCGAGTAGATGTTTCCGGCATTATATTTAATAATGGCAACGTCCATTGTTGTTAAGCATTTATATTGAGTCGCAAAAGTAACAAATTATCATTACATAATTATGAATGGCGACTGAAAAGTTCCAAAATGAAATGTATTTGTGATAAACTGGTGTGATCGGGAAGGGGAAATAAAGAAAGGGACGATCGCTTATGTGGACCTATGGAAAGAATATTTCAGCGAAAAGTTGATTTTTTTTACTCCAGCTATTGCAGATTTAAAAATAATACTTACCTTTGCACCGCAATCGAGAGAGATAGCGATAAAAGAAAAGAGGTTCGGTAGTTCAGCTGGTTAGAATACATGCCTGTCACGCATGGGGTCGCGGGTTCGAGTCCCGTCCGGACCGCTTTCAAAGAAAGCAAAATAAAGTAAAGCTCTGTAATTTAAAGATTACAGGGCTTTTTCTTTTTTCATCACTTATCAAGATATGGCCTTTCGTATTTGGGCTTACCATATATTTTTGTGAATTCTCTCTTTCACTCGGATATCTTTCTGCTTACATATATGTGCATCCTCGGCCGCATAACCGATGGCGAGAAAACAAGTGAACTCATATTCAGCGGGAGCATTAACGAGGTGTTTCACGTACTCCGGTTCATTGCCAATGGGAATACGGAAAGCGCATGCCAGCCCTTCCGCTGTTGCGGCTAACAATATGTTTTCTACGGCTGCCCAAGCCGAAGCGAAATAGTTCAAGGAACTTTGGTCTGCGGGCTTGCATAAGGGATAGTCCTTTTGTCTGAAAAACGGCAGGATAAGGCAGTTGCTTTGGATTAGCATACGTTGTTGCTTGGGAAGCGCATCGACAAACATAGCATATCCGTCTTTGTCCATTACGTTCTCGGCGGCTTTAAGTTGGGTTTGTTGAATGGTTTTGGTGTTTTCCGCTACAGGTGATATAAGTCGGGCAATGTTTTCCTGCCCTCTCACGACAATGAACTCGAACTGTCGCAGATGGTCGTTGGTCGGAGCTTTAAAAGCTGCCGATAATACTTTTTCCAGCACTTCGTCCGTTACCTCCTTATTGGAAAAGTCCCGGATGGTTCTTCTTTTCTCTAATACTTGATAGAAATCCATAACAATACATTTAATAGTTATACTTGTTGTTTTCAGCGGCAAAGTTATATTGCTTTATTGTCGCATATTTGTTGTATTGTTTTATGTAATTGTCGTATATTTGTATCGAACCATTTTATATACGACTACCTTATGGAAGAGATGATCACTCCTTACGAATTGCCCGAAGTAGAGAACCATTCATTCTTTTTTATAGATCAACGAATAGAGACTCATGTAGAAGCCAAATTGCATCAGCACGATGCATGGGAGTTATATTACGTGTTACATGGATATGGAACCCGAATGGCAGGCGATACGTTACAGTCTTTTTCGGCTGGTGATGTGGCATTGATACCGCCATCCATGCATCATTATTGGGAATATACCCCTTTATCGGCAGACAGTGACGGGTGCGTTCATTACTTGATGGTTGCTTTCAGTCACTCTTTCGTCGTGAGATGCATGGAGGTATTTCCCGAATTACGCAATCGTTTAGCAGGGCTAACTTTTCCTGTTAACGCATTAAAGCTTGGTTTGGAAAGCTCTCGTATCATACGCAAAATATTATTGCGTATGAACGATATGGACGAATTGGGGCGATTGTGCGAAATGTTCCGCTTGCTACCGGTTCTATTCACTTCATCCGACCATACTTTTGCAGGCGAGCCTATGAATGTAGAGCGGGATGTGAGGCGTATACAGCAAATTTGTACGTATGTGATGGGGCATTATGTCCATCCTATTTCATTAGATGATATTTCTGCCGAGGTTGGTATGAACCGTTCTGCGTTTTGTTCCTATTTCAAGCGATGCAAGGGAATGACATTCTCACAATTTGTTACAGAGTACCGCTTAAATACTGCTTGCGAACTTCTGAAACACTCGCAAAAGCAGGTGTCGGAAATCTGTTTTGCAGTAGGATTCAATGATGTTCCACACTTTAATCGGATTTTTAAAAAATTGAAAGGAGTAACGCCACAAGAATATAGAAAAAAGGGGACTTCCGGTTAGGCAATATTTTAGGCTTATGCGATATTAGTGGAGAATGATGTTGTAAGCGAAAATGCGATAACCTTGACGTTTTGTTTGAAAATTCGTGGTTATGATGACAGGGCCTTTTTGCGAATAGAAGAAATAGGGAGTGCTTTATGGTCAAATTATCCATTTTACCCTGTTTTTTTGTATGAATATCTCTATTAGGAGACGAAAGTAATGGGATTAGGTAACGCAAAAGCCAGTGTTAGGCAACGCTACCGTATGTGTTTGGCGATACATACGGTAGGAATTGGGTACGCAACCTATAGAAATGGGCGACGCATCCGTATGAAAAGCACCTTCCTCCTGCATAAATATGAGATAGGATGAATTAATCTCGCTAGAATGAAAGGGTATATTTAAGCAAAGTGTTATAATACAATTGATTGCTGATGTTTTTTCTCGTATTTGGTAACAGCATGTACCTTTGCCCGGAAAAAACGATTCTCCGGGACTTCAGATTACATATTGTCATATTGTCAATTTGAACGTATTACTTATCTTTCTCGCTGGCAATGCGGGCAATAATAAATCCTGCCTCCGAGGTAAGCCTCTTTCTGTATCCGTTCGCCGCAGATGGGGCAAGGGGCATGGTAGGTGTTCTTCGATAGGATCGTGCGGTAATTGCCTAAGGCGCCGTATAGATCCTTCTCCGTATCCCGGCCTCCTCGGCGAGTCATCTCTTCCAGCGTGGATTTCACGGTGTTGAAGAGGCGGTCTATATCCTCTTCTGATAAAGTCGATATTTTTCGTTTCGGGGAGATCCGGGCATTGAACAAGATATCTTGGCAAACTCCGTTGCCTAGGCCCGGAATACGTTGCTCGGTGGCGAGTAACGCCTTCGCGGATATATCTTTCTTGAGATTCCCGATGAGACTGATAAAATAGGCTTTATCGAATCTCTCGTCCAACGGACATAGCTTATGGATGCTACCTTGGTAATAGGGATTGTCAAACTCGCCTTTGAAAGCGTAGATGGAACCATACATCGAAACCGTGAAAGCTAGGAACGAGTCGTCCTCGAATACGATCATAAGCTGATATTTCTTCGGGGCCTTTTCCGCAGAGGTATAATAACGCATATTGGTTCCGTCTCCGATTAAGAGGTGGGTATCGGCGTCCATAAGGATGTCCACGAATGCGCCATAGCCTTGGGCGCCTAGGACCGTTCGTCCTACCAGCCTATTGGAGTATTCCGCCGGATCGCCATTATAGAACGTGAAGCGGTGAGGACTGTTCGACTCGATAACATGCGCTATCCGTTTACCCTTTAGCGTTTCGCTAGCCTGTTTGCCAATGGTGGCGGATTCGGGAATCTCGATCATGTTCGTATTGTTTTTAGAGGTGACGGGGTAAATATAGGCATATTTTCCGTATCAATATTCATTGATACGGAAAATAGGAACCGAGCTTTAATTCTGGGTCGGATAAAGAGGCTTTCCTGTCTCGTCCACATCTGTCCAGTCTTTTACGTTGACACTGGCCAAAGTGACCGAATTACCGTTGATTACCGCTTTAAATAAATAAGAGTTTCCCGCTTTCAACTCGCCATCCGGAAGAGGGATCTGGGTGGTATAGGTGCGGGTACTGTTTTCATTGTCGGCGGATATTTCCAGCGTGAGAGTCATGGGAGCCGTATGTCTTATCGGCAACATGATATATTGGGCTGTTAATCCGTTTATCCCCATCTTATCCGCTTTCCCGAAAGCGGTGGCGGGAGTGATGATACCTGTGCCCAGATCCATGGTCGCCCCGGTTTCGGGAGGTGTGATCATGGCGGAGACCAATTGGTTGATCGTGATACCTTCACCGCCGGTTAATTCTACTACGACTTGGGTAGCCACATGGCCATAAACAATCGGTATATTGATTTGGGAGCTATTAACATCCTGTTGTATGGCGCTCCACCAAAGATAATCGATACCGTTGAAGAGGGGTTCGGATACGCCACTCGTGAATGTCGGGGGGATCGTGGAGAAATTGTCGGATACGGCGTAGAAATTATAAGTGCCATTGGAGAGAAACATTTTATATCCGTCACTTCCTGTTAACACCCCGGGAGATGAGGTTATGTAAAGACCTGACGCCTCGGGGCTTCCCTTGGTTCCTGCGCTGCTGTCGAAGACATAAACCCTGCTTTGTATCCCTTTATTCATGGGAGACATGGAACGTAATAGGTTCCGGCCCTCCACGGAGGCGTTGAAGGTCACCAACGTGCTGTTTCCCGGATCCTCGTTTCCCGAAGAGTCGTTCGGGGTAGTTCCATCCTCAAAAATAATCGTGTTCTTGTTGCATCCGGCGAGGAGTAACAGGAACATCGTGCTAAATGTAAGCGCATTTGCCGCTTTCAGTAAATTCCGTATCATATAATTTGTGTTTAGTGAATAGTCTATATAATACATTTTACGAACCGTTTTGGTTCAGAAAGCGGCAAATGTTTTAACTTTAATCTAGCGGTTTCACGTAAGACCAGTGGGTTTGTATGATCTTCCATTGGTTGTCGGGGTTGCGTCTGTAAACCTCGGTGCAGTTCCATTTTATTACCTTGTCGGATAAGTAGCTATCAAGGTTGAAGGTGAGGACCGCTATGTTTTGCGCGACTTGTACGACCGGGCGGATCATGTCGAAATGATCTGCCGGAGGAAGTTGCATACCTTTATAATAAGTGCGCAGTTGTTCTAATCCCTCTATTTTCGTCTCTAGGGAAGGATCGAAGTAAATCACGTCGGTGTCTGAAAGCTCTACGAATGCCATCGGGTCGGTCGAGGCTAGAGCCTCTTTTTCAAGGGAGATGATCATCTCCGGGATGTTCTCGTTTAATGTTTTGTTCTCCATATTCTTTTGTTGTGCGTTAGCGGATAACGTGCTTCCTAATATGAGAGCCGCTATCCATGATTTGTATTGTCTCATGATGCTTTATTTATTGATAGAGGCAAAATTAGACATATCGAATGGAGTTCGTATAATACGTATAAAGGAGGAAATAGTACTTTTTACGGTTTTGTATTCCTGCGATAGTTTAGCGGGGTCATGTTTGTTTGGGAACGAAATAGACGGATGAAATAGGATGGATCCTCGTAACCTAGAGCTTCCGTTATGGCGGATATAGGCAAGTCTGTATAAGTCAATAGCCGTTTGCTCTCGATTAGTATTTTGTTTAGGATGTATTGTTTAGCGTTGATGCCCGTAGCGTTTTTCACGATCTCATTCAGGTAGTTCGGGGTGATGCAAAGCTGATCGGCATAGCTCCGGATGGAATGATCTCGCTTGAAGGAATGGTTTACTAACTCGATAAATCGTTCTACATAGATGCTTTTAGATCGGGCGTTTGTGTCTGGTGGTAAAGCGTTCGAGTTAGAATATAACCTGTTGAGCAACATTAATGTCTCGTACAACAAGGCCCGGAGCAAGTGTTTGTCTTTCGACTGATAGTCCTTGATCTCTTTATCGATCTCCGAGATCAACTCGGAGATGCGGCCATAGGCTTTCTTGTCGAGACTGAGCTTGGAAGACCGTCTTTCCGTATGGAAATAAGAGAGGTTCCGGAGAAATGCCGGATCATTGAAAAAAGAGAGCAGGAACTCTTCCTCAAAGATAAGAGCGAATCCGTCTTGTATCGTTTTATCGTCCCATTTGCGTATTTCGCCGGGCCGGGTAAAGATAATATCTTGAGGCTTTACCCGGTTCGCTTGATGATCGATAAGGAATTCTCCCTCCCCGCTAGTGATCAATGTTATATCGTAATACGTCAATATATGTACGGGTTGTTCCTTGAGATACTTCTTGATCGTGTTCAAGGGAACGACGTCGATAAGTAGCTCATCGCCGTATTTGTGTTTATAGAAGTCGTATTGCGGTATATTATGATTCATCTGCTCATGTCTTTTATTTGAAAAGCATAGGAGCGAATTGGAGGAGATAAGCCCGCCAATTGGCCCAGATATGTCCTCGGGTGGATTCTACGTACTGGTATTTCATACCTAGGCTATCCATTCGCTGGCGGAATTGCTGGTTCGCGTCGTATAAGAAATCGGTCTTTCCGATACCGATCCAGAACAATTGATAACCGGATCTCTTGAGGTTTCCTAACTTCTCGTCGAGGTTCGTGTACATCGGGCTATTGGGGTCTACACCATTTGCGCTGAGCCCAGCGGAGAAAAGTCCTATATAGTTAAAATAGTCCGGATAATTCAATGATATATATAATGTATGGAAACCACCCATCGAAAGTCCGGCTATGGCTCGGTGTCGCTTATCCGGGATCGTACGGTAACGGTTATCGATGAAATGAATGATCTCGGTGAAACTCTTCTCGTACGAGCCATCCTTATAACCGGGGAAGCTGTTGCTCATGGCCGGCTTGTAATTCAGGTTATCGGATGTTTCGCCGGGAGCGGCCTGTTTACTGGGATTACCGTTTGGCATAACGACAAGCATTGGCTGTATCTTGCCTTCGGCAATCAAGTTATCCATGATACGGGCGGTACGGCCAAGCTCCAGCCAAGCGTTCTCGTCGCCGCCACTGCCATGTAACAGGTACAGAACGGGATAAGACTGGATGTTCTTATCGTAAAAAGGAGGCGTATAAACGCTAAGTCTTCGTTCGCTCCCGAGGATATCCGAGTGATACCACGTGGTCGTTACATCGCCATGGGGTACGTCACGTACTTGATAATAATCGCCATTTCCCCCGTTGATATAGAACAGGCTGAACAAGGTGCCTACGTCACGGCAAGAGAATGGGTTGTTTGGGGCGATGTTATAAATACCATCTATATTTAAACGATAGGTGTACATTTCGGATGGCAGTGGGGGAGTCGTATAGCTCCATGTACCGTTTTTCCCTTTCGTCATCTGGCCATTGCCCTCGTTGGCTTCCCAGTCTCCTTTTACGGAGACGGACTTCGCCTTTGGGGCTTCTACATAGAAAGTAACGCTATTGTCTGGGTTGATCACGAGAGGTTCTACCTTATCGGTCCTGAATCCTACGTTCTGTTGGGCGAAAGCCATGGATAGCGGCAGTAAGAGAGCCGCGAGTAATGCTAGTCTTTTCATTTTATCTATACGGTTTAAAGAATTAAGTTATAGAGACAAATATACGATTTATTTCGGAAAAATAGAAGTTATACTTACTTGGCACTTGTAGTATATCTTTTTGGGTAAAGTAAGTATATCTTCTTTAGTACTTGCTGTATATATCCTTTTCTGATTAGGATGATTCTTGCTGATTATAACTAATACCTGATTTCACGTTACGACCTTTGCGGCTCTTCTATTGTTAATTAGTCTTATGTGTTTGCACAGTATTTGCTGTTTTGTGCGGCACATTTTTATTAAAAGTGTGCAGTGTTTGAAAAAAGTATTTATCTTTGCGACCGTTTTGTAATCAAGAAAAGTAAAACATGAAGAAAAAAGTAGTATTAGGTGCGGCATTGATGATGATGCCTTTGGTTTCTTTCGCTGGAGGATATTTGACGAATACGAATCAGCATGCAGCCTTTTTAAGGTCACTTTCGCGAGGTGCTGCAATTGATATAGACGGCGCTTTGTCAAACCCGGCGGGTCTTTCTTTTTTGCCGACAGACGGTTTCCGCGTTGGTGTGAGTATCCAAAGTGCTTTCCAGACCCGGGATATCGATGCCTCTTTCAGTACATACAATGGTTTCGACCCAGTGAATAAGGTGCCGACAGTGAGCGACGTTCCCTATAAAAAGTATTACAAAGGAAAGGCTGCCGCTCCCGTGATTCCGAGTGTTTTTGCGGCTTACAAAAAAGGTGATTGGACGATCTCCGGTTTCTTTGCCATTACAGGTGGAGGTGGTAAGGCTTCGTTTGACGATGGCCTGCCAATGTTCGAATCGGCTGCTATGGCCGGTATCTTCAAGGAAAGTGTAGCGAAATATATAAAGACTGGCGGTCAAAGTCCCATCGTCACGCCGGATATGTATACTATTAACAGTGCGATGGACGGAAAACAGTATATTTATTCCCTACAACTTGGCCTGTCATACAAGATCACGGATTGGCTTTCTGCCTTTGCCGGTGGCCGGATGAACTATTTCTCAGGAAACTATGACGGGTATCTGGATGCAAAATTAAAACAGAATTTTGGTGGAGCGGATTTAATGAACCTGGCTTTGGATTGCGACCAGACAGGTTGGGGGTTAACACCGGTTTTGGGTGTCGATGTCAAATATGGTAAATTCAATTTCGGAGCTAAATATGAGTTTAAGACGAACTTGAACATCGAAAATAATACCAAGAAGTTGGATTATCCCGACAGTGCGGAAGATTTGGTTGGCCCTTATAAGCATGGTGTAAATACGCCGAACGATATTCCTTCCATGCTTTCGGTGGCAGCTTCTTATCGGTTTTTGCCCATGTTGAAGGCTTCTGTTGAGTATCACTTCTTCGATGACAAGAAGGCGGGAATGGCCGGTGGAAAGCAGAAGGAACTGGAAAGAGGTACGAATGAGTATCTGTTTGGTATAGAGTGGGATGTTGTCAAGAGATTGACCATTAGCGGTGGCGCTCAAATTACAGATTATGGTTTGTCTGATAATTTCCAAAGTGATGTTAGTTTCTCCTGCGATTCTTATTCGCTGGGCTTTGGTGCTAAAGTGATGTTGAGCGAAAAAATGGCTTTGAACGTGGGATATATGTGGACAACTTACCACGATTATACCAAGAAGATGGACAACTACTGCGGCACGGGACTTCCTGGGCAGAATGTGTATAGCCGCACCAACAAGGTGTTCGGATTAAGTTTGGACTACGCTTTCTAAGCTTGAAAATATTCGTATCCTATTGAAAAAGGAAGCTGCCAGTCGTGCGGCTTCCTTTTTTTGATTCATGGGTATTCACGGACTATATGAAACCCTATGCTTTACGGCTCGTACCATAGGTTTTAGTCGCTGTAAAGCATAGCTGGGTATGGCATAAAAAAGAGGGTGCATGACGCACCCTCTTTCTTGATTATTTGTTTTACTTGTTGCCGATTATAACTGAATCCAACGTACATAAGCGAAGTCCATACGGTGAGGCAACTCCTTGTTTACAGGATATACACGGAAGCCCATCTTATGGTTACCAGCCTCGGAAGGAGTGGTCGTTAACTTGAAGAATAACTTGGAGCCTTCTTCCTTCATCAACTCGAACTGAGCGGTATTGATTGGTGACAGCGTGTGTTTCTCCGGATCTTCCTTCATGACAACCATTTCAGCACCTAACATACCTTGTAGTTCATGACGGTCGATTACCAAATTGAAGTTGTATTCTTTTCCTACAACCGGGCCGTTCACCGTCAAATCTTGGTCGCAAGTGAAAGATTCCACTTGGAAGCTATCCCAATGTTGCGCAACTTCCTCTTTCCAAGCAGCTAATTGCTTAGCGATCTCGTAGTTGTTAGCGGAAATATGAGCGGAACGAGTAGCCAATTTGTGATAGAAACGATCCTCATAATCGTCCAACATACGTTTCATCGTATAATCCGGAGCGATCTTGGCGATAGAGTTCTTGATATATTGGATCCAGTCCGGAGAGTAACCCTTGCTGTTCTTAGCGTAGTAAGTCGGGATAATCTCAGTTTCCAAGCAATGGTAGATCGTAGCCGCATCCAATTGGTCTTGGTATTGCTGGTTCTCATAAGTACGCTTGTCGGTCAATGCCCAACCTGCGCCTTCTACGTAACCCTCATACCACCAACCGTCAAGAACGGAGAAGTTCAATACACCGTTCATCTCGGCTTTCTCACCGGAAGTACCGGAAGCCTCTAACGGACGAGTCGGCGTGTTCAACCATACGTCTACACCGGAGATCAAACGACGGGCCAAACGCATATCGTAGTTCTCCAAGAAGATGATCTTTCCTAAGAACTCCGGACGGCGAGAGATCTCTACGATGTGTTTGATCAAACCTTGACCACCACCATCAGCCGGGTGAGCCTTACCGGTGAATACGAACTGAATCGGGAACTTCTCATTGTTAACGATCTTAGCCAAACGGTCTAAGTCCGTGAACAACAAGTGCGCACGCTTATATGTAGCAAAACGACGACCGAAACCAATCAACAAGGCATTCGGATTGATCTTCTCAAGGATGGAAACTACCTTAGAAGGATCACCTTGGTTCTTCAACCAGCTATCTTTATATTGAACACGGATGTAATCAATCAATTTATTCTTCAAGGTCATACGGAGATTCCAGATTTCCTCGTCGGATACATTCTGGATTCCTTCCCATTGCTTTCTGTTAGATTGATCTTTGAATAAGTTTTTACCTAGTTTATCCGCATAGAATTTCTTCATCTCCGTAGCGGCCCAAGTCGGCATGTGCACACCGTTCGTTACATAACCAACGTGCAGTTCATCCGGGAAGTAACCTTTCCAAACCGGGGCGAACATACGCTGAGAAACCTTACCGTGCAACCAGCTTACGCCGTTAGCCTCTTGGCAAGTGTTCAAGGCGAATACGCTCATGGAGAATTTCTCGTTAGAGCCCGGGTTCTCACGTCCCATATCGATGAAGTCTTGCCAGCTAATACCTAACTTGCCGGGGAACTCACCCATGTAACGTCCGAACAAACCCTCATCAAAGTAATCGTGACCTGCCGGAACCGGAGTGTGTACCGTATAGAGAGCGGAAGCACGAACTACCTCCAACGCTTGGTTGAATGAAAGGCCGTCGTTCTGGATATAGTCTACCAAACGCTGAGCGTTGATCAAAGCGGCGTGTCCCTCGTTGCAGTGATAAATCTGTTTCTTGATACCTAACTTGTTCAGCATCATGATACCACCGATACCCAACAAATACTCTTGTTTCATACGGTTCTCCCAGTCGCCACCATATAATTGGTGCGTGATGGAACGATCCCATTCGCTGTTCTGAGGTATATCCGTATCCATTAAGTACAAAGGTACACGACCTACGCTAACTTTCCAGATATGAGCGTAAACGGTTCTGCCCGGATAAGGAACTTCCAATACCATTGGCTCTCCGTTCGACTGCAATACCTGAGTCAACGGCAGGGCGTTGAAATTTTGCGGCTCGTAATTGGCGATCTGCTGACCGTCCATGGACAAAGTCTGTGTGAAATATCCGTAACGATACAAGAAACCTACGGCACATAAATCGATATTACTATCGCTGGCCTCTTTCAAGTAGTCACCGGCTAATACTCCCAGACCACCTGAGTAAATCTTTAATACATTGGTCAAACCGTACTCCATGCTGAAGTAGGCTACAGACGGTTGTGTCTTGTCGGGTTTTACATTGATATAAGCTTTGAAATCAGCGTATACCTTTTGGATTTCAGCCATTAACTCCTTATCTGCTAAGATCTCTTCCATACGTTTGTGTGAAAGGCTTTGCAATAGCTGTACAGGGTTACCTTCTGTGGATTTCCAAAGTTGTTTGTCGATCTTGCCAAATAGTTTAGCGCCTTCATGATTCCATACCCACCAAAGATTCGTAGCGATCTCATTAAGTGGTTCCAACTGTTGTGGAAGCTTGGAATGTGAGTAGACGTCCTTCCAAATGGGACTGTTTGCGTTATTCGCCTTAATTTTCATTATCGTGAAGTTTAAAGTGTTTGTCTAAAACGAGTGCAAAGATAGCATTATCTTATTAATTATGAGCAATATTTAACTATTTCTTTCCTCGGCATGCCTCATGGCGATATCGAATGCGGTCAGATAATAGTCGATAAACTTGCTCCATTCAGCTTTTCGAGCGAGATCGAAACAACGCTGTTTGATTTCCTCGATGTCTGTAGCATCCTTTTGGCTGAGAGCCAGGATGGAGTTCATGATAGCGTCCGCTACCTCAAAATAATTGAAATCCGTACGATTAATAACCTCTACGCCTTCGCTAAGGTTATCTCCGGATACCGTTTTCTTCGCCCACATACCGAAACCGGCCAGATTGGTCGTGATCGTCGGTATACCGAAAGCGATACTTTCCAGCGGGGTATATCCCCACGGCTCGTAGTAGGAAGGATATACGGTAGCGTCCATCCCTATCAGCATATCATAATAGGTCTTATTGAAAATACCTCCTTTACCGTCCAAATAACAAGGAACGAATATGATCTTTAGTTTTTCGGATGCCGCGTTCGTGAAGCCGGCGTGGTTGATATAATTCAAGACCTTATCTTCTGGCATATTATGCAACCAGTGCGTAATGAAAGGGATTTGAAGCGGAGAGGTCGTCTTTATGTCCTGCTCGATCGCCTCTTTTAAATCCGCACGGGCGGCACGTACCCAAGCCGGTACCATGATAAAGGCGACGACCTCACGCTGCAGGCGTCCGGACGTACGTACACGGTTCATCGCCTCGATGAAGACATCGATACCTTTATTTCTGTATTCATAGCGGCCACTGGTGGAAACCAGCAAAGCGTTCGGGTCGATGGAGCAGCCCAATAATTTCTCCGCAACATTAATTAATGTACGACGTGCCTCCTTCCGCTTTTTAGCGTATTCCTTACCCTCGGGTACAAAGTTGGGCTCAAAGCCGTTCGGGGTAACGATATCCGGTGCCTTATCCAATAACTGTTTACATTCACGGGCCGTGATATCGCTTACGGTCGTGAAGCAATCCACGTAATGGGCGGCCTGTTTCTCTACGGAATGCTTGGCCTCCATGTTTAGCTCCTTAGCCATCTGATCGCCGTTGTAACCGTCCATATAAGCGTATAACGCTTTGTTGTTACCGGCGATAGAGCGTCCGATCGATGTGGCATGCGTCGTGAAAAGTGTCGCTATGGCAGGGATTTGCTTTTGAATGTAAAGTGCTCCCATCGCCAACATCCATTCGTTGAATAGGGCGGCGACTTTCTTGTTTTCCAGTTTGTAGAAGTGATAGAAACTCTCTATTACCTTACCGACCGCATACGCGAAGATACAAGACTCATCGTAATCGCCGTAGGCGTGGATGGAGTCAACTCGGAAATTTTCCCACATAGAATAGAAAAAGGCGTCTCGTTCACTGAAGTAGGACTTGAAATCTACCAGTATAACAGGGGGGGTACCCGGTACGTTCCAGCGACCAACCTTAACTTTCAAGTGATCCACTGCCTCGGCGTGCTTTCTCCAATCCTCAAACAAAGATGCGTCTTCCGTAAAATCGGGAGCGGTTGTGTTTGCCCACACATCCGGACCGATGAATATTACTTTGTCGTTAAAAATTTGTTGAAGCGTATGAGCTTTAGTCGATAGTACGGTATAAATACCTCCCACTTTATTACAGACTTCCCAGCTGCTTTCAAAGAGAAATTCTGGCGTCTTTATCATTTCGTTCATATTTGATTTGTTTATAATCAATGATTTCACCGCTGCAAAGATAATTCATTTTATGTTTTTTCTTGGCCTTTCCTCGGTATTTAATAACATATGTTCTATATTTGTGGATAATTAAATATGAAATAATTATGGCTAAAAGAAGAATTTTAAAGAAAGAGATCAGCTACGTGGCTGGTGAATTGTTCACGGAAGCGCTGGTTTGCAAATTGTATATACCCGGAGTAAATCAAGAGAAAGCGGATGCTTTGATGGCTCGTATCCTAGATCTGCAAGATAGTTATATCGTTCGTGCCGGACACCCCGACGGCAAGGATAACAAGGCTCTCGTACGGAATTATTATCGCAAATTAAGAGAGGACTTGCAAAACGAGGTTAACGCTATCGCCGACGAGATAGGAGAGTTGAGCAAGGACAAATAGGCATGAAGAAGGCAATTAGTAAGGCGATACTCCGTATGGCGGGGTGGAAGCTGGGCCCGGTGGATGGCGTGGATTTGCCGAAATGTATCGTATGTGTGGCTCCGCATACCAGTAACTGGGATTTTATCGTAGGGAAACTTTTTTATACCTCGATCGGGTGTAACGCCGGTTTCCTTATTAAGAAAGAGTGGTTCTTTTTCCCTTTTAATTTGCTGTTTAACTGGCTGGGAGGTGTTCCGGTGGATCGTGGTAAACGTACGTCGGTGACCGATCAGATGGTGGAACGTTTCAAGACCAGTGAGCGGTTTCAATTGGCCGTCACACCGGAAGGTACCCGGAAGCGGGCCAAGGACTGGAAAAAAGGATTCTATTTTATCGCTTTGAAAGCGAACGTGCCGATCGTGGTGGCTTATTTTGATTATGGAAAGAAAGAGGTTGGCACGAAAGGTGTTTTTTATCCGACAGGTGATGTGGATAAAGATATCCATACGATACGAGAGATGTATCGGGGAGTTACCGCCTGCCATCCTGAGAATTTCGTACAGGTATAGGTTTCATGGTGAAGAAATAAGAGTTTTGCTATAGGAAAACAAAAGTTTTCCCTAGGAGAAACAAAAGTTTTGCTATGAAGAAACTACTGTTTCTTCACCATGAAACTGTTTCCTTGTCACAATATGTCTTTTTATTACCTTAATATCTTTATTCTATGACTGAAGACTTACGTATCAGTATGATACAATCCCATATCATTTGGGAAGACCGTGAAGAGAACTTGGGTTATTATGGCGAACTGTTGCGCCGTGTTAGTGGAAGAACCGATTTAGCGGTATTGCCGGAGACGTTTACTACGGGATTTTCCATGGACGTAGAGAAACAAGCCGATACGATGGATGGACGGACTGTACCGACTATAAAGGAATGGGCTAAGAAATATAAACTGGCCGTGGCTGGAAGTTTTATCGCGAAAGATAACGGAAAGTTCTACAACCGGGCTTTTTTCATCACTCCGGAAGGAGAGGAGTATTATTACGATAAACGTCATTTGTTCCGTATGGCAGGGGAGGACAAGCATTTCTCGGCGGGCGACAAACGTCTGATCGTGCCTTATAAAGGCTGGAATATTTGTTTGCAGGTTTGTTATGACCTACGTTTCCCGGTTTGGAGCCGCAACGTGAATAACGAATATGATCTTTTGATTTATGTAGCCAATTGGCCCGAGGCCCGGAAGAAGGCGTGGAAGGCATTGTTGCATGCACGTGCCATCGAGAACATGGCTTATGTCTGTGGCGTGAACCGTGTGGGGGTAGATGGGAAAGGTTTTCTTTTCAGAGGGGATTCCATGATTTATAACGCAAAAGGAAAGAAATTGGCGGATGCCGGAAAACGAGAGGAAATCACCCGGACATGTACCTTGAAGAAGAGCGAGCTGGATGAGTTCCGGGCTAAGTTCCCGGCGTGGAAGGATGCGGATGGATTTAGTATTGACTTCTAATCGTTTAATTCCTTCTTATTATGGAAAAACGTAATCCTTGGGCTTGGATCCCGTCTCTTTATTTTGCCGAAGGCTTGCCCTATGTGGTAGTCATGACGCTTTCTGTGATCATGTATAAACGTCTGGGCGTCTCAAATACGGATATCGCCTTATTTACCAGTTGGCTTTATTTTCCTTGGGTGATCAAGCCCATCTGGAGCCCGTTCGTAGACTTGATTAAAACGAAGCGTTGGTGGATTTATAGCATGCAGCTATTGATTGGCGGGGGAATGGCAGGTGTGGCGTTCGTCCTTCCCGGGGATTTCTTTTTGCGGTTTACCTTGGCTTTCTTTTGGTTGATGGCGTTTAGTTCTGCTACGCACGATATCGCTGCGGATGGGTTCTATATGCTGGGCTTGACGGAGGAGCAACAAGCGTTCTTTATCGGTATCCGAAATACGTTCTACAGGGTGGCGATGCTAACGGGACAAGGTCTGCTGGTCATGCTGGCGGGGCTTTTGGAGGAGAGTACCGGGCGGATTTCTTTTGCTTGGAGTCTGGTGTTTTTTGTATTAGCCGGTACCTTTATCGCCTTGGCTTTGTGGCATAAGTATATCTTACCCCGTCCGGCGAGTGACGCGCAACGTACGAATATCACCCCTCATACCATCTTGGTGGAGTTCGGCAATACTTTCGTGAGCTTTTTCAGCAAGAAAGGGATTGTCCCGGCTTTGCTTTTTATGCTGACGTATCGTTTGGGGGAATCCCAATTGGTAAAGTTGGCTTCTCCTTTCCTGCTGGATGGGCGGGAAGTTGGCGGGCTGGCGCTCAGTACCGGTGAGGTCGGGTTCGCTTATGGTACGGTGGGAGTGATCTCCTTATTGCTCGGAGGGGTTTTAGGAGGCCTGGCTATATCCCGGAGTGGCTTGAAGACTTGGTTATGGCCTATGGCATTGGCTATCTCCTTGCCGAATCTGGTCTATTTGTATATGGCCTATACGATGCCGGAGAGTATTGTTGTCGTAAACGCTTGTGTCGCTGTCGAGCAATTCGGCTACGGGTTTGGCTTTACGGCTTATACGATGTATCTGATGCTTTTCGCCGAGGGGGAATATAAGACTTCGCATTATGCGATCAGTACCGGTTTCATGGCGTTAGGTATGATGCTACCGGGAATGGCATCGGGATGGATACAGGAGCAGATCGGTTACCAACATTTCTTTATCTGGGTAATGATCTGTTGCATACCTTTATTTATTGTATTGCCGTTCTTGCGTTTCAAGAAAAAATAATCTTATACCGATAATCCGGGAGTGTAGGGAAGGGTCACGATGAATGTGCTACCTTCCCCTTCTTTGGATTCTAGGGTGATATATCCTCCGAAGTGCTCGATGATAATTTGGCAGATCGCCAGTCCGAGGCCTGTCCCTTGCGCAAACTCGTCCAGTTTGTTGAACCGTTCGAATACTTGGGCTTGCTTATCTGCGGGAATGCCTTTGCCCGTATCGGTAACGGAGATCTGGATCCAACGTTTATCTTGCGTATAATCGTATTTAATCAAGATGTATCCTTGCGTCGTGAATTTTGCGGCGTTGTTTATGAGGTTGGTAATCACTTGGGTTAATCGATGTAGGTCCGCTTGGATAATGGCCGGGAGGACCGGCAGTTGTATTTTAAGCACTACGCCTTGGGGCATCAACAATTGATGGGTGCGGTAGATATGGGATAGTAATTCGTTTAAGTCACAATTCGTGAGGGTAAACGACATCTTACCGGACTCGATGCGGGATAGATCGAGAATGTCATTGATTAATTTCAATAAGAGGTCGCTGTTCTTACTGATAACTTGCATGAACTCATCCCTCTCGTTCGGGCTTATTTCCATATCGCTTGTTAGCAGTTCCGAAAATCCAACGATGGCGTTAAGCGGGGTACGTATCTCATGGCTCATATTAGCGAGGAACGCTGATTTCATTTGGTCCGCTTCCTCGGCCCTTATACGGGCTTTGATAAGATCTTCCTCTACTTCCTTACTTTGTTGGATATTTAAGCAGAGCCCGTTTACTCCGACATTATTGTGGGTGGAGTCTTGTCCATTCTTCGCTTGCGCATATCTGAATTCCCACCATATATGCCCTTTGCCGTTGAAATTATATCGGCGGCGGGTGATCTTACGGGAAGGGAATCCTGTATCAAGTAGGTGTTTATGTTGGATGAAATCTTCCCGGTCTTCCGGGTGGATAGACTCTTGGAATTGCGTGGAGGTGATCGGCTTTATCGGCATATCCAACGACTTATAGAAATCATGGTCGAACTCGAATACGCCGTTGCTGTATCGGAATGCGAAAATATCACCGCTCTCTAAAGCCAACGAGAGGAATTCTTTCTCTTTCCGTAAACTTTCTTGAGCCTGTTTCTTGTGAGAGGCTTCGCGACGGTATTGTACTCTTTGATAGAAAAGCGTCCATAGGATAAATAGGGTTAGAAGAATCCCGCATAGAATAATATATGTTTGATAACGAACCACAAAGGGCATGTTCAAGAAGATGCTGTTTTGAGGCAGTTCTTTCCAATCGATCCCCCATTTATTTAAAGTCGGGTAATCGAACAGATAGTTTTTGGCGCTTTCCGTTATTTGTGGGAAGCTATTGGCCGGTGTGCCTTTGAGTATGCTGGCAGCTCGTCGTAAGGCTTCTTGGGTTTGGCTCTCTACCGGGGTCATATATCCCCCGATGAAGCCTCCGTCATATCCTACGGATTCGTTGATCGCCGAGAAGCTGGGAAATGAGCAGAACCTACCTAAGGCTATTGAGGTATAATCTCTTTTGGTAGCAAGGTAGGCCTTGTTGTAAGTACTTGTACCTAACCCCCAGATCAAGTTGGAACTGGTACGGGGTTGAATGGTTTGTATATAGAGGGAATCGAACGGTACTTTTGGGAACCGCACTAAAGAAGAGGATCTCTTTTTATCGGATGGGGATGAATACTGGGGATATTTAAGGTAATCGGGTCTAGCCTTGGAGCATAGCCCTTTTATTTGCTCATCCATATCTTTCAGGATCTTTTTGTCAAGAGCTGTACTATCAGAGACACGTACAATCACGCATTTTCCCATGATTCGCTCAATAAGTTCGACGTTTTTCCGATAGTCCGGCTTATCCCAAAATCCGGATACGTTAGGATACTTTTGAATTAAGGGTATGTTAGGGTAGTTGACTCCGGTAAAAACGATAGGTACGCTATCTAATAAAGGATGTTCGCAAGCCAATAAGGAATAGGTCGCTTGATCATCGTTTACGATTATGATATCAGGCTTCCATAAAGATAACGTATTGAGTTCCGTATATATTCTTTGTTTCTCTTCTGGCGATTGATAAGCTTCGCAATTAAGATAGAACGTGAAGATACTGGCATGAATGCCTTCCTTTTGGAATCCATTTTTAAAAGTCTCTTCTACATCTTTATAGGCTTGAAAGTCCGGCTCATAAGATTGTACTATCAAGATGCGTTTTTCCGTGGTTGAGCGTTCGCAAGAATTTGCGACCAATAAAAACAATGGAAGCAACAATAAAAAAAGATAACGATAAGAAGTGTTCGCCATGTGTATAGCTTCAATATAATAGGTGCAAATGTATAAAAAGTAATTGGATATCAAAGAGACAAATGTCTATTTTTCTTGGCTTCTGAGGCTGGTTTATAATTGAAAAACCAAGGAGATGCGACAACCCTTATTCTTTTCGGACTGGAGCAAGATACGCCCGTTTAATTGTTTTACTATAGCTTGGCAGATCGATAGTCCAAGACCTGTCCCTTGCACGAAATCATCCAGCTTCTTGAAACGCTCGAATATCGCTTCTTGGTCCTCGGGAGAGATCCCGATGCCTGTATCCTGCACATAAAGTCGGACGTCTTGTGCATTGGTGGAATACTCGTAACCGATCTCTATAAAGCCTGCGGAAGTAAATTTTATAGCATTTTTCAGTATGTTCTCGAGCGCTTGGTAAAGTCGCTCCTTATCCGAATATAAGCAGATCGGCGTATCGGGGCATTTCTCCTTGAATTCGATACCTTCGGGGACATCGGAAAGATGTTGTTTATAAAGGGTTTTCACTAAATCCGTTAAATTGCAGGATTCTTTATGAAAGACGATACCTCCGGATTCAATCCTTGCCAAATCCAATATGTCATTGACTAACTTTAGTAATAACTCGTTATTGGTCGTGATGATATTAGCGTATTGCTCCTTCTCTTCCGCTGTCAGATCCAGTTCGGCGATTAGGCTTGAAAAGCCGATGATCGCATTTAGAGGGGTACGTATCTCATGACTCATGTTAGCCAAGAATACGGATTTCATCCGGTCGGACTCATTGGCTTTCTCCAAGGCTTCCGCTAATGATTCCTTTTCATGTAATAGGGCTTTTTGCGCTTGTCGTTTTGCCTTGGATTCTTGGGTATACATGATGATGAAGCTACCGAAGACAAAGCAGCACATCGTGCTGACTAGGATTATCAAGCTCCAGAATAATCTTGGATATTGGTCCTTAAAAGGAAAGTTCAAAAGTATAGCATCCTTCGGAAGAAGCCTTTTATCAATATTCCAATATTTGACTTCATTGAAATCAAATACATAATTCTTCTTGCTCTTTGTTATCTGTGGGAATGATTCGCTAGGGGAGCCTTTTAATATTTCCGCGGCTCTATCGGTAGATTCTTCTATTTGGGTTTCCAAGGAGGTGATATAGCCACCTACAAGTTTATTCGTATATCCTAGATCCTCGTTGATCGCCGTAAAAGAGGGTTTACTGGAAAAACGGCTGGTGTTCAATACCCGGTAATCCCGTTTGGCCTGTAGATAGTAGATGTAAGGGACGTGTTTACTCATGTACCAAGAAACAGCTGATAGCTTGTCTCCTTGCACGGGCACGACGTTGACGGTCGTACTATCCGGTCGTTTTAAGCTTTGATTGACCCTGTCCAAAGTAGCGATCTCTACCGGTATATACATGATGCGATTATTATCGACCCGAATGTCTGCTTGAGCACATTGCTCATGTAACGTAGCCTTAATGTGCCTATCTATATACGTACTATCGTGCAACATATAAATCGTAGACTTGCCCAACAGATGTTCTATCAAGCGGATGTTCGTGACGTAGTCGGGCTCGTCCCAGAATCCGGAAACATTCGAATATTGCGCTAATAGTGCCTTATTGGGGAAATTTACGCCGCCAAATACAATGGGGACTGTAGAGATTAGCGGATGATGGCATTGCATTAACGTGTAAGTCGCTTGATCCTCGTAGACCAAAATCAGATCGGGTTTCCAAGTAGAGATCGAATCTAGATACAGGTACATCCGTTTTTCTTCGGCGGGTACCGCATATTGCTCGCAGTTGAAATAGAATGTTTGGATCGACGGACTAATCCCCTTTTTCTCGAGGGATTCCCGGATCAACCGATCGCAGTCTTTATAAGCTACATAATCGCTTTCATAGGAATGCACTACTAATATACGATATTTATTTCCCGACTGTTGACAAGAGGACTGTAGAATGGCTAGCAGAAAAAGTAGAACAAATATGTAATATTTCTGTATAGATCTCGCTAGCATAAGTCGAAAATTAGTACGTTGCCCTTAATCGTAATTTAAAATGAGTGTTTTTATGCGAGTGCAAACTTATTAATAATTATTGGATATCAATGGCTTTTTTATTGAATATATAGGGCTAAAATAAAAAACGGCTATCAGATCCCGAAGGACCCGATAGCCGTTTTTCTATCTTATGTGGAGTAAAGGAGCGATTAAAACCGCTTCTTTTTATTTTACTTCCTCAAAATCAACGTGATATATCTATCAGCGACTTGCGTACACGTGTTGCAAATATAACGCAAATCTGAAAATAAGCATTCATAAGCAACAACAGCTCTTAACTGCAAAAGTACGGATTTATTTAATAAAAATCGTGATATAAACGCATAATAATCAAAAGTCTGTGGCAAATTTAACAGATTCTTCGGTTTTATCCTTACCTTTGTGTATGATATTGGGATGTTATATCCAAACAACAATAAGGAAACTATGCAGATACATAACAATACATTGATAGCAGAATGCTCGACTTACGATTTCAAGGAAATGTTGGAACGTAAGAAGGTGAAGTCATGGCTTAAATCGGTGTCGGCATTCGCCAATACGGATGGCGGCAGTTTGTTCTATGGAGTGAATGATGACGGCGTAATTGTAGGGTTGGAGAATCCACAAGCCGATGCTGATTTTATCAGTGAAATGATAAAGGCACGACTTGACCCTGTGCCGGAAGTTCAACTTATTCCGATAGAACATGAAGGGCATACCCTGCTTGAAGTGAAAGTAAAGGCAGGAACGCTTACACCTTATTATTATTATCAGGATGGAACACGTACCGCATATGTACGAGTTGGCAATGAAAGCGTGGAGTGTAATTCGCAACAACTTCTTTCATTGGTATTGAAAGGTACGCACATGACTTGGGATTCACTGCCTACCCAAGTGGATGCCAGCAAGCATTCTTTCATCATCCTTGCCAATACCTTCCGTGAGCAAACCCATCAGGAATGGAATGACAAGTATCTGGAATCATTCGGACTGGTAACTCCTGACGGCAAACTGACCAATGCAGGATTGCTGTTTGTGGATAATTGCACCGTATTTCAATCGCGTATTTTCTGTACCCGTTGGACTGGACTATATAAGGATGATGCCATCAGTTCCGTGGAACATCGGGCTAACCTTGTGCTGCTCTTAAAATATGGTATGGATTTCATCAAGAACTATACCATGAGTGGTTGGGTGAAGATGCCTAACTATCGTCTAAACCTACCGGACTATTCAGACCGCGCCATCTTTGAAGGATTGGTAAACCACCTTATCCATCGGGATTACACCGTGATGGGCGGTGAAGTACATATCGACATTTATGATGACCGAGTAGAACTAGTATCACCGGGTGCAATGCTTGACGGTACACAGATTCAAGACCGTGACATATACAAAGTGCCGTCCATGCGCCGCAACCCTGTCATTGCAGATATGTTCACACAGTTGGACTATATGGAGAAACGTGGCTCCGGTTTACGCAAAATGCGGGAGCTTACAGAGAAATTACCTAATTTCTTGCAAGGAAAAGAACCGCAATATCAAACGGAAGCAACCTCTTTCTATACCACCTTCTATAATCTGAATTGGGGAGAGAATGCAAGAATGTCTGTTGAAGAAGTGGCCAACAGGGTAAATAGTACCCTCGAAAAGTACCCTGTAAGCGAAGAATGTTCGGTGAAAACCTTCGGTAATACGCAAGAAAGTTCGGAGAAAAGTTCGGAGATAATGCAAAAAGGTTAGGAGAAAAAGTTCGGAGATTCGAGAAACAAATCTAAAAGCATTGGGAAAACCGCACAAAAGATTATTGATTTCGTCATTTCCGACCCATCAATGTCTGCAGAAACAATGGCCTATAAAATAGGTATAAGCTCCCGAGCCGTAGAAAAACATATTTCAAAGCTTCGTTCTATGGGTATTTTGTCTCGTGAAGGAGCAGATCATGGTGGCTATTGGCGCATTGTAATTAATCCTCAAACTGAGCGATAAACCTATGGGAACATCTTTCATACCATTCGGTGCAATAATTGCCGTTTTGATTATCGCCTTTTTGTTTGCCTCCCTACCACAGGTAAGTTATAAAACACGATACAGAGTGCTTTATGCAATAGCCATCATCATGCTATTTGTCGTGATTCCTATCAGTGAGTATATGGCTGAGAATACCAAAAATTCAAACAGCAATTATCTGCTTGTTCTGATATTCGATATTGCAGTAGGTTATTTCTGTATGTACATTGCCGCATTACTGAAATTTAACGTCCTTAAGCGAAAGAATCAAGCATTGGAAAATGCCTTGACCGAAAAGCAACAAGAAAATGTAGCAATTCTATTGGAACATCAGACCGAAAAGCATCAAGCACTTCAGCAAAGAGAACTTGAATGGTTAGCAGATAAAATCAAGATGTTCACTGAGGAAGAACAGAAAGCTATTCTTGCCAGTGCTTGCGCATTTGCAGAACACGGTTTGATAATCACTCCCTCAACAACCATTCAGCTAACAAATACATGTAGTCAACAAGATCTTATGTATTTTGTTTGTTCTGCTTTTTTCAACATGGGCAAAAAGCGTAGTGATATTGTCTGTTTCTTATCGCAGGTCTTTCCGCTTTACTTTCCTGCAGGAGAAAGTGTATTGGCTAAAAAGATGCCAGGATTAGAAAAGGTAAAAGAAAGGAGGGAGAAAGAAAAATAAGTAAAATAATGATTATGGAAAAAGAAATAATCATATCAACAATACTTGACGTTTGCAAAGACATGGGTCTAAACTATATAACCAAAGTAAAGTCTGCCACATGGAATGCAGATGTTGTTGTTGAACATGATACATACAAAGTGGCTTTCAACGTGTGCAAATGTCCTCGCAATGTAGAAGCCACATACAAAGCTATGCGTAAAGAACGTGTTTGCGGATGTTGGCTACTACTGCCAGCCGTAAACTCGTCTTATCAAGAACAGAGCCTACCATGTTTTAATCTTATACCCCAAACAGATAAGAAGCTTGTTTGTCTCAATTCAGTAATGAATGATAATTCTAATAATCAAATAGAATTATCAACGTTCCTTCATTCCCTTATTGATGGTAAGATAAGATTTGCAAAACAAACTGAAATCAACAAAGTTGAATTGTGCTTCTATAAAAATGGATGTTGGAAGTGCCATAGAGAAAATGATGTATATTTCGTCAATCGTCTCTTTTCACAAGAAGGCGTAATGATTGATGGGCAGCATTTAATGATGGATGAAGACATTACATTCAATCCATCTATCATCAAAGGACTCAAGAAATATATACATGAGCATCCGTCTGAAACATTCATTATGGGCGAAATAAAACCAAGATATAGTAAGACGATTGGAGAGGCATATCCTTCGTTCGGTTGTGCCCAATGTGATAGTATCTTCGGGAACTTTTATCTTCAAGAGAATATGATGGAACTCATGTACTGTACAGATAGTTTGCGTAAAGCTATTATCACCCTTGATGAACCTATAAAAGTACTTGCTCATTATTGGTACAAAGTAAATAATTAAGCCATTGACAAAAGATTAGTGATATTCAAATTAGAAAATCCGCTGCATCAGCCCATTGCCATCCGTAATGTGGTAGAAATCTTCCAAGGCACAGAATGTAATACTTACGACAACGCCCATCTGGAGGATATTCATTAGTCTACACATATCAATTAAAATTATTTCGCCCTTATACACTTCTATCTCTATGCCTCTGCTAAACTGCAACACAAAGTCACAAATAGTGTTACATTGGCAAGCGAAACCTGCGTTCAGTAGAGCCATCATGCAAGTCATTTTTATGTTATATAGCATCTACAATCACTTTTATTGACCTATAGAGCAATTTATAGATTTCAAAAGATTCTTTTTCGCATTTCTACTCCCTATTTTACAGCTAAATTCGATATATTTGCAAGAAAATATAATCATGAGACGATGGAACAACGTATCAATAGAATAAAAGTGGTGTTGGCTGAGAAACAGCGAACTAACAAATGGTTGGCCGAAAATTTAGGCAGAGAGTACTCTACTATTTCTAAGTGGTGTACGAATACAAATCAGCCTGATCTTATCACGCTGACAAAAATTGCACACCTACTAGAGGTGGACATACGCGAACTATTAGTGAGCGGAAGACCCACGTTGAAGGATTCGGATTTTACATCCGGTAATAAGTAGTACTCATTAATGAAGTAGTAGAAATATGATAAATTATTCTCCGGGACAACGCATCACAGTGCGTGGTGAGGACTTTCTGATAACAAATGTCGATCGTAATTATGACGGTGGACATTTGCTTTATGTCATGGGAATAAGTGAATTGGTGCGCAACCATAGCTTTATCTTTGACACCGATCTTGATAACAACATAGAGATTGTCAGCCCTATTAATGCACATTTGGTCAGCGACGAAGATCCTCGATGGCGAAAGACACGCCTGCTTATCGAAACAGCTTTACGTAGTAACGCTTATTTCTCCCAAAAGATAACTGTGGCTCAAGGTGGTGCTTTTGATGTGGCCGAATATCAAATGACACCGACCCTAAAAGCATTTGAATTACCTCGTCCTCGTTTGTTGATTGCTGATGGTGTAGGTTTGGGTAAGACAATTGAAGTGGGTATCTTCTTGGCTGAAATGATTCGCCGTAGCCGTGGCAAACGCATACTGGTGTGTGCGCTGAAAAGCATATTGGCTCAGTTCCAGGAGGAAATTTGGAATCGCTTTGCCATTCCCTTGGTTCGTCTGGACAGTCTTGGTGTGGCAAAGATTCAAAACGAGATTCCGCTTAATAAGAATCCGTTCGACTACTACGACAAGACCATCATCTCTATTGATACGCTGAAGAATAATGGTCGTTTCCGTGCTTGGCTCGAAAAAACACATTGGGATATAATTGTGATTGACGAATGCCATAAGGTAGCTAATGATAGCAGTCTTCGTGGTGATTTGGCACAGTTCTTGGCACAGAGGTGCGACTCGATGATTCTCACCTCTGCCACTCCCCATAATGGTAGTGCCGAATCATTTGCCAATCTGATGAGGATGCTCGAACCCATTTCTATCCCCCGTAACGGAGAATATACCAAGAAAGATATTCTGCCTTACTATGTGCGTCGTTTCAAGCATGATATTGCCGATGCACATATTCGCAGTCAATTCCAAGAGCGCGAAATCCGTAAGATTGAGGTTACATTGACTGATGAAGAAGAGCAAATCTTGAGCAAGGAGCATACCAAGTTCCGCTCACTAAAAGATAAATTCAAGAATGATGCACTCTTCGCTTTGACTGTATTCAAGAGTTTCATGTCATCACCCATCGCTGCATTGGGCACACTTGAAGAGCGCTGTAAGAAAGATAATAGTGAAGAATTGTCTGAACTGACAGCGCAAGTTCGCCGTCTTGTGAAGAACTACGAAGACAGCCGCTATGATGCTTTCAAGAAAGTATTGACCGAACTTTGGAATAAGAATCCCAAAGAACGTATTGTCATCTTTACCGAGCGTATTGCTACCATGAAGTATCTGGAGGAGCGTATCATTCGTGAGTTTAAGCTCAACAAAGAACAAGTGGTACGCTTTGACGGTTCGCTCTTGGATACTGAACAAGAAGCAATGGTGGGCAACTTTGCCAAGGAGGACAGTAAGATTAGCGTATTCATTTCCAGCGATAGTGGTTCGCAAGGTGTTAACCTACACTACTATTGCCACATCATGTTCAACTATGATATACCCTGGAGCCTGATTACCTTGGAGCAACGAAATGGCCGTATCGACCGTTATGGTCAGAAGCAACGTCCGGTTATCTATTACTTAGTAAATAAGACTAATGATGAAGGACTTCGTTCAGACTTCACCATCATCGACAAACTGCTTCATAAGGAGCAAGAAGTGCACGACACCCTTGGTGATGCCATGAGTGTGATGGAACTCTATAAAGCACAAGATGAAGAGAAGGCCATTGGAGATGCCTTGATGACCGGAGATACTGATGTCGTAGAACAAACCGCCTCTCGTCGTCGCCAACGTGGAGGATTCAAGCGTGCTGATGCTGTAGTATCCACTCCTGCCGTTGAACGCTTGAATGATAAGATCTTCGAGAAACGTTTCTCGCTCTATACTGATGATATGAGCTATTATCGTGATCTGTTTGCTGAGCTGGAAGCTACGGGTAGCATTCATCATGGTGATGTAACCATGGTGGAAGATGCCACTGTGCCCTATGTGGAGGTGAAGAATAACGAGGAACTTCGTGATGTGTTGTATGACATTCCTCGTGAAGCATTTCCTGCTGATAACATCTTCCGTCTGACTATGGATAAAGCATGGCTGAATCGCTCGATTGCAGAATCAAGAAAAAGCACGAACAGCGAATGGAGCAAATTCCTGCCTCTATACGATATTCATCCCATTATCAGCTATCTGCTTACCAAGTTTACTGCCTCATTGCCCAAGTCGCAAGCTATGGCCGTACGCAATTTGGAATTACCACAAGGTATGAGTTACTACTTGTTCTATGGTAGCCATGGCAATGGATTAGGTCAAAACCTTGTCAGCAAATTCTTTGTAGTACCCTTGGATAAGGATGGAGCCTTGCGCGAACGTCCTATGTCGTTCTACGACTTTACTCAAAAGTACCCCATTATTAGCAAATTCATGCAAGGTGCTTCAGAAAAGGATATTAAGATTTTGCAGACAAACCTTCAAAATGCTATTGATGAAGGCTTAGTGAAATACATGTATGATGCACAAGGAAAAGTGAGTACCGAAATGGAAAAACAACTGAAAGCTTATAAGCATAAGCTGCAGATTTGGGCTGATACGGCCAATACTCTTTTTGCTGATGATACAGACATCACCATCACCCGAAATAATATGTATAAAAAAGAGAAAGAAGAAGTTCAGAAGATTACTGACCAGTCCAGCCAATTCTATCAAGACCTCTTCTCACTCGATAATGCTGAACCGTATATGCGCCTCTTGGCCGTATTCCATAACATATAATACCCTATGGCAGACAATATAACATATCGATTTATACAAAACGTAGGCGACTACTTTCCTTCAGGTTATTTCACCGAGGATTTTGTAGATAAGGTGCAGAAATGTGCCGGTCGTACTACCGACGAAATGAAGGAGCTCAATAAGCCTTTCACAGCTCTGCGTGCCCAATATGAAGACTACAAGAACTTCATCATCAACGACCATCCTCGTGTAAAGGACGTCATTCGTCGTACCCATGAGTGGCATACCTCTCTTCTGAAGGTTTTGGGCTATGATACGGATCATGCCTACCAAGAGCCTTATGTGGTCAGCGACAATGGTGAGGTCATCGAAATGATTCCTGTACGTCACATCTTGCGAAGTGGCGACAAAATCAGTATGCTCATCATGGAGATGCAGCACCTGATTTCGGTGGATGAACAATCACCTGCCGGACTCTTTGAACAGCAATATGAGAGTGAGCCTGATAAGAATACCCGTCAGCAACGCTATTATGCAGGTCAATGGGCTGACGTGATACCTTCTCAGTATCTGAATAAAGAGAAATATCACTTCTCACCTGCCATCATCAATAAGGCAGTTACGCAAATTTTCTTGATGCCCGAAGAACGCCGTCCGCATTTCATTTTGATGTTGGCGGGCAACACGGTGTTCCTTTTTGACCAGGATAAATGGGCACGCGGCTCTTACCTGCAATTTTCAATTGATGACCTCTATACTCAAGGGCAGCTTAAATCCTCACGCAACCACTATGCCCTGTTCCAACTGTTGGTGAACAAAGAAGCTTTGGCAGCCGACGGACAGACCGTATTGATGGACAGTTTGATTGAAGAGAGCTATAAGAATGCCTATGAGGTAACCAAAGATTTGAAAGAAGGTGTTATCTTGGCTGTAGAGACCTTGGCTAACGAAGCCCTATACTATATGAAGAGTATCGCCCATCGTCCTTTTGGCAAAAAGCACATAGAATCAGATGGTACGGTAGTTTATGATGAGACCAATGATGATTTTGAGGCAGAAGTGAAGGATGATTGCTTGACCATCGTCTATCGTCTGCTTTTTATCCTCTTTGCCGAGAGTCGCCCAGAATTGGAAATTCTCCCCACGGGTGATGAGGTCTATAAGCGCGGCTACAGCTTCGAAGCCTTGCGCGATTTGGAACAAGTACGTTTGATCAGCGATGAAACGCGCAATGGCTACTTCTTTGACGACAGCATCAAGCATCTGTTTGCAGTCCTTTCCAAGGGCTTCCATAAGGATGATGAAACGAACAACAAGTCGTTCCGAGTACGCCCTATTGACTCGCCAATGTTCAACGACGATCGTTTGAAACGGCTCCACGACGTACGCATCCGCAATGTGAAATGGCAGGAGATTATTCGTGCCCTTTCGCTTTCTCGTAGCAAGAAGTATTGTGGACGCATCTCGTATGCCAACTTGGGTGTCAACCAATTGGGTTCAGTCTATGAGTCCTTGCTTGCTTATCGTGGCTTCTATGCAGAAGAAGATTATATCGAGGTATGCAAAGCCGGTGTGCCTGAAGATGGTACTTACTTGGTTCCCTATTCTCGTATGAAAGCTTTCGACATTCGTGAAGTGATTTGTGATGAGAAGACTGGCGAACCTCGTCGTCTGCCGAGAGGCACCTTCGTTTATCGTTTGAATGGCCGTGACCGTCAAAAGTCGGCTAGTTACTATACCCCTGAAGTACTTACACGCAGCACCATCAAATATACCATCAAGGCTATTGTGGATGAAGTACGTGATGGTAAGCGCAAACCGATGGACTTGCTCGACTTGAAGATTTTGGAACCTGCCGTTGGTGCTGCCGCCTTCCTTAATGAGGTGATTAACCAGCTGGCAGAAGCCTACATGACGTATGTAGATAAGAAACCGGTTCCCGATCGTTACCGCGATGAGTTACAGAAGGTGAAGGCCTATATTGCCACACACAACGTGTATGGTGTGGACTTGAATCCTACAGCTATCGAGCTGGGCAAGCTCTCGCTATGGCTCAATGTAATCCATAAAGATATGGAGACACCTTTCTTTGCCAACCGTCTCACAGTGGGTAATGCCGTGATTGGTGCTTGGCTGAAGGTATATGTCCGAGGTGAGGTACAAGCTAAGAAAGGTTCTCGCAAGTTGGAGGCCAATGAATGGTGGACCAAGGCGCCTCATAAGGTGAAATTTGGTCGCACCCGTGTGAATCGGTCTGTCAACGAGGTCTATCATTTCCTTCTGCCCGATAAAGCCATGCTGGCAGCCCTCGGATTGAAGAATATGAAGAAGGAACATGCCACAGAAGCGAAGGTGATGGCCGACCGCTTAAAGGATTGGACAGCTCCCATTGGTGAGGATCAATTCAGAACGCTTCAGCGTCTTTCTGCTAAGATAGACTTACTGCTTCGTGAAGCAATGGAAACGCAGGTGAACATTGAACACCTCACCAACAACCGTCGCGACATCTGGCCGCATGAGATTCCTCAAGACAATATGCTTTTCCGTACTTATGACCAAGCCGAGAAGTATGCTGAGAAGGAACGTATTTTCGATACTCGTTACCGTCACGACAATGCTTACTATAAGCTGAAGCTCGTGATGGACTATTGGTGTGCCCTTTGGTTTTGGGAATATCAAGATGCTGCCGCACTTCCTACTCGTGAGGAGTATTGGCGCGAAATTGAGAACTTGCTTGATGTAAGCAATGACAAACTTGACCGTAACACCCAGCGTACTATGGTGGGAGCAAACATGGTGTGCGAAGAACCTGAATTCGAATACGGAAGTAAGCGCATGACGGAAGAACAGGCTCAGATTGTGGCTAAGAGTAAGAAGGAGATGCTGGAAAGCACCACCTCGCAAACTACGCTTTTTGCCGATGAAGAACCCGAACGCTTCAAGATAGCCAAGCGTTTGGCGGGTCGCTATCACTTCTTCCACCCTATGCTGGAGTTTATTGAAGTATTCTGGCTTCGTGATGGTTTTGACATTATTTGCGGTAATCCGCCTTGGCTGAAGCTTCAATTCGACGATAAGGCTGTCTTGAGCGAGCGCTATCCCGAAGTGCTGATACATAAAGTATCAGCACCGGATGCTCGTGCCATGCAGACTCGCTTTATGGAAGACGAGTCTATGCGTCATATCTATGAAGATGAGCAAATGGAAGTGCAGTGTTCAAGCGTGTTTATGAATGCGTTTGCCAACTATCCGTTGCTTATTGGACAGCAAACAAACCTCTATAAGTGCGTATTAACTAATACTTTCGACTTGGCTTCTGCCGAAAATGGATATATTGGCATTCTATGCCCAGAGAGTATCTATGATGATCCGAAGGGACAACCTCTTCGCCGTGAATTGTACAAGCGTCTCCGTTACCACTTCCAGTACCAAAATGAACTTCGGCTTTTTGCCGAAGTTCATCACCATACGGTGTATGGTGATCAACTTCTCGGCCCACGCCGAAGTTCATCACCGCGCTTCGCTTCGCTCAGCAATATTTTCCATCCCAACACAGTGGACACTTGCTTTGCACACGATGGGCACGGAGATTGTGGCGGCATTAAGGATAAAGAGGGCAATTGGAATACAGCCGCCCACAAGAATCGCATTGTTCACTTTGGTGAAGAAGAACTACGCGTACTTGCCAAAACATTTGAGAACTCGGATGATTGGGAAGTTACTAAGCTAGTAGGTATTCATAATAAGGAGATTATTGATGTATTACGGTCTTTAAGCGATTTTCCTAATCATGTATCTGACATAGAACATATAACATCAGTTTGTCATGATGAAACTTATGGTATTGATAAAGGAATCATAGTAAGAAATACATGTTTTCCTAATTGGGATAATTATGAAATGGTCTATAATGGGCCACAATTCTACATCAATAATCCATTATACAAGACACCAAGATTATCATGTGTTCTTAATAGTGATTATGATCCAATTGACTTAGAAAAGATAAGCGACGACTATTCATCACGAACAAACTATTTACCAGGGTTAGAGTTAAACGAATACAAACATCTTATCAATGGATTTGAAATAGGTCAAAATAAAGATGGAAATTCAACATTTGAATGTTGGATAGATTATTACAAGGTTGGATTTCGTAAAATGCTTAGTCAAGCAGGAGAACGAACGTTGATATGTGCACTATTGCCTCGCAAGAGTGCACATATCCACGGAGTAATCTCCGTTGCGTTCCGCAACGGAGATTACTCCGTGGATATGACAGCATTATGTTCATCCTTAGTTTTAGACTTCTATATGAAAACAGTAGGAGCTTCTAACCTAATGCCTATGAGAATGCAAATGTTGCCTCTCGGCGTTCCATTTCAATATATCAAACCGTTGCGTGCCCGCACCCTACGTCTCAACTGCGTAACCAACCGTTACGCTGAACTTTGGCAAGAAGTTTGGGATGCCTCCTACAAGCAAGAACAATGGAGCATCAAGGACAAACGTCTAGCTTCATGGAACACATTGACCGAGGAGTGGAACCACAACACCCCCTTGCGTAACTACTTCGAGCGCCGTATGGCCTTGGTAGAGATAGACGTATTGGCAGCCATGGCCCTCAGCTTGACCCTTGATGAGCTCATCATGATGTACGAAATCCAGTTCCCTGTGCTCCAGCAAAACGAGAACGATACCTGGTACGACCGTAACGGCCGCATCGTCTTCACCTGCTCCAAGGGGCTCATCGGCGTAGGCGTAGATCGCCCCACATGGAACCGCATCCGCGAGATGCATCCCGGTGAGACCTATACTCACACCCGTACCAGCGAACTCTATGCCGGTCAAGCCATCACCTACGAAGCCCCCTTCACCTGCTGCGACCGCATCGCTGACTACCGCACCGCCTGGACCCACTTCGAACAACGTTTCAATAAATAAAGAGAGTATTCATACGGTCCTATTGTTGAAAAAGAGCAAGAGGCATTAGACAGAAACCATAAAAATTGAATTGATTATGCAGAACATAATAGCCGTTATTTGGGACTTTGACAAAACCATCGTAGATGGATATATGCAAGACCCTATATTCAAAGAGTACGAGGTAGATGCTTCAACATTTTGGAAAGAAGTAAACTCACTTCCAGATGAATATAAAAAGCAAGGAGTTAAGGTAAATCCAGATACAATTTACCTTAATCACTTTATTCGTTATACTAAAGAAGGAAAGTTCCATGGCCTAAACAATGCTAAGCTTAGGGAATATGGAGCAGAACAAAAGTTCTATCCTGGTATTCCGGAAATTTTTAAGACTACCAGCGAACTCCTTAGTAAAGATCCACTATGCAAGGAATATAATATCCGTGTGGAACATTATATTGTCAGCACAGGTTTTGCGGAAGTCATCAGAGGTACATCTATTATGGAATACGTAAAAAACATCTGGGGATGCGAACTCATAGAAGCAGAAAACGCAGAAGGTATTCGAGAAATCTCTGAGGTCGGATATACTATTGACAACACCACGAAGACTCGGGCCCTATTTGAAATTAATAAAGGAGAAGGAGTTAATGTCAATGCAAAACTTTCTTCAGAACAGCGAAGAGTTGACTTCCGCAACATGATATATATTGCAGATGGTCCCAGCGATGTCCCTGCCTTTTCTGTGGTAAAAGGAAAGGGAGGAGCTACTTTTGCCATTTACCCCAAAGGAAACATCAAAGCCTTCAAACAAGTAGAACAACTCAGAGAAGATAGTCGTATTGATATGTTTGCCGAAGCGGACTACTCGGATGGTACTACAGCATCCATGTGGATATGTAATAAAATTGAAGAAATGGCTGAACGTATGAAAAAGGCTGAACAAAGTAAACACTCTGGAGGCAACGAGACGCCTAAACATCTTGTGTAAAACTGTTATTTGATTCATTCCAGTACTCACCCATAAAAATCATGATATGGATAAAGATATAGAAAAGAAGGAAACACAGCAAATGTCAGATGCTGTCAATATACTAAAGACAGCTATCTTACAAAGCCAAGCTCGCGCTGCTAAAGCTGTCAATCAAGAGCAGTTGGCTCTGTATTATGGTATTGGTCGCTATATATCAGACAACACCCGAAATAAGAATTGGGGTGGCAGTATATTAAAATCCATTAGTCAACATCTACGAGATGAGCTTCCTGGGTTGCGTGGGTTTGGTGAAACAAACTTGAAGAATATGCGAGCCTTCTATGAGGCATGGAACTGCATAGAATCTAATTCGTCAGTTGTAACTGACGAATTGGGTGCTATTTCGTCAGTTGACAACCTATCAGATGCACAATCTACTGATATTAAGAATGATACAATTCATCAGTTACAACTGACGAATTTAGTAAACTTCCCCATCGTGCCCTTTCTCAGCATCAGTTTTACCCATCATATCACCATCCTTACTCAAGCCAAAGAGCGGGATGAACGGCTGTTCTACATCCAATATGCCGCCGACAACAAGCTGAATGTTGAAGAGTTGGAAAGCACTATCAAGAAAGATTTGTTCCATCATCAGGGGCAGATGCCCAGCAACTTCCTCGCCACGATACCCGACTACAAGCAGGCCTACCGTGCCATCCGTATGTTCAAGGACGAGTATCTGCTCGACTTTATCAATGTGGAAGAACTCGGTATGCACGATGAAGACGTGGACGAACGAGTCATAGAGCAAAGCATCGTACACAACATCAAGAACTTCATCATGACCTTTGGCAAAGGCTTTACTTTCACCGGCAGTCAAGTTCACTTTGACAAATTTGGACACGACCATTGGATAGACCTTTTGTTCTATAATCGAGACCTTCGCCGCCTTGTGGTGTTCGAGTTGAAGAAAGGACGGTTCAAGACTGCCTATCTGGCTCAACTTAGCAGCTACCTGCGCATCCTCAATGATGATGACCGTCGCGAAGGCGAAGAACCACCCATTGGCATCATCCTCTGCAAGAGTGCCGATAAGGCATACGTGGAATACATCATGCAAGACTTCCGTCAGCCCATGGGCGTAGCGACTTACAAGACTGCCGATGAGATGGATGCGGAGCTAATGAAGATACTTCCCTCCAAAGAACAACTGGAAAAATTATTGGAAGATTAAAACCTCGTAAAACCTCTTTAAGCCATGTCACAACAAACTACCATGCCCCAAAGCTACACCTGCTGTACCACCGTTGAGGGTCAGTGCCCCCTGTGGGAACATTGCCTGCGCAGCAGGGTCTATCGCGAAACATTTAGCCCGGTGATGCTTGCCCCTCTCATAGAAACAGTCAACTTTAAGAGTCCGAAAGTCAATGCCCTTACCGAGCAATGCACCGCCTACCGCAGCGACCGTCCACAACGCTTTGCCCGAGGCATGAGCCACATTTTCGACCTCGTACCCAAAGTAAAGTACCGCGCCGTGCAGCAATCCGTGCAAGCCTGCTTCGGTTGCCGCCACACCTACTTCTATTGCAAGAAGGGTGAGCAGCTCATCAGCCCCAAGGAGCAAGCCGCCATAGCCCAAACGTTCAGCCGTTACGGCATTGCCGAACCGCCCCGCTTCGACAGCTACGAGGAGTGTTACAACTGGGAGTTAGCACCTGTCACCGCAAAGCACAAGACGTGCCGCCCGACAGTTCAAGACCTATAGTCTGGTGCAACATCCGTGCACTAACCTATAGGTGTGGTGAATGATAAGAATAATAGTATGCAGAAGAAAAGATAAACTTATGAATGATATTAAGATAATAATGACGCAAAAGGTTCAAAGCATGATTGACTTTGAATTAGAAGGTACTGTACAGTCCCCCATCTTTGTGTTCATAGGCGTTGAACCTTATGTCAATATAGAAGCCTTTGATGAATTTCTTGTAGATAAGGATACTTTCACAAAGAACGGAAATCATGAGGTGTTCAATCAAATGTGGTTTACTAAGGTCTTTATGGCATTACAAACACCTGAAAAAAAATATCATATATTGTCTTTCCCACAATATAGTTATCTCATCTATCATCTGAATATTGATTTCTTTGCCAATCGAATTGTTATTATCCGTGATACGTTGCGAATGCTTCTTCCTATTACTAAGGAAGACTTCTTAACTTATAATACCAGTCTAATGACCGAAGAACGTCGTCCGGATAATATGCCCGATTATATGGCGGAACAAATTAGTATTGGAGGTAATTTTTATTATTCCATCAATGCACCACTCGACAATTTTGCCACCGTCTCTATCTTTGACGATAAAGCCCCATTACAAAAGCAGCGAACAAACAAGGCCTATGAAGTAGTTGACATTGTTAATGATCCTCATTGCTTGGATATCTTTTTAAATCAATGTTTACTTGAACAAAACTTTAAGAAGAAAGTGCTAGTAAGGGTTCACGAGAAGCATCCTCAAGACAATAGCATCAAACTGATGCTTGAACAATTCAATGGTCTACTTCAGCTATTTGGAGGTGAAGTGTTCGAGTTCGTGGATCATATCGATAAGGCTGAGGACTTTACCCCCTCTAAAGAAACGCTAAGCCTACTTAGGAAATATTGGGGAGAAAATGCGGAGTTTCGTAGTCTCAAGGTTTATAAAAATCCGGATTACGAGAAAACGGTTGTCTCCATTTCACAAGGATTGATAGTAGAAACTATCATCAATGAATACAAAAATGCTCGTAAAGGTAAAAGTGCAAAAGACCTTTTCTTGACAGCCCCTACAGGTGCTGGTAAATCATTGCTGTTTCAATTACCTGCCTTTTATGTATCAAGCCAATATGAGATAACTATTGTAATTTCACCTCTTATTGCCTTAATGAAAGACCAAGTGGCGCAGATTCGCAACGAACGTAACTATCAAAAGGTTCAATTCCTCAATGGAGAGTTAAGCCTTATAGACCGTGACAGAGTTATTGAAGAATGCAAGAAAGGTGAAATTGATATTCTTTATATGGCACCTGAGTTGCTCTTATCTTATGATATTTCGTTTTTTATCGGTGAGAGAAAATTAGGATTGATGGTGATAGATGAAGCTCACCTGATTACCACATGGGGCCGAGATTTCCGTGTTGATTATTGGTTCTTAGGCCAACACATTAATAAAATGCGCAAATATCTGAATTACTCATTCCCTATGGTTGCTGTTACAGCAACGGCTATTTACGGTGGTGATAATGACATGGTATTCGATAGTATCAACAGCCTTTACATGAACGATCCTCATACTTTTGTGGGTGAAGTAAAACGGAATGATATCCGGTTTGTAATAGACAACCATGACAAGTATAAGAGTAATTACGACTCTGAAAAAGAAAAGGAAACCGTGCAGTTTATTGAGAATATTCATAAATTGGGAGTGAAGACCATCATTTATACTCCATATACCAGCCATATTGGGAAAATACAACAGCGACTTGAAGCGGACCAATGCGGAGATATTGCAGTATCGTATTATGGAAGTTTAGCTGCAGACGCAAAAGAATATGCCTATAATCGTTTTAGAACGAATGAAACCAAGGTCATGATTTGTACTAAGGCATTTGGTATGGGAGTCGACATTCCAAATATAGAATTGGTATATCATCATGCACCATCCGGATTGTTACCCGATTATATACAAGAAATAGGACGTGCTGCACGTAGCTCTTCCATTCAAGGTTTTGCAGCTTTGAGTTATGCACGTGAAGACCAACGTTACAGCAGAGCTTTGCATGGAATGTCATCTTTGAAGTTGTACCAACTAAAAGAAGTGATAAAGAAGATATACAAGACATTCCTAAACAATGGAAAGAAGCGTAATATGCTGATTTCAGTAGATGACTTTGGCTATATATTTGAGAATGTAAGTGATTTAGACCAAAAGATCATGACAGCATTGATGATGATAGAGAAAGATTATCTATCTAAATTCCGTTTCAATGTACTTATTGCGCGTCCCAAAAAACTTTTCGTGAAGGTCTATGCTCGCACAAATTATGTTGGATATCAAACCTTGTTGAGATTGTACCCTTCTTTCTTTGAGGTAATCAATATACACTCAGATTATTATACACTGAAGCTAAATCTTGATAATATATGGCAAAGTAATTTTAGCGACCAAAGCTTTCCGATTATCAAACGGAACTTTTATAATGGCAATCTTTTCAAAGATGATAATATAGAATTGACCCCCTTAGTGAAAGTGACGTTTACATTAACTAGTGAAGAACAAATTATTCGCAATAAATTGATTGAACTATTCAATGCATTAAGAAGCTGCTTTGTTGCTTTACAAGGTAGCTATTTCGAGGCTTCTGACCTTGACGAGAAATTTAAGGAAGAGAGTTCCTATGATAAAGAGTATAGGAAAAAGATTATCAACTTTGTTTTATCCACTTATTCCGATCGCTCTTCATCAGATGAAACTGGATTCTTGCAACGTCGTAGGGGGATGAATCAAAGAAATCAATATCAAGTATTAAACAATAGTTACAATAGTAACTTTGCAAACTTGCAGAGGTCTTTCTCTGATATGGTTAATCACACTAGTGGTAATGAAATAGATAGATATGTTAGCGTAAATAGTGGTATGCTTACCAATTATGTACGCTTGGGTAGTCTGCTTGAAATCATGGAATTAGCAATCTTTGAAAGTAGAGGAGGTGATAAACCTATGTTATTTGTACGTATCAATGACCCGTTAAGGATAAGGCGTGATGCAGAATCGCCACAATACAGTAATCGATTACTTTCAAAAACGACGCATCGTCATGAAACGAGTTCTGCACTATTCGACCATTTCTTTTTACATTCGTTCAAAGATGAAGATCGTTGGAATTTTATTGAGGATTATTTCTTGGGAATGTCCAATGACGAGCTCTTGCAAAAATATCCCGGTGGTACTCCCAACCACATAGATGTTATAAAATACATAGAACGTAGCGTGCAGCATATTGAGAATACAGATTCGACTATAACTGCCAATTATACTCAATTGAACATTTATCCGCCTCGATCGGACGAATGGTATGGACGTGATCGTCTACTTAGTATTGATAATCGTACATTAAGGGTTGGACAATGGATTACCGAAGACCCGGTTGCTCTAGATAAAATAATTATTGAAAATAGAATACGTCTTCAAGAAGATTATAAAGTACTTCAATCACATTTACGCCACGAACATTTTGAATATTATCGTGATAAACTTGGATTGAAGCTAAAAATAGATATGCCTAAATTTGAACCTTCTACACCGGCAATCATTCCTTATACAAATGCCCCCATTGAGTTCTATAAATGGTGGAAAAGGAATGAGGGAAAGGTTACAATGACGCATTTTGAAAGAATCAAACTTTTCATCAAAGTAGATGAACTAAAACCTGGTACACTTTTGAAACGTCATAAAAAAGAAATTTCGAATGAATAAACTACAACTTTATGAACTACGAAAAGAAATACTTTGAACTTGTGCTTTCACTTATAAGAAACTATGAGAGAGAAACACCTAGTAAGATACAGCGACTGCGTCAGGGACAAATCTTCGTATTTGGCACTGATAAACGTGGTTCACAACGGTTGGGAGCTGCAGGCTTTGCTGCCAAATGTTGTGGAGCTGCAATTGGTGTTGCAGAAGGACTTACTGGTTCATCATATGCTTTGCCTACGCAAGGGTTCACTTTAAAAGAAGCCAGTGCTGCCATTAAACGGTTTATTGAATTCGTGAAGAGTAATCCCAATATGACATTCTTAGTAACTCCTATTGGGTGTGGACACGCAGGATTCAAGGCGAAAGATATTGCGCCATTTTTCTTTGAGTGTTTAACCCTCAAGAATGTATGGATACCCTACGATTTCCTAACAATATACAGGAAAGAGGCTATTAGGGCACTTGGACTTCGTAAAGAAACGGTAAGTTCAAACACAAAGGAAGATGTCTACATGTACTACGATTCTCAAGTGCATAACGTTATTCGTGTCCTTTTGGCTAATAACATTTCTTTCAATCACGAAGGAGGCTTTTACCTTAAAGACGAGGAAGATATCGTGATAGCAGAAGCAGAACTTGGTATTGAATCAGAGAAGATAGTCTTTTTCCCATTCAATAGTCAAAGTGAGCTTACATTCAAGAATCAAGGTTATAAAATCTGTACTCCAGAAGAGTATCTAAATACGAAGCAGTAATGTCTGAACGATTAAATAAGATATCAAGAGCTTTGAACATGAGTATGGCTACTATAGCTGAGATGTTACAAAGTAAGGGAGCGCCACTTAAGGAAATATCCCCCAATGTACTATTGACGGAACGACAACTTGCAATCGTTCGTTCGACTTATGGTAGTATGACAAGATATCGTATTCTCCCGTGGAGCGCAGAAGATTTCACTAGCAATGCCCGAACAAATAGGAAAATTATTAATTCACATGGCTGGAATCATATAAAAAACGATGTTTTTATCCGTTTCAAAGATTGCTTTATCTTTATACCTGTTAATCAAGATGTAGACCATTTTGATTACTGGAAAATTGATGACATCCAAAAACAATCTCCTACAGCTATTGACAACTTCATGATTATTAAGGAGAAACTTTGTTCGCCATCTGGAATAATACCAATTACTCCAGAGGCACAAGGTGAGAAAGAAGAAATGCTGCAGGAAAAATCAGATAATGTATTCAAATTGAAGCCATCAAAACTATCTTCTAAGATAAAAACTGTTGGTACTATAGATTTGTTAGCCCTTAATGCGTCAACTCGTCCTCAGAAAAAGACAAAAGAAGAACGCAGAAAGGAACGCGAAGAGAGAATATCCCAAAGCTCTAAAGTCAAGGATTCTACAATTAATAGTAAAGATGCTATACGTGAAGTTTGGCAACGATTTGTTGATATTCAAGAGCAGCTAATAAGGCAGAGATGTTCCCCCATCAGCATTGACACTAACTCAATTGAGATTGATAATGACAAGTTGTTTGTGACTGTAGATGAGACTCAAAAGGAACAACAACTTGACTCAATCTTTATAGAACAGCTGGGCGCTGAATCATATGATTTAGCGAAAGGGACTGTGCTCGTAAATGAGAAAAAATGGAATGCTTTGAACGAAAGTGATTTGTCTAATATCCGAAGGATATTATCAGAGCATTATATTGAACTAGATACAACTCCATCTATCAATGCTGAAATTGCTTATGGACAAGAAATTGGACAATCAGATCAAATGTCTCTGAATGAGCTTAAACAACTTGAGACTATCATCAATCAAAAGAAATTGCTTGAAGGTCACATCGACAATACCGTTGCCTTTATTTCGAAGGTTACGGTATTGAAAGAAGAGTTGTTAAAGCATCTTTTTGGAGATCACTATGTGATGATTTACGAACAAAAGAAGCGTAAACAAGAGAATCCCAAAATCGTTGAACAGTTTGAATACCATAATCAATATATCGACTGGGAGAACTATCTGAAGTATCAAAACATAGGTCTCTCATGCAAACAATATACTTTGATTTTCAAAATACACAATCAAAATGCGCAAGAGGAGCTAAAAAAATGTTTTGACTGCTGGCATCCGAATACAGAAACCTTCGAATTTAAACGCAGTTTCACAAAGAAATCACCATTTCATAAGGATTTCTTAGCTGAAATAAACGAATATATTCATCAATTTATAGAAGAAGCGTCCATGTATTGCACTCACAATGATATAGAAATCAATGTGGACTTTGTGTATTCTATCTCAAATTACAAACTTAGAATGCAGAAATTTCAAGAGATTTCTAATGTAATTGCAGGGAAAGAAGGTTATAGCTTCAATGCAGAAACAAGCGCTATTGGTATTGATTTCAACTGGCGCAAGGATAACATACAAGCATTGGTGCATGAACTTGAAGAAAAGGTGCCATTCATAAGCATTAATATCTTTGAGGAACATCGCTTCAAATGCAATGTGAAAACACAAATCATTGGATTTGAAGAATTGAAGCAATCATTGGAGAAAATCTACAAAGAAATAGCTGTAAGTAATGATACAATAAATCATAAGGTCAATATTCGTTTGCCTTATGTTGATGCAGAATCTTATGGACATCTTGAGTCTCATCTTCAAAGAGATTTGCAGCAGATTTCTATTTCTGGCATACAAGTAAGGATTGAGCCGAAAGTTGAAGGCAAAATACGACTGAATGTCAAATACAACAATGCATCCAGACTCGAAGATCTTGCTGACAGTATTGCCGATATGAAAAAGGCAGATTTCGGTTTTATGTTAGGTGATCAAGAAATAGCATTTGGCAAACTTCTCAAAGCGAACTATCCAAATTTGATCTTTGATATTGATGTTGAAGAAAGCAAAAAGGAAAGTGTGATTGAAGCATTCGAGTCAAAAGCTATTAATACCATTGTACCCATACTTACCGGTGATTTGGAGAAAATTTCACGCTTAAAGGACACCTTTACGAAGGCAACAACAGGCTCTGAATTAATAAATCCACGCCTGCAGAAATTCATATTTGATTCTTCATACGCCACTAAGACTAAGGATATTATTGACTTTCTTCGTAAAGATAGTCCTTTCTATAAAGAATTATGCGAGCATCTATTGAACCAATACATAAATGATTCGCAAAAAGAAGCTATCATTAAAGCCATACTGGCAGATGATTTAGCTGTGATTCAAGGTCCTCCTGGCACAGGTAAATCTACTGCTATCGCTGAACTGATATGGCAATTGGTTCGTACTGGTTTCAAACAAGGTAACAAAAGGGAAAGAATCCTGCTTACATCAGAAACGAACCTTGCCGTGGATAATGCTATTTCGCGTATCGTAAACACCAAAACCAATCTGGTTAAACCTATACGTTTTGGCGGAGAAGAAAAACTTGAATCAGAAGGATTGCAATTCTCTATAGACCTCATGAAAAGATGGGTTGAAGAAGGTGATGATTGTTTAGTTACAGACGATTCAGATGAAGAGTCTACAACTTCAACACGTACTGACTTAATACTTAAAAATTGGCTGAACAACATATCTAATCGATCTTTCTATGGTTCAGGCGATTCTGAAAATCCTGTTGTGGAGCGTTGGCACAATTTTCTTCAAGCACGTGACAAGGGGCTACGAGAGATTGTATATAATAACTACATCGATCACGCCAATGTCATTGGTGCTACCTGTAGTTCAATAGGTGATAAAAAAGTAGGTAATGCCGAGTTCAATGGCTTTACGCAATTTTATCACAACTATTGTGATGTCTTTAAGCAAAGAAAAGGGAAGTCAAAGATTGAGTTTACAACAGTGATTCAAGATGAGTCTTCAAAAGCAACTCCAGCAGAGTTGGTATTACCTTTTGTTTATGGCCAAAGAGCAATTGTTATCGGTGACCACAGACAGTTACCACCAATGTTGGATAAGGAAGAATTTGAAGATACTTTGGAATTTGCCCTAAAGATTGCTCAAAACGACGAGGAGAAGAAAGATGTACGTAAACTACAAGCATTCGTAGATAATCACTTTGACGAAATGGAAATATCACATTTTCAAAAGTTATACGAAAATATCGACGATTCTCTTAAAGGTACTTTCAATCTTCAATATCGTATGCATCCAGCAATCAATGAGGTAATTGAACAATTTTATCGTGAAGATGGTGGTTTGCGTTGTGGCTTGATTACACCTAAAGATTTAGGAATTGATGATCATGACTTCAGCAATCCGGCATCTCGCTATCATGGTTTGGACATCAAAGGCTTGATTGGTCACAATACACATGTTCTTTTCATTGATAGCAATTCGCCAGAAATGATGGATGGTACATCACGAGTAAATTACGGTGAAGTTGAAACAATCAACAAGATTCTTACAAAATTCGAAAATTCGAGTACATTTCAGCGTTATCTTAGTAAGTTCACCAAAGAAGAGGATAAACAAATTGGTATAATCAGCTTCTACGGGAAACAGATTAAGCAATTGCGTTCTATTGCATTTGAGCATCCTTCATTGCCCATAAGAGTTAGTACAGTAGATCGCTTTCAAGGCATGGAACGTAATATTGTGATTGTATCAATGGTACGTAGCAATACTATTCAAAGTTCACAAAATCAAATGCCAGATTGGAAGCGTTATCCGAATCTAGGTTACCCTATGCAAAAATCACTAGGATTTGCTCAATCTCCTAATCGCCTGAATGTTGCGTTATCTCGTGCAAAGAGGTTACTTATCATAGTTGGTAACAGAGAGTTGTTCTCTACGTTAGACATCTATCAAAGATTGTTCGCAACAATCAGCGCAAATAAAAATAATAAGATACTAAAGCAATACGAAGTATGAACATGATAGAAAATATTAAAACGGCAGAGTATGTTTATTCAACCTACACAAAATGGGGGCTGAAGAAATTTACATGCGATGTGGAATACTTCACAGAAGAGCCATTAGACGACTTGTCTTTTGTTATTTGTTCAGTCCTCCAAGCTCAAAACAAAGTGTACGACAAACGTAGTATGGGCGTTTTACTTGGCTTTAGCCTAACAAACGTCAATTCAAAGGATGGGCATATGGTGTATTACGATGCGGCAGAAAGCAGTCTATTCAATGACTTGTTGAAACAAGTTGAAGCTGAGCATCTTATTAAAGTTGAAAATGACACGATATTCTTGACTGCATTAGGTGACATCTCCGCAACAAAGAATACTCACTATAGATTCTTTAAGGGTAATCAAGGAATTTATGAGCATCTGAAATTGAAAACCGATTCCATAGAAAAGAAAAGTAATTTTCCCTTTTATAGCGACATGGGGCTTTGTACACAAATTGATCAAGCCAAACAGATATGGCCTGACGACGAGCAGATTGAGAATATTATTGAGAGTATGCATACACCTCTAATAGAACAAATCAGACTAAACTCAAAGGAGTTTGTGCGTATATACAAGGCCAGTTTGCAGGAGTATTTTGATATTGAACTGAAAAATGTTGAAATCAAATTATATCAAGACCAATCTGGATATTTTCCTATAGTTATTGGCAAAAATGGAGTCGCAGAAAAAGCCACCCAACTTGTCAACAATGGATTAAATGATATTCAAAAGGAAAACCTTATTTTGGAATGTTTGTTTCAAAAACTATGGGCTGACAAATCTGCACTCTTTAACAATCAGACACTCAGTCGTTTCTATGACTTAGTTGATTTCGAAGAATTGACCAAAGATTCAAGGACTCAATGGATAGATTCTGATTTAGTATCGGTTATTTTCGCTCATGCCAACCCAACTTGCTGGAAAAACATTTCACGTTACTGTGATATAGATATTCTATGTCAAAATCTTGCTACCATATCAGATTTCGTTGATTGGTCCATTTTGTCGGTGCGTGTAGATGATACATTCTTAAAAGAAAAGTTTATAGACTATCCCTGGGATTTAGATGCAATAGCTCAAGACTACAATCGAAAGATAGAAGTAATTGAGCAACTTATTCTTATATCCAAAAAGACTGGAGAAGAATGGAACTGGGAGGAACTAGAAAAAAGGTTATCTGATGATTTTGTTCTATCCCATTTAGACATAGTAAATGTAAATCTAGCAAAGTTCACACAGGATACAGATAAAGTTCATGTCGCAATGCTTTCATATCCAGAGAAGCGTTGGGACTGGAACCTTATAGAATCCACCTTCGATCTGTCTTTCTTATTGCAATCTATTGATGTCATAAAAAGACACCTCAGTTTTTGCACTTTAATCGATCGCGTATTCACTGACAGTTATTGGTCAATTCAATTTGCCCAATCTCCTATTTTTAACTCTGTCCTTCAAAATGAAAGTTTGGATAATGGAGCACTGTCTTCTTGTGTTTTAAATAACAAAGACTATATCTGGTGTGATGCTGTAATAGATTGTCTAACAAGAGCTAAGCTATTAGTATGGGAATCAACGCAGTATATGCCAGGTTTTGAATGCAATCCTAAACTTGTTTGGGATAAAATTTTCTTTGCTAAATACAGTTGTAAGGTTACTTCTGAAGCAGGTTACTCTTGTGTGTCTAAACATATTTCAACGATTGACATCTTGAAATTTAATCCCAATTGGCAATGGGATTGGGTCGCTCTTTCGGCAAATGAAATCCTCTTGAAAGATAGCTCGTTCTATACTTTGTATGGCGATAGCCTTAACTGGTCCATCGTATTTGATCATATCAAAGACAATGAAGTTTTTGAGAAGATGGACAATATAGACAGCTATTTAGGTAAAGATGTAGAAGCATGGGAGAAGTTCTCGTCTATAGCCTCTGTGGATTATGTAATTCAGAAATACAAGGAATCTCAATTTTCATGGAATTGGACCGTTCTAACAGAGCGAATACTTCCAATACTTAAGCTAGAAAACCTTGGAAACAAATTGTTTGTAGATAGATGGAATTGGAAATTCTTGTCCAAAGAGTTACCGACAGATTTCATAGTCGAACATCTATCAACCTACAGTTCATATTGGAATTGGGAAGTGGTTTTTGATCATATTCTCAATCCATCAAATAAAACCAATTTCAAGATGTTGGATAATATAGCTCTTGCACTATCTTCTATTGAGGAAGAGAATAAAAAAAGTGCATGGACAGCTTTAACATCCAAGTATTCATTCAAAGAACTTAAAATGCTTATCCAAGAGTCAATTAGACGCAAGGGCTATTGGTGGGATATGACGGTATTCTGTCAGCACAAAGAGTTTGATGTCTTTAATGATTTAGACTTATGTCGCAATCTTATTGATTGGGACGCTTTGTCTTGCTCTGATGCCGTAAATAAGAGCTTTACATATAATCCTAAAACAGGTATTCGGTTCGAAGCTTGGCTAGAAGATATGAAAAGTTTGTTCGCTGATAAAAGGAATCATTGGAATTATAAACTTCTATCTCATTTTTCAAGTCTCCAAAACCAACATTGGTTCTTAAATAGATATAAAAATGAAGTTGACTGGCTTGTCATTTCAAAGGATAGCAAAATCTTTTGTGAAAAAGATAAACAAAAGCTCAACGAGATTATCGAAAAATACAAATCGTTCATTGACTTCAAAGTGTTGTCTGAACGTAACGATGTAGACATCCGACAAATTGCGAAGATACATCCTCAAGGTGACTATGACTATAATACGTTAATGAGAAATAATCTCATTGATGTATCATTAGATATGGTCGATTCCATGAAAGACTATCCTTGGGATTGGTATGAATTGACTTCAAAGGCTAATATATATCCGAAGCCTACGTTTCTATTGAAACATATTAACAATAATCTCAATTGGAAGTTTCTTTCACAGCAAGACAACCAAGCTCTTTGGGGACAAGCTGACTTCATAACAACCATAGCAAAAGATAAAGGTATTTCGGGACAAATAGATTGGTATATAATTTCTAGTCGAGATTATTTCCCATTAATTGTCTTGACAGACCTTCCTTCCAACGCACTTAATTGGAAAGCTTTGTCTGCCCGAAAAGGCATTTTTAAATATTTACAAACACTTGAAGAATACCTTAATTGGGACGTAATTAGCCGAGAAGTTCCTGCTGAGACGCTTAATCTTGAATTCTTGAAAAAGTACAAGAGTAAGATAAATTGGTATGAAATATGTAACAATCCAGCCTTTCGTATTGACAATACTCTCCTTGAGTTGTTTCCAAATTATATAGACTGGAGTGTTGCATCAGCTTCGCTGAATATATCCTTTTCAAAAGATTTGGTCGAACGCTATAAGGATAAGTGGAATTGGCCTGTTTTGGTAAAAAACAAAGCATTCCACAACAAGATTAACATTGCTGATTTACCATATGGAAAGGAAATCAACATTGTTGAATTCATCAAGCATTTTCCAAGAACGCCGAAAGCATACCACTTTACACATATGGATAATGCGCTAAAAATTATACGTTCAATGAAACTGCAGAGCAGGAATTTAGCTACTGGTTGCTTTTCAAACAGTGCTGGTACAAATGTATTACGAACTTCCAAAGCTCATCGGTTTGCTAGATTCTATTTTGTGCCACAGTCTCCTACCCAATTCTATAACGAATGCTTAGGAAAAGACTCTTCAGACATCAGATATTATCAGAAAGCATTAAATTTGGGGTTGCCTAAGTGTCCAATGCCTGTTTTTCTAATTTTTGATGTGGAAGAATTACTAATGGCTATGCCTGACAAGTGCTATTATAGCAATGGCAATATGCAAAAAGATGCGAGTCGTAGTTTCAAAGTTGTTGATAATCCGAATATGATTAAGGCAAAGGAAATCTACACGGATAGTTTCTCAACAAAGAATGAACGGCAACAAGAGTTCCTAATAGATGGAGAGCTTGATTTTTCGTATCTGACAAAAGTCCAGATTCGTTGTTATGACGAATATCAAGCAGCTACATTAAGGAAAGAACTACTTGGAACTAAGTGGGAAAATTGTATAAAGGTCGACCGTTCCTTGTATACTTATAAAAACAAAGAGCTGTCGTTCCAAGATAATGGTGATACAATAAATATTTCATCAAATTATGAGCTCCCCTACGAACTTCGTATCACATATAATGGAGTTCCGCCTGAAATTATCAATAAAAATAAGGTTCTTAGACAAAGAAATAATAATATCTATTTAACGTCTAGTGCGGAAATCTCAAAAGATTCCTCCTTTGAAGTGTATTTTGAAGTTAATACTCCAAGACAGGGAAGTTGGTTAATATATAAAAATGAATAAGAAATGGCTAATAACATTCAAATAATTAAAGGTAACATCTTTAATACTACAGCACAGACCATAGTCAACACAGTTAATTGTGTTGGCGTTATGGGCAAAGGCATTGCTTTAGTTTTTAAACTTAGATACCCTAACATGTTCGAGCAGTACCAAAATTATTGCTCGCAACATCTTATTATGGTAGGAAAACTTTGGCTATACAAAGGTGAAATTGATGAACCTTGGGTATTGAATTTTCCAACTAAAACTCATTGGAAGTTGCCTAGTGAATACTCATATATTGAGCAAGGCCTTCAAAAGTTTGTTGATTCATACAAAGAAAAAGGAATCACTTCTGTTGCTTTCCCATTACTTGGTGCGAATAATGGCGGACTGGACGGAGATAAGGTCGTGGACATAATGAAACAATACCTTTCTCAGTGTGATATTCCAGTTGAGATATACTTCTACGATCCGAATGCCGCAGACGATTTATTTGAAGGTTTTAAAGAAAAATGGAATCTTATCTCAGCGACTGACAAAAAGAAAGTAATTGGTATAAGAACTCAAAAGCAGATTGATACTATTGATAAAGCTGTAAATGAGGATAATATCAAGTCAATGATTGCATTAATTGAATATAAGGGTATTGGTCTGACAACCATGCAAAAATGTTTCAAGTTGGTAATGAATTATCAAGCCAATCCCTCATTAAATTTAGAATAATATGCTACCACTACAACAAGCCCGCGAGGTACGCGACTCGGTTATCGAATACATCAAAGCCACATTTCGTTTCAAGGAAAAGGACGTGAGCGATGCGTTCTATCGCTTTATCGAAGATAAGCAGGAAGGTCTGTTTAAGGGACCCTATATATCATTAAAGACACCTTTCATCTCGGCAACAGCAGAAGAAAGTGCAGATATACCTCTAGATATTGCGCCCAACTTCGCTCCCTACAAACATCAGTTGCAAGCGTTTAAGCAGCTGACAATGAAAGATGGCCATCAGCCTGAGCCTACCTTGTTAACCACTGGTACCGGTTCCGGTAAGACGGAGTGTTTCCTCTATCCTATACTCGACTACTGCTACCATTGCAATCAGTTTGAGCATCAGCCGGGAGTGAAAGTCATCATCATGTACCCCATGAATGCATTGGCCAGCGACCAAGCCAAGCGTTTAGCTTCAACGATTTGGGAAGATGAACGGTTACGTGGTAAGGTTACTGCAGGCCTGTTTGTGGGTGAAGGCATCAAGGTAAAGGATTATCCTCGTGATATGGGGCCTGATCATATCATCGAAAACCGTGATGCGATACTTGACACCGTGCCCGACATTCTGTTGACTAACTTCAAAATGTTGGACTATGGTCTGATGCGTCAACGATTTATGTCACTTTGGCGTGGTAATATCGATACCGACACCAAAGCTTTGCGTTTCATTGTACTTGATGAGCTACATACTTACGATGGCGCACAAGGCACCGATGTGGCCAATTTACTTAGACGACTGAAGTTGAAACTTTCGTTGCCTAAGCACAGCTTATGTCCTATCGGCACCTCGGCTACCATTGGCAATGGTGCTGATAGTAAAGTACGCTTGTGTGAATATGCCACCAATGTGTTTGGTGAGACTTTCAGAGAAGAATATGTCATAGAAGAACACCGCATCCCCGTAGATGAATATGTGGAACCTACAACTGTGGGGCTTCCTGATGGACGATTGCTAAAGGACTGTACTTTTGGCAATACCGATACTGTGGCATCCTATCTCAAACGTCTTTGTAAGATTTGGCTTAAGAAAAGTGATGCTACTCCCGTTGAAGCTGGTGTGATCTTACGTCGAATGGGCATTGTTGGTGATTTGCTCCATGCTTTGGAAGATAGCGTTCATACATTGGAAGAACTACAGAATCGTTTGGAAGATAATACGGATTTTCGTCGCTTGCGTCAGCAATATTCCGATAAGACTTGTCTGACAGCTATTGAAAACTTGTTGGCACTCATCGCTTATGCCAAGCGCCCGATGGAAAACGGTAAGTTGATACCAACGCTTTACCTTCAAGTACAACTTTGGCAAAGAGAACTGAGTGGCATCCTGCGCTACGTGCAGAAGGAACCAGAATTCACATGGCGCGGTAGCATCAAAAATGATGAAGACCGTATGGCATTGCCTATGTATTTCTGTCGTGATTGTGGTGCCAGTGGATGGCTAAGCCGTAGATTAGCTACAGACGATCGTTACTGCTCAGACGTGAAGACCATCAATACTTCATTTATGAACCGTGACAAGGAAGTCGTGTTGCTTAATATTGAATCTAAACGTCATGAAGCGGTAGAAGAATATATATCAGAAGGAAATCTCAATGTGACTCACTATGTAAAGGTCAAAGACCTAACAGAAGCAAGTAGCAGCGATGAGGGTACCATCCGTCTGCGCATATGCAGCAAAACAGGTACAAACAAGAATGGCAACCAAAAATTTGCCCGCACCTGTCCGGAATGCAATGGGAATGATACCATCTGCGAGATAGGTGGTCGCACCTCAACGCTTTCAAGTGTAGCCATCAGTCAGGTGCTATCTAGTGATTTTGATCATGCCGAAGCTACAGACCGTAAAATTCTGATGTTTACCAATAGTGTGCAAGATGCTGCGCACGAAGCTGGGTTTTATGAGGCACGTACCTTCCGATTCTTGTTCCGTCAGTCTATGCAAAAGTATATCAATACACTTGATGGCTCCATCAACTTGGTAGAACTTCAAAAAGGATTCAAGGCATATTGGCACGCACAACTCTCTGAGGAAGAATACTATCATCGTTTTCTTCCAGCTGACCTAGCTTCGCATATCGACCTCAACTGCAACTATCGTGAAGGTGATGGCTTTATGTCTAACTTTAAGCAGGAGTTTGAAACCCGTGTAGATTGGGAAATAACCAGTGAGTTTGGTTTGACTGCGCAATTGGGTCGTACCCTCGAAAAAACTGGCGCTTCAGCCTCTTTCATTAAAACGGAAAAGATAGAAGAGGTATATAGTGCCATGGTCGATTGGATGAACAGCAACAACATGGAGCAGATGGCCGATAAAGAACGAGACTTCTGCCACTTCGTATACGGCATCTTGCAACGCATGCGTACCCATGGTGCTGTTGATCATCCTTACTTGGCGAAATACAGAGAGGAAGCATTAACACAATGGGCCTTGAACTGGAATAAAGACGGCCGTCACTTCCTTAATAAACGCTTAGGAGGCAGTATGCAATTTCCTAAATTGGTCGGTGCTTGGTTTACAGACAAAAATGCCGATATGCTTGATATGACTGTGCTGCGCCGTGAGGGTAAGTATAATTGGTATAGCCTGTATTTCTTCAAACAATTCAATGACATAGGTATTAGCAACAATATGGGACTCTTTAATGAGTTCGTGCGTAAGTTGCTTGATACCATGGTAGAAGTTGGCTTGCTCAACAAACAACCTCAAGGTGGTGGCAACTATGCCATCTGCCCTGACCAAATATGGGTTAGCAAGAAGGTGAAGCATATCCAGTGCGATAGTTGCCAATCCAGATTATGTGTAGCCACCGATGATGAATTGGCCGAAGGTACCAACTGCTTGGATTACAAATGTCGTGGCACCTATTCGGAAGAGACACGACCAGAGCTGAACTACTACCTGCAAGTGTATAACCGCAATATTTCCCCTCGTGTTTATGCCAATGAGCATACAGGATTGTTAGAAAGAAATAAGCGAGAGAAGCTTGAAATTGATTTCAAGAAGCATCCTACCCCCAGCTCAACCAATGTGCTTGTGGCCACTTCTACTTTGGAAATGGGTATTGATATTGGTGATTTGAATGTGATGGGTAATGCGAATGTTCCGCCCAAACCGAGTAATTTCTTGCAGCGTGTAGGTCGTGCCGGACGTAAGGAGGGCTCTGCCCTTGTGCTCAATTATGCCCATGCCAGCGAGCCACATGATATGTATTATTATACTTACCCTGCGGAAATGATGCAGGGAGAAGTAACTACGCCTGGCTGTTTCTTGGAGGCTAAAGACATACTTCGCCGCCACTTTTTGGCTTACTGCATAGACACTTGGACAAGTAGCGACGTACAAAACATGTTGCCTGCGCGCATTGCTGATTTGAAATTGACGCAAGAAGATGTATTCAATCAAGAAGGTTTTATTGTGAACCGACTGATTACGTTTATCAAGAATAACAAAGCTATACTTGAGTCAGAATTTAGATCCGTTTACGAGGAACGTACACAAGAAGCGTTGTCACGCTTGTTTGAAACACTAAACGATGGTACGTTCTACAATCATATCATCAGTGAATTTAGTACGCTACAAGCCCATTTGTTCCATTTGGGCAAAGAACTTGACCAATACAAAGAGCAGGAAGGACGGATTCAAGCAAATGACCCCATGCTCGCCAAAATAAAAAATCTGATTAAGACTACAAAGAAACAATACGCTCAGATTGTGGGTGAGAAAGTGATTGAATATATGACGAATGTGGGTTTGTTGCCCAATTATGCTTTCCCCGAAACAGGAGTGAAACTACAAGCCAGCGTTTATGCATCGCATGAGAAGGAAGACAATGAGCACAACAAGATGGAGCCGAAGTCATTTGAACTGATGCGTTCTGCTTCGCAAGGTATCAAAGAGTTGGCCCCTGGTAACAACTTCTATACGCAGAAATTCAAACTGAATATCAGCGGCATCTCTACCTTTGATTGGAAAGATGCGTTGACAGAAATGCGATTCTGCTCAAAATGCGATTGTATAGCGCTAAAGGGTGAGTCTGGCTATGATTCTGCTGCTTGTCCAAAGTGTAATGACCCATCTTGGGGCGTAAACAAGCATCAACTGTTGAAGTTTACCAATTCACGAAGCATCATGCATAGTAATGACGCAGCATTAGATGACTCCAAAGACGATCGTGATTCAGAAAACTACATCATCAAGCGTCACTATATATTCCATCACAATGGCGCTACTACTTCGTATGCTATGCGTAGTGTGGGCTTTGGTATTGAGTTCTGCAACAACATGGAGTTGTATGAAGTAAACTATGGTATGCAGATGCAATCCGGCGCAAAGCTGGAAGTGGACAATGATGTTACGGTTCCTCAGAATGGTTTTGTTACCTGTAAATATTGTGGTAAATCAACTCATCTCTTAGCCGGTGTAAAACAGGCCGAAGACTTCCATTATCGATTTTGTAATCACAAGGGAATTAGCTTTGCTGATGATGTGAAGGGCGAAGTATTCGAAACGCTTTACCTCTACCGTCATATGCAAACGGAGGCCATAAAGATATTACTCCCCGTACAAATTATGGATGCAAATGCTGCTATTGAGATGTTTAAGGCCGGTATTGAACTCGGATTGAAGGCATACTATAAATCATCGCCAGAGCATATACGCATTGACTCCTATAGTGAAATGAATATGGCAACGATGAACAAAGACCATTACCTTGTGATGTATGATACCATCCCTGGCGGTACGGGCTATTTGTCAAAGCTATATGACACCGAGGAATTTACCACTCTTCTGCAGTATGCCTATGACAAGATTCATGAATGTACTTGTCAATGGGAGGGCAAAGATGGCTGTTATCATTGCATCCTTACCTATGGCAACCAATATAAACGCGATTATTTCAGCCGAGAATATGCAGATAGTCTCTTTGAACAGCTGATTAGTCATGCTAAATCGTGGGAAACACTTCCTGGATCAGTAGGAACAATCTCACAGTCTGGTGTAGCAGAGGATAGCGAGTTGGAATTGAAATTTGTTAATGCCCTAAAGGTCATTGCGAGAAATAACAATTGGGAATTTGAGAAAATTCCAGATGTAAATACTTATCGTTATGAACTCCATCTCATAGATGAAGAGAACGATACGGACATTAAATATTATATCATCCCTCAGTTTGCCCTTGGTGGACCTTATGGCGTTCGCCATTATACAGTAGCCGATTTCCAAATCATCTGTATGTCGGCAAAAATTAAAGGCCAAGATATTGCGCAACCAGAAAAGATGCCCATGTGGGCCATTTTCCTTGATGGTTACAGCTATCACGCCAAAGCGCCTAATATACGATTCTATGGTGACATTGAAAAGAGAGACGGCATCCGTGCATCAACCACGCATAACCTATATTCATGGACGATGACGTGGGAAGATATTCAATTGTTTGAAAGTGGACAGGATGATAGCCTTGGGCTTAATTCAGTAACGCGACTTATCGAACTGTTGAAAAATCCTCAACAAGGCCATATCACGGAGACGGCATTTGGATGTATTGCTGATGCTGACGGATTTATGGCACATGGTGGTTCTTTGTACAATGGAAGTATAACGATTGATGATAGTGGCTATAATTTATTAACGGACAACTCAACCGATGAAGAAGTGGCTGCTGCATTACAAGATGGCATTCACTATGAGTGGAATCTGCAGTTGCACTTACTCTCAATCGATAACGATGAGTGGACTGGCTTCTGGCGGCGATACAATCTGCTTCAGTTCTTCCCGAACAAAATAGATGCGGAAATTTCTACTTCTTCAACAACAGTTGAGGCAGTGGACCGTGATGAAGTGAAGATGTATTATCCCGGCCTTGAGGATATCGTTGACCAATTATTAGATCACAATATTTCTTTCAGCCATGAAGGAGACGTGGATTTGATAGACAATGATGGAATCGTTATTGCAAGTGCTCAGATGATTCTTAGTGAATTGAAAATCGCTATCGAACCAGTTGACGAACAATCTAGTGAAACATTCATCAGTTGTGGTTATCATGTAATAGCCGCTTCTGACTTCAATATTAACAACATAATAAATTCATAATATGAGACTATTTCTTTCTGACACATTCTATGAAGCGGTACTTTCACTGCCGAAGAAGATTCAAAGTAAAGTGATAGCATTCCAAAAGAAGTTCCGTGAGAACAACGCTGCTAACGGCATTCATCTGGAACCTATTGCTCAGTTTAAGGACAATGCTTTACGCTCAGCTCGTGTGGACGATAATTATCGTGCCATCATCGGTGTACTGGGTGATGATGCCTACCATTTGCTTTATGTAGGAACACACGAAGATGCCTATAACTGGGGTATGAGAAAACGTTTTGCTTGGAATGAACATACGCAATCATGCCAGCTGATTACAGTAACAGAGTCTGAAGAAGTCGTATCAAAGGCTGCTCCAGATAAAACAGAAAACGCTTTCTTTAAGGATGTAACTGACGATAAACTCCTATCCATTGGTGTGCCTCAAGAGCTGTTGGGCAAAGTACGAGCCATTCAGACACTCGATGATTTGGATCCATTAGATGACATGTTGCCGAATGATGCATACGAGAACATTTTCAATCTAATGGATGGTGAGAATATAGATGACATCATTGCAGATATTGAATCTGGACGTGCCAAAGCCAATGAGGATGAATTGCTTAGTGACAACAATAAACGCCGGTTTGTAGAACTGACCGATGACGATGAGTTGCAACGTATCATAGATAAGGATATGGATGTTTGGCAACTATTCCTTCATCCTTCACAACGCAAATTGGTCAATGCTGATTATAAGGGAACGATGAAGGTAAGTGGTGGTGCTGGAACAGGTAAGACTGTGGCAGCCTTACACCGCATGAAGTACCTTACCTCTAATCCCAATGCCAATGTGTTGTTCACTACCTATACACGCACGCTCAAGGAAAACTTAGAAGGTCTGGTTCAGAAGATGGATATAAATAAAGGACGCTATGTTTTGAATAACATCGATCAGGTTCTGATTGAATGTGCTCGCCAATACCATATTAAAGATGGCTTTAAAATTTTGGACTACACGGGAGACGAGGAGTCTTTGAAGCTGTGGCGAGAGGTTCTTGAAACAGAAGTAACTGAGTTTGACGAACATTTCCTTTATGATGAATACATTGATGTAATAGTCTATTTTGGAAATGCAGATGCGTGTAGCTACATGATGCAGCAACGTGTTGGCCGTACCAAGGCTTTAAGCCGTAAACAGCGTATGGAGATATGGAAGCTTGTTGAAAAATATGTGGCGTTGAAGCAGGAACGGAAATATGTCGATCGCTTAGAGTTGTTCAATGAGACCACCAACTATCTCAACGAACACAATGTGCGTCCTTTCACTAATGTAATTGCTGACGAGTTCCAAGATTTCTCTAATCCGGAACTGAAGTTTCTACGCGCTTTGGTAGCGGAAGGGCGTAATGACCTGTTCTTAACAGGAGATCCGATGCAACGTATTTACAGCGGACGAAAAATCAACTTTAGTGCTGCTGGTATTAATGTACGTGGTATACGTAGTCGCCGGTTGAAAATCAACTATCGTACAACTGAGCCAATTAAACGCGTAGCTGTATCTATCATTAAAGGTCAAATTTACGATGATATGGATGGTGGTACCGAGTCAACAAAAGGCTATGTATCTTTGATTCACGGTGGAGAAAAGCCACAGTACGTCATGGTGTCAAATGCTACTGAGGAAGTTACTCAAGTAGCCGAATGGATTGAAGCCTGTAAAAACGCTGGTATCTCTTTGAAGGACATTTGTATTGCTGCCCCCAGTATGGGATTGATGAAAGAGCTACAGACTCGTCTCCATACGGATGGTACAGCTTATAAGGTACTCAAAGGTACCAGTAAACAAGGAGCTAGTGATGGTGTATCTTTGTGTACTTTCCATTCCCTCAAAGGTCTTGAATTTAAGGCGGTCATCTTAATGGGTATAAATGAGCGCAATGTTCCATCGAAAGCCACAGAGGCATATCCTTTCAATGGTATGGATGCATTGGAAAAGAAGGAGTATCTCTCAAGCAAGCGGTCGCTATTGTATGTAGCGATAACTCGTGCTAGAGGATTGGTGTACATGGTTGGTTATGGTGAGCCTTGTGGACTTGTAGCTGATTTGATAAAAAGATTATTATAGCCAGTAAACTACATATAATGTAACTGTACAAAAAATAGTTAGATTTAGTAGGTGTGATAATAATATCAACCTACTAAACTAACTATGATATAAATAATTTGTTTTATTGACCAATCGGAAAGAAAGGAGTAACAATAAAAAGCCATTGCTTATTTTCTCCAAAGACTATTCCGTATTCCTTTTGGGCTCTACTCCTATTTTTTCCATCAGGCACTGATGCTGTTCTTTCACTGCCCGATACATCGAATAATGTGCAAAGGATTCTTCCTTATATTTCATACTACTAATAGAAGTAGCAACAGTCCACATTAGAATAACGACAACGAAGGCCACAACATATTGTAGCTTAATATGATAGCCATATATAAACAACCCACTGATATTAGGTGGAATAACGGTTACAGGGCTTTTCAATTCATTGATTTTTGCTAATATCTCATCCTGCCGTTTCAATATACATCGGGTATTAGTTTCGATAGTTATACGATTCTGATTGTAATCGCAAACGTGCCGATAAAGATATTCAAGAAGTTTGGACTTCTGCTTGAATAAATCAATGAGTTTCGGAAACCATAGCGAAAACGGCAATGTGTTAGGCTGCTGTTGCCAGATATGTTTCTTGATCACAGACAAGGCTTCATTCCAGCAAGTACAGAAACTTTTGGCAATTCCAGTATAAATGGTCTTTTCATCAAATTCCACTTTTACAGATTGTTCCGATTTAGAAACAGTGGCATTCTGTTTTTCAATACACTCTTTCAGTTCACTGATACTTTGGCGCAAATTTGCAAGATTTGCAGCTATTACATCTTCTTTCATTATCTTCTACGTTTTGAAGGTTTATAAAAAGGTTCGCTTCTTTGGTTATCCTTGTCTTTATCATCCCGCCCGCCTTGTTCATTGTTGGTTCCTCCACCTCCACCGGGAGTTATGACTTGATGGGGTTGAATAATCAGTTCCGCAGCTACATCACCCAACATAGTGCAAAGGTTGTTGAAGCTCAAATCACGGTCAAGTTTAGAACCAGCAATGCTAAATTCATCCATACAAAAGGATATACCACGAATTTTATCAGAGTTCTCAGCATGATTAAAACGCATATCTATGCCCTGACCTTTGAGCGTACTAATAAAGTCATTCCAAGAACGAGAATTTACCTGCGCATCAAGAACTGAAGAACGAAGATTATACTTCCGTAATTGGTGAGGACGCAAACGACTTTTATTTCTGGCTTTACTATTTTTAGGGGCAAAGTAAAATCCATACTCTTTAGTCAAAGCACGACAAACTTTTGCATTGCGTATTCTTTCATTGCTGTCAGAAATAAGATTGCCTTCATTGTCTATCCGATTGAATACCAAATGGCAATGAGGATGTTTCGTGTCGTGATGCCGGGCTATGATATATTGAGTATTACGAATCCCCATTTGTTCCATCCATTTCTTGGCAATCTCCACCATCAGCGCATCTCCTTCTTCATTATCGGGAAAACGGCTAATGTCTTGCGAAGAAAAAGCAAGTGATACGTGTTTCACCGGACTTTTTACTTTCGGGCGCATGGATGCTTGTATCTGAAAAAAATCAGCGATGGCTTTATTACTAATGGTACAGACTCCTTCGTGTGCCAAAAGTGTGGCACTCTTTTTCTTGTTCTTTTGGTCATTGGCGTAATTCACTATTCCTCCAAAATCGGTTCTTGTTTTAATCTTTGCTATCATGGCAGTTGTTCTTTACTTGGGTGATGATTCTATTGACTTCTGATATGATTGAGAAGCATTGTTGCTTGACAGCTTCCAAACCATAAGTGTGCATCTGGTGGGCAATCTGATTGACATTATTGGCGATACCGGAAAGGTCACG
>OGRY01000070.1_pt1 | contig 91855 bp, 78 predicted proteins | sample 1553551 | NCBI WGS metagenome assembly OGRY01 (sample SAMEA2580101, study PRJEB22360) | human gut metagenome | biome: human gut; feature: human-associated habitat; material: faeces | place: Denmark | collected 2008/2010
AATTCTCGGGTTTTCTGTGAACTTTGTTCACAAAAAACACCTCGCGGAACGTTACTAGTCAGGTCGCGAACAGTAACCAGTAACTTTACGGATACCGGGTATTTATGTTAAGATAATAAAAAAAGAAGAAAGGCGGAAAAACTATGGGTGCAAAGTATGAAGCTTATATAGAATCAGAGGCGGATGGACTTGATATTTCCGTTCTGGCAGTGGTTCCGGATGAGACACCGTACAAAGGAATCCTGCAGCTTGTTCATGGGATGAGCGAATACAAGGAGCGCTATCTTCCCTTTATGGAATACATGGCTAAAAAAGGCTATGTATGCGTGATCCACGATCACCGTGGCCATGGGAAAAGTGTGCGGGCGCTGGATGACCTGGGATATATGTATGGCGGCGGCGCGGATGCGATCCTCAAGGACATTGAGGTGGTGAACCGGGAAATGCACCAGCAGCTTCCGGATCTGCCATTGATCTTATTCGGGCATAGTATGGGGTCGCTGGCCGTGCGCGCTTTTGCAAGAGATCATGATGATTGCATGGACATGCTGATCGTTTGCGGTTCTCCAAGCAAGAATGGGGCAAGATCTCTTGGAGAAGCAATTGCCCATATGGAAAGTGCTGTGTTTGGACCAGCCCACAAGAGTAAAGTCATCGAAACCCTTTCCTTTGCCGGAAATGTGATGCGCTTCCGCAAGGACAAAAACTGTACTTCCTGGATTTGTGCCAATAAGGCAGCTGCTCAAGAGTACTCCGATTCTGAACTTTGTGGCTTTACGTTTACAGATGATGGCTATCTGGCACTTTTTGAGCTGATGAAGCGTGCTTACGACGTAAAGCACTGGCACTGCACCAGACCGAAAATGCCCGTGCTTTTTGTCAGTGGTTCTGATGATCCCTGTATGATCAACGTGCGTCATTTTGCAAAAGCAGTGCAGGATATGCGGCATGCCGGTTATGTAGACGTGAAAGGCAAGCTATATCCGGGAATGCGCCACGAAATTCTGAACGAGACAGACCGGAAGAGGGTTTATCACGACATTGCCTTTTATATAAAGAAAAAAGGTTTTTGAGAAAAGACGTCCATTATGCATAAGATGCTCTATTTTGCACATACTCACAGAAATACAGTGTGAAATGGAGAACTATATGAGAAAAAAAGGCTGGATTCTGCTGCTGGTTCTTCTGGGTGTGGCTTTTCTTATGAGTTGTGGCAAAGATACGGAGCCGGATGAAGCAAAAGGGGAACTGGTAAGAATTGAGAGAGAAGGATGCCAAGCTGGTATCCTTCTTTTTTTGAACTAAAAAATAGATTAGTTTTATATAGATTGCAGAAATGATTTTTGAAACAGGCTCCCAAGTCTTTTTTAAACATGCTGTAGAGTTATGATAAACAATCTGCGCTTGTGAAACAAACAAATGTCTTTGTATAAAATACACAAAAAATATACCATAATAGCACTGAAAAATAGTACAAGCTTAAAAAATTGCACCGTCACCGTTCTAAAGTTTAAAATGTTACTTGAATAAAGCGAATTGAAATGCTATAATTTTTTTCATATATTATAAAAATGAACTCTGGTCAGAAATCAGTCTGATATGGGTGTGGCGTTTTTGACGGCATCGCTCATAAAGGAAACCGAAATAAATGTTTTCGACCGGAAAAAATAAGGAGGAAAAATGGGAAAGTATTTTGCAAAAAGACTTGGAATGGCGATTCTGACTATCTTTCTGGTAGCCTGTCTTACCTTCCTGCTGATGAATGCTGTACCTGGAAGCCCATGGCTCAGTGAAAAAACACCTTCTGAGACCACACTGGCTGCGCTGAATGCCAAATATGGACTGGATAAGCCGGTCTATGTACAGTTGTTTATGTATCTGAAAAATATTCTTCACGGTGACTTCGGTGTATCACTTAAGATGCAGAAGAACCGTGCAGTTCTTGACATTATCGTGGATATGTTCCCGGTATCTGCCAAGGTAGGTGCACTTGCACTTGCATGGGCGATTCTGGTGGGTGTACCTCTTGGCTGTCTTGCCGCATTTAAGAGAGGCAAGCTGACAGACAGCATTCTTCGTGTGATCTGTACACTTGGAATCTCCATGCCAAGCTTCGTTGTGGCATCTGTTCTTCTGGTAACCCTGACTGGAAACAATGCACTGAATCTGTTTCCGTCTATTTTTGATCCGTCGCAGGGATGGCGTGCCTATGTACTGCCATGCTTTGCCCTGGGCTTTTATCCAATGTGCTATACAGCACGTCAGACACGTTCTGCCATGCTGGATTCCTTAAGTCAGGAGTACATTAAGACAGCCCGCGCCAAAGGTCTGAAGAACAAAAAGATTATTTTCAAACATGCTCTTAGAAATGCACTGATTCCGGTTATTACATACTTAGGACCGCAGGTGGCCTTTACCCTTTGTGGTGGTTTCGTTGTAGAGAGCGTATTCTCAATTCCGGGACTTGGACGTTATTTCGTACAGTCCATCCAGAACCGTGATTATCCGGTTATTATGGGAACTACCATTTTCCTGGCAGCATTTATTATTCTGATGAACCTGGTTGTAGACTTCCTTTATAAGGTTGCTGACCCGAGAATCAGCCTTGCGAAAGGAGGAGAATGATCGTGGCAGAAGATAAGAAGATTAAGAAATGTCCGGTGAGTCTTCAGCCGGATATTGAGAACCTCCTTCAGGATTTAAGTCCGGATGATTTTGCATCTGCGTCCAGACAGGAGAAGGATGATTTTATTCAGGACCGCCAGAGTGTTTCCTACTGGAAAGATGCCTGGAGAAGATTAAAGAAAAATGTGGTGGCTATGGTTGCACTTGGTGTGATCGTATTCCTGTTTTTGTTTGCCTTTGTGGGCCCGCTTCTGATTCCATATGGCTATGACGAGTTTAACAAAGGTGCTGAGAACCTTTATCCCTATCACTACACACTGGAGGACACCCAGCGTGTGAACGACGAGATCGCTTCCAGAACCCAGTCCGATGTAGTGGATGTAGATGAAATGATCGCCCAGGCGAAAGCAGAAGCTGAGAAAAAGGGCGAGAAATTTACAAAGAAAGATGAAGCAGTTATCCGTGCAAAAGCAAAAGTTGCTGCAAAACCTTCAGAAGACTCTTCTGAGGAGCAGAGCGTAGATGAAGATTCCGTCCGCAAGGAGCTTGGAATCAAGAAGCATATTTTCGGTTATTCCCAGGCAGAGCTTGAGCGCAAGGCAAATGGGGAAAAAGTATTTCCACATGTATTTGGTACTGACATGTATGGCCGTGATATTCTGGTCCGTGTTATGTATGGTGCCCGTGTTTCCATGTCTGTCGGCGTATTCGCAGCTATCCTGGTACTGGTGATCGGCGCACTTTATGGTGCTATTTCCGGTTACTGCGGCGGCAAGGTGGACGCAGTGATGCAGCGTATTGTTGAACTTATTTATGCAGTTCCGGAGATGCTGGTTGTCCTTCTGATCGCAACTGCACTGAAACCAATCCTTACCGACTATGTGAATTCATCAGGAACCAGTCCTCTGAAATCCTTTGTCAATGTACTTGGACCGAACCTGATCTCCATGTTTATTGCATTTGGTCTGTTATACTGGGTTACCATGAGCCGTATTATCCGTGGCCAGGTACTTCAGCTGAAACAGCAGGAATATGTAACCGCAGCAAGAGCACTTGGTGCATCTGGCGGCAGGATCATCCGCCGTCATCTGCTTCCAAACTGTATCGGACAGATCGTTGTTACTACCTGCCTGCAGATACCGTCTGCTATTTTCCTGGAATCCTTCTTATCCTACCTTGGAGTTGGTGTTTCAGCACCTCTTCCAAGCCTTGGATCCATGGCAACAGACGCACTTAGCGGTATGTACACTTATACTTACAGACTGATCGTACCTTCCGTGATCCTGAGCATTATGATCCTTGCATTCAACCTGTTTGGCGATGGACTTCGCGATGCTCTTGATCCGAAGCTGAAGAAATAAGAGAGGAGGAGAACAATGTCTGAACAGAAAAATAAATTGCTGGAAGTAAAAGACCTGAAAGTCTCCTTCTTTACCCCGGCCGGCGAGGTAAAAGCCGTTGGCGGTATCTCCTATGACCTTGATTATGGCGAAGTTATGGGAGTTGTTGGAGAATCTGGTTCTGGAAAGAGCCAGGAGGCATATTCTATTATGGGGCTTCTTCAGTCCCCAGGTAAAGTTATCGGAGGCTCCATTACCTTCGAGGGAAAAGATGTCCTTTCTTTTTCCAAGGAAGAGATGACTGCGTTCCGCGGAAACAAAGTAGCTATGATTTTCCAGAATCCCATGACCTGTCTGAATCCGGTTTACACCATCGGAAATCAGCTTGTGGAAGCTCTTCGTGCCCATGATAAGAAAATCAGCAAAGAAGAAGCCCAGAAACGTGCCATGGAAATGATGGAACTGGTTGGAATCAATAATGTGGAGAAGCGTATGAAGCAGTATCCACACGAGTTTTCCGGCGGTATGCGACAGCGTGTCATGATCGCTATGGGACTGATCTGCCATCCGCAGCTTCTGATCGCAGATGAGCCGACCACAGCCCTTGATGTTACCATTCAGGCACAGATCCTTGACTTGATGAAGGATCTTCAGAAAAAGACCGGAATGGGAATCATTTTCATCACACACAACCTTGGTGTTGTGGCAGATATCTGTGACAAGGTATCCGTTATGTATGCAGGTAAAATTGTGGAGCAGGGACCTGTAGATGACATTTTCTACGAGCCTGCACATCCATATACAAAGGGTCTTCTTCGTTCCATGCCCCGTGTTGATGCCGAGAGCTATGAAAGACTGATCCCAATCGAGGGAACCCCGGTTGATATGCTGAATCCGCCGGAAGGATGTCCGTTTGCTCCACGTTGTGAGCATTGCATGAAGATCTGTCTGAAGAAAATGCCTCCTTACGTGGAAGTGGGCGAGAAACATCGTTCCGCCTGCTGGCTTCGGGTTCAGGAGCTTATGAACAAGGAGGAGAAATAAATGGCAGAAGAAAAGAAGCTTCTTGAAATTGAGAATTTACGAAAATATTTTCCGGTAAACGGCATAAAAGGTCCGGGGGTACAGGCTGTACAGGATGTTTCCCTTTATATCAAAAAAGGTGAAACACTCGGTCTTGTAGGAGAGTCCGGATGTGGAAAGACCACACTGGGAAGAACGATTCTTCGCCTTTATGAGCCAACCGGAGGAAAGATTATTTATGATGGCGAAACCATTTACGACAATCCTCTGGATAAAGACGGCAAACCTCTTGGAAAAGCCAAAGCTGCCAAAATGCTTCCCTACAGAAGAAAAATGCAGATCATTTTCCAGGATCCGTCCGCTTCCCTGGATCCTCGAATGACAGTTGGTGAGATCATTGGAGAGGCCATTGATATCCACAAGCTTGCAGCGAGTAAGAAAGACCGCGCTGACATGATCAAAGAGCTGCTGGCGCAGGTTGGATTAAATACAGAGCATGCAAACCGTTATCCACATGAGTTTTCCGGCGGTCAGCAGCAGCGTGTTGGTATTGCCCGCGCCCTTGCAGTAAAACCGGAGTTCATCGTCTGTGACGAGCCGATTTCCGCATTGGATGTTTCTATCCAGTCACAGGTGGTAAACATGCTGGAAGACATGCAGGAGCAGATGGGTCTGACTTATCTGTTCATTGCCCATGATCTTTCCGTTGTCCGTCATATTTCCAACAGAATCGGTGTTATGTATCTTGGCTCTCTTGTTGAGTTGGGCGAGAGCTATGAGCTGAACAGACATCCGATCCATCCATATACACAGACCCTGCTTTCCGCAGTTCCGGTTCCGGATCCAAAGCTGAGCCGGACAAGAAAGCGTATTATTCTGGAAGGAGACGTGCCAAGTCCTATGAATCCGCCAAGCGGATGCCGTTTCCACACCAGATGTCCATATGCCACTGAAAAGTGCAGCCAGGTAACTCCTGTGTTCAGAGAGCATGAGCCGGGCCACTGGGCAGCCTGCCATTTGCTGGACAAATAAAGGAAGTTTAGGTATTTCGTTCTTCTTCACGGAAGAGCTGATGAATACAAGCGTCGATTCTCATCTCTCATGCGGCGCAAAAAAGCATAAAGGAGGAAATGTAATGAGAAGAAAATTTATGTCTATGGCACTGACTGCAGCTATGGTATTAAGCATGGCAGCAACTCCTGTATTCGCCGAGGATACAGCATCTGACGAAGGATTCAACCTGAACCTTTGTATCGCATCTGAACCACAGACAATTGACCCTGCACTGAACTCTGCAGTTGATGGAGCTATCATGTGCAACCATATGTTCGAAGGTCTGGCTAAATGGGTAAATGATGGTGAAGGAAATGCTGTCACAGCTCCTGGACAGGCTGAGTCCTGGGAAAAGGCCGAGAACGAAGATGGTACAGTTACTTACACTGTTAAACTTCGTGACGGAATCAAATGGTCTGATGGACAGGCTGTAACAGCTGGTGACTTCGTTTATGCATGGCAGCGTCTAGCAAATCCTGAGACAGCAGCAGATTACTGCTACATGATCGACATGGTAAAAGGATATGACGCAGTTGCTGACGGAAGTGCGGATCCAAGCACTCTTGGAATTACAGCAGTTGATGATCAGACTCTTCAGATCGATCTTACCTATGACTGCCCGTATTTCGAAGAAATCATGGCATTCCCGGCAACCTTCCCGGTTCGTCAGGATATGGTAGAGAGCAGTGACAACTGGACATTTGATCCAAGCACATACATTGGCAATGGACCATACAAAATGACAGAGTGGTCTCACAATGCTTACATCTCCATGGAGAAAAACGAGAACTACTATGACTATGAGAATCTTGGACCGGATACTATCAAGTTTACACTTCTTGATGACAACAACGCAATGCTCAAAGGTTACAACAACGGAGAGCTTGATTTCATCGAGAACCTTCCTGTAGACGAGATCCCGACCTACCTTGCTTCTGGCGAGCTTGAGATTGGTGACTATCTTGGAACCTACTATGTATGCTTCAACACAGAGGACGAAGTTTTCTCTGACCCTAACATCCGTAAAGCGTTCTCACTTGTAATCGACCGTAACTACATCGTAGAGAACGTTTCCCAGGCTGGTGAGGTTCCGGCTGACGGATATGTACCGAACGGTGTAAATGATGCAGCTGGTGCTGGTAGTGATGACTTCCGTACAGTAGGCGGTTCTTACTACAGCATTTCCGATGAGGATTATGAGGCTAACTGCGAAGAGGCCCGTCAGCTTCTTGCAGACGCTGGTTATCCGAACGGCGAAGGCTTCCCGACTGTAGAGTATCTGTACAACACAGCTGATAACCACAAGAAGATCGGTGAGGCTCTTCAGAACATGTGGCAGACAGAGCTTGGTGTAACTGTTAACTTGAACAACCAGGATTGGAACGTATTCCTTCAGAACAGAAAAGATGGTAACTTCCAGATCGCCCGTAACGGCTGGATCGCAGACTACAACGATCCTTGCTCATTCCTGGATATGTGGTACACAGACGGCGGTAACAACGACGCTCAGTACTCTAACCCAGACTATGATGCAGCTATCGATGCAGCAAAAGCTACTTCTGATCCGGAAGAGCGTATGAAAGCATTCCACGAAGCTGAGGATATCCTCATTGGACAGGACAGCGTACTTGCTCCGATCTACTTCTATACACAGCCATATATGCTCAATCCAGACATTGACGGCATGTACTACACACCACTTGGATACTTCTTCTTCGGTTATACAAGTAAGAAATAATCAAGTCAAAAGAATATAAGTCTTTTGGTATTACTTAAATGTGATGCAGAAGAAAATGACAGGCATTCGGAATTTTTCCGGGTGCCTGTTTTTTGAGCAGCAACGAAAGCAGGATAAAATTTGCGAAGCTGTTTTATTCTGTTGACCGATTATGCATGATAGCGGTATAATAAGCAGATAATGGTTATTGAACCAGACAGGAGGAACATATGATGAGAGCCAGCGGTATTTTATTGCCTATATCCAGTATCCCTTCCAACTATGGAATCGGATGTTTTTCTAAAGAAGCTTACGCTTTTGTAGATCAGCTTGCAGAAGCGGGTCAGAAATACTGGCAGATCCTGCCACTTGGACCTACCGGATACGGGGATTCCCCTTACCAGTCTTTTTCCACATTTGCAGGAAATCCTTATTTCATTGATTTGGAGGAATTGATCCAGAGAGACCTTCTCACAGCAGCAGAATGTGCAGAATGTGACTGGGGCGGCAGCAAAAGCTATGTGGACTATGAGAAGGTTTATCTTTCCAGATTTTCCCTTCTTCGGAAGGCTTACAGACGTTTTTACCAAATGGATGGGAAAGAAAAGGAGCTTCAGCTGATCCGTGAGGAGATGGAAGCCTTTGAGAAAGAGCAGGGCTTCTGGCTTGCAGATTATTGTCTTTATATGGCAGTAAAGGACAGCCTGGAGGGAATTTCCTGGAATCAGTGGCCGGAGGACTTAAAGACACGTAAGCCGGAGGCGCTTGCTAAGGCAAGAGAGGAGCTGAAGGAGGATATCAGCTTCTATGCCTTTCAGCAGTTCTGGTTCTACCGCCAGTGGAACCGGCTGAAGAAATATGCAAATGACAGAGGTATTAAGATCATCGGTGATCTTCCTATTTATGTGGCTTTTGATGGCGCAGATGCATGGGCGAACCCGGATCTGTTCCAGTTTGATGAGGAGGCTACACCGGCAGCAGTGGCAGGATGTCCTCCAGACGCTTTTTCCGCAACTGGTCAGCTGTGGGGAAATCCACTTTATAATTGGGAATATCATAAGAAAACAGGTTATAACTGGTGGATCCTTCGTATGGCTCACTGTATGAAGCTGTACGACAAGGTCCGGATCGATCATTTCCGCGGTTTTGACGAGTACTGGTCAGTTCCCTATGGAGATGAGACCGCTGAGAATGGAAAATGGGAAAAAGGTCCTGGAATAGAACTGTTCAAGGTCCTGGAGGAAAAAATTAAGAATCTGGATGTGATCGCAGAGGATCTGGGATTCCTTACAGACAGCGTCAGGGAGCTTCTGGCAGAATCCGGATATCCGGGTATGAAGGTGCTTCAGTTTGCCTTTGATGAAAGCGGCGAGAGCGTATATCTTCCTTTCCGATATGACAAAAACTGTATTGTATACACTGGAACCCACGACAATGAGACTACGAAGGGCTGGCTTGGAAACCTTACCCAGTCAAACAGAGACTATGTGAACCAGTACACAGCCTGTGAGGAGAAAGACACAGATGAATGTGTATGGGGGCTTATCCGGGCGGCACAGTCCTCAGTAGCAGAAGTGTGCGTAGTACCTTTGCAGGATTATCTCTGTCTTGGAAATGAAGCGAGAATGAATACGCCTTCTACTTTGGGAGACAACTGGAAATGGCGTCTTACAAGAGGTCAGCTTACGGATGAGATCATTCATAGAATTAACGCAATGACCAGATTATATGGACGAATCCAGGAGAATAAGAAGTAAGATGAAGAGATTGCTTATATTTTTGAAGGGCTATGAGAAAGAAAGTTTTCTGGCTCCTTTGTTCAAAATGCTGGAGGCCACCTTTGAGCTGATCGTGCCTCTGGTTGTTGCAAGAATCATGGATATCGGCATTAAGAATCAGGACAATGTCTATATCTGGCACCAGTGTGTGATCATGGTACTGCTTGGAGTGATCGGTCTTGCATGTTCCCTGACAGCACAGTATTTCTCTGCAAAGGCAGCCATGGGATTCAGCACTGCCCTTCGCAAGGAGCTTTTTTCCCATATCAGCAGGCTTTCTTACAGAGAACTGGATATGCTTGGAACTCCTACCCTTGTGACAAGGATCACCAATGACGTGAATCAGGCACAGACTGGTGTGAACATGGTACTTCGTCTGTTCCTTCGTTCTCCTTTTATTGTTGTGGGTGCAGTGATCATGTCCTTTACCATTGATGTGAAGATTGGTCTGATCTTCCTGATTGCGGTTCCGGTGATCTCCATTGTAATTTACGGAATTATGCGTACAACAGTGCCAATTTACAAAAAGGCTCAGTCATTTCTGGACCGAATTTCACTGATCACCAGAGAGAATCATGTGGGTGCCAGAGTGGTAAGGGCTTTTGGAAGACAGCAGGAAGAATATAAAGAATTTTCAGAAGTAAACGACGATTACACCAAGGTGCAGGTAAGAGCGGGAAAAATTTCCGCACTTCTGAATCCTGCCACTACGGTTATCATGAACTTTGCCATTATCGGAATCCTCTGGTATGGAAGCAAGGAAGTGTCTGTGGGTATTCTTACACAGGGGGAAGTGGTTGCCCTTGTAAACTATATGAACCAGATCCTGATCGCACTGATCGCTCTTGCAAACCTGATCGTGGCAGTGACAAAGGCTATGGCTTCCGGTGTGCGTCTGAATGAGGTGCTGGATACACAGCCGTCTCTCACGGATCAGGGCAATAGTGTTCAGAAAGAAAATGCAGGCGCTGCAAGAGTTGTCTTTGAAGATGTGAGCTTTACCTATGCAGGCAGCAAGGAGCCGGCGCTTTCCCATATTTCCTTTACGGCAAAACCAGGTGAGACCATCGGCATCATTGGTGGTACCGGATGTGGTAAATCCACTCTGGTCAATCTGATCCCACGCTTCTATGACGTAACTTCCGGTAATGTGGTAATTGATGGAAATAATGTAAAAGAATATCCATTTTCACAGCTTCGTAAAAAGGTGGGGATGGTACCACAACAGGCAGTTCTGTTTAAGGGAACCATCCGTGACAATATGAAATGGGGCAAAGAGGACGCTTCCGAAGAAGAAATCCAACGGGCTCTTTCCATTGCGCAGGCAAGTGGTTTTGTAAAAAGTAAGCCGGAGGGCTTAAATACCATGGTAAGTCAGGGCGGCGCCAATCTTTCCGGCGGACAGCGCCAGCGTCTTACCATAGCAAGAGCACTGGTGGGAGATCCGGAGATCCTGATCATGGATGACAGTGCTTCTGCCCTTGACTTTGCCACAGATGCGGCTCTTCGTCATGCCATTCATGAGCAGACAAAGGGAATGACTGTGTTTATCGTTTCACAGAGAGCAACCTCCATCAAGCAGGCAGATAAGATCCTGGTTCTGGATGATGGTGAGCTGGCTGGTGTGGGAACACACAAAGAGCTTATGGAATCCTGTGAGGTCTACAGAGAAATCTGCCTGTCACAGCTTTCCGAACAGGAGGTGAACCGCTGATGGGAAGGAATAAAGAGACTATGAAGAGGGTACTGAAATTTATCAGCCCTTACAAAGCAAAAATTATCATTATGCTTCTGACAGCGCTTGTCACCGTTGGATTTACCCTGTATACACCCATTCTGATTGGTAATGGTGTAGATAATATCGTAGGTCCGGGAAATGTAAATACAGCCGGACTTTTGAAGGTGCTTGGAGCTCTGGCTGTGATCGTTGTGGGAAATGCAGTTTCCCAGTGGGTGATGAACCTTCTTACCAATCAGGTTACCTACAGCGTGGTGCAGGATGTGCGAAGCCAGGCGTTTGCCCATCTTCAGGAGGTGCCGGTATCTTATATAGATGCCAATCAGCCAGGAGATATTTTAAGCCGTATTGTTTCTGATGTCAGTCAGTTTTCAGATGGTCTCCTTATGGGCTTTACCCAGCTGTTTACCGGTGTGCTGACCATCTTTGGAACCATTGGATTTATGCTTTCCATCAGTGTGAAGATCACAGTGATCGTTATTTTGCTCACTCCGATTTCCCTGTTCGTGGCAAGCTTTATCGCAGGCAGAACCTTCCGCATGTTTCAGGAGCAGTCCGAGAAGAGAGCGGAGATGACTTCTATTGTGGAAGAGCTTGTTGGAAATCAGAAGATCGTGCAGGCTTTTTCCTATGAGGAGAGAGCTAATGAAAGGTTTGGAAAAGTAAATGAAGAGCTTCGCGTCTGCGGAATCAAAGCGATTTTCTTTTCCTCTATTACAAACCCATCCACACGCTTTGTAAATGGTCTTGTTTACACAGCAGTTGGAATTTTTGGTGCATTTACAGTAATTAAGGGCGGTATGACTGTGGGACAGCTGACCAGCTTCCTGAACTATGCAAATCAGTATACCAAGCCGTTTAATGAGATTTCCGGCGTTATCACAGAGCTGGAGAATGCGCTGGCATGTGCAAAACGTCTCTTTGACTTTATTGATACACCGGCACAGGAGCCAGATGCGCCAGATGCTTGGGAGCTGGAGAAAGCAGACGGCCGTGTAAGCGTGGAGAGTGTTTCCTTTTCTTACAGAAAAGAAGTTCCGCTTCTTACTGATATTTCCATTGACGTAAAACCTGGACAGAGGATCGCCATCGTCGGACCTACCGGATGCGGTAAGACCACTATGATCAACCTTCTTATGAGATTCTATGATGTAGATAAGGGACAGATTAAGGTAAGCGGTTATCCGGTAAGAGAGCTGACAAGAGACAGCCTGAGACGAAACTTTGGTATGGTGCTTCAGGAGACCTGGCTGAAGGCAGGAACCATCCGCGAGAACATTGCCTATGGAAAGCCGGATGCGACTTTGGAAAAGGTTATGGAGGCAGCTAAGCATGCACATGCCCACAGTTTTATCAAGCGTATGCCAAACGGCTATGATACCGTGATTTCAGAGGGAGGCGGAAATATTTCCCAGGGACAGAAGCAGCTTCTTTGCATTGCAAGGGTTATGCTGATGCACCCGGCTATGTTGATCCTGGATGAGGCCACTTCTTCCATTGATACCCGTACTGAGGTGAAGGTGCAGAAGGCTTTTGCAGAGTTGATGGAAGGAAGAACCAGCTTTATTGTAGCACATCGTCTTTCCACTATTCAGGAGGCAGATCTGATCCTGGTCATGAAGGACGGAAATATTATCGAGCAGGGCAGACATGAGGAATTGCTGGCGAAGAAGGGCTTCTATGCGAATCTGTATGAGAGTCAGTTTGCTATTTCATAAGGGGGATGAATATGGAAAATAAGAATCTGGAAGAGACTGATGTAAATGAGAAGCAGAAAGCCAGAAATGGGAAGTCTGCTATGCCTATGAGAACCTGCCTGGTTATGATTCTGGCAGGGGTTTATGTGGCTTATCTTGGTGTTTCACTTTGCCAGAATGTAATAAATGGTGCTGAGGGCAGCAGTCCTGGCTTTATGGTTGCGGGAGTGATTTTTATTGTGCTTGGCGTGGCTTTCGTGATCAATGGAATCCGCGGCAGCATAAAGGCTGGCAAGATTCAGAAGGAGTCGAATGCAGAAAGTGAAGCGCAGGCTTCTGAGACAGAAACTTCAAGGACAGTTGAATCTAAAATGGAAAGTACTTCATCCTTGAATAAGAAAATGTCTATTGCTGACCGCGCTAATCTGGTTAGCCAATTAGGGGATGCGACAGAGGATGAAGAATAGAGAGTAATGTTTTTTGAAAAGAAATTGATATATTAGATAGTGTTAATATATGTATGAAAAATGAGTGGTGTAGTTATTTCGAGAACGATGTACTAGTTTGCAGACCGGGCGGTTACTTTTGCGTTTTATGATTATAACAGCACGAAATTACGAATACAATACTAAATATAAAAAAATAAACAGGCTTCTGAATGAGTGATAATCAATCAGAAGTCTGTTTTTTTGTTGAAATACATGCTCTAGCGCCGTTTCCTGCGCCTGCGTTTCCCGCTTGGATTATGTAGGGTGGACCAGCAGAATGCCTGCACCAGCAGGATTCCCGCTGTAACCCCGATACTGTCGATGCTCACATCTCGTACAGAAGGCCCGCGGTCTGCCACGAAAGACTGGTGGTACTCGTCTAATCCTGCGAAGCCTACGCAGATGGCGCCTGCCAGCAGGATCAGCCAGATACCTCTTACTCCGTAAACATAAAGTGGGAAAGAAATGGCAATGGCAAGCAGACAGTACTCTGTCATGTGAGCGGCTTTTCGCACATAAAATTCGATGGAGCTGGCAGAATAGGCGAGCTCGTCATAAGTTTTGTTTTCGTTGAGAACTTCATTCTTGGTTTCCACAATCTGGTAGCTGACTTCATAGCTTAGGGCTCCGGACACCTCCCCTGTCTGGGCTGAAAATGAATAAATCAGATACATCATCAGAATTGCAGGAAGAAAAGAAAGAGGTTTCAGTAAATGGATTAAAATTTTCTTCATGGGGTTTACTATAACATGGGAAAATAAGATTGTAAAGAAAAAGGTGATTTGACAAGGCTTTGAAAAAACAATAAAACCAGAGCAAGCAGAAGGGAGACAGGAGGGCAAAGAACTTGTTATTTACAGGAATCTATGCTAAAATTGTTGAAGTATGAAAAGCAGCGAGATACTTGGTGGGGAGAGACTCTGGCAGCCAGGTATCGTGTTGCTATAAAGAACGCACAATGGAGACCAGGAGGAAAAAGACAGGTATGAGTTTAGCTGATCATATTTTTATAGATATGTGTAAAGACGTAATTGAGAACGGAACCAGTACAGAAGGGGAGAAGGTCCGGCCAGTGTGGGAGGATGGCACTTCTGCTTATACGATCAAACGTTTTGGTGTTGTGAACCGTTATGATCTGAGAAAGGAATTTCCAGCGCTGACCCTTCGCAAGACCGCATTAAAGAGCGCTATGGATGAGATCCTCTGGATCTGGCAGAAGAAATCAAACAACATTCATGACCTTCACAGCCATATCTGGGATAGCTGGGCTGACGAGAATGGCTCCATTGGAAAAGCGTATGGTTATCAGCTGGGTGTGAAGCATCAGTACAAAGAAGGCATGATGGATCAGGTAGACCGTGTTCTTTATGATCTGAAGAATAATCCATACAGCCGTCGTATTATGACCAATATTTATGTGCATGAAGATCTTCATGAGATGAATCTTTACCCATGTGCTTACTCTATGACCTTCAATGTAACAAAGGAGCCTGGAAAGGACAAGCTGACTTTAAATGCCATTTTGAACCAGCGCTCCCAGGATATCCTGGCTGCAAATAACTGGAATGTATGCCAGTACTCCCTTCTTCTTATGATGATCGCACAATGCTGTGACATGGAAGCCGGTGAGCTGGTACATGTGATCGCGGATTGTCATATTTATGACAGACATGTTCCGGTTATCAAGGAGCTGATTTCCAGGACACCTTATCCGGCACCGACTGTGAAACTGAATCCGAATGTGAAGAATTTCTATGATTTTACCACGGATGATCTGATCGTGGAGAATTATCAGACCTGGCCTCAGATTAAAAATATTCCGATTGCCATTTAAACATGGAGTAAATGAGAAAGGGTTCCAATGCCGCATGCGTTTCAGATATGGTGAGGCTGCTGTAGCGGGCTACGGCAACCGAATTTGGGCAAAATCTCCCGCAAAGTGGGGCGTGCAGATTGCGGGAATGATTTTTAGACACGCTCTAGGAGTTCGTATAAAGGAGATTATAAGAAATGAAAATAATAGTAGCTGCTGACAAAAACTGGGGAATTGGAAAAGACAATAAGCTTCTTGTAAGCATTCCGGCGGATATGAAAATGTTTCGTCAGGAGACCACTGGCAAGGTTTGTGTTATGGGAAGAAAGACCCTGGAGAGTTTCCCAGGAGGGCTTCCTCTTAAAAACCGCATAAACATCGTTCTTACCAGAAATGAGAATTACAAGGTGAAAGATGCCATAATCGTTCATTCTATTGAAGAGCTTATGGAAGAATTGAAAAAGTATCCGGCAGAAGATGTATACTGCATCGGCGGCGACACTATCTATAAGCAGCTTCTTCCTTATTGCGATGCTGCTCAGGTGACCAAGATTGATTTTGCTTATATTGCAGACAGTTATTTTCCGAATCTGGATGAAGATCCACAGTGGCATGTGGCAGCAGAGAGTGAAGAGCAGACATATTTTGATCTGGAATATAAGTTTGTGAGATATGAGAGAAATAAATAAGCGGGAAAATATAATGTGTTTTTAAAAAAATCAGTTCTGCCATCACGACAGAACTGATTTTTGTTATATGCTGTGTAGAGTGTGTTTGAAAAAATACGAAAAATGGGAAGCTTAAGAAATTACTCAATAACCTTCAGCCATCCCTCTGGAGCCTGGATGCGTCCCATCTGGATTCCGGTAAGGGTTTCATACAGCTTCTTGGTGATCGGTCCCATCTCGTTCATGCCGCTTGGGAAGCAAATCTCTTTGCCGTGGTCCACGATCTTTCCAACAGGAGAGATAACAGCAGCAGTACCGCAAAGACCGCACTCTGCGAAATCCTTCACTTCGTCGAAGTATACTTCTCTTTCCTCAGCCTCAAGTCCAAGGTACTCTTTCGCAACGTAGATCAGAGAACGACGTGTGATGGATGGAAGGATACTGTCAGACTTCGGAGTAACAACCTTGCCGTCTTTTGTTACGAATAAGAAGTTTGCTCCGCCTGTCTCCTCAACCTTGGTACGAGTTTTGGAATCAAGATACATGTTCTCATCGAATCCGTTCTTATGAGCGTCAACGATCGCATGAAGGCTCATTGCGTAGTTAAGACCAGCTTTGATATGACCGGTACCATTTGGTGCAGCACGGTCAAAGTCGCTGACACGGATTGTGATCGGCTTAGCGCCGCCTTTGAAGTATGGTCCGACAGGTGTGGTGAATACACGGAACTGATACTCGCTGGCAGGTTTTACACCGATAACAGCGTCGCTTCCGAACATGTACGGACGTACATATAAAGTAGCACCAGAACCATATGGCGGAACATATGCTGCATTTGCTTTAATTGTCTGAACAACTGCGTCAACAAAACGGTCTTTCGGGAATACAGGCATTTCCAGTCTTGCGGCGGAATGCTCCATACGCTCACCGTTCAGGTCAGGACGGAAAGTAACGATATGTCCGTCTTCTGTAGTATATGCTTTCATACCCTCAAAAACAGTCTGTGCATACTGAAGGACACCTGCACACTCACTGATGGTAACCATATCATCTGTGGTAAGGCCTCCCTCATCCCACTTGCCGTCTTTATAATTGGATACATAACGGTAGTCTGTTTTTACATAACCAAAGCCCAGGTTTCCCCAGTCAATGTTCTTTTTTTCCATAACAATTTCCTCCTAGCGTGGTTTTTGGGGGGAGATTCTTATTGTGAATCCCCAATGTTTTTACTATTGTAAAACTTTTACGTGTGAAATTCAATGGGAAAAGCAGATTTTTTAAGTGATTTTCCTGTGAAAAAGGTTACAAAAAGTATAATGTGTTTATATTTTATGGTGTCTTGTTTTTTGAGGGGGATTTTTGTATAATGATAAAACAAGCGTTGTGAAATAAAATATCCGGAGGAAAAGATGGGATATAACGAATTTGATGAACTTGGAGATAAGATCCAGAGCATCATTGACAGTGCAGTAAATGAAAAAAATTACCAGAAACTGAGCCAGAGTATTAATCAGGCGCTGAATAAGGCTATTGATAATGGGAGTGATGCCCTTCGGGATGCGCTTAATAATACTGTGGGCAGTGGGAAATATACCAATTACCGCAGCGGCAGTTCTTATGATTACAGAGAGAATCGGTCCTGGGATTTTCAGAAGGATGGAAAGAAAAACCGGAGTACCGGGGAGGATCATGGAACTGGTTATCAAGGATATGCCGATGTGAAAGGGAATGATTCGCGTAATGGAAATTTCCAGAGAAATGGTACAGGCAGGCAGGATACCAATCACCAGAATTCGGATCTGGCATTGTATTTACCGACGAATGGAATCAAGGTCGGGGGAATTCTGAAGACAGTGTTTGGTGGGATTCTTACTGGAGTATTTGGAATTGCTACAATGGTAGTTGGTGGAATTGGAGCTGGCTTTAGCAGCAGTGTAATGCTTGGAATTTCGGCAGTGCTGGCGGCATTTACGGTCGGCGGAGGTATTCTTCTTGGACAGGGCTGCAGCAGTCTTACCAGTTTAAGCCGCCGAAACAAGTATATCAAGGCTCTTGGCACTCACACCTACTGCAATTTCCAGCAGCTGGCACAGGCAGTCGGCAAGCCGGTGAAATTTGTAAAAAAAGATATCAAACGTATGATAAGCAAAGGCTGGTTCCTTCAGGGACATGTTGATAAACAGGAAACTTGTCTGATCACAAGTAATGAGACTTACGACCAATATGTAAGCACTCAGAAGCGGCTGGAAGAAAGAGATCATCAGCAGGATGAAGAGCGTGCACGCCAGGAGGCAGCGCTTCGTCAGCAGGCAGAGGAAAAAGAAAGGCAGAAATTTAACCAGCATGAACAGGCAGATGCCCGGGCGTGTGTGGAAGCAGAACGGGATGCTGCGGAAAGAATCAGACTTTCCCCGGAAGTCCGGCAGGTTCTGGATAAGGGAAATGACTTTCTTGATAAAATCCACCGCAGCAATGATGCCATTCCAGGAGAAGAGATTTCCAGAAAAATCTCCCGTATGGAGCTGATCATAGCGAAGATTTTTGAACGCGCCAAGGCTCATCCGGAGATTATTCCGGATTTGAACCGCCTTATGGATTATTATCTTCCTATGACTGTGAAGCTTTTGAATGCATATGAAGAAATGGACAGCCAGCCGGTTCAGGGAGAGAATATTACTTCTTCCAAGAAAGAAATCGAAGAGACTATTGATACGTTGAATGTGGCTTTTGAGAAGCTTCTGGATTCCATATTTGAAGACACGGCTATGGATGTATCCAGTGATATTTCTGTTCTGAATACAGTTTTGGCACAGGAAGGGCTGACTGAGGACGAGCTTACCCGTATGAGAAAAGAGGCTGAAAAAAACAGGCTCTAGCAGTGTGCGGAATGTTAAGTATATGAAAAGATAAGATTTGCAGCGGGGTTAGAGCGTGTTATAAAAATAACGAAAATGCCAAACTGAAGGCTGCTGATAAATATGGGCAGACCTATACACAAGGAGGATGCTATGGGAAACGAATTTACAGGTTTTGAAGATAACGCACCTACACTTACATTAGAACCGGATTTGGGAGAGTCAAAGGCAGAGATTGCAGCAGAGCCGGAAGCCGAAGCTGTGAAAAAGGAAATGGAACAGACCGTTCTCTCCCCGGAAGAACAGCAGATGGTAGACAGCTTTGCTAAGAAAATTGACATTGAGAATACTAACCAGATCCTCCAGTACGGTGCCGGAACCCAGAAGAAAATGGCTGATTTTTCCGATGCAGCTCTTGAAAATGTACGGACACAGGATCTGGGTGAGGTTGGAGAGCTGATCACCCAGGTGGTAGGCGAGCTTCGCGATTTTGATGCTGCTGAGGAGGAGAAAGGCTTTCTTGGCTTTTTCAAGAAACAGGGCAGCAAGATTGAAAATATGAAGAACCGCTACGCCAAGGCTGAGGTAAATGTGCAGAAGATCACTACCTCCCTTCAGGATCACCAGATGCGTCTCATGAAGGATTCCGCAGTTCTGGAAAAAATGTATGCTCAGAACCTGAACTATTATAAAGAACTGACCATGTACATCCTTGCAGGAAAACAGAAGCTGCAGGAAGTACGGGAGGGAAAATTAAAAGATCTGGAGGCAAAAGCAGCAGTCAGCGGACTTCCGGAGGATGCGCAGGAAGCCAAGGATCTGGACAGCAAGTGCAATCGTTTCGAGAAGAAGCTGCATGATCTGGAACTGACCAGAACCATTTCCCTGCAGACAGCACCGCAGATTCGTCTGGTGCAGAACAATGACACCCTTATGGTAGAAAAAATCCAGACAACCATTGTAAATACCATTCCACTTTGGAAGAGCCAGATGGTACTGGCACTTGGAATCGCCCATTCCACAGAAGCAGCCCAGGCCCAGCGCCAGGTAACAGACCTGACAAATGAGCTTTTGAAGAAAAATGCGGAGGCACTTCACCTTGCATCCACAGAGACTGCCAGGGAATCTGAGCGCGGAATCGTGGATATTGAGACTCTGAAGCAGACCAATCAGGAGCTGATCGCTACTTTGGATGATGTCATGAATATTCAGAAAGAGGGCCGCGCCAAGAGAGCCCAGGCAGAACTGGAAATGCGCAAGATGGAAGAAGACTTGAAGAATAAATTGTTGGAAATCCAGCATTAAATTGCAAAGAAAACAGGCTCTGGAGCCTGTTTGAAAATACTTGCAGAATGCTGTGAAAATAACTGTACAGCAGGGGTGTCAGAGACATCCCTTTTGTGCCTTTTTGCATAGAAAAGTTTGATAAGCGCCTGCGGTGTAAAAGTGAACCGCAAAGAATGCTATCAGTGAACAGTAACCAAAGAATACCATGTTCATAATATATGGAGGAATTTCGTATGTACAGAGACCATACCAAAGTAATTCAGATAGGAAATAAGAAGATTGGAGGCGGAAATCCCATCCTGATCCAGTCTATGACCAATACAAAAACAGAGGATGTGCAGGCAACCGTAGAGCAGATCCTTGCCCTGGAGGCTGCTGGCTGCGACATTATCCGCTGTGCAGTGCCGACCATGGAAGCGGCAAAGGCTCTGAAAGAGATCAAAAAACAAATTCACATTCCGCTGGTAGCAGATATTCATTTTGATTATCGTCTTGCGATTGCGGCCATGGAGAACGGTGCCGACAAGATCCGTATCAATCCCGGAAATATTGGAAGCACAGAGCGTATCAAGGCAGTTGTAGATGTGGCGAAGGAGCGGAATATTCCCATCCGTGTTGGGGTAAACAGCGGTTCTCTTGAGAAAGAACTGGTGGAGAAATATCACGGTGTTACCGCAGAAGGTCTGGTAGAAAGCGCCCTTGACAAGGTGCACATTATTGAAGAGCTTGGCTACGACAATCTGGTGATCAGCATCAAATCTTCTGATGTTATGATGTGCGCCAGGGCTCACGAACTGATTGCGGAACAGACCAGTTATCCTCTCCATGTGGGAATTACAGAGGCAGGAACCCTTTATTCTGGAAATATCAAATCTGCCATAGGGCTTGGTATTATTTTATACCAGGGAATCGGTGACACGATCCGCGTCTCCCTGACTGGTGCCCCTCTGGAAGAGATAAAATCTGCCAGACGTATCCTAAAAACCCTTGGACTTCGCAAAGGCGGCGTGGAAGTAGTATCCTGTCCAACCTGCGGGCGCACCCAGATCGATCTGATCGGTCTTGCAAATAAAGTAGAAACTATGGTGCAGGATATCCCTCTTGACATTAAAGTAGCTGTTATGGGCTGTGTGGTAAACGGCCCGGGAGAGGCGAAAGAAGCCGATATCGGAATTGCAGGCGGCGTAGGTGTAGGTCTTCTGATCAAAGGCGGTGAGATTGTAAAGAAAGTACCGGAAGACCAGCTACTGGATACTTTGAGAGAAGAATTGATGAACTGGGATAGCAATAAGACACAGAAATGACAGAAGGTGTATATTCTATAAATGGAAAAAGAATTTTTTGACGTATTTCCAAACTTAAAATTAAAACAGGAATTAAGTGAACTTCTGGAAGAGGTGATCGTCACCAAGGTTGCCTGCAACTCTGCCAAAACCTGTGTCCGGGTTTACCTGAAAAGCGACCGCTGGATCCATAAAAAGCATATTTTCAGCCTGGAAGAGCAGATTCAGAGACAGTGCTTTCCTGGTCTTGAAGTGAGTGTGAAGGTAATCGAGAAGTTCCATCTGTCCAGACAGTACACGCCAAAGAATTTCCTGGATACCTACCGCTCCAGCATGGAACTGGAGCTTCGCAATTACAACATGCTGGAATACAATCTGTTCAAGCAGGCACAGATCACATTTCCAGAAGATGACTGCCTGAATATGGCACTTCCGGATTCTGTGATTTCCAGACAGAAAAGTGAGATACTTATTGAATATCTTCACAAAGTATTCTGCGAGCGTTGTGGAATGGACCTGAAAGTTTCTCTGGATTATGTGCAGACGGAGGAGAGCAGGTACCGCAAAAATGCAGCTATCCAGATCCGTCAGGAAGTAGCCAATGTGCTGAAGCATGCCAGACTTTCCACAGAAGAAGAGAGCGTAGCACCAGCTTCTGCAGCTGAGGAAAAAACAGGAAAAGAGGCAGCAGCCGGCAAGACAGTCGCTGCCAGGCCGGAGAAGAAAGCAGAGGCAGCCAGTGAAAAGAAGCCTTTCGAGAAAAAGCCATTCGAAAAGAAAGGCAAATGGGGCGATTTCCGTGGTGGCTTCCGCAAGGATCCGAATCCGGATGTTATTTATGGAAGAGATTTCGAGGACGAGCCTATTCCATTGGAAAATATTGTGCAGGAAATGGGAGAGGTTATCATCCGCTGCCAGGTTATGGATGTGGAAGCGAGAGAGATTCGAAATGAGAAGACCATACTGATTTTCCCGGTTACGGACTTCACAGATTCCATCACAGTAAAAATGTTCCTACGCAACGAGCAGGTGCCGGAGATCAAAGAGCATGTGAAAAAAGGTGCCTTCCTGAAAATCAAAGGCGTTACTTCTATTGACCGTTTCGATGGTGAGCTTACCATAGGTTCCATCTCCGGAATTAAGAAAATCTCCGATTTCCGCAGCTCCAGAATGGACACCAGCCCTCAGAAGCGTGTGGAGCTTCACTGTCATACGAAAATGAGCGATATGGATGGTGTAACCGAGGCAAAAGCGCTGGTAAAACGTGCCTACGAGTGGGGGCATCCTGCCATTGCCATCACAGATCATGGTGTGGTGCAGGCTTTCCCGGAGGCAAACCATTGCTTTGATGCGTGGGGAGGCTGCGTGCCAAAGGATTCTGATTTTAAGGTGCTTTACGGTATGGAGGCCTATCTGGTAGACGACTTAAAGGGTATGGTCACCAACCCGAAAAAACAGTCCCTGGACGGCAGATTCGTGGTTTTCGACATTGAGACCACAGGATTTTCCCCCCTTACCTGTAAGATCATTGAAATTGGTGCTGTATTGGTGGAAAATGGAAAGATCACAGATCGTTTTTCCACATTTGTCAATCCTCAGGTTCCAATTCCATTTCGAATTGAGCAGCTGACCAGTATTAATGACAGCATGGTTATGGATGCCCATCCAATTGAAGAAATTTTACCGGAATTCCTGAAATTTTGTGAAGGAGCTACAATGGTAGCCCACAACGCAGATTTCGATATGAGTTTTATTATAGAGAATTGTAACCGCATGGGAATTCCAAATGATTTCACCTATGTGGATACGGTAGGTATGGCACGATTCCTGCTGCCTGCGCTGAACCGTTTTAAGTTGGATACCGTTGCCAAGGCAGTTGGCGTTTCCCTGGATCATCACCATCGTGCGGTTGATGATGCAGAGTGTACGGCCCGTATTTTCGAGAAATTCGTGGGAATGTGCAGGGAAAGAGATATTACGGATGTAGACAAGCTGAATGAGCAGGGAAAAGTTTCCCCGGACACCATTAAGAAACTGCCCACTTACCATGCCGTTATTTTCATGCGGAATGAGACCGGCCGTATCAATCTGTACAAGCTGGTAAGCCAGTCCCATATCAAGTACTTTAACCACAGACCCCGTGTGCCAAAGAGCCTGTTTGAGGCACATCGGGAGGGACTTCTTATTGGAAGTGCCTGCGAGGCTGGTGAGCTTTACCAGGCTCTTTTGCGCAATGCACCGGAGCAGGAAATCGCAAGGCTGGTAAGCTTTTATGATTATCTGGAAATCCAGCCCCTTGGGAACAATATGTTCATGGTGGAGGATGAAAAGAATGATACGATTCATTCGAAAGAGGATCTGATTGAGATCAACAAAAAAATTGTAAAGCTTGGTGAACAGTTTAACAAGCCGGTTGTTGCTACCTGTGACGTTCACTTTATGGATCCCCAGGATGAAATCTACCGTCGTATTATCATGGCTGGAAGCGGCTTCAAGGATGCCGACAATCAGGCACCTCTTTATCTTCGCACTACTGAGGAAATGCTGGAGGAGTTTTCCTATCTGGGAAGCGAGAAGGCAGAGGAAGTGGTAATTACAAATACAGTGAAGATTGCGGATATGATAGAGAAAATGTCACCGATCCATCCGGATAAATATCCGCCGGTTATTGAGAATTCTGACCAGGACTTAAAGGATATGTGTTTCCAGAAAGCCCATGAAATGTATGGTGAAGTGCTTCCCAAGATCGTAGAAGACCGTCTGGACAAAGAGCTGAATTCCATTATTTCCAATGGATATGCGGTGATGTATATCATTGCCCAGAAGCTGGTGTGGAAGTCCAATGCAGATGGTTATCTGGTGGGCTCCCGAGGGTCTGTAGGTTCTTCCCTGGCGGCTACCATGTCTGGTATTACAGAGGTAAATCCTCTGCCACCCCATTATCTGTGCCCAAATCCGGAGTGTAAGTACAGTGACTTTGATTCTCCGGAGATCAAGGCTTTTTCCGGTATGGCGGGATGCGATATGCCAGACAGGATCTGTCCAAAGTGCGGCACCAGGATGACCAAACAGGGCTTTGACATTCCCTTTGAGACCTTCCTTGGATTCAAAGGAGATAAGGAGCCTGATATTGACCTGAACTTCTCAGGAGAGTATCAGTCCAATGCCCATCATTATACAGAGGTTATATTCGGAAAAGGTCAGACCTTCAAGGCGGGAACCATCGGTACCCTTGCGGATAAAACCGCATTCGGATATGTAAAGAACTATTTTGAAGAGCGGGGACAGCACAAGCGTTCCTGCGAGATCAACCGTATTGTACAGGGGTGTACCGGTATCCGGCGAAGCACCGGACAGCATCCTGGCGGAATTATTGTACTCCCAATGGGAGAGGAAATAGAGAAATTTACCCCGGTCCAGTACCCGGCGAACGATTCCAGCAGTGGATTTATCACCACCCATTTTGACTACCATTCCATTGATGGAAACCTGCTGAAGCTGGATATTCTGGGACACGATGATCCCACCATGATCCGTACCCTTGAGGATATGACAGACCTGAATGCAAGAGAGGTTCCTCTTGATGACAAGGCGGTTATGTCACTTTTTGCCAGTACAGAAGCTCTTGGAATTGATCCGAAGGATATCGGCGGCTGCAAGCTTGGCTGTCTGGGAATTCCAGAATTTGGTACTGATTTCGCCATGCAGATGCTTGTGGATACCAAGCCGAAATATTTTTCTGATCTGGTCCGTATTGCCGGACTTTCCCACGGTACGGATGTATGGCTGGGAAATGCGCAGACACTGATCGAAGAGGGAAAAGCTACTATTTCCACGGCAATCTGTACCCGAGATGATATTATGATCTACCTGATCGGTCAGGGTGTGGAAAGTGGTCTTGCCTTTACTATTATGGAGAGCGTCCGTAAAGGAAAAGGTCTCCGGGATGAGTGGATCACCACTATGAAAGAACACGGCGTTCCGGACTGGTACATCTGGTCCTGCAAAAAAATCAAATACATGTTCCCGAAAGCCCATGCGGCAGCTTACGTTATGATGGCATACAGAATCGCCTGGTTCAAGGTATTCCAGCCGCTGGCTTATTACGGTGCATATTTCAGTATCCGTGCCACAGCTTTTTCCTATGAACTGATGTGTATGGGAAAAGAAAAGCTGGAGTTTTATATGGCAGAGATACGCAAGAAAGGGGACGCTGCATCCAAAAAAGAGCAGGATACCCTGAAAGATATGCGTATTGTCCAGGAAATGTATGCAAGAGGTTATGATTTTATGCCCATTGATATTTACCGGGCGAAGGCACATCGTTTCCAGATCATAGAAGGAAAACTGATGCCGTCCATTGATTCTATAGAAGGTCTTGGAGATAAGGCGGCAGATGCTGTAGTGGATGCTGCTGTACAGGGAAGATTTCTTTCCAAGGATGATTTCCGTGACAGGACCAAGGTCAGCAAGACCGTAATTGATCTGATGGATAAACTTGGATTATTTGGAGATATTCCACAATCCAATCAGATTTCATTGTTTGATTTCTAACGCTGGTTAAATAAGAGTAATATGAATTTAGGAGGTTCCATGAAAACAGAAGAACTGCGCTACCTACAACGTCTGGCGGAGCTCTACCCCACTATCGGGAAGGCTTCTACAGAGATCATCAACCTTCAGTCCATTCTCAATCTTCCAAAAGGCACCGAGCATTTTCTTTCCGATATCCACGGAGAGTACGAAGCTTTTTCCCATGTGCTTCGAAACGGTTCGGGAGCTGTGCGAAAGAAGATAGATGATGTATTTGGACATACCTTAAGCAACAGTGACAAGCGTTCCCTGGCAACTCTCGTGTATTACCCGAAGGAAAAAATTGCCTATGTGAAGAAAAAAGAGTCTGATATGCAGAACTGGTACAAGATCACCCTGTACCGTCTTATTGAAGTGTGCAAGACAACTGCCTCCAAATATACCAGATCCAAGGTTCGTAAGGCATTGCCTTCGGATTATGCATATGTGATCGAAGAGCTGATCACGGAGAAAGCAGAAGTTCTGGATAAAGAGGCTTATTACGATTCCATTGTGGATACCATTATAGATATCGGCAGGGCAGAGAACTTCATTATCGCTCTTGCTGAACTGATCCAGAGACTGGTTGTAGACCACCTTCATGTGCTTGGCGATATATATGACAGAGGTCCCGGTCCTCATTTTATAATGGACAGACTGATGGATTATCATTCTCTGGATATTCAGTGGGGAAACCATGATGTGGTATGGATGGGCGCCGCTGTAGGACAGGCTGCCTGTATGGCCACAGTGATCCGTAACAGTATCCGTTACGGCAATCTGGATATTCTGGAGGATGGTTATGGAATCAATATGATGCCTCTTGCTGCTTTTGCCATGGAGGTTTACGGGGATGATCCCTGCCAGGTATTTGAAGTACATGGCAATCCTTCCAATTACAATGCTCTTGAGAAAGAGCTGAGCAGGAAAATGCACAAAGCCATTTCCATTATCCAGTTTAAGCTGGAAGGGGTACTGGCGAAAGAACATCCGGATTTTCATATGGAGAATCGATGCGTTCTGGAGGGGATTGATCCGGAGAAGGGCACTGTGCAGCTGCCGGATGGAAGTGTGCATAATCTTCTGGACACCCATTTTCCAACCATTGACTGGGAACATCCTTATGAGCTGACAGATGGGGAAAAAGAAGTAGTGGAGCGCCTGAGCTCAGCATTTCGAAACTGCGAGAAGCTTCAGAACCACATGCAGCTGCTTCTGGATAAAGGCGGCCTTTATAAGACCTATAACGGGAACCTTCTTTTCCATGGAAGTATTCCGCTGAACGAGGATGGAACTCTGAAAGAAGTTGAGATTTACGGTGAGACTTGTAAAGGCAAGGCACTTTATGATAAACTGGAAGCCTACGTAAGAAAAGCTTTTTTTACCGTAGATGAGAAGGAGAAGAAAGCAAGCCAGGATATTCTGTGGTATATCTGGGCCGGGCCTAATTCTCCCCTTTATGGAAAAGATAAAATGACTACCTTCGAGCGTTATTTTATCGCAGACAAAGAGACACACAAAGAGAAAAAGAATGCCTACTATCACCTCTGGGAAAAAGAAGAGGTAATAAATCGTATGCTGGAAGAATTCGGGCTGGATCCGGATGAGGGGCATATTATCAATGGTCACGTGCCTGTTCATCAGCTGGAGGGAGAGAATCCGGTGAAATGTGATGGCAAGGTGATCGTAATTGACGGTGGTTTTTGTGAGGCATACCGGAATGTGACCGGTATTGCCGGATATACTCTTGTTTACAGTTCCTATGGTCTGAGCCTGACTGCCCATGAGCCTTTTACTTCGGCGGAAGATGCAGTGGAAACAGAGAGGGACATTGTGTCCAACCGTGTGGCTGTCCGCTATAATCCAAGGCGTGCCCTTGTGGGAGATACGGATAACGGTAAGGCACTGAAAGAACGAATTCAGGAGCTGAAACAGCTTTTGGATGCCTACAGAAAAGGCGTTATAAAGGAGAAAAAATAAGGAGACTAAGGAAAAATGGGTGGAATTTTTGGCGTTGCGTCAAAGTCTGATTGTGTAATGGATCTTTTTTTTGGAATTGATTATCACTCCCATCTGGGTACAAGAAGGGGCGGAATGACCGTTTATAGCAGGAGCAGTGGATTTAACCGCGTGATCCATAATATTGAGAACTCACCGTTCCGTACCAAATTTGACAAAGATGTGGCAGAGATGGAAGGCAATCTTGGAATAGGCTGTATTTCTGACAATGAACCGCAGCCTCTTCTGGTGCGTTCCCATCTGGGAAATTTTGCAATTACAACAGTAGGCAAGATCAATAATATAGAAGCTTTGGTAGAGAAATGCTTCAAAGACGGGCATACCCATTTTCTGGAGATGAGCGGTGGCAGTGTGAATCCTACAGAGGTGACTGCAGCGCTGATCAATCAGAAGGACAGTATTGTTGAGGGAATCCGCTATGCACAGGAGATGATCGAGGGCTCTATGACCCTTCTTCTTATGACAGGGGAGGGCATTTACGCAGCACGCGACCGTTATGGAAGAACTCCTCTTGTAATCGGCAAGAAGGAAGATGCATGCTGTGCTTCTTTTGAAAGTCATGCCTACATTAATCTTGGCTATGAAGACCTGAAAGAGCTGGGACCTGGAGAGATTGATTTTATTACCCCGGAGGGAGCCCAGATTCTGCAGAAGCCAGGAGACAAGATGCGAATCTGTTCTTTCCTCTGGGTATATTATGGATATCCAACCTCCACTTATGAGGGGGTAAATGTAGAGGAAATGCGTTACAAATGCGGCGATATTCTGGCAGGAAGAGATGCCGGAGAAGTGAATCCGGATCTGGTTGCAGGAGTACCGGATTCCGGTATTGCACATGCCATCGGCTATGCTAACCGCTCTGGTGTGCCGTTTGCCCGTCCGTTTATTAAATATACGCCCACATGGCCAAGATCTTTTATGCCGACCCAGCAGAGCCAGCGAAATCTTATCGCCAGAATGAAGCTGATCCCAGTACATAAACTGATCAAAGATAAAAGCCTCCTTATGATCGACGACTCTATCGTAAGAGGTACCCAGCTTCGTGAGACAACAGAATTCCTCTATAACAATGGTGCTAAGGAGGTTCATATCAGACCTGCCTGCCCGCCGCTTTTATATGGATGTAAGTACCTGAATTTCTCACGCTCTAAGTCAGAGATGGATCTGATCACAAGAAGGATCATTGCGAAACGTGAAGGGGACAATGTATCAGACAGGATTTTGCAGGATTATGCAAATCCGGATTCTACAAACTACAAAGAAATGCTGGAAGAAATCCGCAAGGAACTGAATTTTACATCCCTGAAATATCATCGTCTGGATGATCTGAAGAAGTCAATTGATATTGAACCGTGCAAGCTTTGCACTTATTGCTGGAACGGACAGGAATAAACAGGAGGTGACTGCCTGTGAAAAAGCACAACAAAGATGTACTAAAAGCAACGCTGTTTGCCCTGATTGCCATATTTATCATGATTGGAGCAGCGGGGCTTCTGTTTGCCGAACATAAGAAAAAGATTCAGAAGGAGCAGCAGAAGAAGGCTGCTATTGAGGCTTTGGAAAGGGTGCCCACAGTGACACCGACTCCAGTGGCTACAGCTACGCCCACACCGGAGCCTACGGCCACAGTGACACCGACTCCTGTGATCACCCGGGCACCGGCGTTCGTGGCAAATGATTATATGGGTACCTGGTACAGCAAGGATGGACTGGTGACACTGTCTATAGACGACCTTACCCTGAAGTCTGTTACTTTTACTTTTTCTCAGGCTGGTGACAATGCCGGCACTAAGGTTTCGGAAGCTTCGGATACTGCAAAAGTGGCTGGAAATGCAGCAAAGCTTTCCTTTACAGATTCCTGGGGAAACCAGGTGCGTGGAAATATGACCTTTGATCAGGGCAAACTTTATCTGCGCCTTAATACAGCTTCCCATGCAGAGGGTGCCGGGGTGACACCAAAGGTAGATGGGGTCCTTACAAGGGAGAAAGCCGCTTCTGTGACACAGGCACCTTCCGTGACTCCGGCTGATAATACAGATAAAACGGATCTCTCTTCCAGGGATTATATATTCCCGGACAGCAACAGCCGATACCTTACAGATGAGGATTTGTCAGGCTATTCATCTGATCAGCTGGAACTGGCGAAAAATGAAATTTATGCCCGACATGGCAGGAAATTTGTGACACAGAGAATTGCGGATTATTTTAACAGTAAATCCTGGTATAAGGGAACTGTGGAGCCGGAGACCTTTGATGCAGATACTTCTGTGTTTAATGAATATGAAGTCGCAAATATTCAGAAAATTGCAGATATGGAAGGGAAACTTCGAAGTGAAGGAAAGTAACTGATATATGAAAAATACTTTACGGAATGTTACGCGTGAATGGTAATAACTTTATTTATGGTATACAAAATGAGGGGGAATTGCGTCCCCCTCATTTTGTACCTGTTCAGTACATTTGCAATTACGGCATTTTTTTATTATCAGTACGGCCAACCAGATAGTCAATGCTGGTCTCATAATAATTTGCAAGGCGGATCAGCATTTCGATTGGAATGTTTCTGGAGCCAGTTTCGTAGTGAGAGTAGGAACGCTGGCTGATGTGAAGGATATCACTGATCTGCTTCTGGGACAGATCAGCGTCTGTCCGAAGGTCTTGAATTCTCTGAAATTTCATAGGTTCACCTCTTTTTCTTCTGTAGAATCTACAGGGACCAAATGCAACGAACAACGAAAACCGTCTGTCCCCGAATCCTTTCAGAAAGTATAAATCAGAACGAAATGCACTATTGCAATTCAGAGCAAAATGGGCTATAATGAATTTTGTATATCTTTTAATCATATCTTTTTTACTTTTATTCTTTTTTATTCCAGAGACACATTGAAATGGCAGAGCAGGTTCGAATATGGGGAAGGACTGTATCTGCAGAAAGGGATAAGATTGTTTGCAAGTGTTTTATCAGCGGCGATTTCAGGAATGGAAGTCTGCCCGGTTCAGGTGGAAGCTGATGTAAGCAGCGGTCTGCCTTGTTTTACTATGGTTGGATTTCCCAGTACCCAGGTGAAAGAAGCACAGGACAGAGTGCGCACAGCGTTAAAAAATAATGGGATCAGTCTGCCGCCTAAGAAGGTGACTGTGAATCTGGCACCTGCTGATCTGCGAAAAGAAGGGGCTGGTTTTGACCTGCCCGTGGCAGCAGCAGTGCTGGCAGCATCAGGATTTATAGAACCACAGCTTCTTCGGAATGTAATGGTGGTTGGCGAACTCAGTCTGAATGGGGAGGTAAGGAGTGTATCCGGAGTGCTGCCAAGAGTGATCCGGGCAAGGGAACTGGGATGCCGGTACTGTATCATACCGTTTGAAAATCTGGCAGAAGGAGCTCTGGTGAAGGATATGAAAGTGGTCGGAGTCCAGAATATAAAAGAAGTTTTGAAGCTTGTCTCAGATCCGGATGCATTTGGAGAAAAAAATCAGTTTTCGGAAGAAACTTTCGAAGAGAATCAGGCAGAAGAGTGTCTGGTGGATTTCGGGGAAATCTGTGGTCAGGAGAGTGCTAGAAGAGCTGCTGAGATTGCAGTCAGCGGATTTCACAACATTCTGTTTATCGGCCCTCCAGGCACTGGGAAGACCATGCTTGCCAAAAGAATACCTACGATCATGCCATCTCTTACTTTTGAGGAAAGCCTGGAGCTTACAAAAATCTACAGCATTGCCGGACTTTTAAGTCCAAAGAGACCATTAATTAAGGCAAGACCCTTTCGAAGCCCGCATCATACCAGTTCGTCTGCAGCTCTGGCTGGAGGCGGAAGAATTCCGGGCCCCGGTGAAGTGACCCTGGCTCACAGAGGCGTTCTGTTTCTGGATGAAATGCCGGAATTTGCAAGAGGCAGCCTGGAAGTGCTGCGACAGCCACTGGAGGACAAACAGATCCAGCTGTCAAGGGCAAGTGGAACTTATGTGTTTCCGGCGGGATTTATTCTGGTAGCAGCCATGAACCCCTGTCCTTGCGGCTATTATCCGGATATGAATAAATGCAGGTGCACACCTGGCGAGGTGAGTCATTATCTTCATAAGCTGAGCCAGCCCCTTCTGGAGCGGATCGATCTATGTGCAGATGTGCCGCCGGTTAATTTTTCCCAGATCTCAGAAGAAAAATCAGGAGAAAGTTCTGTCCTTATCCGGAAAAGAGTGGAAAAAGCCAGAAGAATACAGCAGAAACGCTACCAGAATGAGAAAATCTGTTTTAACGGAGAACTGTCCGGGAAGCAGATCCGGAAATACTGTGTGTTGACAGAGAATGCCCTTCAGGTGGCAAAAAATGCTTTTGAACTTATGGAACTCAGTGCAAGATCCTATCACCGGATTCTGAAGGTTTCACGCACGATTGCGGATATGGAAGGGGAGGAACTGATACACACAAGACATGTTGCAGAAGCCCTTACTTACAAAGCATTTGATAAGAAGTACAGAAGCTGAATGAATTTATTCATAAAACCGCATGCAGGGAGGTATTTTAGTATGGAAGCAATGCAGAAAATCAAATGTTTAACTATAGAGGATTCCAATTTTCCAGATCGTTTGAGAAAACTTTCCGGAATGCCAAAAAAGCTGTACTACATCGGAAACCTGCCAGATCCGAAGAAGCCTGCTGCAGCAGTGGTAGGTGCCCGCATGTGCAGTCCTTATGGCAGATGTCAGGCATTTAAATATGCAAGGACCATGGCAAGCTACGGTGTGCAGATCATCAGTGGAATGGCAAGAGGGATTGATGCAGAGGGGCATAAAGGTGCACTGGATACGGATACTCCTACTTTTGCAGTGCTGGGAAGCGGAGTGGACGTGTGTTATCCAAATTCCAACAGATGGCTTTATCAGCGGATCCTGGAAAAAGGCGGCGGGATCATCAGCGAGCTTCCCCCGGGCTCTCCGCCTGTGAACTGGGCGTTTCCGGCAAGAAACCGGATCATCAGCGGACTTTCCGATGCTGTTCTTGTGGTAGAAGCCAAGGAACAGAGCGGTTCCCTGATCACTGCAAACTTTGCCCTGGAACATGGACACAGTGTTTATGCCCTTCCAGGAGCTGTGACAGAGGAACTGAGCAGAGGCTGCAACAAACTGATCTTTGATGGTGCAGGAATCGCTTACAGCCCGGAAATCATGCTTATGGAATGGGGAATCGAGGCAAAAAACAGACCTCAAAATGTGGAAAAAAAGAAGTTGGGGCTTGCGCCGGATTTGGATTTGGTGTATAGTGGTCTCGATTTACGACCTGAAAATCTGGATAATTTAATACGAAAAACCGGTTTTTCAGCATCAAAAGTCTGTGCTCTTCTGACAGAACTTCAGCTAATGGGGCTTGTGGGAGAGACAGGCAGACAATACTACAGAATATCAGGGGGATAATTTGTAGTGTATGTAGACTGAATACAAAGTAGGAGAGGTAGTATGGCTAAATATCTGGTGATAGTTGAGTCACCTGCAAAAGTAAAGACAATAAAGAAATTTCTTGGGGCAAATTATGAGGTAGAGGCATCTAACGGACATGTCCGTGATTTTCCCAAGAGTCAGTTTGGAATAGATGTGGAGAATGATTTCGAGCCGAAATATATAACCATCCGTGGTAAGGGGGAATTGCTTGCCAAACTTCGCAAGGCAGCCAAAAAAGCTGATAAGATTTATCTTGCCACTGACCCTGACCGTGAAGGAGAAGCAATTTCCTGGCACTTGATGCAGGCTTTGAAAGAAGATCCGGATAAAATGCACCGAATCACTTTCAATGAGATCACAAAGACTGCTGTAAAGGATTCCCTGAAGCATGCACGAGGTCTGAATATGAATCTTGTAGATGCACAGCAGGCAAGAAGAATGCTGGACCGTATGGTGGGTTATACCATCAGTCCGCTTCTCTGGGCGAAAGTAAAGAGAGGCTTAAGTGCTGGTCGTGTGCAGTCTGTTGCACTTCGCATCATCTGTGACAGGGAGGAGGAGATTAATTCTTTTATTCCGGAAGAATACTGGAGCCTGAATGGTGAATTCCTTGTGGATGGCGAGAAAAAGCCTCTGGAGGCTAAATTCTACGGAACAGACAAGAAGATGGATATCCACAATAAAGCTGAGATGGATGAGATTCTTAAGGCTCTTGAGAGCGAAGAATTTGAGATCTCTGAAGTAAAAAAAGGCGAGAGAATTAAGAATGCTCCGCTTCCTTTTACTACCAGTACCTTGCAGCAGGAAGCATCCAAAACCCTGAATTTTTCTACCCAGAAGACGATGCGTCTGGCACAGCAGCTTTATGAGGGCGTTGACATCAAAGGCAACGGTACTGTAGGTGTGATCACATACCTTCGTACTGATTCTGTACGTATTTCTGACGAGGCAGATGCGGCAGCAAGAAGCTACATCGGCAGCCAGTATGGAGAAGAATATGTGTCAGAAACTGCCAAGACAGTGAAGAAGGGCCAGAAGATCCAGGATGCTCATGAGGCTATCCGCCCAACTGATATCAGCCGTACACCTGTACAGATAAAAGAATCCCTTACACGAGATCAGTTCCGTTTGTATCAGCTGATCTGGAAGCGTTTTGCGGCCAGCCGTATGGCTCCTGCAAAGTATGAGACTACCTCTGTAAAAGTGGCTGGTGGAGACTATACGTTCACTGTGTCCGCTTCCAAGGTAGCATTTGACGGCTTCCTTTCGGTATATATGCAGGAAGAGGATATGAAGAAGGGAAATGTGTTAAGCCAGAGTCTGAGTAAAGGCATGAAGCTGAAACTGAAAGAGTTAAAGCCAGAACAGCATTTTACCCAGCCGCCGGCACATTATACAGAGGCTTCCCTGGTAAAGACCATGGAGGAGCTTGGAATCGGCCGTCCGAGTACTTATGCGCCGACCATCACCACCATTATCAGCCGCCGCTATGTTTCCAAGGAGCAGCGTAACCTTTATGTGACAGAGCTGGGCGAGGTGGTAAACAGTATTATGAAGCAGGCGTTCCCAAGCATTGTGGACGTGAATTTCACAGCTACCATGGAGGGACTTCTGGACTGCGTGGAGAATGGTACTGTACAGTGGAAAACAGTAGTCCGGAACTTCTATCCGGATCTGAAACATGATGTGGATGCTGCCCAGGAAGAGCTGGAGAAAGTAGACATCCATGATGAAGAGACCGATGTGATCTGTGATAACTGCGGTCGTCATATGGTGATTAAATATGGTCCTCACGGACGTTTCCTTGCATGCCCGGGATTTCCGGAATGCCGCAATACCAAGCCTTACTATGAAAAGATTGGTGTAGCCTGCCCGAAATGTGGTAAGGAAGTGGTTCTTAAGAAGACGAAGAAAGGCCGTAAGTATTACGGCTGTGAAGATAATCCGGAATGTGACTTTATGTCATGGCAGAAGCCGTCGGATAAGAAATGTCCGGTGTGCGGAAGCTACATGGTGGAAAAAGGAAATAAACTGGTGTGCAGCCAGGAAACCTGCGGCTATGTAGAAGCCAGGCCGAAGGATGAAAAAGAAAATTAAGGTTGCTGTGAAGCTCGCGAACAGTAACAAATTAAGAAGTTTTCGGGAAAGATCCCCTGCAAGGCAGCTGTATTATGTTTTGCAGGGGATTTTTTGAATAAAAGCTCTATTACTTCCATTGTTTGATGAATAGTTTCAAAAACGTGATATTTTCAGAAAAGCTAAACAAAATTGAAAAATAGTAAAAAATAGCTTGTAAATAGTTTGAAAAACGTGTAGTATTAGAATAACAGATAAAGCCAGAGCATGTCTGAAAAGGCTTTCTGCAAAATCTCCTGCAAAGTGGAGCGTACAGATTGCGGGAATGATTTTTTTAATAGGCTCTCATGTAACAAAAGCGAAGGGAGGACAAAATGAGCGTTCAGTTACTTGATAAAACAAGAAAAATCAATAAACTTCTCCATAACAGCAGTTCCAGTAAGGTGGTTTTTAATGATATCTGCCAGGTTCTGATGGACACTTTAAGTTCTAATATTCTGGTTCTCAGCAAGAAAGGCAAGGTGCTTGGTGTAAGTTTTTGCCCGGGAGTTGAGGAAATCCGGGAGCTGATAGCTGATGAGGTGGGCGGTCATGTTGACCCTCTGCTGAATGAGCGCTTTTTAGGAGTATTATCCACCAAAGAGAACGTGAATCTTCAGACACTTGGTTTTGAGCATGTTTCCAGCAGCTATCAGGGAATCATCAATCCTATTGATATTGCAGGAGAACGTCTTGGAACGGTGTTTATGTACCGTAAGGATCGTCCATACGATATTGAGGATATTATTGTAAGTGAATACGGCACCACAGTTGTAGGTCTTGAGATGATGCGGGCTGTACATGAAGAGAATGCCGAGGAAGACCGAAAGAAACAGGTTGTGAAATCTGCTTTTAACACACTTTCTTTCTCTGAACTGGAAGCTATCATCCACATTTTTGATGAGCTTGACGGAGATGAGGGAATTCTTGTTGCCAGCAAGATTGCAGACAGAGTAGGTATTACCAGATCAGTAATCGTAAATGCACTCCGCAAGTTCGAGAGCGCAGGCGTTATTGAGTCCCGGTCATCCGGTATGAAGGGAACCTATATCAAGGTTCTCAATGAAGTGATCTTTGATGAATTGGAAGAGATTAAGGCCCAGAGAAATAAAAAGGCCTGAGTGAATTCAATAAATAATAAACAAGTGTATAGAAGAACTGTTTTCCTTCGAACGTGTTTGAAAAAGGCCTTCTGCAAATTGTGAAGTGTAGATTGTGGGAATGATTTTTCAAACACGCTCTGGAGAGCAGTTCTTTTTTTGTGTGTAACAGGAAATTTCGTTGGAATTCACTATTACACAAAAAAGCTTTACCAGGCAGTTTTCAGAAGCGGCCAAGCAGAAAAAAATTCAGAAAATTTTTAAAGTGAGAAAACAAGAGAAAAAAAGAGCATAAAAGAGAATAAAACAGAATATACTTAAAAATACAACTATGAAAAGAGTTGCACAAATAACGATAATTCAATAATATAATGAACAGTGATTAGCACTCAGCAATAATGAGTGCTAGTAAAGAAAAGCAAGCAATTCTAAAGGAGGACATAGATCATGAAATTAGTTCCATTAGGCGACAGAGTTGTATTAAAACAGTTAGAAGCAGAAGAGACAACAAAATCCGGTATCGTTCTTCCGGGACAGGCACAGGAGAAACCACAGCAGGCAGAGGTAATCGCTGTAGGACCTGGCGGAGTCGTTGACGGCAAAGAAGTGAAAATGGAAGTTACTGTAGGCGACAAGGTTATCTATTCCAAATATTCAGGAACAGAGGTTAAGCTTGACGGTGAAGAGTATATCATCGTAAAACAGAGCGATATTCTTGCAATTGTGAAATAAGACATAACCTTATAAATAACTTGAAATCAGGAGGATGATTCATTATGGCAAAAGAGATTAAATATGGCGCAGAAGCCAGAACAGCATTAGAGGCTGGTGTAAATAAACTTGCTGATACCGTAAGAGTAACACTTGGACCGAAAGGAAGAAACGTAGTACTTGATAAACAGTTCGGTGCTCCGCTTATCACAAACGATGGTGTTACAATCGCAAAAGAGATCGAGCTTGAGGATGCTTTCGAGAACATGGGCGCTCAGCTGATCAAGGAAGTTGCATCTAAGACAAATGATGTGGCTGGTGACGGTACTACAACTGCTACTGTACTTGCTCAGGCAATGGTTCACGAAGGAATGAAGAACCTGGCAGCAGGTGCTAACCCGATCGTTATGAGACGCGGTATGAAGAAAGCTACAGATGCTGCTGTAGAAGCAATCAAGAACATGAGCCAGAAAGTAAGCGGAAAGAAACAAATCGCAAACGTTGCATCTATTTCCGCTGGAGATAAAGAAGTTGGAGAGCTTGTTGCAAATGCAATGGAGAAAGTTTCCAACGACGGTGTTATTACTGTAGAAGAGTCCAAGACCATGCACACAGAGCTTGACCTTGTAGAAGGTATGCAGTTTGACCGTGGATATATTTCCGCATACATGTCCACTGATATGGAGAAGATGGAAGCAAACCTTGAGGATCCATATATTCTGATCACAGACAAGAAAATCTCCAACATTCAGGAAGTTCTTCCGCTGCTGGAGCAGATCGTACAGGCTGGAGCAAAACTTCTTATCATCGCTGAGGATGTTGAGGGTGAGGCTCTTACCACTCTGATCGTAAACAAATTAAGAGGAACCTTCCAGGTAGTAGCTGTAAAAGCTCCTGGCTATGGTGACAGAAGAAAAGAAATGCTTCAGGATATCGCAATTCTGACAGGTGGTACTGTAATTTCTGACGAGGTAGGTCTTGAACTGAAAGATGCTACAATGGCTCAGTTAGGACGTGCAAAATCTGTTAAAGTTGCAAAGGAGAATACTGTTATTGTCGATGGTATGGGAGATAAAGAAGCAATTGCCAATCGTGTTGCCCAGATCCGTGCGCAGATTGAGGAGACAAAATCTGATTTCGACAGAGAGAAGCTTCAGGAAAGACTTGCAAAACTTGCAGGCGGTGTAGCGGTGGTTCGTGTTGGTGCAGCTACTGAGACTGAGATGAAAGAAGCAAAACTTCGTATGGAAGATGCTCTTGCAGCTACCAGAGCAGCTGTTGAAGAAGGAATCATTGCAGGAGGTGGTTCTGCATATATCCACGCTTCCAAAGAGGTTGCAAAACTTGCAGCAGATCTTGAGGGAGATGAGAAGACTGGTGCAAACATCATCCTGAAAGCACTGGAAGCTCCGCTGTTCCGTATTGCAGCTAATGCAGGTCTTGAAGGTGCAGTTATCATCAACAAAGTAAGAGAGTCTGAGCCAGGTGTTGGTTTCGATGCTCTGAACGAGAAATATGTAAACATGGTAGACGAGGGAATCCTTGATCCTGCAAAGGTTACAAGAAGTGCTCTTCAGAACGCAACAAGTGTTGCTTCTACTCTGCTTACAACTGAGTCTGTTGTTGCAAATATCAAAGAAGATACTCCGGCAATGCCAGCTGGCGGCCAGGGTATGGGAATGATGTAATTTTCGGCAGCAGAAAACAGAACGGAAAATACATGAATGGATTTTTGAAAGTATAATTCAGAACTCATAAGGGTCGGTGTCAAAGACGCTGGCCCTTTTGCATTCAATAAAAGTTATTTTTTACAGTAACTGTGTACTGTTACTGTTCACTGGTAACGTTCCGCGAGGCGTTTTTTGTGAACAAAGTTCACAGAAAACCCGAGAATTGCGGCGCGAAATCATGCGAATGCATGATTTCTGTGCATCGCGAAGCGCGTTACTGTGAACGGAGTGAACAGTAACTGTGTACTGGCAATATTCCGTGTTTTATCAGGAACAATGTTCACAGGAAAACTTTTGTGTGTTATACTTAAAACAACATGCCGGCTGGCAAAAAAAACAAAGGAGAATTGTAATATGAGCGATTTGTATTCCGAGCTGCTTGTAAAAAAAGAGCGGACCGCAAAGGACAGGCTGGTAAAAGGCAGTATCATTGCACTGATCGTGCTTCTGGTACTCGCAGGACTGTTTATTATGCCTCCGCTTCTGATCGCGGCAATTGTACTGGGAGTCTGTGCCTATCTTTTTATTTTTCCAGGAACTGATCTGGAATTTGAGTACTTGTTTGTAAACGGAGAACTTGACATTGACAAGATCATGGCAAAGTCCAAGCGAAAAAGAGTAAAAAGCCTGAATATTACAGAATGTGATATTATGGCACCCCTTAATTCACACAGAATGGACTATTACAACAGCAACCAGAAGCTGAAGGTACAGGATTTTTCCTCCGGAAATCCGGAACATAAGCGTTTTGCAATTGTCTGCCGCGATGGCGCAGACGCCTGCAAAGTAATTATCGAGCCAGATGAAATATTGGCAAAAACCATGAGAAATACTGCTCCGAGCAAAGTATTTTTAGATTAATTTACTAGATTGACACACTTTTAGTTTTTTGCTACACTAATCTACAAACCAAAGACACAATAAGACAAGGGAGGAAAAGCAATGGGTACTATCATTGGTGAAGGCATTACTTTTGACGACGTCCTTTTAGTTCCGGCGTACTCCAAAGTAATCCCGAATCAAGTTGACGTTTCAACTTACCTTACAAAGAAGATTAAACTGAACATTCCCATGATGAGTGCAGGAATGGACACCGTTACTGAGTACAATATGGCGATTGCCATGGCACGTCAGGGAGGTATCGGTATCATTCACAAGAACATGTCTATCGAGGCGCAGGCAGAAGAGGTGGACAAGGTTAAGCGTTCTGAGAATGGTGTTATCACAGATCCGTTTTTCTTATCTCCGGAACATACATTGAAGGATGCCAATGACTTAATGGCGAAATTCCGTATTTCCGGTGTCCCGATCACAGAAGGCAAGAAGCTGGTAGGTATTATTACCAACCGTGATCTGAAGTTTGAGACAGATTTCAGCAAGAAGATCAAAGAGTCCATGACATCTGAGGGACTGATCACAGCCAAAGAAGGTATTACACTGGAAGAGGCGAAAGAGATCCTTGCGAAATCCCGTAAAGAGAAATTACCCATTGTAGATGATGATTTTAACTTAAAAGGACTTATCACCATCAAGGATATTGAGAAACAGATCAAATATCCTTTGGCTGCCAAAGATGAACAGGGACGTCTTCTCTGTGGAGCTGCTGTTGGTATTACCGCCAACGTGCTTGCCCGTGTAGATGCACTTGTGAAGGCAAATGTTGATGTCATCGTTGTTGATTCTGCTCATGGTCATTCTGAGAATATCCTCCGTGCTGTACGAGAAATCAAGGCTGCATATCCGGAGCTTCAGGTTATCGCAGGAAATGTTGCCACAGGAGCCGCTACCAAGGCTCTGATCGATGCTGGTGTAGATGCAGTTAAGGTCGGAATCGGACCTGGCTCTATCTGTACCACCCGTGTAGTTGCAGGTATTGGTGTACCGCAGATCACAGCAGTCATGGATTGCTATGAGGTTGCCAAGAGATATGGTATTCCGATTATTGCAGACGGTGGTATCAAGTATTCAGGCGATGTTACCAAGGCAATCGCAGCTGGTGCAAACGTTTGTATGATGGGAAGTATGTTCGCCGGATGCGATGAGAGCCCGGGAACTTTCGAGTTATATCAGGGAAGAAAATATAAAGTATATCGTGGAATGGGATCCATTGCAGCTATGGAGAATGGCAGCAAGGACCGTTACTTCCAGGAGAATGCCAAGAAGCTTGTTCCGGAAGGTGTGGAAGGACGTGTTGCATACAAGGGACACCTTGAGGACACTGTATTCCAGCTGATCGGAGGACTTCGCTCCGGTATGGGATACTGTGGAGCTGAGAATATTGAAGCACTGAAACAGAATGGTAAATTCGTGAAGATTTCTGCTGCTTCCCTGAAAGAGTCTCACCCACATGACATTCACATTACAAAAGAAGCACCGAACTACAGTGTGGATGACAAATAATGAAAAGAAAATCTGCAAGGCCGTCTTTTTCAAGGCGGCCTTCTTTTAACAAAAGAGAAAAAACATATAAGGGCGGCAGAATCCGTCAGAGAAATCAGCGTCTGGCATTTCTGGCGCTTCTTTTGCTTCTGGTTGTGACAGGAATGGTTCTTCTGATGGTAAGAAATGGACAGAAGCAGGAGGAAAGTGTAGAGACATTCCAGGAAACGAATGATCATACGAATTATGGACCGGAAGAATGGATGTCCCAGGGTGCTCCCTACATAGATGTACAATTATTGACACCAAATGAGTATTCCAGGCCTCAGCTGCCCCTGAATAGAGCAGATTACATAGCAATTCATTATACAGCCAATCCTGGTGCTACAGCCCAGAATAACAGGGATTATTTTGAGAATCTTTCCATTTCCCATGAGGCGAAAGTAAGCAGCCATTTTGTGATAGGTCTGGAGGGTGAAGTGATCCAGTGTATTCCTACCTCGGAGATGTCTTATGCGACTAACTCAAGGAATGTGGACAGTATTTCCATTGAGTGCTGTCATAAAGATGATACCGGCGTTTTTGAACAGGAAACTTATGATTCTGTAGTAAAGCTGGCTGCATGGCTGTGCGCCCGATTTGGGCTGACTTCAGAGCAGGTGATCCGGCATTATGATTTGACAGGCAAGGAATGCCCCAAGTATTATGTGGATCATCCGGATGCCTGGGAGCGGATGAAGGCGGATATCAGTGCACAGATCACAATAGATCAGGGCCTGATGGGGATTTCCTGAGAAGAGAGTACGGATTATATCCATAAATTCGCTCATGCAGGCATTCCGAAGTGCACTGTTGCGAAGGGTGTGAACAGTGGCTACAAAAAAATTGTACATAAAAGAAAAAGATTTCCCATCTTGAAATAACGAAAAAAATATTGTAGTATAAAAAAGAACTGCATGACTGGCGGATCGTGGGAATACCCACAGGGAGTGCAGTAATATCATTGTGTCGACCGCCTGGGCAGCCTGGAAGAGAGGCTTCCCAGGCGTTTTTTTATACACGCAGTCAACATTTATACTATTGATGAAAATCTGGTGGCTGCGGTAATATACTCATGTAAATTTCGAAAGGAGAACATCTGCATGGAAATGATAGCATTGGACAAAGAACTGAAGGAAAATTCTTACCCGGGACGAGGAATCATCATTGGCCGCAGCGCTGATGGAACGAAGGCAGTTACTGCTTACTTTATTATGGGAAGAAGTGAAAACAGCCGAAACCGTGTATTTGTGGAGGATGGAGAGGGAATCCGCACACAGGCATTTGACCCTTCCAAACTGGTAAATCCAAGCCTGATCATTTATGCACCTGTCCGCGTACTTGGAAATAAAACAATCGTGACAAACGGTGACCAGACAGACACTATTTACGAAGGAATGGATCATCAGCTCACTTTCGAGCAGTCTTTACGTTCCAGAGAGTTTGAGCCAGATGCACCAAACTATACACCACGTATTTCCGGAATTATGCATGTGGAGAACGGCTCTTACAGTTATGCAATGTCCATTTTAAAGAGCAATAATGGAGATCCTTCCTCCTGCAACCGTTACACTTTTGCATATCAGAATGCAAAGGCTGGTGAGGGACATTTTATCCATACTTACAAATGTGATGGAAATCCGCTGCCAAGCTTTGAGGGTGAGCCGAAGCTTGTTCAGATTCCGGATAACATGGATGAGTTTGCAGATATGTTGTGGGAGAGCCTGAATGAAGACAATAAGGTTTCACTTTTTGTGAGATACATTGATATCGAGACTGGTAAATATGAATCAAAAATTATCAACAAGAATCACTGAAAATAAAGCATTCCGTTTTGGGTAAATTATATTTACAAAACGGAATGCCTCACGGAATAGTACCTACTGAATCGTTACCTTAAAAGATAAAATGGAGGAGATAACCATGAAAGAGTTAGAATTAAAATACGGCTGTAACCCAAATCAGAAACCATCTAAAATATACATGGAAGATGGAAGTGAACTGCCAATTAAAGTACTTTCCGGAAAACCTGGATATATTAATTTTCTGGATGCCTTTAACGGCTGGCAGCTGGTGCGTGATCTGAAAAAGGCAACCGGACTTCCTGCAGCTACTTCATTTAAACATGTTTCCCCGGCAGGTGCTTCCATTGGTCTTCCGCTCACAGAGACGCTTGCAAAAATTTACTGGGTAGAGGATATGGACTGGCAGAATTTTTCGCCACTTGCCTGTGCATATGCCCGTGCAAGAGGCGCAGACAGAATGTCTTCCTTCGGTGATTTTATTTCCCTTTCTGATGTATGTGACAAAGACACAGCACTTCTGATCAAGAGAGAAGTTTCCGACGGTGTGATCGCTCCTGGTTATACAGAGGAGGCACTTGAGGTTCTGAAACAGAAGAAAAAAGGCAACTACAATGTAATTCAGATCGATCCGGAATATGTACCGGCTCCATTAGAGCATAAGCAGGTGTTCGGCGTTACTTTTGAGCAGGGAAGACAGGAGCTTGCAATTGATGATGAGCTGATTTCTAACATCGTAACTGAGAATAAAGAATTATCTGAGGAAGCAAAGCGTGATATGAAAGTTTCCCTGATCATTCTGAAATACACCCAGTCCAATTCCGTATGCTATGTAAAAGACGGACAGGCAATCGGAGTTGGTGCAGGACAGCAGTCAAGAGTTCACTGTACACGTCTTGCAGGACAGAAAGCAGATAACTGGTTCCTTCGCCAAAGCCCGAAAGTATTGAATCTTCCATTTAAGGAAAGTATTTCAAGAGCTGAGCGCGACAATGCTATCGACGTTTACATTGGTGATGAGTGTATGGATGTTCTGGCGGATGGAAACTGGGAAAAGACATTCACAGAGAAACCTGCAGTTTTCACAAAGGAAGAGAAGAGAGCATGGCTGGATCAGATGACAGATGTAACATTAGGATCTGATGCGTTCTTTCCATTCAGCGACAATATTGAGCGAGCTTACAAAAGTGGCGTGAAATATATTGCACAGCCAGGCGGTTCTGTGAGAGATGCAGACGTAATCGATACCTGCAATAAATACAATATAGCAATGGCATTTACCGGAATTAGATTATTCCATCATTAAATCGTGGCTGAAAAATCATTCCTGCAATTGAGACGCACATCTTGCGGAAAGTTTTTTTAACACGTTTTAAGAAAAATATTGGATTCTGGACAGAATAATAAAATGAAGTAATAAAAGGTCTTGTACAAAGTGCAAAGAACTGAAAATTCTTATTGAAAGATGAGTCAATAGAGAATCTTCAGATAGAAAAGCAAATTGTACAAGGCTTTTTTGTTTAAAATAAGATGTCCTTTATAAATTATTTCCGAAAGAATAAGCGGGATTTTCTTATGAAGTATACAAAAGACAGTGACCGCTTTGTAAGGCGGATTCAGACACAAAAAAGCTCCGACTAAATCGGAGCTTCAGAGCGATAGACGGGGCTCGAACCCGCGGTCTCGACCTTGGCAAGGTCGCGCGTTACCAACTACGCCACTATCGCATTTATTGCTGTCAACTGTTTTCCTCAGCGACAAAACATATAATACAGTATAAAATCTATTTTGTCAAATGTTTTTTTGAAAAAAATGAAATAATGTTTTTTTTAATGAAAAAACAAAAAAGCTACAATAATAAATGTGAAAAATTTCTAAAAAGCCTGATGGGATTTGAAATAAGAAAATAGCTGTGCTATGATAAACAAAGAGTAGAGGGGAAAATTGAACAGATCAGGAGATATAAATTTATGAAAAAAAGATTTCTGATTATGGCAGTATGTGTTTCCGCATGTATGCCTGTTTCTGCGCTTGGAGCGGAAATAGCCGGTCCGGCCATTTCAGGTACAGCACAGGAAAATACTGATAATAAAGAAGAAACAGTTTCAGAAGAAGCTATCGAAAAAAAGGATTCCGGGAAAATCGAGGACGAGATTACGGAAGTCCAGGATACTGTCACAGTAGCGGCAGATACAGATGTATTAGATTATCCTGGCAGAAAAGAGGGTTCTGTGATCGGTGAAGTGCTGGAAGAAGATGAAATCAGCCGTACAGGTACTATTGATGATATCTGGAGCAGGATTTTATTTGAGGATGATAATGGAGAAGAACAGGTGGGATATATTCCAACCTCTGTTTTGGAGGGTTATGAAGATAAGAATCATGTAGCTTCAGATGCAACCTCAGATGGAACTGTAGAAGCAGGAATTATACATAAAAGTACAGGAGAGGGCGTATTTGCAGAAGCAGTAGAAGGTGTTACTCAGACAGGGGGAAATGCAGGTGTTCTTGAAGGACAGCCGATTATGGTTTCCGCAGACAGCAGCCTTCGTCCACTTGGTGTTTTCCATATTACCCATTACTGCCAGTGCAGCATTTGCTGCGGTCCGTGGGCAAACGGAATCACATCCACAGGTGTGACAGCTACCACGAACCGTACTATTGCAGTAGATCCAACTGTAATTCCTTACGGTTCTAAAGTAGTTATCAATGGACAGGTCTATGTGGCAGAAGACTGCGGCGGCGCCATTAAGAACAACCGCATTGATATTTATATGGGAAGCCATGCGGAAGCGTTGAACAGCGGTGTATTTGATGTAGAAGTTTATCTTTTGGAAGAGGGATCATCCGTTCAGGGTATAGAAGGGATTCAGGAAGGGAATCAAGAATAATATGAAAATTTTGTGAAAAATTGTGCATATTTAGTTCGAAAATGTACTAGCCAATGCGGTACTTCTAGTGTATAATGTTTAGGCAGATACTGCCATGACGTGAATTATGGGAAATCAGAAGGAAAATATGGCAGATTTACAGGATAACAAATAGATAAGGTGAAAACAAAATTATGGTAAAAGTAAAAATTAGCGACTGGAAAGCTGATTCATCCATGGATGAGGCTTATAAGGCACTTCGTACAAACATTCAATTTTGCGGTGCCGACAAAAAGGTGATTGCATTTACAAGCTGTACCCCGAATGAAGGAAAGAGTAATGTAACTTTCCATCTTGCAGCTTCCCTTGCAGAGAGTGGTAAATCTGTACTTTTGATTGATGCAGACCTTCGTAAATCCGTACTTATGGGACGTGTACAGGTTGAGGAAGAAGTGAAGGGACTGACCCACTACCTGTCCAAGCAGGCGAAACTGCAGGACGTTATCTGCGCAACCAATCTTCCCAAGTTTCACATTATTTTTTCCGGTGTTGTACCGCCGAACCCGGCAGAGCTTTTAGGAAGCAGACAGTTTAAAGACATGATCCGTGTTGTAAGAGATGTATATGATTACATTATCATAGATACACCGCCTCTTGGACGAGTAATCGACTGTGCAGTTGTGGCGGATTCCTGCGATGGAACTGTCATTGTAATCGAATCCGGCAGTATCAGCTACCATTTTGTACAGGAGATCAAGGGGCAGCTGGAGAAGACCAACTGTCCGATTATCGGTGCAATTTTGAACAAGGTAGATACCAAGGAATATGGTAAATACGGTAAGTATGGTAAATATGGCAAATATGGCAAGTACGGAGAATACGGAAAATATTGATCCGTCATTATTCGAGATTGTTATATGAAAAGATTGGAAATGGGCGAAGCGAATGAAAGGTATTTATGATATTCACTGTCATATTGTTCCGGGAGTTGATGATGGAGCGAAGGATCTCAAGACATCTGTACGCATGCTCCAGAAGGAATATGATGATGGTGTCCGCAACATTATTGCCACTCCGCATTTTCGATATGATATGTTTGAGCCGTCTTTGGAACAGGTTAAGAAGCAATTCCTTCGTGTGAGGAAGGCTGCCGCTGAGATTGGAGAAGACGGTATTCAGATGTATCTGGGCTGCGAGCTTCATTCCAGTATGGATATGACAGACTGTCTGAAAAAAGGGGAAAGACTTACCATGTCAGGTTCCCGTTATGTGTTAACGGAGTTTCGGACTTCAGACGAAAAGTCCTATATCAGGGAACGGGTGCAGGCATTGATCCGGAAGGGGTATTATCCTATTATCGCACATGTAGAACGCTATCATTCGGTAGTAAAAAACGGTCTGGATTTTATTGATGAACTCAGGGATATGGGTGCCTATATCCAGATGAATGCGGACAGTATTATTGGTGAGGATGGCTTTATGATCAAGCGTTTCTGCAAGAAAGTAATTAAAGAAGAAATGTTGGATTTTGTGGGGTCTGACGGTCATGATCTGGCCAGACGAACGCCTCACATTGGCAAATGTTACGACAAAATTGAAAAAATGATGGGTACGGATTACGCGGATATGATTTTTATCAGCAATCCGGAGTGCATTATAAATAACGAGAGATTTTGACTTTTATATATGGGATGTCGTTGGAAACGATGTATCTGTTTAGAAAAAGTAAAGAAAATTACAGGGTAACGGAGAAGAAGAATGGAAAATCAGGTTACAAATAATAACGATGAAATTGAAATCGATTTAGGTGAGATTTTTCACCTGATTCTTAGCAGGCTGGGATTGATTATTCTTTCCGGTATCATTCTGGGTGTGATTTCCATTATCGGAACAATGCTTTTTATCACTCCACAGTATGAATCTACTACGAAGATCATGGTGTTGAATAAACAGGACAGCAATACACTGACCAGTGCAGATATGCAGACCAGTACACAGCTGACTAAGGACTATGCGGAACTTATTAAGAGCCGTACAGTTCTTGAAGGTGTAATTGCACAGCTGAATCTTAATATTACCTATCAGCAGCTGCTTGGCAAACTGACAGTAGATACTTCTACAGACAGCCGTATTGTAACGATCATAGTATCTGATGAAGATCCATATACAGCAAGCGAGATGGCCAATGCTATCCGTGATATGGCAGCAGAGCACATTCAGTCAGTTATGGATATTGAGGCGGTTAACGTAGTTGACAGCGCAAATATCCCAAGTGAAAAAGCCAGCCCAAGTCTTGCGAAGAATGGTGTGATCGGTGGACTTTTAGGTGTTATCATTGCAATGGCGATTGTGATCATCATTTATCTTACGAATGATACGATCAAGGTTGAGGAAGATGTAGAGCGTTATCTTGGACTTTCTGTTCTGGGAAGCATTCCATATTCAGAGAAAGAAAGCAGATCCAAGAAACAGAAATCAAGAAAACGTCGCTGATGAAATTGAGTATAAGGAGCTGCAGATATGCGTAAATGGTTGATTGTTTTAATGGCGGCAGTGGCAATAGGAGCGACCGGAATCCTGGGATGGCTGTATATGAGACAGGATCGCAAAGGACCGGAAATTACCATTGCAGAGAGCAAGAAAAACAGCTACACTGCGGATATGACAACGGAAGATCTTCTGGAAGGAGTAAAAGCTGTTGACGAGAGGGATGGAGATGTTTCAGCCAGTCTGACAGTTGAGAATGTTTATCCAAATGAAAAAGGGGATGAAGTTACAGTTGTTTATGTTGCAAAAGATAACAGCAACAATGTAACAAAGGTAACCTATCATATGACTTCCGAGGAAAATCTTATGGGATTTACTTCAGGAGCCAGAACTTCTTCTGACAATACAGATACAGATACAGATACAGATACAGATACAGATACAGATGCAGATGCAGAAACGGATGAAGCCCTGCAGGATGAAAATGAGATTGATTCAGAAGATGAAGAAGAATCAGAAATAACAGAGGAAGAAAAAGCGCAGGAAAGGGAAGAAGAAAAGATTGACCAGCTGAATCCTCAGGATCCGCGTTTTTATCTGAATACTTACTACGTTGAAATTGCTAAGGGAACACAGATTGACAGATTAAGTTATGTTAAAGACATTCAGGACGATAAAGATTCAACAAGTGATCTTTACCGTAAAATTCAGATTACCGGAACGGTTGATGTGAATACTCCGGGGACTTATGAACTGACTTATTATGTTGTTGACTCCAATGGCAATGCTTCAAACGGAGCAGTTCTGACAATTGTAGTAAAATAATAGTTACTATGAACGGAGTGAACAGTAACAAATAATGACTGCTGGTTATGAAATAACCTGCAGACAGATTCCTTTTTGACCATGCACATGTACATAGGAGCAAATATATGAGATCTACCATATGGAAAAAGGTTCTTATCTGCCTTGGCGCGGTGCTGTTTCTGGAAAGCCCGGTTGTGAGTTCGGCGTCTGCATATACAGTAAAGGCAGAGAATACGGATGCCGAAGCTGCCACCAGCAATATCAAGAGCATTTTGCTTATCGGACAGGACAAAAGAGAAGGGGAGTCTCGGCAGCGTTCCGATTCCATGATTCTTGCCACATTGGACAAGGATCAGGGTACTGTAAGCCTGACCTCTTTTATGAGAGATCTTTATGTTGCCATTCCTGGATATTCGACTACTCGTATTAATGCGGCTTACGCATATGGAGGAATGGATCTTTTGGATGAGACTCTGGAAGAAAATTTCGGAGTAAAGATAGACGGAAATGTGGAAGTGGATTTTGAAGTTTTCCAGGTTCTGGTTGACAAGGTTGGAGGAATAGATCTGGAGCTGACTCAGGCGGAAGCAGATTATATCTGCGGACGAGACCAGAGTGTTCTTTATCCTCAGCCCCTTCGAAGTGACTGGAATCTTCAGGAGGGCATGAATCATCTGGATGGAGAACAGGCACTTATCCATGCCCGCAACCGTTCTATTGGAAATTCTGATTATCGAAGAACAGAGCGGCAGCAGGAAGTACTTATGGCTGCCTTTGCAAAGATAAAAGATCTGGGAGTTTTTGAAATTGCAGATCTGGTTAAAGACGTTCTTCCAATGGTTACTACGGATCTTTCTTTGTGGGATATAACAGGATATGCCATGGATGTAATGAATATTGGTACAGATGAAATTGCATCGTACCGGATTCCGGAGGAAGGAGCTTACACACCTCAGACGATTGATGGCATGCAGGTTCTGGTTCCTGATCTTGAGCAGAATCGGCAATATCTTCAGCAGATCCTGTATCACGCAGGTGAATAAGAAAAAAAGAAATTAAGACGGTTCGCACCACACGAACCGTCTTTTACGCTATAATGACAAAGTAAAGCAGCTGTTGAGTTCCTTCGCAGTTACACACTGTCTGCTGAACCGTTATAAAAAACAAATTACAGAAGTATATAGACAGCAATCAGAATTGAAAGCGGGTGGAGGAGAAATGGAATTGCTTGAATGGATACATAATATTGATGCACAGATTCTGCTTTTTATACAACAGTATTTAAGAAGTGATTTGTTTACCTGGCTGTGGAAGGGAATTACCTTTCTGGGAGACGGAGGCTGGTTCTGGATTGTTTTGGGACTGCTCTTTCTTTTTCCTAAAAAGACAAGAAAGGCAGGAGTGACCGCACTTCTGGCACTGGCTATAGGGGCAGTGGTTACGAATTTATGCCTTAAGGATCTGGTAGCGCGTATAAGACCTTATGATTCTGTGGAGGGACTTGTGCCTCTGGTTGCCAGGCTGAAGGACTATTCTTTCCCATCAGGACATACCTGCGCATCTTTTGCCTGTGCAGGTGTATATTATAAAGCCTTTCCTGGAAAATGGGGAAAAGCAGCCATGGTTCTGGCAGTTCTGATCGCTTTGTCTCGATTGTACGTGGGAGTACACTATCCTACGGATGTGCTGGCTGGAGCCCTTGTAGGCACTTTTAGTGCGTTGGCGGCGCTGAAGCTTGTCAGATATTATGAAGAACGAAAAGCAAAATAAAGATAAGGGAGAATTTATGGAAGAGAAAAAAACACAGACAGTCTGTCCATACGCAAAAAAGTGCGGTGGATGCCAGTATCAGGGGGTGCCTTATTCCGCACAGCTTAAAAAGAAACAAAATCAGGTACAGGGGCTTTTGAAGAAGTTTGGGAATGTGAAGCCGGTAATTGGAATGAAAGATCCTTATTTTTACCGGAATAAAGTTCATGCTGTATTTGACCGTGACAGGAAGGGAAATATTATTTCTGGAATTTATGAGGCTGGTACCCACAGAGTGGTTTCTATTGAAAAGTGTCTGATTGAGGATGAGAAGAGTCAGGAAATCATCCGTACCATCCGGGGAATGCTGAAGTCTTTTAAGATCAAAACATATGATGAGGATACCGGATATGGACTTCTGCGCCATGTACTGGTGCGTCGTGGCTTTTCTACAGGTGAGGTAATGGTAGTACTGGTGGTCGCCTCTCCTATTTTTCCATCCAAGAATAACTTTGTGAAGGCATTAAGAAAAGTTCATCCAGAGATCAGTACTGTGGTATTAAATATTAATGACAAAAATACAAGCATGGTTCTTGGTGAGCGGGAAATCGTACTTTATGGTAAGGGTTTTATCCGTGATACTCTTTGTGGAAAATCCTTCCGTATTTCACCGAAATCCTTCTATCAGGTAAATCCAGTGCAGACAGAAATTCTTTATGGAAAAGCTGCGGAATTTGCAGGGCTGACAGGGAAAGAAAAAGTCATTGATGCATATTGTGGAATTGGTACCATCGGTCTGGTAGCTTCCGGTAAGGCAAGAGAAGTGGTCGGAGTGGAACTGAATAAAGATGCAGTCAGGGATGCAAGGATCAATGCAAGAGAGAATAAGGTGGTAAACATATCTTTCCGCCAGGGGGATGCAGGTGAATTTATGGAGGCAATGGCAGAAGCTGGTGAAAAGGCAGATGTGGTATTTATGGATCCGCCCCGCTCAGGCAGCAGTGAGAAATTTCTGAATTCCGTAATAAAACTCTCTCCGAAGAAAATTGTTTACATTTCCTGTAACCCGGAAACACTTGCAAGAGACCTTAATTTCCTTACGAGAAAAAACTATATAGTTAAAGAAATCCAGCCTGTGGAAATGTTCTGTTTTACAGATCACACAGAAGTGGTGACCTGGCTGGAGCAAAAATAAGAAACTGTTGCTGTTTACAGGTTGTGCAGCGATGAAAATACATTCTGCAAGAAAAGGTATCCTGTCAGCAGGAAAAAAGGAGGTACCTATGATGACGACCATAACTGGAATTATGGAGTGGGTTCTGGAGAATATTGCTGGTTTCGCCATTGTAATTTTTGAGTTTATTGGAGTTGCCATTATTATCTGGAGTGGAATTACCGGATTTATCAAATGGCTGAAACATGCCGGAGATACTGGTGTCTATCTGGCGAGGGGACTTGCCATGGGACTGGAATTTAAAATGGGAAGTGAGATTCTTCGTACTGTAGTGGTACGTGAGTGGAAGGAAATCGGAATTGTAGCCGGAATTATTGCTCTTCGTGCAGCTCTTACGTTCCTGCTTCACTGGGAAATCAAGGAGGAAGAAAAAAGCGGCGGACATGAGGAATAGAGGTTCGCTGTTTATAGAGGATATCTGCGGGTTTATAAGAGCACACATAAAGATTGATAAAGGTATAACAAACAATGGAAATGAAAGTAATTGCTCATATCAGAAGTGATTTTCCAACGAAATTTGGAATTCCCCATCAGAGCGGCAGGATACAGGAACTAAAGGCGGATATTATTTTTGAACCGGAATATCGGAACCATGAGGCATTTCGAGGGCTGGAAGAGTATACTCATATCTGGCTGATCTGGGAATTTTCACAGGCTGTTCGCAAGGAGTGGTCTCCTACAGTGCGTCCTCCAAGACTTGGGGGAAATGTCAGAATGGGCGTTTTTGCTACAAGGTCTCCTTTTCGTCCAAATCCCATAGGACTTTCCAGTGTAAGGCTGGAGAGCGTAGAGTTTTCTGAAAAGTATGGACCGGTGCTTCATGTATCAGGAGCGGATCTTATGGACGGAACACCTATTTATGATATAAAGCCTTATCTGGCTTACGTGGACAGCCATCCGGAAGCAGCGGGCGGATTTACCGACCAGATTCAGGATCATAAGCTGAAAGTAGAGTTTCCGGAAAAGCTTTTGAAGAAGATTCCAGAGGAAAAAAGAGAAGCACTTCTGGCTGTGCTTGCAAACGATCCAAGACCTGGGTATCAGAAAGACCCTGAAAGAAAATACGGAATGTCTTTTGGATCCTGGGATATTCAGTTTAAAGTGGATGGAGAACAGCTGCAGGTATTGGAGGTATTTAACACTTTCACGAATTAAATCGAAAAAACCCTTGCAAAAAGTCGAATTTTTTCATAAAATGGAGAAAAAGTTTTTGAGGAGCATAAGGATTATGAGAAAAGTTGTAAAGTTTGGCGGAAGCTCCCTTGCAAATGCGGAGCAGTTTGAAAAAGTCGGAGATATTATCAGAAGTGAAGAGAGCAGACGTTTTGTTGTTCCTTCTGCACCAGGTAAGAGATTTGACGGGGACACGAAGGTAACAGATCTTCTTTACAGCTGTTATGACGCAGCTGCAAATGGCGGTGATTTTGAAAAGGTTTTAGAAGAAATCAAATCTCGTTATTATGAGATTATTAAAGGGCTTGGTCTTGCTCTTTCCATGGAAGAGGATTTCCAGTTGATCAAAGAGAATTTTAAAGCACAGATTGGCAGGGATTACGCCGCTTCCCGTGGAGAATATCTGAATGGTAAAGTAATGGCTGCTTATCTTGGTTATGAATTTGTGGATGCAGCAGAGGTGATCCGTTTTGATAAAAACGGAAATCTGGATTCAGAGAAGACAGACAAACTTCTGAACAAGCGTCTTTCCAAATGTGAGAATGCAGTTGTGCCGGGCTTCTATGGTGCAAAGGACGATGGAACTGTGACCACTTTTTCCAGAGGTGGTTCTGATGTGACTGGTTCTCTGGTTGCCAAGGCAATTAAGGCTGATATGTATGAAAACTGGACTGATGTGTCCGGTTTCCTTGTAACAGACCCGAGAATTGTAAAGAATCCGGCTGTGATTGAGACCATTACATACCGTGAACTTCGTGAGCTTTCCTACATGGGAGCTACTGTTCTTCATGAAGATGCTATTTTCCCTGTAAGAAAAGAGGGAATTCCGATTAATATCCGCAACACCAACCGTCCGGAGGATAAGGGAACTTTTATTGTGGAGAGTACCTGCCGTAAGCCGAAATATACCATAACCGGTATTGCAGGAAAGAAAGGTTTCTGTTCTATCAACATTGAGAAGTCCATGATGAACAGTGAAATCGGATTTGGCAGAAAAGTGCTTCAGGTATTTGAAGACCAGGGAATCAGTTTTGAGCATGTTCCATCTGGTATCGATACCATGACAGTATATGTTCACCAGGATGAGTTTGAAGAAAAGGAGCAGCAGGTAATTGCGGGAATCCATCGCCTGGTTCAGCCGGATTTTGTGGAAATGGAATCTGACCTTGCCCTGATCGCAGTTGTAGGACGTGGAATGAAATCCACCCGCGGTACAGCCGGAAGAATTTTCTCTGCCCTCGCACATGCAAATGTAAACGTCAAGATGATTGACCAGGGCTCCAGTGAGCTGAATATTATTATCGGCGTGGAGAACCGTGATTTTGAAAATGCAGTGAAAGCAATTTATGATATTTTTGTGCTGACTCAGATTTGAAATTGAGTGGATAGGTCGCCTGTCGGCAGCATTCACATATATGAAAATCTGCTCATACATTCAGAACGTCTGGTATTCAGGAATTTGCTGATGTAAGCATGTACCATTTCTGGCTGTCGTCCGGGAGCTTTAATAGTAAAAGAATGAGATAAGAGCCGTAAATCAAAGGGAGTGTTAGAAGTAATCTTTGATTTATGGCTCTTTTTGTATAGAAAAAATTTCGTTCCGTTTTATGATATTGACAAAACAGAACACATGTTCTAAAATAAAACAAGAACAAACGTTCTGGATTTGAGAAGGATAAATAATAAAGAATGCGAAACACAGATTACATAAAAGGAGCTTTGTTACGGGATGATTATTCAGGAATCAATGACATTGAAGCGGAAGCTGGAGATTTTATCGGATGCCGCGAAATATGATGTGGCTTGCACATCCAGCGGTGTGGATCGAAAAGGAGATGGAAAGGGCATGGGAAACAGCATTGCTGCCGGAATCTGTCATAGTTTTGCTCAGGATGGCAGATGTATCAGTCTTTTGAAGATCCTTTATACAAATGAATGTGTATTTGACTGTAAATATTGTATAAACAGAATCTCCAATGATGTGGTGCGTACCAGTTTTACCCCAGAAGAAGTGTGTCGTCTGACTATGGAATTTTACAGGAGGAACTATATTGAAGGACTGTTTTTAAGTTCCGGAGTAAAGGAAAGTCCAGACAGGACTATGGAAGAACTGCTTTGTACAGTAAACCTTCTTCGTAATAAATATCATTTTCAGGGATATATTCATTTGAAAGCCATTCCAGGTGCTGCTCCTGAACTGATCGCCAGGGCGGGGTATCTGGCAGATCGCATGAGCGTGAACCTTGAACTTCCTACTGCAGACGGGCTTAGGAAACTGGCACCGCATAAGAGCAGGCAAACCATTCTTCGCCCCATGAAGCAGATTCAGCAGCAGCGAGATCAGAATAAGGAGGAATTGGTTCTGTACCGTCATGCCCCTAAGTTTGTACCAGCCGGTCAAAGTACCCAGATGATCATTGGAGCTATGGGGGAGAGCGATTATCAGATCGTGTCAGTAGCAGAATCTTTGTATAAGAACTTTGCATTAAAAAGAGTTTTTTATTCGGCTTTTGTCGCTGTAAATGAAGATAAGGATCTGCCCATGTCCTTATCAGGTCCGCCTCTTCTTCGAGAACACCGGCTTTATCAGGCAGACTGGCTTATGCGGTTTTATGGTTTTCAGGCTTCAGAGCTGCTTTCGGAGAAACACCCGGATTTTAATCTTCTTCTGGACCCCAAGGCAGACTGGGCAGTGTCACATCTGGAGTTTTTTCCGGTAGAGATCAATCAGGCAGATTATTATGAACTTCTTCGTGTACCGGGAATCGGTTATACCTCTGCAAGAAGGATCATTGGGGCAAGAAGGACTCATTCCCTGGATTTTGCAGATCTGAAGAGGATTGGTGTGGTTCTGAAGCGTGCCTTATACTTTATCACCTGTAATGGCCGCATGATGTACAATACCAGGGTGGAGGAAGCCTATATTACCCGTAATCTTCTGGCTGAAGAGAACTGCCGGAAGCATGGGAATGAAGCTGCATTTCAGCAATTATCCCTCTTTGGAGATGAGATGGGGAGCCGAAGACTGTATACAGAAAATACAAAGAATCATTTGAACAGAAAGGTGGGAACAATATGAATCAGGAGAAAAGAATCCTGGTATGTGAGGACTCTATGGAGGGGATTTTTTCTGCTGTCTATGATGGATGGAAAGAGTGTGCAGGCGGCTGTAAAGTGAGTATTCAGACCAGTTTTCCTGTAAGTATGGAATTGTTCACTTCTTATCGGGAGATTGCTACAGACCAGAGTAAGGCTGGTAAAGTTATGAGGACGATTCTTATGAGACTGGGAAGTGAGGTTTACGAACAGATCTGTCTGGCGGCAGCTTCTGCAGATGAAGACAGGGGAACTGCCATTTATTATGTGCTGCACCGGGCTTTTGGAGGAGGCAGATGTGAAAAACGTGTGATGGAGGCACTGGCAGATCCATATGTATCCAGAGTTGCGAAACTGGCACTCTGTGTGAAACGGGAATATCACCATTATTTTGGTTTTGTACGTTTCAGGGAGATTGGCGGAAGGTTTCTGTTGGCGAAAATCCAGCCGGGGAATGATATTCTGTCTCTTATGGCTCTTCATTTTTCCAATCGCTTTCCCAATGAGAACTGGGTAATCTACGATGAGAAGAGGCAGAAAGCGTTGTGCCATGAGAAAGGGAAGGAGTGCGTCATGAGAAAAGGGGTGCGTATACAGGTGCCAGGGAGCGCCGTAGGGGATATGGGAGAGTACGAGGAACTGTGGCAGACATTTTGTGACAGCATATCCATTGAAGCAAGGAGGAATGAGAAACTTCAGAAGCAGATGCTTGCTTTGCATTTTCGGAGTAATATGCCGGAGTTTTCTGTGAAAGGATAGGCCGATAAGTAAAATTCGTGTTATAATGCTTACAGATAAGGTATCTTTGTTTGGAAGGCAGCAGACCAGTAAAAGGCGGTAAATTGGAAATGGACAATCCGGTAACACGAATATCAGTAAGAAATCTTGTGGAGTTTATATTGCAAAGCGGTGATCTTGATAACCGAAGAGGTACTATAGACAAAGATGCTATGTTAAAGGGCAGCAGACTGCATCGGAAGCTTCAGAAACAAATGGGCGGAGACTACAGAGCAGAGGTTGCTTTGCGGATGAATTACAGCTATGAGGATCTGGACATTCGGTTAGAAGGTCGTGCAGATGGAATTTTTACAGAAGATGAAGTTGTCTGGATCGATGAGATTAAAGGAATATATGGAAATGTGGAACAGCTGGAAGAGCCTGTGAAGGTTCATAAGGCTCAGGCTATGTGTTATGGCTATATTTACGGTGTTCAGGAAGGCTTGTCGAAGATTGGAATCCAGATGACATATGCCAATCTGGAGACAGAAGTGGTGAAAAGGTTCCGGGAGGTGATCTCCATAGAGGAACTGAAAGAATGGTACCAGAAACTTCTGGATGAATATCATAAATGGCTCAGTTATCAGAAAAAATGGAAGGAAGAGAGAAATCATTCTCTTCAGAGCCTGGAATTTCCATTTTCCTACAGAGAAGGTCAGAGAAAGATGGTGAGCAGTGTTTACCATGCAATTGGAGCCAGTCGTCAGATTTTTATTCAGGCACCTACAGGTGTAGGAAAAACTATGTCTACCATATTTCCGGCAGTTCGTGCTGTTGGCGAAGGGAAAGGGGAGACGATTTTTTATCTTACTGCCAAGACTATTACCAGAACAGTGGCTCAGGAAGCTTTTGAAGTGCTGCGGGAAAAGGGAATGAAATACAAAGTGGTGACCATTACAGCCAAGGAGAAGCTGTGTTTTATGGACGAAACCAAATGTGATCCAGTACATTGTCCTTACGCCAGGGGACATTTCGACAGGGTCAATGACGCTGTCTATGAGCTGTGGACGACGAAGAGCAGATATGACAGGGAGACTATCCGGGAGCAGGCTGAGAAATGGCAGGTGTGTCCTTTTGAAATGTGTCTGGATCTGTCTTTATGGGTGGATGCTGTAATTTGTGATTATAATTATGTGTTTGACCCTACGGTTCATTTAAAACGTTTTTTCGGGGATGGTGCAGGTGGAGATTATATCTTTCTCATTGATGAAGCTCATAATCTGGCGGAACGGGGAAGAGAGATGTACAGCGCTTCTATTTGCAGGGAAGATGCTGTTCGGATTCGAAAAGCTATGAAGGAGAGAGCACCCCGGCTTTACCGCTCCCTTGGAAAGCTGGATAAACAGCTGAAAGAACTGCAGGAGGAATGTGGAAATTACCTCGTTCTCCCAGGCACGGGTTCCATAACTATGACGATTTTAAAGGTTCAGGGAGAATTTGATGCTTTTCTGGAAGCACATAAGGATGTGGAACTGGAAGATGAAGTAAGGAAGTTTTATTTTGATATTCGCAATTTTCTGAATATTGCAGAACTGATAGATGAGAACTATGTAGTTTATGCTGAGAATGGAGAAGATGGTCTGTTTCGCCTGAAACTATTCTGTGTAAATCCGGCAGTGAACCTGGGGGGATATCTGAAGAAAGGCCGCAGTGCCGTATTCTTTTCTGCCACATTGCTGCCTATGAGCTACTACAGGAAATTGCTTAGCTGCAGACAGGACGATTATGGAATCTATGTAGAATCACCGTTTTCACAGAAGAACCGCTGTATTTTAAATGCCGGCGATGTAAGTTCCTTATATAGCCGCAGGGGATATGAGGAATATCACAAAATTGCAGAATATATAGCGAGGACTGTATGGCAGCGCCAGGGAAATTATATGGTTTTTTTTCCTTCTTACAAAATGTTGGAAGAGGTTTATGCAGTCTACGAAGAAGAATTTTCTGTAAACTGGGTGAAGTGTATCTGTCAGAACAGCTCTATGAAGGAACAGGAAAGAGAAGAGTTTCTTCAGGAATTTGAACAGAATCAGGAATCACTGGTAGCTTTTTGCATTATGGGTGGTATTTTTTCAGAGGGAATTGATCTGCTGGGAGAAAAACTGATTGGAGCCATTTTAGTGGGAACCGGATTGCCCCAGTTGGGAAATGAGAGGGAAATTCTTCGTTCTTTTTACACAGAAAATGGGGAAAATGGATTTGATTACGCCTATAGGTATCCTGGCATGAATAAGGTTCTGCAGGCTGCTGGAAGAGTAATCCGCACAAGGGAGGATCATGGTGTTATTCTCCTTTTGGATGAACGGTTCCGGCAGAGAGAATACAGCAATCTTTTTCCGGTGGAGTGGAATGACAGGAAAACGTGTACATTGTCAAATGTGGAAGCACAGCTGCAAAAATTTTGGGAGAGTATTCCGGACAAAATCTCTCACAAATTGTGACGTACATCCTGCAGAAAGTCTTTTCAAACACATTCCAGAGCCTGTAAAAATGTTATGGAAAACAAAGAGGTTGCATACAAAGCAGAAACAGGTTATACTGCCCTTATTAAAAGGAGAATAACATGAAAAAAGGCAAAAAAACCAGATGGCTGTATAAAGCAGCTGGAATGGCAGTCCTTTTGGGGGCAGCATTTTGGTGCAGCAACAGCGGGCTCCTGTTATGGAAGCCTGAAGTTCTGACTGTATTGGCGGAATCAGAAAGTGGCGGCAGCCTGTCATCTGTTACAGAGGAAGCTAAGATACTTCCTATTCCCAACAGTGATGGCAAATATATGTTGAAAAGTGACGGCTTTTACTGTCTGAATGAAGATGGTTCAGGAGACTGCGTTCAGGCTATACATTATTTCGACCATTTTGTTGTAGATGGAACAGTGTTTAATGGATATTATTATCACGACGAGACAGGAAAATTTAAAGCTTCTGAAGCACATCTTACAGCCATTTCACAGGAAGCACTCCCGAAAGCAGAAGATGGAACTGTGGAAGCAGGATGGACTTCGGGGATTTATGTGGTAAATAACCTTGGAAGGCTTTCCGGTACCGGAAGAGTTTGTATTCTAAAAGAAGAGATTGGACAGATAAAACTAGATGGCGGGTATTACGTTGACAGAAATGGAAGAGTGTGTCAGGAAGGTGGCATTTATTATATCCAGGAAATGAATGTGGGAGAAAAGAGATTTTCCGGGTATTATTATTTTGATGAATCAAGCGGCGTATTAGTGGAAGAAGCTGGTACTACACCAGAGGGCTTGACAATCCAAAAAGATGGCAGTATCAAGGAATTGACGGATCCGGGGATCAAAAATCTGAAGAAAGCTGTGAAGGAATTTACGGAAAATTTGGAAGGGGACTGGAGCGTCTATGTGAAAGATCTGAAGAGCGGAGAGAAGTTCTCCATCAATGATAAAGCCATATCTTCTGCAAGTCTGATAAAAGCATTTACAATGGCTGCAAGTTATGAAAATATGGAAAAAATCAGGATAGCTGAGGGGATACTTCTGAAAGCAGATTCAGCTAGTCAGACTGTGACAGACAAGCTGTTTCGGCTTATGGAGAATATGGTAACCTACAGTGACAATGAGTCTTTTAATGAAATGGTAAGGCTTCAGACTGCTTCCAATCAATTCAATGCAGGTGCACGTGTAATTAACAGGTATCTTAGGGAACAGGGTTATAAAGAGACAGCTGTGCTTCATACGCTTGCGCCTTCGAATACAGATCCGGAAGGGCTTGGCAGCAGTAATATGACCTCTGTGGAGGATTGTGGCACTTTGTTAGAGAAGATTTACCGAAGAGAATGTGTAAGTCCGGAGGAGTCTGACCAGATGCTGTCTTTGCTTCTGAATCAGGATACCAGAACAAAGATTCCTGGCGGGCTCAAGGAATCTGTTCAGGTAGCGAATAAAACTGGTGAAAATGATAAAAGCCAGCACGATATTGGAATTGTCTATGGAGCCAGAACGGATTATATTCTATGCGTAATGTCTGAGAATGCAGGAAAGGAAGCAGATGCTGTTTCCAATATTCAAAGGATTTCTGCGATGGTTTATTATTATTTGAATTAGAGCATGTTTGAAAAAGGCTTTCTGCAAGATGTGCGTCACAATTTGTGGGAGATTTCGCCCGGATGAGGGTGCCGTAGCGGGCTACTGCAACCGAATTCGGGTGAAATCTCCCACAAAGTGGGGCGTGCAGATTGCGGGAATGATTTTTTAAACACGCCCTAAGACTGTGCAGCAAACATTATTTATGTAATAGGAAAATCCTGCAAGGCAGAATCCGTTCCAGACTTGTACAAAAAAATTACTTTCCAGATTCGTACAAAAAAATTGCTTGACACTAATAAAATTTTGCGATAGCATGAAGACAATAAAAGAAAAATTGAAAGGAGATTTACACCATGAAAGTAGTTTATACAGAGAAGGCACCAGCAGCAATCGGACCATACTCCCAGGCAATGATCTTAAATGGAGTATTATTCACATCTGGACAGATTCCGGTAAATCCTGCAACAGGCGAGATCAACGGAAATACCATTGAGACTCAGGCAGAGCAGGTTATGAAGAATCTTGGCGAAGTACTGAAAGAAGCAGGAAGTAGCTTTGAGAAGGCAGTTAAGACAACATGCTTCCTTGCTGATATGGGAGATTTTGCCAAGTTTAATGAAGTGTATGCGAAATACTTTGTAAACAAACCAGCACGTTCCTGTGTCGCTGTGAAAACTCTTCCGAAGAATGTTCTTTGCGAAGTTGAGGTAATCGCAGAAGTTTAATAGTACTGTCCACAGGAAAATGTGTCAAATGTTTTTGTATTTAAAGATATGCAAATATTTAGAATATATATTGTCAGGCCTTCTGGGGTTCACCCGGGAGGCCTTTGTCATAAATAAAAATTGTGCAGAATTCTGTTGCAACGCAGTCTGGAATGTCAGACAGAAATCCCTGGCATATTAAACTGTTGACGGATTGCTTTTTAGTTGGAAATCATGTATAATAGCGAACGATAGCATGGGGATTTTTTGCTATGCAGGAAAATCCCTTTCAAGAAGAAAGGCAGGGACGAAATGTGGATAATCTTATGAAAGTGGGAATGGGATATGATGTACACAGACTGACAGAGAACCGGAATCTGATCCTTGGCGGTGTGAAGATACCGTGGGAGAAAGGCCTGCTGGGACATTCAGATGCAGATGTACTGATTCATGCGATTATGGATGCTCTTTTGGGAGCTGCAGCTCTTGGAGATATTGGACAGCATTTTCCAGATACAGATCCGGCATACGAGGGGATTTCCAGCGTAAAGCTGTTGGAACATGTAGCCTCTCTTCTGGAAAAAAAAGGATATGGTGTAGGAAATATTGACGCTGTGATCATTGCCCAGAAGCCGAAGATGGCACCTCATATTCCACAGATGAAGGAAAACATTGCGAAAGCGCTGCATATGGAGCCTGACTGTCTGAATATCAAGGCTACCACAGAGGAGAAGCTGGGTTTTACCGGAAGAGAAGAGGGAATTGCTTCCCAGGCAGTCTGCCTTTTATACAAGAAATAATGTTGTTGTGCGCACAAGTACAAAATGCTGCAGAAGTCTGGAATTGGTAGCTGCGAAATAACATTTAGAGAAATTGACCGGAGGGAGAAATAAAATGAAGATTTTTAATACGCTGACCCGTCAGAAAGAGGAATTTGTACCCCTTGAAGAGGGAAAGGTAAAAATGTATGTCTGCGGACCTACTGTATACAACCTGATCCATATTGGTAATGCACGTCCAATGATCATTTTTGATACAGTCCGCCGTTATCTGGAATATAAAGGATACGAAGTAAACTATGTATCCAACTTTACAGATGTAGATGACAAAATTATCAAGAAAGCAATCGAAGAGGGAGTTTCCGCAGAAGAAATTTCCCAGAGATATATTGAAGAGTGCAAAAAGGATATGGCAGGAATGAACGTGAAGCCTGCTACTACACATCCTCAGGCAACTCAGGAAATTGACGGCATGATCAGCATGATCCAGACTCTTATGGATAAAGGATATGCTTATGCAGTGGCAGACGGAACTGTATATTTCCGTGTAAAGAAATTTAAAGAATATGGAAAGCTTTCCCACAAAAACCTGGATGACCTGCAGTCTGGATTCCGTGCACTTCAGGTATCAGGAGAGGACCAGAAAGAAGATCCGCTGGATTTCGTACTCTGGAAACCGAAGAAAGAAGGGGAACCATACTGGACTTCTCCGTGGTGCGATGGCCGTCCGGGCTGGCACATTGAGTGCTCTGTTATGTCTAAGAAATATCTTGGAGACGAGATCGATATCCATGCCGGTGGTGAGGATCTTATTTTCCCGCATCACGAGAATGAAATCGCACAGAGCGAATGCTGCAATGACAAAATTTTTGCAAGATACTGGATGCACAATGCATTCTTGAATATTGATAACCGTAAAATGTCCAAGTCCCTTGGAAACTTCCGTACTGTGCGTGAGATCAGCGAGCAGTATGACCTGCAGGTGCTTCGTTTCTTCATGCTGAATGCACACTACAGAAGTCCGCTGAACTTTAGTGCTGATCTTATGGAGTCTTCCAAGAATGCCCTTGAGAGAATTACAGAGGCAGCAGGACGCCTGAAAGACCGTAAGGAGAAGGCATCTGCTGTTGAACTTACTGAGGCTGAGAAGAAACTTCTTGCAGAGGCAGAAGGATATGTAAAGAAATTTGAAGAAGCAATGGAAGACGATTTCAACACAGCTGATGCGCTTGCAGCTGTATTTGAACTGGTCAAATTTGCCAATACAAATGTAACAGAAGAAAGCAGCGCCGCTTTTGCAGAAGGAATTCTTGAAATTCTTGTGAAGCTTTGTGATGTGCTTGGACTTGCTGCTGTGAAGAAAGAAGAAATTCTGGATAAAGAAATCGAAGATCTGATTGCAGAGCGCCAGGAGGCAAGAAAGGCAAAGAATTTTGCAAGAGCAGATGAGATTCGTGATGAACTCCTTGCAAAGGGAATCATTCTTAAAGATACACGTGAAGGAGTAAAATGGAAACGGGCTTAAGTGAATTAAAAGAACTGTTTGAACTGAAAGACAGGGATCTGCGAACCTATTCCCCGCTGACACTGGCTTATATTGGAGATGGTGTTTATGAACTGGTGATCCGGACAATCCTTGTTAAAAAAGGCAACTGTCCGGTGAATCAGCTTCATAAAAAGGCCAGCAGCCTGGTAAAGGCAGGAGCGCAGTCAAAGATGATGGAGCTTCTGGAACCTGATCTTACAGAAGAAGAACTGGCTGTCTATAAAAGAGGCAGAAATGCACATTCCCCTACAATGGCCAAGCATGCTACAATGGCAGATTACCGCAGGGCTACAGGCTTTGAGGCACTGATGGGATATTTGTACCTGAAAGAAGATTATTCCAGAATTGTGGAACTGGTGAGAAAAGGAATTCCGGAAGAGAATTTATAAAGAACAACAGCAATGATTTTACAAAGGCAATAAGAGACAGGAGGCTGCAAATGAGCGAGCAGATTGAAGGAAGAAATGCGGTATTAGAGGCATTTCGCTCAGGAAAATGCGTGGACAAGCTTTTTGTTCTGGACAGATGCCAGGATGGACCAGTACGCACCATTATCCGTGAGGCAAGAAAAAAAGATACGATCATTAATTTTGTACAGAAAGAGCGTCTGGATCAGTTAAGTGAGACAGGCACCCATCAGGGCGTGATCGCGCAGGTGGCTGCATATGAATATTCCACAGTTGAGGATATTTTAAATAAAGCAAAGGAAAAAGGAGAAGCACCTTTCATTTTTCTTCTTGATGATATCGAAGATCCCCATAATCTGGGAGCTATTATCCGTACTGCCAACCTTGCAGGCGCACATGGTGTTATCATTCCGAAAAGACATGCGGCAGGGCTTACATCAACAGTTGCAAAAACTTCTGCAGGGGCTTTGAACTACACACCAGTTGCCAAGGTATCTAATCTTGGACAGACCATCGAAGAGCTGAAAAAAGAGGGTATGTGGTTCGTATGCGCAGATATGGGCGGAGATCTGATGTACAATCTGAATCTTACCGGTCCTATGGGTGTGGTAATCGGAAATGAGGGAGAGGGCGTGAGCCGTCTTGTAAAGGAAAAATGTGACTTTGTGGCAGCTATTCCTATGAAGGGAGATATTGATTCTCTGAATGCGTCTGTTGCAGCAGGAATCCTTGCCTATGAGGTGGTTCGCCAGAGAATGAAATAAAATCCGGAGGAAATATGGGAAAGTTCGATGGTGTAAGTGATGAAGAACTGATTGCCCGTCTGCGGGCTGGAGAGACAGCCATAGAAGATTATCTGATGGAGAAATATAAGGGGCTGGTGCGTCAGAAAGCCCGGGCCATGTTCCTCATCGGAGGAGATACAGATGACCTGATTCAGGAAGGAATGATCGGTTTGTTTAAAGCAGTCCGGGATTTTCAGACAGATAAGGAGGCATCTTTTGCAACTTTTGCCAGAGTGTGTATTGACAGGCAGATATACAGTGCCATTCAGAATTCTAACCGCCAGAAGCACCAGCCTCTGAATTCCTATGTATCGTTGAATCAGGAGGATGAAAGCAGTCCAATCTGGGAACTGAGCGTGGAGAATCCGGAATCTATCATTATTGATCAGGAGACTACAGAGGATCTTCGGAAAAGAATTTCAGATTATTTAAGTCCTATGGAAAATAAAGTGCTGGATTTGTATCTGAAGGGAAAAGGATATGTGGAAATTGGAGGAATCCTGAATAAATCTCCAAAATCTGTTGATAATGCTCTGCAGAGAATTCGCTCCAAAATCCGCGAGGTAATAAGCTAGAGCCTTTTCTAGTCCAGGAGCTGGTACAGGAAATAGAAAAATTCTATTTCCTGTATTGACTTTTTCAAAAAACATGTTATCATATCAATTAATCAATGCGTCACAGAAGACGCGTCAATTTAATCTTTAATTCAAATTTGTTAATTCAGTTATTAAAATCCATTTAATTAATTATTGTATCTTAGAAATTGTTAAAATATTAATAATTATAGTTTCTATTTATTTCACTGATCTCAGATGTATTTATAAATCAAATCTTTTATTCTTTTTACTATTTAATTTTCAAAAAAATCCCTAATGACAGATATGACCGTTCTGGTTCTTTGTAAAGGAGGTGGTACCCATGTGCTGATTTTATGGTTACTGGTCTTTTTGAGCAGTAGCTGTTTTGCAGCAGGTCTGCAAAATAACAGAAATTCCAGGAGGAAAGGAGTAAGCAGGAACGGTTCCTGCCGTGATTGATCCATGAGAAAGAAATGGATGCTGTTTGTACTAGCGTTCTGCCTTTTGGCGGGAGCAGCAGGTTCTATGGTGTATGCCTATTTAATTGACCGCCAGGAAACTGTTAACAGGATAAAGATAGTGGAGAATAAGACACACATTGAAGAAGAGTTTGATCCTCCGGCCGATCCTGGACCAGGATCGGTCATAAAGAAAAAGCCATGTATTGTAAATGATTCTGTGATTCCGGTATATGTCCGGGTCAGGGTAGTATTCAGCAATCTGGATGCACAGGCGCAGTGTGAGCCTCTTAAGATAAAAGACAGTTGGAAAACAGGAGAAGACGGATACTATTATTATCAGAAACAGCTTCAGCCAGGACAGCGAACAGATACGGTTTTTGATAATATTGTTATAAAAAACACAGTAAAAAAAGAAGATTTAGTTCCATTTGATATTCTTGTGTATGAAGAGTCGGTTCAGAGCGAAGGATTTTCTTCTCCGGAAGAAGCCTTTGCAAGACTGTAAGGAGGTGCACATGAAAAAAATGAAAAAGGCAGCACTGATCTTTGGAACCGGGTTATGTCTGGCTGTGGGAACTGGCGGCACACTTGCTTATCTTGGGGATACAGGACAAGTTGCAAACAAGCTGACATTTGCCGGGGAAAAAGGCCTGGATGCAGTTCTTACAGAGCCGTCATGGAATCCACAGAAAGGATTACTTACTGTTCCGGGTTCTTCTGTTGCAAAAGATCCTCAGATAACCAATACATCAGAACTGAATATGAATGAGCTTGCAGCATTGAAATGTGAGTTCGTTTACAGTCAGAATTGCCCGGATAAGAGCAAAAGAGGAAAAGTCTTAAGCGTTCAGGATATGGAAAAAGTAGTCCAGGTTTATACCATTGATTATAACAGTGATGATGCCGCTAAAGGAGAATGGGTGCGATTTGCTGATCAGAAAAAGACAGACCCTGTACAGTATTTTTACTACTCGAAAGTTTTGAAAAGGAACCTGAATGGTACAGGAGAAACAACTGTTCCTCTATTTACAAAGGTCTGGGTGGATAAAAAGGTAAATAACCGCAGGCAGACCTGGATTCAGGAAATGGGCGGGGTGGAAATTAAGATTTCCGGACAGATTCTTCAGCAGATGACAGGAGAAGAATATTTTGGTCTTAACAATCCAAAAAGTGCGTATGAAGCAGGATTGTTTCATTTTTAATGAGAGAAAGGAAGAGATAATATGAAAATGAGCAGAGGAAAAAGAAATGCATTATTTGCGGGAGCACTTTCATGTGCCATGTTATTTGGAATTGGAAACACAATGGCTTATTTCACGGAAAATTCTGTGCAGACCAATGTTTTTACCACAGGGGACCTTGATATTGGTCTGAAAGAACCGGACTGGGATCCAAATGAAAACGATGGAAAGAATATGTATCCGGGATACACGGTATACAAAAATCCAACTGTAAAGAACATTACCTCCGACAAAAACGGGGACGAGCCCTGTTATGTGAGAATGAGTGTGGACATTCTGAATAGTCAGGGGACACCGGTCACAGACGATCAGGCGTTGAATCTGATTTATAAAACCATTTATTTTGATAAGACTTTTACCGGTGGATATGACAAAAAAGAAGGTAAGGCTACCGGACTGATCCAGGATCGGATTCCCGGCTATAACCTTGCACAGCTGGCAGCCTATCCAATGGTAAATCCATTGTGGACAAAGGACACGGCACGCTCCACTGCATCAAAACTTGTTTTCAATTATATGGGAGCAAAAGGGGATGGAATTTTAAATATTGGAGAAGAGTCTACCCTGTTTACCAATATTGCGATTCCTACAGACTGGAATCAGACACAGATGCAGAAAGTTGGAAATTATCAGCTGAAAGTAACAGCACAGGCAATTCAGAGCAAAGGATTTGCTGCCCAGTCAGAAGCTTACCGCATGTTGGATGAAGAAATTAAAGGAGGAACCTTGCAGGAAATAAACCGCGGCAGTGAGAACTGATCAGAAAGGAAGAGATACCATGAAGAAGCATAAGTGCACAAGTATCTGCATAACTGTGGTGGCAGTACTGCTGCTTGCATGCGGTACTGCGCTGGCTGCCTGGAATGTATCTGAATATGCAGTAAATCTGCTGTCCATGTCCTCTTACAAAAATTCCATACAGGAAAATTATGTAAGGCCGGATCATGTGGATCCGGGACAGAAAGTGGTGAAAGAGGTAAATATAAAAAATGAAGGAACTGTGGATTCCTTTGTCCGGATAAAAATTGGAAGAGTATTTGGGAATATCAGCGAAAACGGTCAGTTTCTGGAAAATCCGGAACTGGATCCTGAGATGATCGAAATTCATTACAACACCGATCTCTGGAAGCTGTGTGAGGACGGCTACTGGTACTATAAGGATGTATTGCCGGCAGGAAAAACCACGAAAAAGCCCCTAATGGACAGCTACTATCTCTCTGAAAAAGCAGACAACCGTTATAAGAACAAAGAGGCAAGGATTATTGTAAATCTGGAGAGTATACAGGCAGAGAGCGGCGAAATGAAAGCAATATGGGGGAAAAATGAGAAGGATCTTGGAATTACCTATCAGCCATGTACATGCGAAGTTGTTACCAGCGTGATTTTTGACAAAAATCATAAGCTGATCATTGGCGGTGAGAAAACAGATCTGTTTGCAAATTTTAAGAACCTGCAGCCTGGATGTACAAGAAGCCAGACAATAAGGCTTGTTAATAACTCGGATTTAAATATTAAGATGAGTCTTCGGGCGGAAACTGCCAAACAGAACAAGTATAGCAAAAAGAATCTGGAGCTGATCCAGAAGCTTCTTACCAATTATGCGAAGATTGAAATTCTGGAGAACAATAAAGTTCTTTATCATGGAACTGTAGATGGAAATCTGACGAAAAAAGGCTGGAGCATGAAAAAAGACATTTCCCTTGGTGAGTTTAAACCAGGAGCAGGAAAAAATCTGATTGTGAAATTATCTTTAAGTGAAGAGATGGATAATGAATATCAGGAGCTGTTGGGAAAAGTGAAATGGGTATTTTCAGCGAGTCAGGCTTCTTCGGATTCATCTTCCGATCAAAATGGTGACCGGGGGCATAATGCTGATGAGAACAATGGAGATGGCAGAGATAACGGCGGAAGTGGAAATAAAAGCGGAAATGGAAATAATGGTGAAAACGGAAACAATGGTGGAAGTGGATACAACGGCGGAGGGGACAGCTTAAATGGAGCAGCAGGAGAAAAAGTGTATGCAACTGCGTCTGCAAGCCCTAAAACCGGAGATAACACAAATCTGCTGGCAAGATGGTTTGCGCTATTTGCAGCTGCGCTGGTTCTTGCAGTAACTGCAAGGAAACTGTACAGAAAGGAAAAAGACAGATGAGATTAAAAATCTGGGGAAAAGGTCTGTTGAAAATTATATGGGCAATTTTTGCCATTTTGTTAGTCGGACTTTCATTTCCCCAGATATATGGCATGAAATGTTACAGCGTAATGTCTGGAAGCATGAGCCCTGATTTGCCAGTTGGAAGTGCCATATATGTGAAGGAAAAGGAGCCGGAAAAAGTAGAAAAAGGGGAGATCATTACATTTATCACGGAACAAGGGAGAACAATGATCACACACCGGGTAGCTGAAAACAATAAGGAAAAGCAGTTTTTTGTAACAAAAGGGGATTCCAACCAATGTCAGGATACAAAACCGGTAAAGTGGGAAAATCTGCAGGGCACGGTTGTGTTTTGCATCCCTTTTGCCGGATATGTGCTGAACTTTATAGGAAGCAGAACGGGTAAAATTGCGACAGTCTTTTTTCTGTTTGCAATTTATCTGGCAACAGAAATTTTTGAAGGGCAGATAAAAAGGAGAGTGAGATAAGTTGAGGAAAAAAAGAAGCTTTTTGGCAGTTGTGGGGCTGCTTGTCGGAACTATGTCTTTTGCCGGGGGAACAGCTGCGTATTTAAGCAAATCCGCCGGCGAAGTAAAGAATGTTTTTACGGCAGGATCTGTAAAAGCGCAGCTTACAGAAGCCCACTGGGATACGCAAAAAGCATCAAAGGTTTATCCCGGTCAGATCCTGGAGAAAGATCCGGTTGTGAAAAATATAGGGGAAAACAGTGCAAATGTTTTTCTGGAGGTAAATGTTCCTATGAGAAGTATAGCTGTTCTGGATGGCAGTACAGGCAGAAAAACAATAAGAGAAAACAGAGAATTGTTTACATTTCAGGCAGACGAGACGAAGTGGACTCTTCTTTATCAGGAGAAAACCTCAGGAAACAAAAAATATATTTACGGCTATAAAAGTGTTTTGAACCCAGGAGAATCCACTACACCGCTATTTCGAAAACTAGCTGCTGTTTCCTATTTAGAGGGGGAACTGGATGCAAGTGTAAGCTATGATGTACCTGTGATTGCCAGCGTTATTCAGGAACAGGATGGAAGCAAAACCCTGAAAGAAATTTATCAGGAATATTTGAAACAGGCGGATATTGACCAGAAGGAGGCGAAGGGATGAGAAAAAGAAATCTGAAAAAAACCATATTGGCCGCGGCTCTGGCTGTGCCTGTAGCGTTCTCCTATCCTGGCTGGGCAGTAAGGGCACAGGAAGATGGGGGGATGTCAGCTGAAATAGAAACACAGGAAATAATACAAGACAATATAGAGAGCGAAGAAGCTGAATATGAAGAAAATCCTGATAGTGATGAAATGGATGGGACAGAAACAGATCAGGATGTTTCAGAAGAGGAAGAAGTTTTTCAGAGTGGACTGATTGCAAATGAGGATGGAGAATTTTTGTCTTCTTTGGAGGAAATAGAAACTCCTGGAGAGGATTCTATGTTTTTTCAAGATGGCCTGGAAGTGCTTGAAGATGGCAACACAGATGACTTGATTGATGCATATGTTGCTCCGGAAAATTATGCACAGGAAGGAACTCCTGTAAGAGAAGGAAAGGGCGGTTTTACAGCTGTTGCAAATGGAAGTACTCTTTTCAGCAGTAAATATACAAGACTTGGCTGGAATGCGGATAGCCAGGTTTATTCATGGAACAATGCGGGAAGTGACGTTATTTCAGGAATGAAGCAGGGAGCAATGGTAGAGGGACCGTATTTTGTTCCACTTAATAACAATGCAAAAGGAAAATTTGGTTTTCGTGTTACCCATGTAGGCTATAATAAAGAAGCAAATACGAAAGTAGACCTTCTTCTTACCTGTAATAATTATCAGGATTATACCTACGATTACAAGGGAAATAAAATAACGGGAATTTATCCTATGTTTGGTGTCAGCAATTCAAATGAATTGTGGATCAGTTTTAAGGATGAGCTTTCTGCACAGGAAATCAAAATTGATATTGTAAAAAGCGGTACAGATATTCCGGTTGCAGGCAACTATCGTTTTCGATGGCTGGATATTGACTTGTACCAGAGATTTGGAATCAATCTTCAGAATGGTTCTATAGGACACCGGTATGCGACAACTGATTCTGTAGTAAATGTAGTGAAGAAAACTTTATTTTCCAAAAACTTTGAAGTTCTTACCGCACCGGCACCGGCCGTTGATGGAGAGGTTCCGCAAAATACAGTTGTTTATGAACTGGATAATTCATCCGGCTTCTATCTGGCAATTCTGCGGCCTGGTTGCGGAGCTTATTCCATTGAAACTGCAAGCCGGATCAAAAGTGTATTTGCTGATGTACAGACTGGAACCTGCAAAACATCTGCCGGACTTAACTGGGATGCGAAAGGTTATGGTCCTATAGAGTATCCTGGCCTTGTAAAAAAGACTGGAAATACACTGGCTTCCCAGGGAACGTCAAACACCTTGGCTGACAGTACCTCGGAATTTTATTATACCTTGCAGACAGATATCCCGGAAGAGCATTCGGCGTATTATTACAGCTCCTGCAAAGTCAGTGATACCCTACCGGCAGGAGTCGATTTCGCTGGTTACGCAGCCGTAAAGATGCTGCCTTCAGAGAATGATGTAACCTCCTGGTTTAGTATTTCTGCAGATGGGGATGTGATGAATTTTCAGGCTACACAGGCAGCATTGTCACAGGCAGACTTTTATGGAAAAACATATGAGTTTCAGATAAAAGTGAGAATGGATCCTACTGAAATAACACCGGTTTACAGTGGTGACAGTTACCGCTACGAGGTGAAAAATAAGGCTTCGATTACCTGTCAGCACGTAAATGGGCTCGCAGGAACTTCCTGGTCAGATGAAGTGACTACAGATTGTACAAGATATAAAAACAAAGTACTGAATGCCTCTGTAAAGAAGTATACTGCCAATTTGCAGGATGGGGTATGGAGAGAAGACCTTCTTCTTCCAGGTCCAGACAGTGAGTATAAATATAAACTGAATATAAATGTGCCGGATAATGAATTTGGCGGGTATATGACTAGAATGGAAATTGCAGATACATTGCCGGCGGGAGCAGAATTGACAGCTGCAACAGCGGAGGTTTATGAAAACGGGCAGAACAGAGTGGATGGACGGTTCCAAATATCTGTAAATGGAAAGAACATTACCTTAAAGGCAACAGAAGCTGCTCTTGGCGACAGAGGATTTTATGGGAAATCCTATGATGTGATTTTTAACGCCAGAATGGTACCAGGAGAGATTTCCTGTACTTATAACGGAACTGTAGCTTCTTATGTGACCAGCAATCATTTTACTGTTACGACACAGCATAAAGGAGACTCGCAGGCTGTAACAATTACCTCAAACAATGTTGCAGACAGGGCAAGCGTAAACAGAACCGAACCAAAGAATCCTCAAAAATGGATTCTAAGGGAAAATCAGAGAATAGTTACTGCAGAGTATAATGGCAGAGATTTTGAAAGTGTGTTTGAAATTGTTCAGGAAATTCCTTCCAATAAAAGAGAATGGAAAATTTCCAAATTTAAAATCCAGGATACTTTGGCAGACTGTTTTGAACTGAAAGGGGTTCAGATATATCTTGATCAGACAGTAGAAGCTTCATTTGGCGCTTCTGACAGTGTACGCGGAGATTGGAGTCTGAATGTTGCTGGAAATTCGATTACCTTGTCTTCAGTGGCAGAATTACCAGAGCGCTGCTATGGAAAATCCGTGCGTCTTTTACTTACTGTTGGATTGAAGAGTAACAGTGACTTACAGCAGTACTATGTAGCAAATCAAGATCCGGATGTACTGGAAGCCCATATATACAATATTGCTACAAGTACTTTTAACTGGATTGGAGGAGAACCTTCTTCCACATCAAAAAATACAGAAAAGACCAGGGTGATTGTAAAGGAAAAAGTTCCAAAAGGTCATATTACTATAAGAAAAGTGGATGAGACAGGAAAGGCACTGCAGAATGGAAAATTTCAGATCACAGCTTTGGAGGACATCCGTTCTGCTTCTGGAAATATTTTGCTGAGAGCTGGGACTGTAGCAGATACTATAGTAACAGATAGAAATGGAACAGCCATTTCAAAAGATATTTATCTTGGGAAATATAAGGTAAGTGAGGTAAGACCACCGGAGGGATATGCAATCAGCCGGCAGGTATTTGAGGCGAATTTAAGCAAAACAGAGCCTGAAAAAGCGATCCTTGTCAGAAATCAGAAAATGTATCTGTACATCAAAAAAGTAGCAGAAACGGAAGAAGCAGGAGGAAATCGACCTCCTATTGAAGGCGTAAAATTCCGTTTATGGGAAAGCAGTGCAAATGCAGATTCGGCGGGAAGAACATACACAACAAACAAAAACGGATTAATAAAATTGGAAGGGCTGTCACCTGCCACATATTGTATACAGGAGATAGCAGTACCTGCCGGATATGTTTTAGATAACACAGTTTATAAATTTACTGTGGATGCAAATGGATTGGTAAAGAATGAGCAAGGTTATACAATGGTAATTGAAAACCGTTATATAAAAGCGGAATTTTTAAAGACGGATAAGGTGACAGGTGAAGCTGTTGCAGGAGCTGTTATGCAGTTGACGGATAAAAGCGGAAAAGTGATCGACACCTGGACATCCGGGAAAACTGCTCACAGGATTAATAAAATGACAGCCGGAGAATATGTACTTACAGAAATAACAGCTCCTTCCGGTTACAAAAAAGGAAAACCGGTGACTTGTACGGTAAAAAGCACATCTGGAGTTCAGAAGTTCCAGATGACAAATGTGAAGATGGTGACTCTTACAATAAACAAAATTCTTCATGGAGATGAAATTGTCTGGGGACAGGGAAATCCGGCCTTTACATTCACGGTGAAAGGAACAGATCTGGATGGAGAAGAACGTATTTACTCTAAAACTGTAGAATTTACAAAAGAAAACACAGATACCCGGGCAGACGTAAGCAAAAGGGCTGTATTTACACTTCCGGCAGGGAAATACCAGGTTCAGGAGAGTAAAGTTATGCGGTATAAACTGGAGAAAATTGACCAGGTAGTAAATGGGACTGTACAGGGAAATACTGTTCAGTTTGATCTGTCCGGAAATCAGAATGGGACAGCTTCCTTTACAAACAAGAAAAGCGGAGATGGCTTACTGACAGATACAGATTATGTGCGGAATATTGTTATTCCTGAAAAATGAAAAATGCAGTATAGCAGTACCTGCCAGGTTGCAGCGGCAGGTGCTGTAGCAAAAATTTTAATTATTTTATATTTTTTGAAAAAATTTGAAAATAAGTGTTGACAACAAGATAACCTTCTGGTAATATAATCAACTGTGAGCGGCAGAAATGCCGGACATGAGAGTGCTGATGTGGCTCAGTCGGTAGAGCGTCGCCTTGGTAAGGCGGAGGTCACGGGTTCGATTCCCGTCATCAGCTCTTTTTAATCCCTGATTATATATCAGGGATTTTTTTGTAGCATAAATTAATATACTCTCATAGATAGGGATAAAAATCAATATTTTTGTAAGAAAAACTTTTAAAATGCACCTATTTATGATAAGATAAATCATCAAAGAACAGAACATGTTTGAGAAATTATTCCCGATACACATATTGAAGAAAATTTTTTAACATGCTCTGACAGATATTGGAATTTATGCTATAAAAGAGTTGATATCAGGAGGAAGAACCATGGAGAACGAAAAGGTTTCCAAAAATTTTATTGAGAATATCATTGATAAAGACCTGGCAGAAGGAGTTTATGACACCGTTCATACACGTTTTCCGCCAGAGCCAAACGGTTATCTTCATATAGGACATGCCAAATCCATTCTTTTAAATGCCGGACTGGCGAAAGAGTACAATGGTAAATTCAACATGCGTTTTGATGATACCAATCCGACTAAGGAGAAATCTGAGTTTGTTGAGTCCATTAAAGCCGATATCAAATGGCTGGGAGCTGACTGGGAGGACAGACTGTTCTTCGCTTCCGATTATTTCGGACAGATGTATGAAGCTGCAGTAAAACTGATTAAAAAAGGTAAGGCATATGTCTGCGATTTAACTGCGGACCAGATCAGAGAATATCGTGGAACTTTAAAGGAGCCTGGCAAAGAGAGTCCGTATCGCAACAGAACTGTAGAAGAGAATCTTCAGCTTTTTGAAGAGATGAAAGAAGGCAAATATGCTGATGGTGAGAAAGTTCTGAGAGCAAAGATTGACATGGCTTCTCCAAACATGAACATGCGAGATCCGGTTATCTATCGTGTAGCTCATGTAAGCCATCACAGAACAGGAGATACCTGGTGTATTTACCCGATGTATGATTTTGCTCATCCTATTGAGGATGCAATTGAGGGAATTACACATTCCATTTGTACTCTGGAATTCGAAGATCACAGACCATTATATGACTGGGTTGTAAGAGAACTGGAATATCCACATCCTCCGAAGCAGATTGAGTTTGCAAAGCTGTATCTGACGAATGTAGTAACAGGTAAGCGTTATATTAAGAAGCTGGTAGAGAATGGAATTGTTGACGGATGGGATGATCCCAGACTGGTATCTATTTCCGGTTTACGTCGCCGTGGTTACACACCTGAATCTATTCAGAAGTTTGTGGAACTTTGTGGTGTATCCAAAGCTGACAGCTCAGTAGACTATGCAATGCTCGAATACTGCATCCGTGAGGATCTGAAATTAAAGGCTCCTCGCTATATGGCAGTCCTTGATCCGATCAAACTGATCATTGACAATTATCCGGAAGGACAGGTGGAATATCTGGATGCTCCGAATAATATGGAAAATGAAGCCCTTGGTAGCAGAAAGGTTCCATTTGGAAAGGAACTTTATATTGAAAGAGAAGACTTTATGATCGATCCTCCAAAGAAATACAAACGACTTTTCCTTGGTACGGAAGTTCGCCTTATGAATGCATATTTTGTTACATGCACAGGTTTCGAGGCATTGGATGATGGAACAGTTACTGCTGTACATTGTACTTATGATCCGGAAACAAAGGGCGGAAATGCACCTGACGGACGTAAAGTAAAAGGAACCATTCACTGGGTTGAAGCGTCAAATGCAGGTAAGGTTCCGGTACGTCTTTATGAGAATATCGTAGATGAGGAAAAGGGTGTTTATGATAAAGAGACAGGAGAACTGAATCTGAACCCGAATTCTCTTATAGAGATGTCTGCTTATGTTGAACCGGAGCTTCTGAAAGCCAAAGGACTGGATAGTTACCAGTTTGTAAGAAATGGCTTTTATTGTGCAGATATTCATGATTCCAAAGAAGGGGCACCGGTATTTAACCGTATTGTTTCTCTTAAGAGTTCATTTAAACTTCCAAAAGCGTAAAATAAACCCCCACGGCATATTATATTCGAATTGCCGTGGGGGTTTTGCAACAAGAAATTCTGTTGGAACGCCTTCTTATAAAGTGAAATCTAAATACTGTCAACGAAAGTGACAAGCCTGATTGTCACTATTTGTGAAATACGGGATAATTATGAATTTACCTGCAATTAATCAATGTGGATAGAAGCTTCTTCTTCGTCCTGCTCTTTCTCAGCTTCAGCCAGTTCTTCCTCGAATTTATCTTCATCTTTCGCTGCTTTTTCAAGAGCATCGGCTATAGCATTATTCTGATCTTCCGCATTTTCAACAGAATCCTCTTCTGTATCCTCTGAACTTTCTTGTGAATCAGGCTCCTCAGAGCCTTCGGTTTCATCATCTTTTTCATCTTCGGAAGTTGCTTCCCAGGTTACGAAATCTTCGTGGACATCCTTTGCTTCAGGCTGCTCGTCAGCTTCCTGCTCATCTTCAAAATCATCTTCAAGGTCAGCTGCCTCTTCCAAAGCACGTCTTTTTGCAAAAGCTGCTGCTACGGCACCGGCTACTGCTGCTGTTGCTGCTCCGAGTGCAACCATTCCCCAATATTTGTTAATCTTAGCCATATTGTCTGCTCCTTTCGGTATTTTCCATCTGTCTAAACAAAGCTTAATGGAGTTGTTTATATTGTAATACTTTTTACGCAAAAAGAAAAGAAAAAAATCGTTGCACCCATATAAATGGAGGGTTATACTGTTAAGACAGAAAAGGAGAGATTATGGAGAAAATTGTTTTGGCTTCGGGGTCCCCACGAAGAAAGGAACTGCTTGCAAGAACCGGTGTGGATTTTTCTGTGGTTGTAAGCAATGGGGAAGAGAAAACCAACCTGACAGATCCGGCGGAAACGGTGGAAAAGCTTTCTCTGGATAAAGCAATATCGGTTGCGGCCAGACTTGAAAATGAAAGTGCCCCTTGTCTGATCATTGGTGCAGATACCGTAGTTGCATTTGAAGGAAAGATTCTTGGAAAGCCGTCAGATGAAGAAGATGCATTAGATACATTATTAAAACTTCAGGGGAAATCTCATCAGGTCTATACCGGTGTAACCCTTCTTGTAAAAGAACAGGGTATCTGGAAGCCTTATACTTTCAGTGAAAGGACCGATGTTGAATTTTATCCTGTTTCCAGGGAAGAGCTTCTGGAATATATAAAAACAGGGGAGCCTATGGATAAAGCAGGAAGCTATGGAATCCAGGGGAAATTTGGAATTTACGTAAAAGGAATCCGCGGAGACTACAATAATGTGGTTGGGCTTCCTGTAGGAAGACTGGTTTATGAACTTAAGAAAATGAAAATCAATATAAGGGGAATGAGAAAATGATAAAAGCATGTATTTTTGATCTGGACGGAACTTTAGCCTACACGTTGGATTCCATGGCTGTTGTAGGAAATGAAGTTGTAAAAAAATACGGTTTGAAACCAATGCCTATAGAAAATTACAGATACTATTGCGGAAACGGTGCTGACATGCTGGTAAAAAGACTTCTGGTCGATGCAGGAGATCCGGAATTGCTGCACTATGAGGAAGCAAGAGCGTTATATAGAAAAGAATTTGATAAAGACCCATTTTACAAAATACAGCATTATCCGGGAATGCCGGAAACCTTAAAAGAGTTGAAAAAAAGAGGCGTGAAGCTGGGGGTGTGTTCAAATAAACCACATGAAGCAGCCGTGAAAGTGGTGGAAAGAATGTTTGGGTCTCAGATTTTTGATGCAGTTATGGGACAGAGTGATTCTGTAAGAAAGAAACCAGCACCGGATGGTCCGCTTAAAATTGCGGAGCAGTTTGGAATTAAGCCAGAAGAGTGTATGTATCTGGGAGACTCCGGAACAGACATGCAAACTGGAAAAGCAGCCGGAATGTACACGGTAGGTGTTTTGTGGGGATACAGGGAAAAAGAAGAACTGCAGAAAAATGGAGCGGACTATCTTGTGGATTCTCCAGAGGATATTCTTGATTTATATGAGGAAAAATTCGAAGAGTAAAATTTTGATAACTATTCAGCAGACTCTAAACAGTTATAACTTTTATTATAAAACAGGAGGTCGGAAAAATGTATACAGAGGAGTGTATTCAGACATTTTTGGAAAAACAGGAGCAGCTTTTTGATGAACCGGTTGCAGAAACTTACGAAGAAGCAGAGGAATTCCTGGAGGATTGCATGGCTGTAGTTGCAGATTCTATTGACGAAGTGCGAAAATATCTGTCTGGAATGGGTGCAGATGTGGATGGCATGAGTAAAGAAGAATTAGAAGAAGCAAGTGAAGTATTTGCCCTTCCAGATGGAAAATATCTGATTGTGGAGGGATGATCTTTTGAAGCAGAGGTTTGTAGCTGCAGAGTAACTGACTTTCACATAAGGTGATGAAACCGGCGAAAAGGCAGTATGTCCGGTTGGAATTCCGAACAGTTATCGGATAAATTCATATTACATAAGTATAAAATCAGGTTGCTATAATGACACTAAACAAGAGAACATAATGTGTTACTGTTCAGAAGAGAAGATACATCCCATAAGATGTTTTCCGGAGAAAGAAGTGACCAGCAACTATCGCGTTATGGTTCACTGGCAATGTTCCGCGAGGTGTTTTTTGTAAACAAAGTTCACAGAAAACCCGAGAATCTAGGCACGGAATCATGCGGATGCATGATTCCTGTGCAGCGCGAAGTGGTTGCGGTGCGCGGAGCGAACAGTAGCACTGTCACATGCACTGTAAGAATTACAATAAAATAAAAGTGCTTGTGAAAATGTTTAAAATATGTTACAATAATGTTACAGGTCAGCCTAAAAGGGGAATGTAAAGGAGGATGGCATATGAGACCTAGGAAAATTATAGCAATGATTATGACTTTTCTTATGATGCTTTCATTGCTTCCGTCTCTGGTATTTGCGGCAGCAGCACCAGAGGGAGAACTTGGAGGTCAGCTTAAGATTAAGGGAACTGCAGCTGTAGGCTCTGAGCTTAGCGCAGATTATGAAAAGGTTACACCGGAAGGACTTACAGACGATTATGTAACGTTCAGCTGGTCAAGAAAAGTTGGAGATCAGCTTACTGAAGTAGGCACTGAGAAGACCTATAAGCTTGTTGATGAAGATCTTGGAAATAAGATTGAGCTGAAAATTACCGGAAAGGCCGAAATGGGCATAACCGGAGAACTGAAAGTAAATACAGTTGAAATTGTGGCTACACCGGAAGAAGCTCCGGAAGAGACAACAGAGCTTCCAGAGGGAGAGCAGGAGGCTGCACCGGCAGAGGAAACCCCTGTTCAGGAGATCGCAGCAGAGGATACACCTGCGGAAGGTTCCCAGACAGATGAGAACACACAGCCGGCTCAGGATGTAGCAGAAGATACACAAACCGAGGAAGTAACTGACATTGGTGCTGATGAACCAACTGATTCTTCCGCTGATGTTATGCAGCCGGCAGATGGACAGGACACAGAGAATTCTGCTGACAATTCCCAGTCTGAGATCACTACAGATGACAGTGTGATTAACATTGGAACAGAAGGCTATCTGGAAGTTCCTGAGAATGGACAGACTGAGGATGCAAATCAGGGAACTTCAGCTGAATCCCCTGCCCAGCAGGAACCTGCGTATACAGCAGAAATTGTTGCAGAAAATACTGCAGAAGATGGTACTGCAGTACTTGATTTTGGAACCGTAAATGCAGGCTTCACACAGGAAAATGCAAACTCTTCCATGACTAAGAATGTAACTGTTAAGAATACTGGCAACAGCACTCTTAATTTCAAAGAAATCAGTCCGGAACATTTTATGGTAAAGGATCTGGGTTCTCTTGCGGCTGGAGAATCAGTTGATGCATGGGTTATGCCAAGAGAAGGTACAGCTGTTGGAGAATACAGTGATACGATCACTTATGAAACAGAGGAAGGTGTAACGGTTTCCTTTATTGCAAAGCTTACAGTAGCTGAGCAGAAGCAGGATGATACGAATACAGATCAGCAGCCAGCAGAGAAACCAGCTACACCGGAAACCACCCCGGAAGTGACACCAGAGGTAACTCCAGAAGTCACCCCAGAAGTGACACCAGAAGTCACCCCAGAGGTAACTCCAGAAGTGACACCAGAAGTCACCCCAGAGGTAACTCCGGAAGTAACACCAGAAGTCACCCCGGAAGTGACTCCGGAGATTACTCCAGCTCCTTCATTTACTACCGACATTTCCGAAGTGAAATTCGACAGTAAAGAAGCTGGTTACAAAGAAGCACCAGCTGCAGTTACAATCAATGTATCCAATACTGGAAATGTGAAATTAACCGGTATTGCTGTAAGTGTAAGCGGAAACGAATTTACAGTAAGTGCTCCGTCTGCTTCAGAATTAGAGGCAAATGCAAACCAGTCTGTATCCTTTACTGTTGCACCGGCAGTTGGATTGGCAGCAGGAACTTATACACAGACTGTTTCCATTAAGACAGATCAGACAGATTACCTGAATATTCCAGTAAGCTTTACAGTAACAGAAGCTGCTGCCAAGCTTACAGCTGTAGGCAAAGTATCTGATATCAGTCTGGCAAACGGGGTTGAGAAGTCAGCAGCTGGACTGCAGCTTCCATCTACTGTTAAGATTACTACAAACAAGGGCGATATGAATGCCTCTGTAAAATGGGATGTAAAGGGCAGTGCATATAATCAGAACAGTACAGAAGCACAGAAGTTCTCTGTGAAAGGTACTGCTGCTCTTCCAGACGGTGTTACCAATCCGGATAACCTGAGCCTTGTAGTATCTGTTAATGTCACTGTAAGCCGTGGACCGATTGTATCTGATGCAGGGAATAACAGTATCACAGGAATCAGCTCCGATGGAAACTATACTACAGAGACCAAGATTACTTTCACTGCAGTTGGCGCAGGTATGGATATTGAAAATCCGATTAAGGGAGATGTAAGATATCAGCCGCTGAACTGGGAGGTTCTTGAGGCAAGAAGCTGGGACGGCGCACCATATTCTGCAACTTTCCGCATGGGCAAGAATGGAAATTATACTTTGACTGTCACATATAATCAGCAGCAGTTTGATGGAAGCAACTGGGTAAACACTGGAACACAGGATACCAAGCAGGTTAATTTCACTGTAAATGCTGCACCGAATCAGACTCTGACACCGGCTGCAGACAAAACAGATGCAAATCAGAAGAATGCAGTAAAGACCGGGGATAATACTCCAATCCTCCCATTTGTAATTATTCTGATTGTTGCGATTGTATTAATTGCAGGAATACTTGTTTACCGCAATAAGAAAAAATAATAGTGGATTCTCAAATAAACAGTAACTGTGAATGAGAGCAGAACGAATGAGGGAGACCAGAAATGGTCTCCCTTCTTTTAATAAAAACTACTAGCACTCAATTAAAACGAGTGCTAAATTTTCCTTGACTTTTAGTCAGTTTGGTATTACTATAGTTTGTATAATTAAGAAGACAAAGGAGAGTGAGCTGCATGGCTGAGAAGCATGGTAGTTTATCAATTAACAGTGAAAATATTTTTCCAATTATAAAGAAATGGTTATATTCTGATCACGACATTTTTGCAAGAGAGTTAATCTCCAATGGTTGTGATGCAATTACGAAGCTTAAGAAACTTGATGTTATGGGTGAATACACACTTCCGGATGATTACAAAGCTGAAGTACAAGTTATTGTGAATCCGGAAGAGAAGACTTTGAAGTTTATTGATACAGGTCTTGGTATGACGGCCGATGAAGTGGAAGAGTATATTACACAGATTGCTTTTTCAGGAGCTACTGAGTTTCTTTCCAAATATAAAGATAAGACCACGGATGATCAGATCATCGGTCATTTTGGACTTGGCTTTTATTCAGCATTTATGGTAGCAGATGAAGTTCATATTGATACTCTTTCTTATAAAGAGGGCGCTGCTCCAGTACATTGGACCTGTGATGGTGGTACAGAGTATGATATGCAGGAAGGCAATAAGACTACAGTTGGTACTGAAATTACTCTGTTTTTAAATGATGAGAGTACAGAGTTTTCCAACGAATATCGTATGAGAGAGATTATTGAGAAATATTGTTCTTTCATGCCGGTAAATATCTATCTGTCTAAGGAAAATGCACCGCAGGAGTATGAGACCATTGATGAGGCTGAGCTTCGTGATGATGATGTAATTGTAGAGCGTATCCACGAGGAGGCCAAGACTGAGGAGAAAGAGAACGACAAAGGTGAGAAAGAAGTCGTAGAAGTATCTCCTGCGAAAGATAAAGTAAAAATCAACAAACGTCCGGTATCTTTAAGTGATCCGGAGCCATTGTGGATGAAACATCCAAACAGTTGTACAGATGAGGAATATAAAGAGTTTTACCGTAAAGTCTTTATGGATTATAAGGAGCCTTTGTTCTGGATTCATTTGAACATGGACTATCCGTTTAACCTGAAAGGTATTCTGTACTTCCCGAAGATCAATACAGAATATGATTCCATTGAAGGTACGATCAAACTGTACAATAACCAGGTATTTATCGCAGATAACATTAAGGAAGTAATTCCTGAGTTCCTGCTTCTTCTGAAAGGTGTAATTGATTGTCCGGATCTTCCACTGAATGTATCCAGATCCGCACTGCAGAACGATGGCTTCGTGAAGAAGATTTCCGAGTATATTACAAAGAAAGTAGCGGACAAGCTTACCGGAATGTGTAAAACAGACCGTGAGTCCTACGAGAAATACTGGGATGATATCAGTCCATTTATCAAATATGGCTGCATTAAGGACAGTAAGTTCTCAGATAAGATGAATGATTATATCCTCTTCAAGAACATTGATGGCAAATATCTGACTCTGAAAGATTGCATCGAAGAGAACAGGAAACCAGAAGCTGAGACTAAGACAGAAGAGACTGTTGAATCCACAGAAGAGAAGAAAGAGGACGGCGCGAAAGACGAGAAAGAGCCTGAGAAGACTACTATCTTCTATGTAACAGATGAGGTTCAGCAGAGTCAGTATATTAACATGTTCCGTGAGGCAAAGAAGGATGCTGTTATTCTGAAACACAATATTGACAGCGCTTTTATTTCCCATCTGGAGCAGAAGGATCAGACTATCCAGTTTAAAAGAATTGATGCAGATCTTACAGAAGAACTGCGTGGAGAGGAAGCTGCTGACGAGGAAACTTCCAAGACTCTTACAGAAGTATTCAGAGGAGCATTGAAGAATGACAAACTGGAAGTGAAGGTTGAGAATCTGAAAAATGAAAAAGTTGCTGCTATGATGACCCTTTCTGAAGAAAGCCGCCGTATGCAGGATATGATGAAGATGTACAATATGTACGGCATGGATCCATCTATGTTTGGCGGTCAGGAAACTCTGGTTCTGAATGCGAAACATCCGCTGGTTCAGTTTGTAGCAGATAACAAGGATTCTGAGAAGACCCCGGTTATTTGCGAGGAACTGTATGATCTTGCTATGCTGAGCCATAAACAGCTTTCACCGGAAGAGATGACCAGATTTGTTCAGAGAAGCAATGAAATTCTGCTTATGCTGACAAAATAAGTTATGACAAAAAGGGACAGACGTTTAAATGAGTATTGCATTTAGGACGCCTGTCCTTTTTATATGAAAAAATTGGAAAAGTTTATCCTGTTATTCGGTTTTTTATAGATTTTATCTCGAAATTCCTAAAAAATATTACAATTCTCTTAATTTTTGTCTCGAAATGCTAAAAAAGGCAAATTTAACTCGTATTATATGTAGAGGCAAATCAAGGGCTGACTGCAGATGCAGAATCAGAAGTATAACTTATTGTGGGAGGGACAAAAAATGAGAGAGGTATACGGCACGATACGCAAACTTGGTGCGACATCGAAATATAAAGGATACTATTTTGTGGCGGAAGCCATACGCATGACAATGGAATTTCAGGAAAGACCAATGAAGATCACAAAAGATATTTATCCAAAGCTTGCAAAGAAATTTAAATCCAAGCCATCTAATATTGAGCATGATATTCGTACAATTGTAAATGTATGTTGGGAAAATCATCGGGAAAGATTGGAAGAGATTGCCGGATATCCTCTGGAATACAGACCTACCAACAGTGAATTTGTAGATATGATCGCCTTTTATCTGGGAGATGAAAAAGAAAGCAAGGTTCCAGACGTGGAATGCCAGAATGGCTCTGTTGGAAAAATAATGGAGAACCTATTCTGACAGGATTAAACTTCTTCTACGGATAATCCGCTGCGATGAAAAAAATCCATCACATATTGCTCCCAAAGGTGGTCCAGTTCTTTACCGGGAAGAAAGGTTTTCATAGATGTTCCGGTAATACAAAACAAGGTCTTATTCTTATATTGGAGATTCAAATACAGACCTGTTATCAGTTCGGGAGAAAGTGAAAATGCAGAACTCTGCAATAATGCAGCGGTCTTGTTCGGAGAAAACTGAAGCACGATTTTGAAAGAAAGAGGCGCTTTTTTTCCACGGATAACAGAATAACAAAATGGTTTTACTTCTTTCCAGAGAGAGAATGTACGGTGGCTGGAAGCTAAAAATTCCTGCTCATCATTATCGAAAAAATCAGTTTGGAGTTTGCCGTCAATGGAAAAAACATTGCTGGTAATGATCTCTGCCTGGTTTAGCCAGAAGAGATCGAAGGTATCTCCAAGAAAAAGCTTATTGGTAAAATTCTTCTGGTCAGTGATTTTTAAAGCGAGCATAGGGACCTCCTTTCTAAAGGGCATGTCGTCTGTCGACGACATCAATATATGAAAATCAGTTGCTGATGAACAATAACCATTATAAAGCAATTTGGGGGAAAATGGAAGAAAAAACTCTTTTCAAACACATAGTAATGTGTTAATATAGATGTGGTATTTAAAACTACATATTACGGAAAAGAGGACGATATAATTGAGTTATAAAATTGTGATAGATAGCTGTGGAGAACTTCTGGAGCAGTGGAAACAGGATGAAAGATTTGCTTCCGTACCGCTTACACTGACTGTTGGAAGTGAGAATATAATAGATGATGAGACATTTAACCAGGCAGATTTTTTACAGAAAGTTGCCGCCTGCCCGGAATGTCCGAAATCAGCCTGCCCGTCGCCTGAGAGCTACAGAAAGGCATTTGACTGCGAAGCTGAACATATATATTGCGTTACTCTTTCCTCTGAACTCAGTGGTTCCTATAACAGTGCAGTGCTTGGAGCAAGTCTTCTTCATGAGGAGAAAAAAGGCGTTCAGATTCATGTTTTCAATTCCTGTTCTGCTTCTATCGGGCAGACTTTGATTGCAATGAAAATTGCACAGTGCGAAGATGCCGGCCTTCCGTTTGAGGATGTTGTCAGCGTTGTGAATAAATATATTGAAGAACAGCACACTTTTTTTGTGCTGGAGAATCTGGAAACCTTACGTAAAAATGGCCGCCTCAGCCGTGTGAAAGCGCTTGTGGCAACAGCCCTTAAGATCAAACCGATCATGGGATCTACTCCGGAGGGGACGATCTGCCAGCTGGATCAGGCACGAGGCATGAATAAGGCGCTTGTGAAAATGGTGGATAAAATTGTGGAAGTGACAGAAAACAGTGAGAACAAAATTCTTGCCATTTCCCACTGCAACAGCCCGAAGAAAGCAAATATGCTTAAAGAAGCCATCCAGGAGAAGATGAAGCTGGCTGATATTGTGGTTCTTGACACAGCCGGTGTCAGCAGTATGTATGCAAATGATGGAGGAATTATTGTAGCTGTCTGATGCTAGAGCCTGTTTGAAAAATCATTCCCGCAATCTGCACGCCCCACTTTGCGGTATATTTTGTCCGAATTCGATTGTCGTAGCCCGCTACGGCGCCCTCATCCGGACAAAATCTCCCACAAATTATGACGCACATCTTGCAGAAAGCCTTTTTCAAACATGCTCTAGAGCGTATTCACTGATAACATTTCGCGAGGTGTTTTTTGTGAACTGTAAGTGAACATACTTCCATTTTGTTGGGAAATATGATATACTCATCTAAGTTGATATTTTATCCCAAAGGAGACGTGCGGCTATGAGTCAGAAGAAAGTAGATGCCTATAAAGCAGAAAAAGCAAACCGTGAGAAAATTATGAAAAAGGAGAAGTTGATCCTTACTATTGAGAAGCTGGCAGCGCTTGTTGCGTGTATGGTTGCTGTATGCTGGATTGGTTATTCTGTTTACGGAAAGGTTACAGAAGGTCAGGAGACTGTGACGACAGAGACTGTTATGGATACTTCTGCACTGGATTCTTATCTGAATGGACTTAGTGCAGATTCAGAGGCGGAATAAGTATGAAATATAAGAAAATATAAGAAAAAACTGCCTGAGGTAGCTTAAAAAGATGGGGATGGATTTCGGATCTGTCCCCATTTTGTTTATATAATAACAATAAAAAGAATCCTGTCTACAGGACTCTCCGCCTACGGTGGGGCGTCTTGGGCGATATTTACCCTTCCGCTGCAGTGTAATCCTGCCAGGTAGGAATTTTTTTATAATAGGAAATTCTGAGGAGATTTCTTATTACATAAAAAATTCCCCCCGGATATGATTCCGAGGGGAAATTTCTGCTTCAGTTGCTTCAATTATAACTTAGTAACGTTAGCAGCCTGCATTCCGCGAGCGCCTTCTGTTAAGTCATATGTTACAGCCTGGCCTTCTTCAAGAGATTTGAAGCCTTCACCATTGATTGCAGAAAAATGTACGAATACATCAGCTCCGTCTTCTCCTGTGATGAAACCATAACCTTTTTCAGCGTTGAACCATTTTACAGTGCCCTTGTTCATTTTGAGTTACCTCCATAAAAAATAAAAAATTAAAAAGATGTTCTGGCGAAAAAAATCACCAGATTTTACAGACTATATCATGTAAATATATAATCTCTAAAAACTAGTGATTTTACATTAAATAATCTTCGACATGGATTGATTATATAACCTGAACTAAAAAAAGTCAAGGATAATTAAAATTGTGCAACAAAAAATATAATTGGATGGAAGATATAAGGAAAAATGACGGAAGGGAAAAAAACTCTTTATTAAATGAAAAAATTCGTGTATGATAGGTTGTGATAAAGTTTACGTTATACCAGAAGGGAGAGAACCAAATGGGTATTCTGATTCGAGGCGGACGTGTTGTGGATGCGGCTGCTCAGATTGATAAAATTGCGGATGTTTATCTGGACGACGGCGTAATCCAAAAAGTGGGAGAGAAGCTGGAAGCAAAGGATAAAGATGACAAGATTATAGACGCTAAGGGACTGGTAGTAATGCCAGGCCTTGTGGATCTTCACGTACATTTTCGTGATCCTGGACAGACAGAGAAGGAAGACATTGAAACCGGTTCCCATGCAGCTGCAAGAGGCGGTGTGACTACTGTAGTGGCAATGCCGAACACCACACCGGTTATTGACAGCCCTGACCGTGCAAACTATGTGAAAAATAAAGCTGCGCAGGTTTCCGCTATTCATGTGCTCCAGGCAGGAGCCATGACAAAGGGAGAACTTGGGGAAGAGCTTTCTGATATTGCAGGCATGGCAGCAGCGGGAGTACCTGTTCTTTCCGAAGATGGCAAATCTGTTATGAAAGCAAGCCTTTGCAAGCAGGCGATGGAAGAAGCCGTGAAAGCCGGACTTCCTATCTTTGACCACTGTGAGGATATGTCTCTTCGTGGGAACGGCTGCATGAATGAGGATGAGAACGCCAAACGCCTTGGGCTTCCGGGAATCTGCAATTCCACAGAAGATACCATTGCGGCAAGAGATTCTTTGCTTGCCATTGAGACAGGCGCTAAGCTGCACCTTTGCCACTGTTCTACAAAAGGTGTTGCAATTATGATGAAAATGTTAAAGGCAGAAGGCATTGAGAATGTAACAGCAGAAGTTTGCCCCCATCATTTTATACTCACATCTGATGATATTGAAAGAGATGACCCAAACTATAAAATGAATCCGCCTCTCCGTACCAGAAAAGATGTGGATGCGCTGATTGAAGGTCTGAAGGAGGGATACATTCAGGTGATAAGCACGGATCATGCCCCACACACCCAGAAAGACAAAAACGGTTCCATGAGAACTGCAGCTTTCGGAATTGTGGGAATCGAGACCAGCTTTGCACTTAGTTACACCGCTCTTGTAGAGACTGGAATCCTCACTCTTTCTCAGCTTGTAGAGAAGATGAGTTACAATCCGGCCAAGATTCTGAACCTGCCATGCGGAACCTTGCAGAAAGGATATCCGGCAGATGTGATAATCGCGGACATTAAGAATCCATATACCATTCATAAAGCGGACTTTGTTTCCAAAGGCAAAAACACTCCATTTGAGGGCAAAGAGGTGAAAGGAAAGATTCTATACACTATTTGCGGCGGTAAGATTGTGTACAAGGATTCTGCTGCTAAATAAGATAAAAAATGAAATTTCCAGGAAAACATATTAAGGAGGAAACCCCCATGATCAACAAACTTATTGCCAATATTAAGAAAACCGGAGCCCCTATTGTAGTAGGACTTGACCCAATGCTGAATTATATTCCGAAGCAGATCCAGGAAGCAGCATTCAAGGAATTCGGAGAGACGCTGGAAGGTGCTGCAGAAGCAATCTGGCAGTACAATAAAGGAATTGTGGATGCCACATATGATCTGATTCCTGCTGTGAAGCCGCAGATCGCTATGTATGAACAGTTTGGAATTCCGGGACTTATGGCTTACAAGCGTACTGTAGACTATTGTAAGGAAAAAGACCTTGTAGTAATTGGAGATATTAAACGTGGTGATATCGGTTCCACATCTGCAGCTTATGCCGTTGGACATCTTGGAAAGGTTCAGGTAGGAAGCAAGACTTATGTTCCATTTAATGAGGATTTTGCAACTGTAAACCCATATCTTGGAACAGACGGAGTGAAGCCTTTCATGGATGTTTGTAAAGAAGAGAAAAAAGGAATTTTTGTTTTGGTTAAGACCTCTAATCCGTCCAGCGGTGAGTTCCAGGACAGAATAATTGAAAAACGTCCTCTCTATGAGTGGGTTGGTGAGAAAGTTGCCAAATGGGGAGATGAGCTTATGGGAGACGGTTATAGCTATGTAGGCGCAGTTGTAGGTGCTACCTATCCGGAAATGGGCAAAGTATTAAGAAAACTTATGCCAAAAACCTTTATTCTGGTACCGGGATATGGCGCACAGGGCGGTAAGGGTGCTGACCTTGTACATTTCTTTAACAAAGATGGTCTTGGCGCTATCGTAAACTCTTCCAGAGGAATTATTGCAGCTTACAAGCAGGAGAAATATGCAAAGTTTGGTGAAGCGAACTATGCAGATGCTTCCCGTCAGGCAGTGAAAGACATGATCCTTGATATCAGCACTGCACTTGAGAACCGCTAGGAGGAAGAAAATGGGTACAAAGGTAAAAGAAACCTGTACAGTCCTCAGCCAGGAATGTATTGGAAAAGACATTTACAGCATGTGGATTCAGACAAAGACCATTGCAGGGAATGCGAAGCCGGGACAGTTCGTTTCCGTTTATACACAGGATGGAAGCAAGCTGCTGCCACGCCCTATCAGTCTTTGTGAGATTGATAAAGAAAAAGGTGCACTTCGCCTTGTCTATCGTGTAACAGGTCCGAAAACAGGTACAGAAAGTTTTTCCAGACTGCATGCAGGTGCACGGCTTGAACTTCTTGGACCGCTTGGAAATGGATTTCCGCTGGAAGAGGCTGCTGGCCGGCAGGTATTCCTTATGGGTGGAGGAATCGGTGTTCCGCCTATGCTGGAGACCATGAAGCAGCTGGATGCTAAGAAGATCGCAGTTCTTGGCTATCGTGATGAGCTGTTTTTAAATGAGGAATTTGCAAAAAATGGTGAGGTATACATTGCAACAGAAGATGGCTCTGCTGGAACCCGGGGAAATGTAATGGATGCAATCCGGGAGAATGACCTGGAAGCAGACGTGATTTTTGCCTGTGGTCCTAAGCCTATGCTTCGCGCCATCAAGGCCTATGCACAGGAGAAGGGAATCCCCTGCTGGATTTCCATGGAGGAGCGTATGGCTTGTGGAGTCGGTGCCTGCCTTGGCTGTGTATGCCAGTCCACAGAAGTAGATGCTCATTCTCATGTACACAATAAGCGCGTATGTAAAGACGGTCCGGTGTTCAGAAGTACGGAGGTGGAGTTATGAGCAAAATGAGTGTAAATCTTGCAGGAGTGACTCTGAAAAATCCAGTAATGACTGCATCTGGAACTTTTGGTTCCGGCGCAGAATACAGTGAATTTGTAGATCTGAATAATCTTGGTGCAGTCGTGACAAAAGGCGTGGCAAATGTGCCGTGGCCTG
>OGRY01000100.1_pt1 | contig 74074 bp, 75 predicted proteins | sample 1553551 | NCBI WGS metagenome assembly OGRY01 (sample SAMEA2580101, study PRJEB22360) | human gut metagenome | biome: human gut; feature: human-associated habitat; material: faeces | place: Denmark | collected 2008/2010
CCACTCGTGAGTCGCGCAAGGCAGTATTATCCTCGCGGGTAGGGGGTGCGTCAAGGGGCAATTTGAGAAATCTTGATTTATCTTCACAAGATGTTCACATATCGTTAATTTTATATATAAATCGAGATTCAAATCAACCATGATTCATGGCCATTTAAGCATTTTTCCAGTCAAGAATCATGCCTTCATGCAAAGAAATCTTCGCTGAAATAAGTGATCATCTCGACGAAATAATTATGCCTGAAAACCTTTAATGATGGTAAACGGTAGTACTGAATATATTTTTAGCAACAGCTTTGTTAGTGACTTGGCAACAGCTTTGATCTTCGCGGTTTAAACGTAACGCTCACGTATCCAAAAGCGCAAATAATAAAGAAGATGCAACCGATGTGAATAGATCGAACGAAAATAACGCGTAAGATTGAATACTTCGTTTTACGCCATGGCGATATAATCAAAAGACGAATCTAACGCCTCAACGAAGGAGCTTGTATGAAAACAGAACTTTGCGATGTGCTCGGAATCGAGTATCCCATCATCCAAGGTGCGATGGCACATATTTCCGATGGTAAATTCGCTGCGACCGTGAGTGAAGCAGGTGGACTCGGTGTAATTGCCTCGACGCTTCACGATGGCCAATGGGTTAAAGAGCAAGTTGAGATCGCACGTTCTATTACCGATAAGCCCTTCGCGGTGAACCTGATCATGGAAAGCGACATCGTCGAAGAATGCGCACGCATGTGCGTTGAACTCAAAGTGCCGATCTGCACGATCAGCGCAGGCAATCCTGAGAAGATCGTTCCTATCCTCGTGGAGGGTGGCATCAAAGTCATCTGCCTCATCCCCCATGCTCGCGCAGCGAAGAAGATGCAAGACCTTGGCGCCACCGCTGTAGTGGCTGAAGGCATGGAGGGCGGCGGACATATCGGCAAGATGTGCACCTTCCCTATGGTGCGCCAGGTTGCCGAAGCAGTCGACATCCCCGTTATCGCTGCAGGCGGTATTGCTGACGGCAAGGGATTCATGGCAGCACTTATGCTGGGTGCAGTGGGTGTTCAGATGGGCACAGCATTCCTGGTGGCGGAAGAATGCCCCATCAGCGAGACCTACAAGCAGATCGTCATCGATGCGAACGATAGCGATACTGTGCTCACCGGCGAATATGGCAAGAAGCAGGTGCGCTGCATCAAGAGTCCCTGGACCGAAGAATACTGGAAGCTGCACGACTCAGGCGCATCGAGCGAAGAGCTCGATCAGTTCTGCCGCGGAACTGTTGCGGCTGCGCGCGATGGCATCATCGAACGCGGTGCATTCTCCGCTGGCATGATCTCAGGGCTCATCACCGAGATGAAACCTGCGGCTAAGATCATCACCGACATCATGGAAGAAGCTGATCAAGCCTACGCCGATTTCAAGAAAATCTACGGCTAAGCAGGAGCAGTTATGAGCACCATTGAAGAAGTCCTTGATTTCAACAAGACCTTCGTTGAAGAGAAGCGCTACGAGCAATTCAAAACCGACAAGTATCCCGAGAAGAAGCTTGCGGTGCTCAGCTGCATGGACACGCGCTTGACCGAATTGCTTCCTGCGGCGCTCGGTCTTAAGAATGGCGATGCCAAGATCATCAAAAATGCAGGCGGTGTGATCGCGCACCCCTTCGGTAGCGTGATCCGATCGCTCTTAGTGGCGATCTTCGAGCTTGGCGTGGAGAGCATCATGGTGGTTGGTCACAGCAATTGTGGAGCACAACACATGAATGCAAAAGAAATGATCTCTCATATGCTCGATGCGGGCGTTCCGCGCGACCATATCGAACTGATGCATTATTGCGGCATCGATTTCGAGAATTGGCTCGCTGGATTCGGCGACGGCGAAGAGAGTGTGCGTGAAACCGTGCATCTGATCGAACACCATCCGCTCATCCCTTCTTCAGTATGCGTGCGAGGCTTCATCATAGACTCCATCACAGGTAAGCTTACCGAAGTCGATTGCACAGCGCATGAGGGAGATGTCTGGTAGTTCGTTCTTGCTTAACTGACCTTAAGACTGCTCTTTTGAGCCTGCGTTCCTTACCCAGCGCAGGCTCTTCTTTTATTTTACAAAATGCGCTCAAATTTCACTTGGCTGCCGTTTGCAGATGAGAGCACTCGCGAATGGGATATGTCGCATGCGAAAATATTCATTTGGGGTAAAGTACAACTGATAAATCCATTGGAAATCTATGCGTGATCGCACGCTTTTCAGGCGTGCTTTTACCGTATGACAAAACAGGCGGAATACACCTCATGACTACAGCTCAGATCATCTCCATCGTTATCTTCGTCGTGGTGATGGCGCTCATCGTTTCAGAGAAGATTCATCGCACCACCGCAGCGCTTTGTGGTGCAGTCGCGCTCATTCTTGTTGGCATTCTCGACTTCGACACTAGCGTCGAACATATCGACTTCAATACCCTTGGCGTTCTGGTGGGCATGATGCTCTTCGTAGGTGTGGTCAAAGGATCAGGTATCTTCGAGTATTTAGCGATAAAATCGGCAAAGCTCGTACGGGGCAATCCGTGGATGATCATGCTCGTATTCTCACTTATTACAGCAGTGCTCTCAGCACTTCTTGATAACGTGACCACGATTCTCCTGATCGGCCCGGTAACCTATACCGTCTGCAAACTCTTGCTCGACATCAATCCGATCCCGTTCTTCATTACCGAGATCCTCGCATCGAACATCGGTGGTACCGCAACCCTCATTGGCGACCCGCCAAATATCATGATTGGATCAGCGGCGAATCTTTCATTCTTTGACTTCATCATCTACGACGCGCCCTGCGTTCTGATCATCATGGCCGTCGTACTTGCGATCTTCTACTTCATGTACGGACGCAAGCTTGGCGTAAGCGATGACAAGCGCGAGGCTGTCATGCATCTGGTTGAAGCGGACGCGATTCACGACAAACGCTTATTCCACAAGAGTGTAATTATGATCGTACTCGTGGCTGCGGCATTCGTAACCCATGGGTTCTTCCACATCGAGCCAAGTGTTATCGCGCTGGCTGCTGCAGGCATCATGCTCGTTATCAGTGGCGCAGATATGGAAAAGACCATCCGCGAAGTTGAATGGACTACGATCGGCTTCTTCGCTGGTCTATTCGTCGTTGTTGGCGGCATGGCAGAAACTGGTGTCATCCAAATGATGGCTGAAGGAATGATGGAACTGACTGGTGGCGACTTACTGCTCACACTCATTATCCTGGTTTGGGCGAGCGCGATCATCTCCTCTATCTTGGACAACATCCCGCTGGTGGCAACGCTCATCCCTATCATCACCACGATGGGCGCTTCAGGTGTTGATGTTGCTCCTTTGTGGTGGGCTATTTCGCTGGGTGCTTGTCTCGGCGGCTGCGGTACGCTCATCGGCGCATCTGCCAACGTTGTTATGGCTTCGATCTCGGAACGCCACGGTTATCCCCTTTCTTTCATGGAATACACGAAGGTTGGTTTTCCGATCATGATCGTCTGTACCGCGATCGCCTGTGTATACTTGATCGTACGTTTCGTTGTTTTGGTATAACGTGAATCGAAAGGGCAATTTATGAAGCTCGGTTTCATCGGCGCAGGTAAAGTAGGCACCACACTCGCCAAGTATCTTGCCCCTCACCATGCGATCAATGGTTTTGCCAGTCGCTCATATAAGAGCGCTAAAGAAGCTGCTGCCTTCACTAGGTCGCGCGCGTTCGAAAGCTTTGAAGAGCTTATCCCCCTCTGTGACACCGTGTTCATCACGGTCCCTGATGGACAGATCGAATCCGTCTGGCAAGAGATCCTTGAAGCCGATATCGACCTTCAAGAAAAGAATATCGCTCACTGCAGCGGCGCGCTTTCTTCAGATGTGTTTGCGGGACGCAATGAGCATGGGGCGTTCGGTTATTCAGTCCACCCGCTTTTCGCCGTGCCTTCCAAGACCGAAACCTATCAAGAGCTCCATAAGGCATTCTTTGCCATCGAAGGCGATCCAGAGCACCTTACAGAAATGACTGCTCTCATCACTGATGAAGGTAACGTAGCTCAAGTGATCGATGCGGCAGAGAAAGTGCGTTATCACGCTGCTGCGGTCCTTGCTTCAAATCAGGTGATCGCGCTCTATCAGCGTGCCTGCGATGAGCTTGTTCGCTGTGGATTCACACCCGAAAATGCTGAAAAAGCCCTTGCTCCCCTTTTTCTAGGGAACGCTGAGCATGTGGCGCAAGACGGCGTTATAGCGTCTCTTACCGGCCCTGCAGAGCGTGGCGACATGACAACTATCCAAAAGCACCTTGATTGCCTTGATGGCTCTACACACGAAGTCTATGCGCTCTTAAATGACACTCTGCTTCAGATCGCTGCTCGCAAGCACGAATCAAGCAACTGATTTTTCATTCCCAGTCCAATCGTCTAAAACCCATCCTGTTTGTTTTATCGATCTTGCCCTTCTTTGCAGACACAAAAAAAGGACTCGACTAATTAGTCGAGTCCTTTTTAAAAGACCAATTGAAGTTTTTGAACTTACTTCAAGGTTACAGCAGCACCAGCTTCCTCGAGCTGAGACTTCATTTCCTCTGCCTTGTCCTTTGCAACGCCTTCCTGGACAGGAGAAGGTGCGCCCTCGACGAGCTCCTTAGCCTCTTTCAGACCAAGACCAGTGATGTCGCGGACAGCCTTGATAACAGCAATCTTGTTGTCGCCAAAGCCTTCGAGGATAACGTCGAATTCAGACTTCTCGTCTGCAGCGCCAGCGTCGCCAGCAGGAGCACCTGCAGCGCCTGCAACCATAACAGGAGCAGCAGCAGAAACGCCGAAGACCTCTTCGAGTTCCTTAACGAGCTCAGAAAGCTCGAGCGCCGGCATTTCCTTCAATGCTTCAACAATTTCTTCACGAGATACAGCCATGGTATGACTCCTTCTTTTAATCGTTATGCCTTGCATGGCATACTTATCATTTCTTTTGGCAACATCTATGCTGCCTGTTCAAGCCCTAAGGCTAAGCAGCATTTAGGCTGCATTCTTCTGGTCGGCGATAGCACCGATGGTGCGAGCGACCTGCTCGAGCGGTGCGTTGAGCACGCGCACGATCTGCGACATGGGGTTCTGAAGCGAACCGAGAAGCTTCGCAATGAGTTCTTCGCGAGAAGGAAGAGCTGCGATCTTCTTGACTGCCTCAGCATCGACGAACTTACCGTCCATGATGCCACCCTTGATGACGAGCGTTTCATTGTCCTTCGAGAAGTCGCGAAGAGCTTTCGCTGAAGCGACTGGATCTCCTTCAGCAAAGACGAATGCTGAAGGGCCAGAAAGAATCTCGTCCATGTCTGCCATATCCAGTTCCTTGAGCGCGATGTGCATAAGGGTGTTCTTGTACACCTTCATGGCAGCACCAGCTTCACGGATATTGCGACGAAGCTCCTGTGCTTCCTTCACGGTAAGGCCACGATAATCGACAACCCAGACCGCCTGAACATCAGCAAGATCTTCCTTGATCTGCGCAAGAGCATCGACATTCTTTGTGCTTGGCATTACGTTACACCTCCTTCTTTTCAAAACTCGGGTTCCGCCCCAGTTGAGTGGATCGAATTCTGAAAAGAAACGACCCCTGCGCCAATGACAGCAGGGGTCGATAAAGCCATGAAGAAGCTTCTCTTAACCACCTCGGCGGGCTGCGCATGCGCAATTAAACGTACGTACCTGCTGTCTTGGGTAGCGGAACAGTTATTCCTGTGCTTTAAGAAAGCTTATCTATTATTTCAGTGCACACATACCTCGTCAAGGGTAATTGCTTGAAGAACACGCGAACGGCTACTCCCCGATCGAATCAACCAGCACCACATTTCCTTCCGAAGAACCGTGATTGAGCACGATCACATCGCCCACTTTATAGCGCACGACATCGACCACGCTCGCCACAGGACAATCGAAGATCGCCTGCTGCCCATCAAGGATAAGGTAGTAGTGAGAATTGCCATCGATCACGACCGGCGAGATCGATGCGATCGTTCCCGAAGTACTCGCTGCAGCAGGATGCGCCGAAGCATCGGAACCACCTACATTGATTCCCTGGCTCACTAAAAGCTGCTTATATGACTTCTCAGTAGCTGCCAGCGTATCGCCCACCGCAACGTTCTGGTAGCGCTGGATATCGACCATCGCATACATCTTCACCAAACCAGCGGCATCTTTGAGCGCCATGAAATAGGTCGGCTGCCCATCCACGTTGATCAGGAGCGGGAATGTGGCATCGTACTGAAGATGCTGAACCTGACCTTCCGCTGAGCGCATAGCTGATTCTTCCGTTGCGCCTGCTACTGAATAGAACTTCGATTCCGCTGTACGCTGGTTGATCATGACGCAACCGATGATCGAATTATCAGCTGTTGCTGAAGTGACCCCACTGTAGACCCACACATCGTCGTCTTGCGCGATGTAATTGAAGCCGCTCTTGCCATCAGTTGAAGGCGTGGTCTGCTTCACGCCGTTCTGGCCGAGCCACGAATTGATCCAACCACCTGAAAGCGCGCCGCTCCAGTTGTACTGCTCGATGAGCAACTCAGCTGGATACGCACGGTCGACCCATTGCGGAACATCTTCTATGGCATAATCCTGGCATTCACCGGTTGAAGCGTTGCAGAGCACGACACGTTGAATGGTTGTACCGCCGAACAGGCCAATCGTACGCTTTTGAACAGGATAGATCCAGAACGGCTCACCTTCATCATTGATCTCAAATGATTTCTCATCGAACATGTAGAACGGATGGCTTAGCTGCACATGACGATCGACATTGTAGAAGAAAGGATCCGAATCTGAATAACGGATGGGGTTTTCAAGACGCACGATCTCGGTATCTTGCGTGGACATATTCACGATAACGTAGGCAGGAATGCCCCCATCTTTATTAGCCCACCACTTGAAGAAATCGGCATAGTTGAGCGGACTGACACGCACTGGCTGGCCTTTATAGTTGATCTGCGAATACAGATCGGAAATCTCGAACTGCGAAACGTAATCGGCCATAGTGCCCATGGTACGGTTACCGAGCAGAACTGCAGAATCCTTATCGATGAAGGGGATTTCGCTATAGTTCACCTCAGGAATATCGGTAGCGAAATCGGCATCTTCCGTGACAAGGACCGTTGAATACTTCTCGGCATTGCCTGGGAAGAACGACTGCGAAGCGAGCCAGCCAACAGCACCGATAGCCGCAATAGCGATCGGGATAGCCATAAGGCCAGTGAAAAGCTTCACCTTTTTAGGGCTTTTCTCGCGTTTACCCATACCTGTTTGGTAAATCTGGCGAAACACGAACAGAACGAACGTGACAAGCGCCAGAACAACGACGAGGAAGCCCCACAGATCGATGCTTTGAATATTGATGGCTGGATGGAACCACCAATATGCCAGCGCGATAACTAGCACGAGCATCACAGCCGCGATGATGATCGTGCGCTTCTTCATATGTGAGAAGCGCGACTTGATCTTGTTGAAGTCGGCACCAGCACCTGACTGCTGAGCCTGTTTGATGAATTCCGACCAATCGATCGGTCCTTGCGGTCCTGGCTTACGAGGATCGTCCACGGGATATCTCCTTTACTTTTGTTCTTCCCATGCATAGCGTGCTGCACCGAGTGCGCCACATAGATCAGGAGCATCGGTGATGAAGAGCGCATCGCCTAGACGCGATTCGAGCTCTTGCACTACTCCACTGTTGCGCGCAACGCCTCCGGTCATCATGAAGGGAGCTTCGCCACGCGCACGCTTCACCATCGAAGCAGTCTTCGATGCGATGGATTTATTCAATCCATGCACAATATCATTATCTGAATGATTATCCGCGATAAGCGAAATAACTTCTGATTCTGCAAAAACAGAACACATGCTTGAGATGGTAAGGTCCTTCTTCCACTCAAGCCCGCGCGTGCTCATCTGATCCATATCAAGCTCGAGTGAACGCGCCATCATCTCGAGAAAACGCCCTGTACCTGCAGCACACTTATCGTTCATGATGAAGTTCGAGACCTCGCCCGCTTCATCGAGGCAGATGACCTTGCTGTCCTGCCCGCCGATATCCACGATCGTGCGGATCTTAGGATTGAGGTAGTGAGCGCCATGAGCATGACAACTGATCTCGGTCTTTGTATCGGTTGCGAACGGGATATTATCGCGCCCGTAGCCGGTTGCCATGATGGCTGCGAAGTCCTTTTCAGTTGCACCAAGCTGCTCACAAACCGCCTCGAGCGCCTCGCGAGCTCCACGCTCGGCCTTCGGACCTGTGCGCACGATAGCGCTTGCCACCACTTCGCCTGATTTATCGAGCACGACCATGTTCGTGGTGGTCGAGCCGCTATCGATCCCTGCGTAGTACGTTCCTTGCATATTGAACACTTTCTCAGTCGTTTGCTGACGCGCATCAAGGCCTAAACTTTCCGAAAACGCTTCAAGCCTCGTTGAAAGCTGACCTTGTGCCATGGGCATATAATCAGATTCGATCTTGAGCATAGGAAGATTCGTCTCATCTTTGAGCGCGGAATAATCGAAGCTGTAGAAATCGCAGAACTTCACCGTGTTATAGATGATACCCTTCAGGTGCGGATTCTCGAAGAGTACGCGCCTGCCGCTCACATCGGTCATGCGCATACACGGCACCATGCGCAAGAGCGCATGCGCATACCAGCCCATCAACTCTTCAAGACTGAAACTTCGTGCGCCTTCAGGAAGCGACTCGAGCCCCCTGCTTCCGCAACAAGTAAGGTTCGCGATAGGCAGAGGCATATTGCCCGCTATGGAGGCTTCGAGCTCTGGGCTCACGCGTCCACCCAAGAGCGCGATGAAATCTTCTTGCGGGAACTCCCACGACGCTTGCGCACAAGCCTGGATGAAAAGCTCGGTACTGAAAGGTCTTTGCGTTGATCGCTCAAGATCACGCACAAGATTCAAAAGGATGCCCGTGAACAACTTACGCGCGCAGCCATTATTCTCATGGGGAAGATCGAGCAGATAGAGGTGTTCCTGATTGCCTTCAAAATCCAAAACATCGTAGACGCGACGCAGAGAATCACAACAATCCATGATGATAACGTTGCGCTTATCAAGACTTTGCTGAATAAGAGACTTTGCATGACAGCAGAGATTCGCGTGCGTGAGCGATTCGGCGCGCTCGAAATTCTCTTCTTCCCTATCAAGCAAACAAGCCTCTTCACCGAACGCAGCAAAGAGCTCGATGGGTGCATATTTGCAGCTGTAATGGATCATGCGCGCAATGCTTTCAGCTGTTCGATGAAGGCATTCACACGGGTGACCATCTGACCATCAGCTACGTTGCGCGAATCACAGCCATCGCCATCGAGAACGAGCGTTGGTAAACCATTCTGCTCAAAATAGTGCTTGGCAAGCTGCGAGATACCGAGTGTCTGCTTGCACCCCCAATGGCAGAACACCACTACCCCATCGGCATTAGCATTCTTCGCCTGCTCGAGCGCAAATGCCAGACGCTCTTTTGCACGCCCGTTCATCGCACCATACACGAGACGGTGCGCCATACTCTCGAAGGGACGATCAGGATCGGGAAGGTCGATCGATTCAGCTGCGATATCGGTGCCGACCAGTTCGCATTCGGGACCCGCATCGAAGATATCGCGCATCGATTCTTGCCAGTTCGGTAAGGTGTGGATCCAAAACAGACGCACCTTATCGGATCTTTCAGTGCCAAGTGCGCGCTCACTCGAGGCAAGTACATCTTCCATGAAACGAAGCGCTTCAGGGCGTCCGAGCATGATGTGCGTGGAGATCGTAGCGCAGAGTTCGCTGGTCATGGTGGTGTCGAGACTCACCTTGCCACGAAGCGCAAGTGCGCGCTGATACGCCTGGATCGTTCTTCGCGAATTCACCATGGTAGTGCGCAATGCTTCAGGATCGAGCGAACAATGCGTGGCATCTTCAAGCAGTGCTGCGAGTTCGCGCAGCTGATCGGCGACATAGACCACAGCATCCTCATCGGCGGTAGTAGGCACATCGATGACATAGTGCGGAACATCGTAGAATTTCGCAAGGCGTGGGAATGAAAGCTGGTTCGCATCGCAGGCCAGCGTGGTGTTCGCGATCATGAGCGGACGAGGCATGATGCCCGTTTCCGCTACCCCGATCATAAGCTTGTGATACGAACAGAAGGTCTCGGCAATATCGTGAGATTCTGAAGCCTCAACGAACACCTCATCGCAAGCGGTGTTCGCCACGTAAGCTGAAATCCCCTCAGGGAACATAGGCGTGAGCCCTAGGGCATGGATGATCTCGCACGGCATGAAGATATTCACCATGACTGCATTTTCGGGATGACGGAACGAATCGACGATCGTTCCTGCGATACCGCCATTCACGCGCTCGGTTGCTGCACGAACATTGAGGGGACGAGGAAATCTGCCCGCAAGATTCACCCAGGAATAGGCAGCCATCAGAAGCGCTCGGGCATGATCGGGCGAAGCGATCGTTTGCTTCGTGATAACTTGACCGAGTTTTTCAACAACAGGCGATGCCATGAACGACCTCTACGCAAGCGAACGAAGCACGTATTGCAGGATACCTCCGTTGAAGTAATATTCACCCTCTGTGGGAGTATCGATACGCACGATCATACTGAACGCCGTCTTCTCTCCTGAAGGCTTCACTGCCTCGACCGCAACATTCGCAGGTTCAGGCAGGCCCTTCGAGAAATCGATCGGTGCGATCGTGAAGGTTTCGGTGCCATCGAGCCCGAGCGATTCAACGCTCTGGCCTTCTTCAAACTGGAGCGGCAGGATGCCCATACCGATCAGGTTCGAACGGTGAATACGCTCGAAGCTTTCAGCGAAGGCAGCACGTACACCTTGCAGCATCGGGCCTTTTGCAGCCCAGTCGCGCGAAGAACCGCTGCCATACATCTTCCCAGCGAGCACCACAAGGGGCGTTTCGTTATTCTGATAGTCTTCAGCAGCGTCCCAAACGGCCTTGATCTGATCATCAAGCAGATCTTTCGTCCAACCGCCCTTCTTTCCTTCGGCGAGCTTGTTCATAAGCTTAACGTTCGCGAAGGTGCCACGCATCATGACCTCATGATTGCCGCGACGAGCGCCATAGGTGTTGAAATCTGCTGGAGCAACGCCATGCTCTTCAAGATAGCGCGCTGCTGGCGAATCGAGTGCAATAGCTCCTGCCGGCGAGATATGGTCAGTCGTAATGAAATCGCCCAAGTTCAGAAGCGCACGTGCATCTTTGATCTGAGCTGGAGCACTTGGCTCTTTTTCCATCCCGTTGAAATAAGGTGCGCGGCGAACGTAGGTGGAATCAGGATCCCAAGCGAACGTATCGCTCGCCTCTTTGCCAAGCGAGCGCCACTTCTCGTCGCCTTCGAATAAACTTGCGCTTGATTCGTCGAAGGTAGCCTTGGTGCAACACTGGGCGAGCAAGCGTGCAACCTCTTCATCGTTGGGCCAGACATCGCGCAGGAATACTTCCTTACCTTCGGTGTTCGTGGCAATAGGAGTGGTTTCGAAATCGAAGTCCATCGTGCCCACCAGCGAATAAGCGATAACGAGCGCAGGAGCACAGAGATAGTTCTGGGAAACATCCGGCGAGATACGGCCATCGAAGTTACGATTGCCCGAAAGGATGCTCGCTAGCTCGATAGAATCGGCGATATCATGCATTGCCGGATAGACCGGACCCGAATTACCAATGCAGCTCATGCAGCCAAAGCCACAAGTGTAGAAGCCCAAGTCCTGCAAGCCTTCGATAAGGCCAGCGGCAGCCAGGATATCTTCTGTTGCACGGCTGCCCGGAGCAAGGATGCACTTGACCCACGGACGAGGCTTCAAACCTTGAGCGGCAGCGTTACGAGCAAGCAAACCAGCTGCGATCATCATCGACGCGTCAGTTGCCGTAGTGCAACTCGTTACCGCCGCGATCGCAAGCGCCCCATGAGTAAGATCGTGCGTCTGGCCTGCGATCTCAACCTTGACCGTATCTGAAAGATCAAGAGCGCGATCAGCGCAGATAGACCGGAATGTTTCGTGAGCTTTTGCAAGCGGAATGCGATCGTGTGGGCGCGAAGGACCTGCCAGGTTGCGTTCAACCGTTGAAAGGTCAAGCGTGAGCACTTTGGAATAGGTGCGAGGCGCCGCATCCGCATACCCCCAGAAACCCTGCTCTTTAGCATAGGCTTCAACGAGCGCGATCTGCTCTTCACTACGTCCCGTAAGCGCGAGATAATCGAGCGTCTTCTCGTCAACCGGGAAGAGCGTACAAGTGCAACCGTATTCTGGCGTCATGTTCGAGACACATGCACGCTGCGTTGCAGAAAGCGAGCGCACGCCTTCGCCAAACACCTCAACGAAGCACCCTACTACTCCTTCTGCTCGAAGCATCTGAGCGAAGGTGAGTGAAAGGTCCATCGCGCTTACACCCGCTGGAAGCGATCCTGTGAGATTAACGCCGATCACGCGCGGAACGAGCGTGGTGATAGGCTGACCCAGGGCAGCAGCTTCAGCTTCGATGCCGCCCACTCCCCAACCGAGCACGCCAATGCCATTTGCGGTAGGAGTATGCGAGTCAGTTCCAACAAGCGTATCGAAATACGCGAGCGTTCCCTCTGCTTCTTCACGCGTCATGACTACACTTGCGAAACGCTCGATGTTGAGCTGATGGCAGATGCCCGACCCCGGGGGTACGATGCGCACGTTCTGGAAGGATTCCTGCGACCACTTCAGGAAGTCGTAGCGCTCCTTGTTGCGCTCGAATTCAAGTTCCATGTTGTTTGCAAGAGCAGCGGCACAACCCGATTCATCAGCAATGACCGAGTGGTCGATAACCAGATCGCAGGGAATCTGCGGATTGATATTCTTTGGATCACCGCCCAGTTCAGCGCATGCTTCGCGCATAACAGCAAAATCGACGAAAACCGGTACGCCCGTGAAGTCTTGGAAGAGCACGCGCGCTGGGCTGAATTCGATCTCTTCGCCAGTAACGCCTTTCGTTCCTGCTTCAACGAGACGCTCGGAGAGGATCTTCGCCTCTTCGTCGCTGCGAGCATTACGAAGAATATTCTCCAAGAGCACGGTGAGCGAATACGGAAGTGTCGCATACCCTTCTACTTGAGAAACAGGAAAATAGGTATAGCTCTTAGTACCAACCGTAAGTTGCGCTGCGCGATTATTCATGCAAGCTCCTTAAACTAAAGATGTGGGTCAATCGGCAAAAGGACGAGTTAGAACGCGTATTCCACTCGTAGGGATTCTACTGCTGCAAATAAGCAACGAGAGCATCTGTGAATTCAGTGCAGGTTGCCGCAGGGGCATCTGAGCCGGTAGCTTTACGAATATCAGCCGTAAGCACGCTGCCTTCTGCATAAACCACACGCACTGCGTCACGGATCTTGCGCGCGGTCTCAAACTCTCCAAGATGATCGAGCATCATAGCTGCCGAAAGAATCTCGGCAGTAGGATTGCAGATATCCTTACCAGCAATATCGGGCGCTGAGCCGTGAACTGCTTCAAAGATGGCATATTCTGGGCCGATATTAGCGCCAGGAGCGATGCCAAGACCTCCCACCAAGCCAGCACACAGATCGCTCGCAATGTCTCCATAAAGGTTTGGGAAAACGATGACCTCGAACTGAGAGGGATCCATAACGATATTCATACAGAACGCATCGATGATGTTGTCGTTGAATGCGATAGAAGGATGCTCTTCAGCAACTTCACGTGCGCAACGCAAGAACAAACCATCGGAATGCTTCATGATGTTCGCTTTGTGGGCAGCAGTAACCTTTTTGTAGCCTTGTTTCTCAGCGTAGTTGAATGCATATTCAACGATGGCGCGCGAGGCGGTTTCAGAGATTGGCTTGATAGAGATGCCTGAATCCTTGCGAATGGTACCCGCGCCCTTCTTCTCAATGAAATCGATGAGATCGAGTGCTTCAGGTGTACCCTCTTCGAACTCAATGCCCGCATAAAGGTCTTCAGAATTCTCGCGCACGATAACCAGATCGACATCTTCATAGCGACCGCCGGCACCAGGGATGGAGAGCACGGGACGTAGGCACACATTGAGATCGAGCGCCTGGCGAAGCGCCACATTCACACTGCGAAAGCCCGTACCCACCGGAGTGGTGACAGGGCCTTTGATAGCGACCTTGTTCTTGCGAACCGCATCGATAGTTGAGGGCGGGAGCGGCGTGCTGAACTCTTCCATAAGATGAGCGCCTGCTTCAGCGATCTCCCATTCGATGTCCGCGCCAGCTGCTGCTACCACGCGCTGCATTGCAGCAGTTGTTTCCGTACCGATACCGTCGCCCGGAATGAGCGTAACCGTGTGTTTCGCCATTATTACCTCGCTTTATTTAAGATTGTCGATGATCTGCTGACTGCGACGCTTGAGCGCGCCTTTGGATTTTTCCGCATCGAACGCCATGCGCTCTTTAAGACCCTCTTTTACGCTTGGAGCGATCTTGCCTTCTGAAAAGCCAATGAGCGCGATGAGCATATCTTGATATTCATAATCGCCGTGATAGCACTGAATAGCCTCGTCGAGCAGCGGCCAAACCTTTTCAGAACGCAGTTCGGTAGTAGCGCCGATCTTGCACAGGAAACGAAGTGCGGCTAAACGAACGAAGCCGTTCTCTTCATCGAACAGCGCCGTTTCAGCATCGGCGAGTGCTTTATCACAGCTCTTCGAGGCGAGCGGAACTAGAATGGCGAGCACTTCAAGACTTTCCCAACGCGTCTGAGCCTCTGGTCGCTTGAGTGCGTCGATGAAATCGTCGATATAAGGAACGAGAATTTCGGGATCTACTTTTGCGATCTGCGCGAATACAGCTGCTGCATCTTGACGCGCGCGGCGCGAAGAGCCGGACAGCTCAGCAACAAGCTCTTCCCTTATCTTCTCTGAACCGATCGCTTGTTGGGCAGTCTCTTTAATTGATTCGGTCTTTTCGCTCACGCGTTTCTCCCTACTGTTTCAATCTTTACCTAGTTATCCCATCGTAGAGACAACTGCAACTTACTCATTATACCCCTGTTTATCCTGCAAAATGAAAAGCCCCCGCGTTGCGGGGGCTTAAAGCGTCAGTATGGTAATGAGACTATTCGGCCGGAGTCGTGTATGCGCGATTGACTGCGCTGTCGACCGGAACACCCGGGCCCATAGTGGAAGAAACCGTGATGGACTTCACATAGCGACCCTTAGCTGCTGCGGGCTTCATGCGGAGGATCTCATCGTAAACAACACCGTAGTTCTCAGCGAGCTGCTCAGGAGTGAAGCTCACCTTGCCAAGAACAACATGACAGATGCCATAACGATCGGCGCGATACTCAACGCGACCGCCCTTGAGCTCTTTAACCGCCTTTGCAACATCTGGCGTAACCGTGCCGAGCTTAGGGTTAGGCATGAGGCCGCGCGTACCGAGGATACGACCGAGACGACCAACCTTAGCCATCATTTCCGGCGTAGCAACCGTTGCATCAAAATCGATCTTGCCGCCCTGGATGTCAGCGATCAGATCATCGGAACCGACGATATCAGCACCAGCTTCTTCTGCCGCACGAGCAGCATCGCCCTCAGCGAAGACTGCAACGCGAACCGTCTTGCCAGAGCCGTTAGGAAGGCTCACCGTGCCGCGAAGCTGCTGGTCTGCCTGACGCGTGTCAAGATTCAGACGAATGTCCACATCGACCGTCTCATCAAAATTCGCGAATGCGATATTCTTCACGAGCGCCATAGCCTCAAGCGGAGCATAAAGCTCTTCGGTCACCTGAGCTTCAGCTGCAGCATATTTCTTACCCATAGTTCTTTCCTTTCGTGGTCATAGCGAGATTTCTCTGCCACATTGAGCAGCGCTTGAAGCGCTGCAGATCAATAAAACGATTACTCCGGAGAAGCACCTTCACCGTCGAGGATAGCCTTAAGACGACGCGTGATAACGTATTCTTTCTTCGGCTCGCGACCCTCGATATTCACGCCCATAGAACGAGCAGTACCTGCGATGATCTCCATCGCAGCTTCGATATCGTTCGCATTGAGGTCGGGCATCTTGATCTCTGCGATCTCGCGCAGCTGATCGAGCGAAAGCTCACCAACCTTGCGAATCTGAGGAATGCCAGAACCACTCTTGATGCCGAGCTTTTCCTTGATAAGGAAAGCAGCCGGAGGGGTCTTACAGACGAAGTCGAAGGTCTTATCTTCATAGATGGTGATCTCAACAGGGATGATCGTGCCAGATTGGTCCTGCGTTGCCGCATTAAAAGCCTGGCAGAACTGCATGATATTAACACCCTGGGCACCCAATGCAGGACCGACCGGAGGTGCAGGATTTGCACCACCAGCAGGAATCTGGAGCTTAACAAAGCCCGTTACATTTTTAGCAGCCACTTCAGTGTTCCTTTCAACTGAATAGTTTCATTTCCATATATGACAAAGCGTATCAATGAGAAGCCCCGTCCACACACGGGCATATCTACGCGTTGTTAACAAGATTGCATTGTAGAGGTTAGATGCGAGCTACCTGATCGAAAGACAGCTCAACGGGAGTTTCGCGACCGAAGATGGTAACGAGAACCTTAACCTTGCCCGATTCGGGCGATACCTCAGCAACGACTCCATCGAATTCTGCAAGTGCGCCTGAAACAACTTTAACTGCCTGGCCCACTTCAAGTGACGTGGAGGTTTTCTTCGGCGCTTCACGGCTCGTGCGATTCATGATCTTGTTATATTCCTCGCGCGTGAGCGGCTCAGGATTTCCCTGGCTACCTACGAAACCGGTAACACCAGGGGTATTGCGAACCGCAGCCCAGCTACGGTCGTCAAGATCCATACGAACCAGAACATATCCGGGAAGCACTTTCTTTTCAGTTTCCACCCTGCGGCCACCCTCTTTGATCTCGGTGACAGACTCGGTGGGGATTTCGATAGCGAAGACACGATCTTCAAGACCAAGACTTTCGATACGGGTCTCGAGACTCTTCTTCACTTTGTTCTCATAGCCTGAATAGGTGTGCAAGACGTACCATTTTTTGCTCATAGCCTATGCTCCCAAACTAGAGATAGCGAACAGAAGCGGTGTGACGATCCAGTCATCCAAGATAAGGGTGAAGATGCCGAAGAAGATAAGCGCGACTATAACCACGCCCGTCCACTGGATAACATCCTGTCGACTTGGCCAGGTAACGCGACGCATCTCTGCGCGGACATCGAAGAAGAACTGGAAGCGGCGCTTCTTCGGCTTAGCCTCTTCCTGCTTGATCTGATAATCCTGCAGTGATTCCTGCTTTTCTTTTTCCTGCTTCTTAGCTTCTTTCTTCGCAAGGAAGCCCTTCTTCTTAGGCTCCTCTTCAACAGCAACTACAACTTCACCACGCTCTTGCACGGCTTTCTTTGCTGCTTTTTTTGCAGAAGCTTTCGCCCTTTGTGTTTTTGACTTTTTTGCCATACAACTTCCTGATCTGGAAATCCAACAGTCTATAACGCCAAACAAGCAGCTTATTAAGCTGCTTATTAGAACAAGCTGGCAGGCCAGGAGGGACTCGAACCCCCAACATGCGGTTTTGGAGACCGCCGCTCTACCAATTGGAGCTACTGGCCTATTTAGCGCCTAATCTTAACGAGTTTCCTTATGCATTGTGTGGTGACCGCACCACTTGCAATACTTCTTGAACTCAATACGATCAGGATTATTCTGCTTGTTTTTCTTGGTCGTATAGTTGCGGCGTTTGCACTCAGTGCATGCCAAAGTGACCAAAGTACGCATGAATTCTCCTTTAATTACTATTCGTGCGCTTGTGTTTACACATGAACTTACGGATAGCTGGACCCGCATCTCGCGGGTCCAGCCAAGCAATCTAGTTTAGATCGTGCTATTTGATGATCTTGGTAACACGACCGGAACCAACGGTGCGACCGCCTTCACGGATAGCGAAGCGCAGGCCTTCTTCCATAGCGATCGGATGAATGAGTTCGCCGCGGAGCTCAACATTGTCGCCAGGCATAACCATTTCGGTGCCTTCAGGAAGGTGTGCAACACCGGTAACGTCGGTGGTGCGGAAGTAGAACTGAGGACGATAGCCATCGAAGAATGGGGTATGACGACCACCTTCGTCCTTGGTAAGGATGTAAACCTGACCTTCGAACTCCGTGTGAGGAGTAACAGAGCCGGGCTTGCAGAGAACCTGACCACGAACGATATCTTCGCGCTTAACACCACGGAGGAGGCAGCCGATGTTGTCGCCAGCCTGAGCCTCATCGAGGAGCTTACGGAACATCTCGATGCCGGTGCAAACCGTCTTCTCAGTGTCCTTGATACCAACGATCTCGAGTTCGTCGTTGACGTGGAGAACGCCACGCTCAACACGGCCGGTAGCAACAGTGCCACGACCGGTGATGGTCATGGTGTCTTCAACAGCCATGAGGAAGGGCTTGTCAACGTCGCGCTCCGGAGTAGGAATGTAGCTATCAACTGCTTCCATGAGCTCCCAGATCTTGTCCTGATAAGCAGCATCGCCTTCAAGAGCCTTAAGAGCAGAACCGCGGATGATCGGGGTGTCGTCTCCAGGGAACTCATAAGAGGAGAGAAGTTCACGAACTTCCATCTCAACGAGCTCGAGGAGCTCTTCGTCGTCAACCATGTCGCACTTGTTGAGGAATACGACGATGTAAGGAACGCCAACCTGACGAGCAAGCAGGATGTGCTCACGAGTCTGAGCCATAGGACCGTCGGTTGCTGCGATAACGAGGATCGCACCGTCCATCTGAGCAGCACCGGTGATCATGTTCTTGACGTAGTCGGCATGGCCCGGGCAGTCAACGTGTGCATAGTGACGGGTGTCGGTTTCGTACTCGATGTGAGCGATGGAGATGGTAATACCACGCTCGCGCTCTTCAGGAGCTTTATCGATGTCTTCAAAAGCGGTGAAGTCTGCAGTTGCAGAGCCGTGAGAACCGTCGTTTGAAGAAAGGGTTTTAGAAATTGCTGCAGTCAGCGTAGTTTTGCCGTGGTCAACGTGACCAATGGTACCGATGTTAACATGCGGCTTAGTACGCTCGAACTTTTCTTTAGCCATTCTGTCCTCCTTATTAAGGTTGTCTAAAGAGAATTTACAAAGCTTACGGTTGTAAGCGAGTGAATTTGGTAGCGGTGACTGGATTCGAACCAGTGACGCCACGGGTATGAACCGTGTGCTCTGACCACCTGAGCTACACCGCCAAATACTGGTGCCCACAAGCAGACTTGAACTGCTGACCTCTTCGTTACCAACGAAGTGCTCTACCTGCTGAGCTATGTGGGCAAAATGGTGGAAGTGCAAGGATTCGAACCTTGGAAGGCTGAGCCAACGGGTTTACAGCCCGTCCCATTTGACCGCTTTGGTACACTTCCATAATTTCGCTTGTCTCATGTGTAATTTTCAAGCTGCCTGCTCAAATATGCCTCTCTGGCAATTTCGAGCAAGTGAATAATAGGTGAGGAAAAGATTGTTGTCAACAGCTACCACGCCCCCGCGCGTATCCATGTTTTTCGCGACCTCTCCCCTTCCCTTATGCCGGTGTTTTGCCTGTTCAATTCGTATTTTTATCAGCATGTCCCCAAAAACGAACAACCCCGAGCACTGCTCAGGGTTGTTTTTTTGTTCGTATTTCTCTCAAAAATAATGCGCAATTTTTCGACAGACGGTTTTTAGGTTAGCAATCTGCCTTCAGATAGGAATCGAACTCATCCGTGATCTCCTTCGAAGGCTCTGCTGTGAGCTTAGAGACGACAATGATCACTATCAAGCTCAGGAAGAAGCACGGAAGCAGCTCATAGACGCCGAAAATGCCGCCTAACGGCTTGATGAGCTCATGCCACACCACAACGCCGATCGCACCCGTAAGCATGCCCGCAACCGCGCCTGGTAGATTCGTGCGCTTCCAATAGAGCGAGAGCAGCATGAGCGGACCAAACGCCGCGCCGAAGCCAGCCCAAGCGTAAGAAACAACTTGGAAGATGATCGAGTTCTCGTCGATGGCGATGAAGATACCGAAGAGCAAGATCACCACGAGCGTGATGCGCGCCACGATCATGACCTGCGCATCGGTAGCATTCTTCTTGATCAAGCCGCGGAAGATGTTCTCTGCAACCGCCGAACCTGAGATCAGCAGATAAGACGAAGAAGAGGACATGGCCGCCGCGAAGATACCAGAGACCACAAGACCGCACATGAAAGAAGGCAGCATCATCTGTGCGAGTACGATGAAGATGTTCTCGGCTGCAGAATTCGTGAGGAATTCAGTCGGCAGGACCGCACGACCAATGAGGCCGATCGAGACCGCACAGAACAGCGAGATAACCACCCAAACCACCGCAATAACACGGGATTTCTTGATCTCATCGGAGTTCTTGACGGACATGAAGCGCACGAGCACCTGCGGCATACCGAAGTAGCCGAGACCCCACGCGAGACAAGAGATGATAGCGATGATGCCGTATTCGGTTGGTTCGCCGAACGCCGGCAGGCCATCAACGATGAGCTGGTTGCCTGCAGTATCAACGATAGGTACCGCTTGCTGAGTACCGTTCAAGAAGCCCGGCAGCGAATTCAGGAAGGCGACCGTATTCTCGACACCACCCGCTTGCGCGACCGAACCGACGAAGACGATCACGAGAGCGCAGATCATGATCGATCCCTGAATAAGGTCGGTAGTGGAGACCGCCAGATAGCCGCCCACAAAGGTATAGAGAAACACGACAAGAGCACCAAGCACCATCATGGTGGCGTAATCGAGCCCGAAGAGCGTTGCAAAAAGCTTTCCGCAGGTCACGAAGCACGAACCCACATAGATGCTAAAGAACAGCAGGATGATGACCGCAGCGATGGTCATGAGGATGTTCTTCTTGTCATGGAAACGATTCGAAAAAAAATCGGGAATGGTAATGGCGTTACCGGCAACCTCAGAATACTTGCGCAGACGCTTTGCCACGAACTTCCAGTTGAGGTAGGTGCCAATAGCCAAGCCAATAGCGGTCCAGACCGCTTCGTTCGCGCCACAGAAGTAAGCAAGACCAGGAAGACCCATGAGCAGATAGCCCGACATATCGGAGGCTTCGGCGGAAAGCGCTGTGAGCCACGGACCGAGGCTTCGGCCGCCCAAGAAGTATTCTTCGGTCGAGCGATTCGACTTCTTCGCATAGATGAAGCCGATGATCACAACCACGATGAAATAAAGGAGCATTGCGAACAATACCCAAAAGTCACCAGTAACCATACATCTCCTTTTTCATTTCTATCTTCAGTTATGTTCGTTGCTTTTGGCCATCTTCGCCGGTTGTTCTTGGGAAAATGGTCGCAGCGGATTATACTCTAAGCATCCCCTATAATGAGTGTTTCATACGGTTAAATTCCGCATATGGGACGCAATACGAAAGGAAAAGGTATGTCCACCTACGAAGAAATGACGCGAGATGAACTCTTGACGCTCAAGGATGCGCTGCAAAAGGAATACGACGAATATTGCACGCTCGACCTTTCTCTTAACATGGCTCGCGGCAAGCCCGCGAAAGATCAGTTGGATCTGAGCATGCCCATGCTCGATGTTATTTCTTCGAACACTGAATGCGTTGATGAAGCTGGTACTGACCTGCGCAACTACGGTATCTTGGACGGCATCGATGAAGCGAAGGTGCTCATGGCCTCGATGTTGGATGACGATCCGGAAAACGTGATCGTGTTCGGCAACTCGAGCTTGAACATCATGTATGACACCATCATGCGCTGCTGGGTATTCGGAACGCTGGGCGCGGCCCCGTGGAGCCAGCTTGAAGAAGTGAAATTCCTCTGCCCTGTTCCAGGCTACGATCGTCACTTCGGCGTGACCGAGGCGTTCGGCATCAAGATGATCCCCATTCCCATGACCGAAGACGGTCCCGATATGGATGCGGTCAAGGAGCTCGTGGCAAATGATGCTTCCGTGAAGGGCATCTGGTGCGTGCCGAAGTATTCCAATCCTGGTGGCATTACGTATAGCGATGAAGTCGTGCGCGAGCTGGCATCCATGCCTACCGCAGCGGACGATTTCCGCATCTTCTGGGATAACGCCTACACCGTTCATCACCTCTATGACGATGCAGCTGATCAGGACCAGTTGCTCGATATCGCTGATGCATGCGCCCAGGCTGGAAACCCGAACCGCTACTTCAAGTTCGGTTCGACTTCCAAGGTTACCCTGCCGGGCGCTGGTATCTCGGCTATGGCAGCCAGCCCCGAGAACATCGCGGACATCAAGGCGCGCATGGGCGTGCAGACCATCGGGCATGACAAGATCAACCAGCTTCGCCACGTCAGGTTCTTGAAGAACGCAGATGGCATTGCTGAGCATATGTCGAAACATGCAGCTATCATCCGTCCGAAGTTCGAACTGGTGCTTGAGACCTTAAGCAACGGACTTGATGGCACCGGTTGCGGTAGCTGGAGCAATCCACGTGGCGGCTACTTCATCTCCTTCGATGCTCCTGAGGGAACCGCAAAGCGCATCGTTTCACTGGCGAAGGATGCGGGCGTGACCATGACGGGCGCAGGTGCAACGTATCCTTATAAGAACGACCCTAAGGACTCGAACATCCGCATCGCGCCTACCCTTCCGCCACTCGAAGAGCTTGATCAGGCCATGAAGGTGTTCGTGACCTGCGTGAAGCTTGCTGCAGTCGAGAAGCTGCTGGAAGATTAGCTCCTACACATTTACCTTTTTGCTTGCGTTTTGCGTGAAGCTCACGAGTGCATGTCAGCTCGAGATCTTCACGCTTCTCGCATAAAGATCTCAGCAATTACTGCTTGAAATTTTCGGTTGAAAGCACAGTCAACCCATCAACTGGAATCCGCGAACTGGAGTTCTACCGTTTCAGACAAAATCAAAAGAGCGTTTCTCTCTTTTGCGAGAATTTTTAGCCACTGCTTGCGAGCAATATCGATCAATCACTCTCCCGCAATCACAGCTTCACGGTCGCTACTTCATAAAATCGTCCAGATCAGCTTGCGAGAATATACCTTTATCACGCAAGCTCTCGATATATGAACGTGCAAGATCTTGACGCCCCATAGCAACGAGCGCTTTCACCAAAAGCACATGAACTCGTGAACTGAGGCAAGTTTGTGCTGTGAGATTTGCTACTGTGCGAAAAAGTTGAATATAGCGCTGATTCTTCAAAAGAATGGCGAAGTAATTCTCGAGAGCTGAATCAAAGAGCAGTCGGTAGTAGGTAATACGCCCTAGAAAGGTAGTCTCGCTTTCTAGGCCAGGCAACATATCACCCTTATAGAGCTTGATCGCGTATTCAAGCAAAGCCAACCGTTCGAGCTCAGATGTTGTTTTTCGTTTTGCCATAGAGCAATACAACTCGAAACGAGAGATATCCAAATTGAACTTGAATTTCGGATTGAGCATGTACGATCCGTGCCGCGTAATAACGATATCATCATCGATATAGGGTTTGAATGCCTTGCGAATACGAAACACGACGCTCTTTATCGTATTCTTAGGATTGTCAACCTCTCCGTCTCGAAGGAGCAACTCCGTGATCTCTTGAGTCGAGATCAATCGACGTCTATACAGCAAAAGATTAGCAAGAAAGATCGTGCATTGCCGACCGCCTATATCGTAGCAATCGATGGTTTTCCCATTGATCTTGAGTTGAAAGGTACCCAGCATCTTTATATAAATACTATTCGTGGGGACATTCAAACGCAAAGAAGAGGTTTCTCCACCGGCAATCTCTTCAAGCATGAGTCGTTTTGAAACCTCCGTCTTGATCGCATTACCAGCGAGAGTGAGAGATAGGGTATATTCAAGGAAGCGGGTCGGTCGGTCGATAATGACCATCCATAAGAAAGAGCTTGTTTCGATGAATGGCAAAACCATCATCAAGTCATTCGCATCCCAAGCCTCCTTTACATCGCGGAGAACCCCCCCCCACAAAATATACGGGAACATCTTCGTGCAGACCGTCGAAAGCACTCACATCAAGATTAAGGAAGCGCTCGGTGCTCGCTCGATCTTCCCTGCCGAGGAGCCGATCGCTGCCCGTTCGATCTTCCATGTCAGTAAAGACGATTTCGCAGCTTCCTTTGTCTTTGTCAATCGCAGCGATAAAAGCCGAAGCAGCGCCGTAAACACCTTTTACAGCATCAAGACGGATCATAATACGCGTCGAAAACCCTCGGTCAGGAGTACATTCACTGATCACTTCATTAGTAAAATACGAAAAGACCGATGTATAGTTCAGATTGAAAGAATTATCGAATAGATCACCTGTGGCTTGTACGTCAGACAGTTCAGCCCGATCGACAACAGTAGCCTTGTTTTCCGTCTCCACTTAACACCCTTCTAAACAGCATGAACCAAGTTCTGAACAAGAAAGCCTCAGTGAAAGAACCACCTCACACGCAATCCCAGTGAAAGAGCAACACACCAGAAATAGCATTCAAATTCGCCTGTCAGGGCGACCTTCAAGTTCGTCCATCAGGCGTCCCCTTCAAGACGGATCAGAATCCATCGCTTTCCCCAATGCGACCACGCCCAAGCTCTCAAGTCGTTCTATGTCCGACTGGCTACAGCCAGCCTTTTGTAAATAGTATGACGTATTTTCGCCCAATTTGACAGGTTGCGTATAAGTATCGATCTCACTTAGCAGGCTTGAGATATTGTGCGGGAGCCTTGTTTGAAGAGCGCGACCCGCATCGGGAAAGTTGACCCAACACAACGTTTCAGGATGCTCCCTGATCATACGCTCGAGAGCGGTGGTCTTATCTACGACTGCCTCAATACAAAGGTTCTTATCAACAAGCCATTCTTGCCATTCGCTCATCGTCTTCAAGGCCACGACTTTCGAAACGATCTCATGCGCATACGGAGATTCCTCCGCTCGTTTCCCGTGAGCCTCTTTGAGTTCGGGGTATTCGATCAAATCGCAAAATCTTTCCCAGAATTTCTTTTCGATCATACCAATCGCGAGCTTCTCTCCATCCTTAGTCTCGTATGTGTTGTAGTTAACCATCGGGAACGCAAGATCCTTCTTGGCACATTCTTTCCCATCGAAAGCCCATCTGCTGTCGATCAGTGAATTCCACCACATGAAGCAATCGAACATCGAGATGTCGATATACGCTCCCTCACCTGTCAATGAACGCTCGAGGAGTGCTGCCAGTATCGCCTGACATGCGACCATCGCCGATGAAAGATCGCACAGATGAATAGGCGAGAGGTTTGCATCATTAAGGGAGAGATACCCGCTGCGCGCTTGCATATTCAAATCGTCCTGCGCCTGTTTGCTGTCATCACTCTGGCTTCCATAAGCGCTAATAGAACAGTACACGATAGAAGGATTGATAGCCTTTACGCTCTTATAATCGATTCCCAAGCGTTCCATGACTCCTGGTCTGAAATTCTCAACGATGACATCGACCTGTTCAACAAGATTCAAAAAATGATCAGCCACCTCGTCATCCTTAAGATCGAGCGCAACCGATTTCTTATTCCTCCCCAAGACGGAAAAGCAATACGACAAACCCGCCTCATTCAAGGGGTGGTTATAACGAATAGGATCCCCACTGTTTACTCCTTCTACCTTCACCACTTCTGCTCCCAGATCGGCCAGCACTTGCGTTGCGTAACCGCCTGGAAGACATCGCGTGAAATCAAGAATAAGCATGGAATCGAACGATTGATGGATATTCATAGCATGTTGCTCCCGCCTATAGAATGACCCCGCCGAAAGCGAGGTCATATTGCCTGTTCGTATAAGTGTCATCGTGCGACAGTCAGCAAGCCTATAAGGACATACCGAGTTTGTATCCAGCATCGATGGCTTCAAGAGTTCGCGTGACGTTGCCTCTCTCACAGGTCGCGTCTCCAATAAGATATGCATCTGGAAATGACTCTTGTATCTGATGATACAGATCGAGGTTTTCCTCAACTCCAAGCGAGATCAATACCGTATCGCATCCAATGTCATATTCATCCCCTGTCTCAAGATTACGAACTCGCACTCCGCTCTTGTTCACCGAAACTAGCTTAGTGTTGGACTCAAGCGTGACACCCTTTTCTTTAACCGCATTTATCGTTGGCTTTCGATCGATAATGCCAATACCATTACCGAACTTCGGAGACTCTTCAATGACCGTGACCTCACGCCCTTCAGCCATCGCCGAAGCGCACTCTAAGCCAGCGAATCCACCACCAACGATAACCAAACGCCGACCGAGCAGCGCATGCATCTTCAGCCCCGCTCGCATGAAGGACACCGTACCGCCTTGCGCTTTGATGGCTTGGACCGCACTCCACCACATAAGCCCTTTTCCTTTAGGAACGCGCCCTGACACCATGTCCTTCACATCTTGAGAGCTCACCACATTCTTACCCTTAATGCCCGGTACGTCGATTGCGATGATCTTGCCACCAGGAGCAACCACCACCTCGTCGGGCTCGAGCGACTCAATCATCTGCGGGCTTGCTTCACAATTGAGGCGAATATCGATGGAGGGATGTTGAGCGATCTCTCTTTTCCAGTATTCCACATACGGTTCCATACAAGGGTTGAGCACCTGGGCCATACTGAGCAACCCGCACACACGATCCCCTTTTTCGAGAATCGTCACCTCATGTCCTCTTATGCTGGCAACACGCGCCGTCTCTAAGGCTGAAGGACCCGAACCAATGATCACGATGCGTTTCTTTGATTCCGCCGGGGCCTCTTCAGGAAGACCTAATGCATAATTGGCCACATTCGCATTGACCGAACACTGAATCGGCTTTCCCAGAAAGCTATGATCGAGACAGCGACTGCATACGATACAGGATCGAATAAGCTCGGGGTGTCCCTCGCTAATCTCTTTCACATAATTCGGGTCAGCAATAAATGACCTTGCCATGCCAACCAAATCGCCATAGCCTTCATCCACAACTTGCCGACAAGTCTCGATCGAAGTGATACGCGTTCCCGGAAAGACCGGAAGGTCCGTTGCCTGCTTGACGCTCTTCGCCAAATGGATGAAGGACCCTTCTGGTACCAACGAATTAGCGACAGGGCGCGGCGCCTCATGAAAACCAGCTTGAATCGACCACGCGTCTATGCCATGCGACTCAACAACAGGGATCAACTCGAGCATGTCCTCGATGCGATTCCCTCCTGGCATCAAATCATCGGCTGACGTTCGGATGAGGATCGGTGTGTTGGGACACAGTTCATGGATACGGTCAATAATCTCTGTGAGAAGTCGCGCCCTGTTCTCAACCGACCCGCCATACTCATCGCTGCGATGGTTGGAATACTTGGAGATGAAACGCATCACCATATAGCCGATACCAGCGTGGATCTCAATGATGTCAACTCCACCCTCGACTATGCGTCGGGCGGCTTGACCGTACTGGTCGACCAGTATTTTGATCTCTTCCTTCGTGAACTCACGATCGGGCATACCGACAAAGGGGCCCGATGCCACCTCTTTCGAGGGAGCATACGAGCGCAATGGCTCGTTCGCGTCCGCCCTCCATTCGTAACACATTTGAAGCTGACCAGCCACTTTGGCACCCCATTTATGGCAGGCTTCGGTAAGCTTCTTCCATCCTGGAATAAAGCTGTCATCCCACGCACCAACAGCACCGGTCGTCGTGTAGTAGCGAGGGGTCGTATCGAACAGATCGCTCACATAAACCGACCCCACTTCGATAAGGCCGACCTCTCCACGCGCGCGTTGTTCATAGAAATCGACAATCGCATCCGTGATGTAGTAGTTGTCCACTAATTCGGTGGTCATCGGCAGCATCACAAAACGATTCTTCACCTCAACATCACCGATCGAGATCGGTTGCAATAGATTGTTGTAAGCCACCATTACTCCCCCTTTCATTGGTAGTTGCAGCGTCAACCGTCAACAGATCGAATCAGGACCGTAGCTTGGCTTCAGCGCAGTCTCACCGAGCTCTTCACCTTCGTAACATTTCACGACTCCATCAGCAATCAAAGCGTCCACGTCTTCATCCGTATAGCCATACTGAAGCATAACCTCACGCGTGTCGTAGCCGATCGGACGTGAGCGATACAAGATCGGGTCACCAACCGACTCCAGCCTAATCGGGCTGGTGGCAAGAGCTTTCTCGCCAAATTCGTCATAAGGTAACTTTCGCAGAATGTCGTTGGCGTAAGCTTCCTCGTCCTCTAAGATGTCGCTGAAATAATAGAGCTTGTGATAAGCGACGTTATTTTCCTTGAAGACCTTTTCCCAATAATCGAAATCATGCTTGGCGAATGCTTCTTCCATCCAGCGAATCACGTCTTTATTGGTTCCCGTACTATTCATGACCGCGAGCGTGTTATAGCGCTCGTCATCGATGAGGTGGTCAAGCCCGAGAATATGCATGATCAGCGGGAAATAAGTATCAGAACTGCCCATGCAGAGCACGAACCAGGTGCCATCGCCTGCCATATAGGTGTTGTTGGTGGGAGTAGCAGCCGCCTTGCGAGACTTTGGCCAGACATCGCCGAACTGCGTCGATGCAAGACCTATCTGCTGCGCCCAACATGCAACGTGATAGAGATTGACCGTCACCTTGTCACCCAACCCTGTCTTCTCGCGACGGTAGAGCGCGCCCAAGATACCCGATGTCAAAGCTAGTGCACACTGGAAATCACCGAATCCATTCGGCATATTTACTGGAGCAAAATTATCCGACTGCGGCAAAGAAGCGAACACGCCTCCTCGTCCGTTGTAGGCGGTGTTATCGAACCCGCGCGAGTCCTTCTCAGGGCCGCGCCAGCCATAGCCGCGCATTTGCGCCCATACCAAACGCGGATATTTCTCATGGATAGTCTCCCAGTCAAGCCCAAGATGCTCGAGGCCTTTATCCCGAAAGCTCGTCACCAACACATCGGCCTCTTTGAGTAGTTTGCCCAAGAATTTCGCGCCCTCTTCCGACTTCAAGTTTATGCTCACGAACGTCTTGTTCGTCGAGGTGAGGTCGAATGCTGGATCGTCTATTTCGGTCTTGGACATGCCGAACCCGCTTGCGTTATTGCGGTAATCGTCGCCCTCGAAAGGCTCGATCTTATACACCGTCGCACCCATCTCTGCTAGTATTCGAGGGCAAGCAGGCCCTGCAACGTAGCTGGTCAGCTCGACAACTTTCAGTCCTTCTAGTCCTTTCATGATGTCCTCCTAAAAGACCCTGCAACACGTATTTACACTCATGTTGCAGGGCTATACCTATACGCCAAGATCAGATCGGTCACTTTACTTCTTCTTGTTCTTAGCGTCCTTGATGATGTCGTCGTTGATGCTCTCCAGGGTCTGGCCCCTGGTCTCAACACCGCAGATCGCGATAATGAGCGCCATCACAAACACCGTGATACCAACAAAGGTATACACCGCTCCTGCAGGGTTCGCCGCAGCAAAGCATCCTGCAACAATAGAAGGGCTGACGATAGCAGCAACACGTCCCATCGCATTAGCAAAACCACCACCACGCAGACGTAACTCTGTTGGGAAAACCTCTCCCAGATACGCAGAGCAAGCAACCAATGCGTAGTAATACGTAAGCGCACACAGGACAAAACCGGTAACCATGATGACCATTTCATTGGTCTGCTGTGCCCAGATGAAGCCTGCCACCGCGATCAAGACCAGCAAGACGACCATACCCCATTTACGCGGATGCTTGTCAACGAATATCGACTCGAGCCATACGCCGACCGGACAGCCAATGAGCATAATAACGGTCATATACAACGACTTTCCGACGTCAATACCCTGCATAACGAACAGCGTAGGAGTCCAGTTGACAATCGTCTGAACAACAAGATTCATAGCCATTAAGCCAACGCTCACTGTAATAGTGCGGCGAATCATCTTCTTGCTGAACAGAGAACGCCAAGGAAGATTGACAACCTCTTCGCCCATTTCCTCATTAGCACGAGCGATCTCTTTGAGCTGATCGTCGCTGAGTTCGGGAACTTCGACCCCGTGAGCACGATAAGCCTCTTCGACCTGTGTCAATTTTGCGTCGGCTTCGTCATAGCGGCCTTTCGATGCCAGCCAACGAGGCGACTCATCCAAAAATTTAAAGATGAATACCCACATTGCAACTGCGATAAAACCGATCAAAACGAAAATTGGACGCCAACCGACTATCGGAATAATGATCATGGTCAGCAAAGCACCAATAGGAGGCGAAACATTGCCAATCAAACCGATATATCCCGAATACTTACCGCGAATATTCGGTGTCAAGTATTCGGGGAATGCTGCATAGCAGCCAGGCATTGTTGCACCAAGGCCGATACCCATCAAGAAACGGCAACAGATAAGGATCTCCATTGTGGGTGCTGCAGCTGCAAAGAACGTTGCAATGGTAAATATCAAAACATTGATCAATAGCGCCCTGCGACGACCAAATCGATCGCCGAGCCATCCTGACAAAAATGAACCAATCAAATATCCAAACATGGTCATTGAGGCAAACCAGCCATTCAGCTCTATCGTAGACCAGCCTTCACTGACCAGCTGCGCTAAAATGCCACCACCAACATAGTTGTCAAGAGAGTCAACAAAAATCGCGCCGCCAAACAACCACATCAACTTTTTCTGCCAACGACCAACTGGCATCTTGTCAATGCGCGCAGCAATACCATGCGTCGTCTTATTCAGTGCAGCACGATCGAGCGCCGCCAAGTTATCGGCACGCGCTTCAATGGTTGCCTCCCTCGTTGCATTGTCTACCACCATTCATCACCTTCTTTCTCTTCTCGATTATGTTGAGCTTCGATACTTGAATTCCTCTTCTCGGACCCCTCCTCCCTCTTTAAGATATCGAGCTCTTCGAAAAGGTTAGGTATGCCTGGTGTTAAAAATGGGTCTATTCGCATCAGTCAGCGGTTCATTTTGGTTTAAAACTTGCACAGAATAACGCCTGCTCCTAGTTTCGGGCGTAGTTTTGCTACGCTCCTGCAGTACTTGTATTACGTTTGCCGCATCTTTATTATGTTGTCACTGCATTACCATCGTATTGTCGCAGCATACATGCTGCGTTGTTGTCATATTCTCGTAGCTCACATGCTGTATTGTTGTAGCATCTTTGCTGCATTTTTTACGCTTGAACAAGAGACCGCAATCAACAACCAAAGCAGCTCTTCAAGAAATATGAGCTTTAAAAATACGTGTTCACCGCTTCTTTTTTCTTCTAAAAACCTTTTGATCTCTTTTTGATCCTGATTTGAATCTTGCTTTCCCTGCTTTGCATCTGCGTCTTTTTACTTGAAAGCATTTAGGAGGGTCGTTTTAGACTTAATACGACTATGAATGAGAAAAGTTTGACTGGTTTAAACCTAAATACTTAAAGTAACTTCAGAATCGCCTTTTCCACAAGAACCAACAGAGATTCGAGATTTTATGGCGCTGCGATTGCCTTATCAAGCTCGCAAAAGGATCAGACCTGAAATCTTACATGCTGTAGCAAACATACATACCAAACCAAAACGGGTAGATATAATGAAAAGAGATATCCTACAAAAGGGATCTCTACGAAAATATAGTATCTTCAAGAAAACCCTCTTCAAAAGGAGCGTCTTAAAAGGGAGTCGCTATGAAGCTAGATGAAGTCAAGCTGGATCCAGAGTGCTATTTAGCGCGTAACTGCACGCTTTTGGGCGACATCACCATCGGCAAGCATTCTTCGGTCTATCCAGGTGTGGTCATGCGCGCCGAACGTGAGCCGATCACGATCGGAGCGAACACGAACATCCAAGATAACTGCGTGATACATGTTGAATATGATTTCCCTTGCACGATCGGCAACAACGTGACCGTTGGTCATAATGCCACGGTCCATGGCGCAACCGTAAAGGACAACACGATCATCGGGATGAATTCCGTCATTTTGGATGGCGCAGTAGTGGGCAAGAACTGCATTATCGGTGCGGGTGCTGTGGTTACCAAAGGGTCTATTATCCCTGATGGATCGCTGGTAATGGGTGTGCCAGCAAAAGTACGCGGTCAGCTGAGCGACGAAGACCGCGCCTACACGCAAACTTCCGCAGACGACTATCAGAGAGAAGCAAGCGAACTGGCCGAGGCAGGCTTCTTCTATACCGGCAAAAATATTCCGCACGACCTGCCGACTATTTGCCTGCAAGAATCTAACGAACAACCAGAACAGTACAACTATCAATGCTGGCGCTAGGATCCTCCAATAGACGCTTCAGCTATTCTGCTGCCGGAACATGCACCATGTTCAAGTCTGTTAAAACTATTCCGCATTCGGAATAGTTTTTATCAATATTAAACTAAGAAACTGTTCTGAATACGGTATACTTTCTTTGGCTAGATTTCGATCGTCTACGGAAGAGAAGATGGACAGTACGAACATCACCAGCGCAGAGGCAGCCCGATTGCTCGGTGTGAGCGAACGCCGTGTGGTGGCGCTCATTCATAGCGGTGATCTTGAAGCGCAAAAATTCGGTAGATCATGGGCAGTGAGCGAAGAGTCCGTTCGATCCCGACTTGCCAACGGCACCGTATCAGGTCGCCCCCCCTATGGGCAAAAGAAGCGCAATCTCATCCAGGCCTACACGCTCATGAACAAAAACGATGCCGTCTTGCACTTCGTGTTTGACAGCGAGTCAAAACGCGTTGTGAAAGTAGAGGAAGACGAGTACGTGATTGCAAGCCCGATCGGATCCTGCAGAGGAATCGGCAAACCAACTGCAACACAGCTCACCTCTTGGATCACTGATCGTTACATTCCCGAAAACCGCATTGGCCTTCGTGAGATACTCGCCAAAACAGGCTGCAAAGATCCTGCTGAGCTCCTCTTTCAAACGTTCGGACAAAACCTCACCGATCAATATTGGTTCAAGCCGGAAGGCTCAAATCTCGACTGGAATGAGATCAATTACTTTCATAACCCTTACGTAGGTAACGTTAACGAAAAAGGACCCGGAAGCGGAACGCCTGGCATGCTTCCTAAATGGTGGGAACAGCGTGCAGGCAAGAACTTTCTCATCAAGGGAAGCGGACAGGGCGAGCGCGAGCCTTTTGCCGAGCTGCTTGCCAGTAGACTTTATGAACGCCTGCTTGAGCCGCAAGATTTCGTTGCGTATTCGATCGAAAAGTACGAGGAGAAGCCTCATTCGGTCTGTGAGAATTTCATCACCGAACACACGCAGCTCGTTCCCTTGCGTGAAGTCATGAGTTGTTTTCGTAGGCCACAATATGAGCCGTACAACTACGCTGAATATGTTGAGGTTTGCAACGAGCTAGGAGTGGCGGACATTGAACGCCAGCTTGCCAAGATGATCGTGTGTGATTTTCTTACAGCAAACATCGACCGACATGATATGAACCTGGGGCTCATCCGCGATTCGGAAACGCTGCAGTTCGTGGGAGTGGCCCCGCTTTTCGACAATGGCCGGGGGTTCTATTACAGCGCGCAACGCAAATCCGACTTCGGATCGAAACCATTCTTCCACACCTCACATCCCTTTTCAGAATACCCTTCATCCCAACTTGCTTTGGTGCGTGATTACTCATGGTTCGATGCGCAAAAACTGGATGGGTTCGAAGATGAGATCGTTGAGACCTTGTCAAGAAACGAGCTCTTACCTGCGTGGTTTCCCCGTGCTGCCGCAAAGCAATTCGAAATTCAGCTTGAACGCGTGATCGAAGCGCAGGAAGAGCATACTCGCTAGATCAAGCGCTGGATAGCAGCAGGAATCTGAACAGGTGAATCGACTGTGATGGTTGCAGCTTCAAGCTCAGACGGATCGCCGTAGCCATACGCGCAACCGACCGATGGAATACCTGCGCGCGTCGCGACCTCGATATCGTGAAAGCGGTCCCCCACCATCACCTGCGGATAGGAGTGTCGGTCTGACGTCTGCTGATAGATCTGCCACTTTGGGATAAAACCGAATTCTTCGGCGCAATAGGTGGCAGTGAACAAGTGGCCGATGCCGAAAATACTCAGGTGAGTATCACAATAGGGTCTACCGCAATTCGAAAGGAAAGCGAGCTCGAAGCCTTGGTCATGAAGATTCTCGAGCGTCTCTTTAACTCCTGGGAAGAGCGCGCCCTTCCCCGCACGCAGACCCTCATTCATATCGTCCGCGACCATCTTCGCGGCGGTTCGCCACGTTGTTTCGTCGATTCCTGGAACAAAGGTGGTCCACATGTCCTCGACTTGCCAACCGAGCCAGCGACAGATCTCGTCATCATGCAGCTCCTGCGGCTCAACGATGCCCTGATCAACGAGCCATGCATACGCCTTTCGCAGCGCAGGGCTATAGAGCTTCATGCTGTCATGAAGCGTGCCGTCGTAATCGAAGAAAATCGTCCCTTTACTCATACCTTAATTTTACTCATTACTTATTAATTGAGACTTACATTGCTGGGAAAATCAGCGAGAAGAAACGAGGGCGAAAGCATGGGCTTGATGCGCGTTCGAGCGTACCTTGGTACGTGAGCGCAAGCGCATAATGCCTAGGCTTCGGCATCGCGCCTTCGCAGCGCCAACTATAAAGTCGATTGTTAAATCGACTTCAACAAGTTAACCATCTCAATCGCGCCTGTTGCGCAGTCGAAGCCCTTGTTGCCCGCTTTTGTGCCCGCGCGCTCGATGGCCTGCTCAATGGTGTCCGTGGTCACGATGCCGAACATAACCGGAACACCCGTATCAAGCGAAACATGCGCGATACCCTTCGCCGCCTCGTTGCAGACCAGATCGTAATGCGAGGTTGCCCCACGAATAACCGCACCCAAGCAGATAACCGCATCGTACTTGCCGCTCTCTGCCATCTTCTTTGCCACCAGCGGAATCTCAAATGCACCGGGCACCCATGCTACATCAACGTCTTCCTCTTTTACATCGTGACGAACGAGCGCATCCATCGCTCCCGAGATCAACTTCGAAGTAATGAATTCGTTGAAGCGCGCACCAACAATGCCGATCTTCAAACCTTTTGCAATGAGATTTCCTTCGAGTGTGTTCATATGATTTCCTTTCATTTGACTGTTCCATCTGTTGCTATGTTTTGCCCGTTCGGGCCGATCATCTTGTTCTGGCTCCTTTGCAGCGCCTGATCAAAGCGTGCATGAGCCCCTTCGCTGGCTAATTGATGCTCAAGAGATGCCCCATCTTCTCCTGCTTGGTCTTCAGATAGAAATGGTCATGCTCGGTCGCCGGAATCTGAATCGGGACGCGATCGATGATCTCGAGTCCGAAATCTTTGAGTTGATAGACCTTGTCGGGGTTATTCGTAAGCAGGCGCATCGTCTTCACGCCCAGGCTTCGCAGGATTTGCGCGCCGATGTAGTATTCACGCATATCGCCTTCGAATCCAAGCGCCAAATTCGCCTCGAGCGTATCCATGCCCTTGTCCTGCAGTTCATAGGCACGCAGCTTGTTCACAAGACCGATCCCGCGCCCTTCTTGACGCATGTAGAGCACGACACCGCGGCCCTCTTCCTCTACCTGACGCATCGCTTGAGCCAGCTGATCGCCACAATCGCAGCGCATCGAACCGAACGCATCGCCAGTCAGGCACTCGGAATGAACGCGCACGAGCACATCTTCCCCGTTGCCGATATCGCCCTTCACCAGCGCAACGTGATGTTCGCCGTTGAGCTTATTCACGAACACACGTACACGGAAGTTGCCATATTTCGTGGGCATATTCGTGTTGGCAATCTCGGTGACGTGATTCTCATTCTTCTTGCGATATTCCTGCAGCGCTTTAATGCTGATGAATTTCAGATCGAACTTCTTCGCCAACTCGATAAGCTCGGGCGTGCGCATCATCGTGCCATCGTCGCGCATGATCTCACAGCACAGGCCGCATTCCGAAAGACCCGCCAGACGCATGAGGTCGACCGTCGCTTCGGTGTGACCGTTGCGCTCAAGCACGCCGTTCGGTTTTGCCATAAGTGGGAACATATGCCCTGGCCTGCGAAAATCGGTCGGCTTCGCGTCTGGGTCGACCACCTTGCGCGCTGTAAGACCACGCTCTTCGGCGGAGATGCCCGTAGTGGTATCCACGTGGTCGATCGAGACCGTGAACGCCGTTTCGTGATTGTCGGTGTTCTCGATGACCATCTGCGGGAACTGCAGCTTCTTACAAAGGTCGATGTTCATGGGCATGCAGATAAGGCCCTTGCCGTGCACCGCCATGAAGTTCACGTTTTCGGTGGTGGCGAACTCGGCCGCACAGATGAAGTCACCCTCATTCTCGCGATCGGGATCGTCAGTGCAGAGGATCACCTTGCCTTGACGCAGGTCATCGAGGGCTTCTTCGATGGTATTGAATTCAAACATGCTTGCTCCTTTTTTATCTCGAACGAACGTTATGACTTGTTCTTTAAAACCCATTCATCAGCAGAAAATCTTTTGTGATACCTTGCGGGGGCTCGGGGGTAGGGTTGCTTGGCGGACCAAGGGAAAGAAGGCGGTCGACATATTTGCCGATCACGTCGGTTTCCAGGTTGACCTCATCACCCACGCGTTTCTGCGCGAGATTCGTTTCGGCGCGCGTATGCGGAATTACCGAAACGCTGAACGTATCATCGGTCAGGCGCGCCACGGTCAAACTGATGCCATCGATGGCGATCGAGCCCTTTAAGATGATGTGGCGAAGGATGCTCTGATCAGCGACGATGGTAAACCAGACCGCGTTGTCATCTGTTTCGATGCGCGTGATCTTACCCACGCCATCGATGTGGCCTGAAACGATGTGCCCGCCGAAGCGCCCGTTAGCCGCCATGGCGCGCTCAACATTCACTTTGCTACCCGCATGCAGCGTGCCAAGATCCGAACGATCGAGGGTTTCATGCATGATGTCCGCATCGAAGGTACTTGCTGTGAACGCCGTAACGGTCAGGCAGACTCCATTCACCGCGATGCTGTCGCCCAGGTGAACGTCGTCCAAGATCTGCGGTGCTTCGACGGTAATGATGGCACTGTGCGCGCCTTTGCGCAGGGCCTTCACGGTGCCCACCGCTTCGATTATTCCGGTAAACATTTCTGCACCTCGCATTCAAGAAGGATGTCTTGGCCAAGACGTGTGACGGTTGGCGTGCTGCAGTGGATCGCACCCGCAGGCGTTTTAACTCCCAGCCCCTGAACCGGGCTTGGTGCACCGGTACCGCCGAAGACTTTCGGGGCGATATAGGCCTGTACGCGGTCGACCAAACCTTGGGAAAAGAACGACCAAAGCAGGGTCGCACCACCCTCAACGATCACTGAATCGATGGATTTTTCTTTGCCAAGATAGGCCAGCAGCGCGGGAAGATCGACACGATCATGTTCAGCGGGTTGCACTGCTCCATTTGCTGGCGAAACGAACACCTCGCAACCTGCCTCTTCAAGCGCTGCGATGTGTTCGGCGGGGGCTTGCGCTGCTACCGCAATCAGTGTCGGAATCTCGCACGCTGTTTGCACAAGCTTCGAAGTGAGCGGCGTGCGCGCCGAAGAGTCAATCACCACACGCAAGGGGTTCTTCGTCTCCTGGTCAGGAATACGGCTCGTGAGCTCAGGATCGTCTGCCAGCACGGTTCCGATACCGACCATGATCGCCGCATAGCGATGGCGATCCTCATGAACCCTCTTACGCGCCGCTTCGGAAGTGATCCAGCGCGATGCGCCTGTCCTGGTTGCGATCTTGCCATCAAGCGTCATCGCGTACTTTGCGATGACCTGCGGTAAACCGTTTTGAATGTAGTGGAAGAATACTTCGTTGATCGCGCGGCATTCGTCCAAAAGCACGCCTTCAACAACCTCGATACCTGCTTCGCGCAGAACCTCGAAGCCTTTGCCTGCCACCAGCGGATTAGGATCAGGCGCACCCACCACCACGCGTGTGATGCCCGCCTCGATGATAGCCTCCGTACAGGGCGGTGTCTTTCCCCAGTGGCAACACGGCTCGAGCGTCACGTAGATAGTGGCACCACGCGGGTCTTCCACACAATGCGCCAGCGCCTCGCGTTCGGCGTGCAGCTTGCCGTAGGCCGCGTGCCAACCCTCGCCGATGATGCCACCGTCCTTCACGATAACGGCTCCTACCTGAGGATTAGGGTTGGTCCATCCAGCACCGCGCGCCGCCAGCTCAAGCGCCCGCGCCATATAACGCTCGTGCTCGCTCGCACCCTGCGTACCTTCACTGGTTGTATCCGCTGGAAACGCGCTCATCAAAAACACCTCCCTATCTCAACAGTCTCTTACGTGTTGCCTCGGCCTCGATCGGCCGAGCTCTTCAGAGCTGCTGACACAAGAAGGTGTCGTACATAATCGCGTGTTGCCTATCCGCTCGCGTCACAAGCGCCGCAATAAAAAACCCTGAAACATAGCGTTCCAGGGCATATGACCACAACGATACAGCGATCGATCTTCTTCCATCCAGACTGTACTGTCGGTTCCGGAATTTCACCGAATCAGCCTTGCTGGGCTTGCGCCGAACAAGGGTCGCGGACTGTTACCGCCGGTCGGGAATTTCACCCTGCCCTGAAGATTTATTTTGTTTTGCTTTACCAAACTATAGCGTAAGCATCCTATTCGTCAATACTCACGCCCGAAGATTACGATGATAACACTTTGCAAACTTGTTTTCGGGGCGCGAAGGCGGGCTAAAGGATGGTGCTACCATTCATTTATGACCGATAACCTCTTGTTAGGAGAAAACATGGAACCAAAAGAACAACTTGCTGAAGTGCTGAACAACACCGCGCTCATCGCGCTTGCTACCTCCGTGGAAGACAAGCCGAACGTGCGCATCCTGGACATCTTCTTCGACGAGAAGCGCAATGTGGTGATCTTCCCTACCTCATCGCTCTCGCGCAAAGTCAAAGAGCTTGAGGCAAATGATACTGTCGCTTTCACCACCATCCCACAAGGCCCAGGACCGGTGGTGCGCGTGCAGAACGCTACCGTTTCCAAGAGCGATTGGTCGATCGACGAGATCAAGGATACGCTCATCGCGCATCGTCCAGGATTTGAGATGATGCTCAAGGGCTTTGGCGAGAATGTCGCTGTCTACGAGATCTTCTTCACTCAGGCCGTCATCGCCGAGAAGGGTCAGAAGACCATCGTCGAGCTGTAAGCTTTAAAACCTGCACTTTTACCATAAAGCTAAAAGAGAGACTCGCAACAATGCGGGTCTCTCTTTTGTTCAAGAATGCAGCTCTGTATACGATCTAGCTCATCTTTGGTGCTGGCACTTTGTGTTAGGTACAAAAAAACGACCCGCAAGCGCGGGCCGTTCTGATGCATAAGCATGGTGCGAATAAATCATTCGCTGGTTGAAAACCAAACCTACTCGATCGGGCTGGTGAGATCCTTCGAACCCTCAACACGACCCTCGAGATACTTCCAGTAGTTATCAACATCGTTCTGGATCTCTTCGAGGATGTGCTCGTTGCCGGGCTTGAAGAGATGCTTGAAGCGACCCTGCGGCTTCAGGAAGTCTGCAACAGGAATGAGGTTCTTCTCGCGAACCGGGGTGAGCTTCCAAACACCATTCTCGACCTCGAACAGCGGCCAGAACTTAGAGTTCACTGCCAGGCGGCAGATCTCAGCCGTGTCAGCCGAACCGATACGCCAACCACGAGGGCAGGGAGCGAGGATGTTCAGGAAAGCAGGGCCGTCAACCGCAATAGCCTTCTCAGCCTTGTTGACCAGGTCGCGCCAGTTGCCAACCGTTGCCTGAGCAACGTAAGGCACACCATGAGCCGCGATGATAGAGGTAAGGTCCTTGCGAACCTGGGCCTTACCCTGCTCAACCTTGCCGACTTCAGAGGTGGTTGCCCATGCACCCTTCGGCGTAGCGGATGAACGCTGGATACCGGTGTTCATGTAAGCGCCGTTGTCGTAGCAGACATACACAACGTCCTGGCCACGCTCCATCGCGCCGGACAGAGACTGAAGACCGATGTCATACGTGCCACCGTCGCCGCCGAACGCAACGAACTTGATCTTGCGATCGGCCGGAATCTTGCCTGCGCGCTGGAGACCCTTGTAAGCAGCCTCAACACCAGAGATAGTAGCGCCTGCATTTGCGAACGCATTGTGAATGAACGGAACGTTCCATGCGTTATCAGGGAAGATGGTGGTAGAAACTTCTAAACAACCCGTAGCACTTGCGCACACTACGTCGTAATCGTTAGAGCCCATGAGCACCTGGCGAACCGCCATGGATGCGCCGCAACCGCCGCAAAGACGATGACCTGGAGCCAACTCATCGGGGCGAGCAGATAATTCTTTGATATTAGCCATTTTATGCCCCTTTCTTATTCTTCGACACCCAGGTAGGTAAGCGAGCTGTTGCCGCCCTGCTCAAGCTCGGTATAAACCTGCTTGATCTGGTCGAGCGTGATATCAGCACCGCCAAGACCTGCGATGTAATCAGAAACCGGAATGTTCAAGCCTGCACGATAGAGCGCGTTGCGCACCTCAAGTGCGAGCGGAGCAGACGGCGAACCAAAGGAATCGCTGCGGTCGATGACCGCGATGCCCTTTGCGTTCTTGCACGCCTCTGCGATCTGCTTCTCAGGGAACGGACGGAAGACGCGCGGACGAACAACGCCGACCTTCTTGCCTTCTTCACGAAGCTTGCGTGCCTCGAAGCGAACGTTACCTGCATTGGAGCCCAGGCAAACCACGATGTAATCTGCATCTTCACAGCCCCAGCAATCAACGAGATCGAACGGACGACCCGTGATCTCTGCCCATTCCTTGCCATGCTTTTCGATGATGTCGATCGAATTGGTAATGACACCACGTTCGATGCACTTCATCTTCATGTAGTCAGGACCAAGCGTCGCGAACATGCCATGACCAACCGGATGCTCAGTATCGAGCAGCGGATAGAGTGGCTTGTAATCGCCCACGAACTTCTCGACCGTTTCGTCGTCTTCCATCACGCACACGTCCATGGCGTGGGTGGTAACGAAACCATCGAGCGAGGTGATGACTGGAAGCAGCACGTTAGGATCTTCAGCAACACGGAATGCAAGGATCGTGTTGTCATAAGCTTCCTGAGCAGTCTCAGCGAAGAACATGATCCAACCTGCATCGCGCGCACCCATAACGTCAGAATGGTCTCCATGGATGTTGATAGGGGCAGAGATGGCGCGGTTCGCGTTAGCCATAACGATGGGGCAACGCATACCGGAAGCGATGTGAAGTTCCTCCCACATGTAAGCCAAACCCTGAGAGCTGGTTGCGGTTGCAACACGTGCACCTGCAGCGGAAGCGCCGATGCAAGCAGAGAGTGCTGAATGCTCAGATTCGACCGGAACATATTCGGTGTGAACACGGCCGTCTGCTACGAATTTATCGTACGTTTCGACGATGGTGGTCTGAGGAGTAATAGGATAGGCTGCCATAACGTCTGGCTTTGCCTGGCGGATAGCCTCAGCGACCATCTGATTGCCGGTAGCGGAGAATGGTTTCTTTTCAGCCATGGTTTACTCCCCTTCCTTCTCTTGTGCCTGAGCTTCTGCCTCAGAGATGAGCGTGAGCGCATCGAACTTGCATTCATTCACGCAAACGCCGCAGCCCTTGCAGTGGAACAGGTCGATGCCGGTCATTTCGCCATCTTTGACTTCGATGGATGAATCTGGGCAGTAGACCCAGCAGAGCATGCAGTTGGTGCAAGCTTCGCTATCCCAGATCGGACGCATGGAGCGCCAGCCACCGGTGTAGCAATTAACCGAAGTGCCAGGGTTCGGGCAGACATAGCCTTCGGGATAATCAGAGAGCTTCCAGTTATCGAAGCCATCATAGTCGAACCCAGCGGTGCCGCTGTAAGAGATCTGATCTGCCATTATTCCTGCACCTCCTCATATGCGCGATCGGCGGACTCGAGGTTTGCGTCGATCATCTCTTGGCTGAATTTCTTGCCAAACGTGATGACGAGACGCTCTTTCACGAGGTCGATCGGGAACAAGCCAGCAACCTTAGCGAGCGCGCCAACGATAGGAGTGTTCGGCATGTCCTTCTTGATGGTTGCCAGTGCGATGCCCGTTGCATCGACAGTGGCAACACGCATGGAAGCAGGAGCGTTCACTGCGGCGCGCGCTTCTGCGGGGGTCATGGTGGTGTTGAAGATGATGATGCCGTCTTCAGGCATACCTTCCGTTACATTGGTCGAAGCGAGCAACGTTTCGTCCAAGACGATGACGATGTCCGGATTCAAGATGTTGTTATGGACTTCAATGGGCTCGCTCGACACGCGGGTGTAAGCCTTCAGGGGTGCACCCGTACGCTCAGGACCATATTCAGGCATTGCCTGGATAAAGTTGCCCTGCAACATTGCCGTATCTGCAACGAGCTTCGCCGCCGTTACCGCGCCTTGACCAGCGCGTGCATGCCAGCGAATTTCGGTCAGCTGTGACATACCTCTCCTCTCAACTTAGGCTGCGCTAAAATACGCTTCCTCATTGTAACAACGAACCCCCAGACCGAAGGGTTCGTTCTTGGCATAACCGCATCAATTCGGTAAAAGGGGTGCGCTCGCATGCGAGGCAAATGAATTAGCGGTCTATCCATTGAATGGACACTAAATGAACAAAAGAACAGATGAGAACGGAAGGTCCTTCCTGCTGCGCGTTCGCACTTCAACGGCGAAACAACGCTCGTGGGCTAGCTCCAGAAGACGACCATCTCAACGAGGTTATGATAGGCCCACGGATAGGCCTCAGAAAGCCACCCTGTTTCGGGAACGAAGCACATGAGCATGGAATAGAAGAGGCTGATCGACACCAGTGCCATGAGCACATGCTGGCAAACCTTATAGGTGGCAGAACGGTGGTCGATCGCTTCGTTGGCGATGAAGCAGAGCAGCACCACCGCAGCCAGGAATAAGAACGTGAAATCGGCATAGTAACGCTGCAGAATGCCTGCCATCTGCGCATCGAGCAAAGCGACCACGAACCCAGCAACGATCATGAGCAAGATCACACCCGCAACGGTTCGCGTTTCGTGCTGGCGAATACGGAAGCTCAATAGGCGCTTAGAGAAGAAGAGCACCCACAGAACCGGTAAGCACAGGAAGATGCCGCCGAACGTGACCTCTTTCACCGTCTGGCCTATATACGTTGTATCGAAGGGCGTAGGCAGCAGCCAGGGGAAGGTGGCATCGGTGGAGGGCGTTTGCAGGAAGTAAGCGAAGAGCGCCGGGAAGAAGCGCCCGAACACCGTGCCGCGCTGCGTCATGTCGTTGAGCGTGAGGTTGTAGTTCGCGCCGAAATTCGTAGGAGAGCCGAAGCGTGCGTAGTTGTACGCCATGACACCAAGCGCAACGATGACGTAAGGCAGGACCAGGCAAGCGAACTCACGCATGCCCTTTCGGGTGGTGATATAGCGCGAAGTGATGAACTTGCGCCAGAATAGCGGGAAAGCCAGAAGCGAGAAGACAAGGAACTGCGGACGACACGCGACCACGAGCGCCATGCAAAGCGAACCTACCAAGTACCACTTCCCTGCCCGCTTGCTCGTTCTTCCGCGCATCCAGAAGTAAAGACCCCACACCACGAGCGCCAGCGCCATGATGATCGGCAGCGAATAGAACGTGGGGAACTTTGCGAGGTAGAGCATGCCCGAGCAGAAGATGAGTGGGATCTGCAGGAGCAGGAACAGACCAAGGCTCACCCGTTTGAAGTGGAAGCGCGCGAAGCGATGAAGTAGCGCCGTGCAGCCGGCGATGAAGAGGATGCAGCATATGAGCACCCCGATCGCGGTCGGGAAATTCGCGCCCGTTACCAGATAGAACGGCAGGTAGAAGATGAGCACGGGTAGCACGCCGAAGTAGACGTAATAGTGGCCGTTGTAATAGGCCACATCGAAGAGCGGCTCTTCACCGGTGGCTTTCTGGAATTCATCGCGCGCGCTCTTATCGTAGGGGTTGTCCATCTTGACGAGCCATTCTGGCGGCTCTTCTTCCAAGTAGAGCTCACCCCGCGTCATGGATTTCGCGAGTTCTGCATATTGTTGAGCATTATCGCCGCCCACCTCGAAGAACGTGACGGGCGATTTGCCATCCCACGATCCTGAGTTATAGCTTGAGGTTGCCACGCCCACTAAGTTCGAACCCATGAGGATGAAGCTTGAAACGAGCGCAATCTCCACGAGCATCGTTGCGATGATGCCCGCCTTCGTCTTGCGTTCGTGCTTAACGATGAAAATGCGATAGATGGCAGACTTCGGGCGAAAGCAATAGATCAGGAGGAGAACGCCGAGCACCAGCATGAAGCGCAAGTTATTGAAGAAGAACGGCTCAGGCGCGTTGATGGTGAGCGACTTGAGCACCAGCGGATAGAGCGTTTCGCTATCCCCAAAATCGATGCGCAAGTCGTCGACGTAGCCGGTTGTCTCAAGATAGATATATTGACTTTGCCAGTTGTTCGTGCTCACGTCTACGAGCGGGATGCCCGCCGTAAATTCAGTGTCGTAGAAGTACGACTCATGCGCCGAATCTGTGAAGTTGATCTGTATCGGGACCACTTGAGCGGGTTGCGCCTGGTCAAATTCGATATGGATGTTCTTGACCTCTTTATTCAGGTCGTGGATCTCGAAAAGATGGTTCGCAGCCGTTATGCGATACGATTCACCCTTTGTTTCAGTGAAGGTAAGTTCATCGTCGAGCGAGATCGTCTCGTATCCGCTCGAGCGATAATGATTGATGTTGAAGAGAAATACTTCAAGAAACAGCGCGATCAGCACGATAACGAGCACATTGCGCGCAAGCTTCAGACTTTTGCTGACCTGCTCACGATGTCGGTTTATGTGGTATTCAAAATCCATTGTGATTCATTGTAAAAGAACCCCTGCAGAAACAAAAGCGCCAGCACGTTGATAGATGCACTAGCATTCATTAGGGCTGTTTTTTTCGTGACCGCTTAACCAATGGACATGATCATTGCTAGAAAGCGCCTCTTCAAAGATCAGCATAGCGCGAGACAATGCCCCAACCACAGCAATGCGACCAAAACCACCGTGCTCACCAACACATACGCCACATTCCAGTTCAAAGCTAATTTGAAAGGCGATCGTTCGACCAACTGCGATACCGCGATGGTGTTCGCCGAGGTAGGACACACCGCATTGCCCAGCGCCCAGCCCATAGCAAGAAGCAACGCCAAATACACGGGGCTAACCCCCAGCTGAGCAGCGCTTAGCGAACCGCCGATAACCGTAGTGTACACAAGCGGATGCACGCCAAAAGCCGAGCAGACCAGAGCAAGCGCCATGACAAGGATCGTTACCGCAAGCACCCCTTCGTTCGTGACCTGCAGCAGAGCCGCTACCGCCATCTCTCCCACACCCGAATAGCTGATTCCCGAAGCCAGCACACCAGCCGCCGTGAAGAGGATCATCTGGCCTTTCACATTGGGGAGCTTGACCGCAACGTACTCTTCTTTCACCTTTTGCTTGAACAACGGCATGCGTTTGATAGCTGCCATCCAAATGATCGGAACAAGGATCGACATCAAGGCAACTGCCACGATGATCGAGATACCGAGACACTGTCCGACCAGCATGACAGCAACGATATAGAGCGCGGAGAAGAGAATCAGCTCGGCGATCTTCTTGTGATCGAGCGCGCCTGGCTGGGGCGATCCAGTACCCTTCCCGTGCTCTGACGAAAGAGAGAAGCTGTCATCAGGATCGGCATCAGCACGAATGCCCTCCCCTTCAACCAAAGAAACCTGCATGCAAGAACATCTTGCTATGAATCGCTCACGGATTGTTGTCATAATCCAGCCGATGAAGCCAGCCATGATCGCGAAGAACAGACCGAATGGCAATACTGAGAGCCAATCGGCTCCGGTAAGCTGCAGCGAAAGCGCGATGGTCGCAGTGGTGGGTGCCCAGAAAAGGCACGTGATGAATCCGCGGCTGAGCGCAGTTGCAAGCACACGAGCATTGACCGCGAAGCGGCTCGAACGGGCAACTTCGCAGGTAAGAGGCACTGAAGCAATGCTAACGAGCACACCGAGAAACGCGGTCATCACGCTCACGAGACCATAGAAGCGACTCTCACTATTTCCAAAGCGCTCGAATAGAGCCTCAAGTGATTCATTGTATCCACCATAGCGCACTGGCAAGCTGATGAGCGGAACCATGATGAACATAGCAAGCAAGTAGCCATTCTCCAAGAGCGCTTTTTCCCAAATATCCAGTGGGGCTTGCGCGTAAATGAGCAGGAATCCACCAACGAAGAAGAGGACTGCCGCAATCATGCGCGTTGAGCCTTTCGTGGCGATAAAGCTTAAGATCACCGCAAGAATAAGCGTGATGGTATTGATAAGCGCAAGAAGAGGTTGTGCAAGAAAGACATTGGCAATATAGCCGATGCCGAAGCAGAACGTCAGCACGCTACGCAACGCTTGCAGGCGATCTTCGATTTGCTTGTATTGAGAGAGAAAATGCTTCATAACAAATAAACCTTCGAAGCAGATGATAACTCATTCCGTTCTTACAAGTGCGGAACGAATCGCTGCTTCGAAGGCTTTTTACTTCAGGGACGTGACCCTTATATCTTTACCGTAGGCTTACAGATCGAGCGCTTTCTGAACATCAGCAAAGACAACTTCAGGATCTTGATCGCCGTTGATCTCGACAAGCAAACCGCAACCACGATAATAGTCGATGAGCGGAGCCGTGGAGCTCTCATAAACATCAAGACGATTGCGTACGGTAGCTTCGTTGTCGTCGTCACGCTGATACATTTCGCCACCACACTTCGGGCAGACCTTATCAGCTTCAGTGCCGATATAGCCACAATCGCGGCAAACGCGACGTGAGGTCAAACGACCGATGATAACTTCCTTATCGACATCGACGAGCAACGCCGCATCGAGCGGACGCTCGAGTTCAGCAAGCTCGGTTGAGAGCGCAACTGCCTGAGCAGAGGTGCGTGGGAAACCATCGAGGATGAAACCAGCCTTGGTGTCATCATCCTTCAAGCGCTCTTTCACGAGACCGATCACGAGTTCATCGGGAACGAGATCGCCTGCATCCATGTATTTCTTAGCTTCGATTCCGAGCGGTGTTTGGTTCTTCACCGCTGCGCGGAGGATATCACCAGTGGAAATATGAGCAAAACCATACTTTTCCACGAGCTTGGCGGCCTGCGTACCTTTACCAGCACCAGGAGCGCCTAACAAAACGATATTCATTATCTAATCCTTTCAATCGTTTTATCCCCAAACCCTTTATAAAAGCACCCTTCTCCAGCGCTTCAAAGAATGACTGAAGAAGGGTTTATACCTGTGATGAACTCTCTTAAGAGATCACGCCAGTTTATTTGAAGAAGCCATCGTAGTTGTACATCTTCAATTGCGATTCGATCTTACTCATGGTGTCGAGCGCAACACCGATCATGATGAGGATCGAAGTACCACCAAACGCCTGAATGAGCGTATTGTTGGTGAAGTAGAAGAAGATCGAAGGCACAACCGCGATGATCGCAATGAAGATCGCGCCTGGCAACGTAACGCGACGCAGGACATTCTTGATATACTGCACCGTATTAGCACCCGGACGAATACCAGGAATGAATCCACCTTGCTTCTGAAGATTTTCCGCCGTGTCATTCGGATTGAACACGATAGACGTGTAGAAATATGCGAAGAACACGATAAGAAGCGCGGTCATGATCCAGTTGACCGGACCTGCCGAGATGGCATTAGCGACCACATTGAGCCAATCGATATTGAACAGTGCCGCGATCTGCGCAGGGAAATAGATCAAACAACTTGCAAAGATGATCGGAATAACGCCAGCAGCGTTGATCTTCAGTGGAAGATACGAGCTCTGGCCACCCATCATCCTGCGTCCTTGAACGCGCTTAGCATAGCTTACTGGGATACGGCGCTGTGCACGCTCGACGAAAATGATCGCCGGAATGCTGACGAGTACGATGAGCAGGATGAACACAGTCGTTGCGATACCCATGCCCAGATCGGACTGGAGGTTGATCGATGAGAAGATCGCGGAAGGAACCGAAACAACGATCGAGGTGAAGATGATGAGCGACATGCCATTACCAACACCGCGCTGCGTGATGAGTTCGCCCATCCACATGATGATCGCCGTACCGACGACCAACGTGAAGACGACCAAGAAATCGCTCAAGAAACCAGGCACCTCAGGACTGAATACGATGCCGTACGATGCCGACTTGAACAGCAACAAGTAGCCGACCGCATTGATAAGACCAAGACCAAGCGTGAGATAACGCGTGACCTGGGTAATACGACGCCTTCCCGTTTCGCCTTCACGCGCCCAACGTCCAACCGCAGGAATAACACCCTGCATCAGCTGCATGATGATCGATGCGGTGATGTAAGGCATAATGCCGAGTGCGAACACGGAGAAGTTAGACAATGCACCGCCCGTGAAGAGGTCGAGCATCGCCATACCGACTCCCTGTTCGGAAAAGGCATCAGCGAACGCATGGAAGGGAATGCCAGGAACAGGAATGTAGGCGCCAAGTCGATAGAGCGCAAGAATACCGAGCGTGAAGAGGATCTTATTCCTCAGCTCGGGAACCTTGAACGCTTGTACCAGCGAATTTAGCAAGGTGCCTCAACCTTTCCTCCAACTGCTTCGATCTTTGCTTTTGCAGAAGCAGAAACCTTATCAACACGAACGGTAAGTGCCTTCGTGATCTCACCATCACCCAAGACCTTGATAGGGTCGGTGGTGTTCTTGATGATACCTGCAGCATAGAGCGTATCAGCATCGACAAGATCGCCAGCGTTGAACTTCGCATCAAGACGGGAAACGTTTACGGGAACATATTCCACGCGATTGAAGTTGCGGAAACCGGGAAGCTTCGGAAGACGACGTGCGAGAGGAGTCTGTCCACCTTCGAAGCCGGCTCCTTTGCCGCCACCAGCGCGAGACTTCTGACCATTCATGCCACGACCAGCAGTCTTACCATTGCCGGACGCGGGACCACGACCGACACGCTTGCGATCGCGCTTCGATCCTTCAGCTGGCTTCAGATCTTTGAGTTCCATGTGTTTGTTTCTCCTTTTGTTTCGCTATCTCTGTTTCCACAGAGGCCGACAGCTCGCTAGTCGGCAGACTTAAAAATGCTGAAAGGTCGGAGCGCCAGTGCGCACCGACCATCAGTTGTTATTTTGCTTTGATCTCTTCGACTTCGACGAGGTGCTTGATCTTGAAGATCATGCCGCGTACACACGGATTGTCGACTTGATCAACGCTGCGACCGATCTTACCGAGACCGAGCGCTTTGAGCGTTCTCTCCTGATCGTACTTCTTGCCGATCGCAGATTTGACCTGCGTGATGCGGAGAGTCTTCTTAGCGTTAGCCATTAGTTCTTCTCCTTCCAACCATAGAGATCTGCAACGGACATGCCACGACGCTTGGCAACCTCTTCAGGATCTTGCATTTCCTGAAGACCAGCAGCGACCGCCTTGACGATGTTCATAGCGTTGTCGGTACCAAGAGACTTGGTAAGAACGTCGGTAACACCTGCAAGCTCGAGGACTGCACGAACAGGGCCACCAGCGATAACACCAGTACCAGGAGCAGCCGGCTTCAGGAGAACCTTACCAGCGCCATAGATGCCGAGGGTCTCATGCGGAAGCGTCTTTTCCGGCGTGAGCGGAACAGTGAACATATTCTTCTTCGCATCGTCGATGCCTTTGCGGATCGCGATAGGCACTTCTTGGGACTTGCCCATGCCAACACCAACGCGACCGTTGCCATCGCCGACGACAACCAGTGCAGTAAGAGCAAAACGACGACCGCCCTTGACTACCTTGGATACACGATTGATATAGACAACACGTTCTTCAAGCTCAGGAACGTCTGTCTTATTTTCTTGTTTACGAGCCATTTACCTCTACCCTCTCTTAGAACTTCAGGCCTGCTTCACGGGCACCGTCGGCAACAGCCTGGATGCGACCATGATAGAGGTTGCCACCGCGATCGAAGACCACTTCGGTGACGCCTTTCTTCTGTGCTTTCTTGCCGATCAGCTTACCGAGCTCTGCAGCACCTTCGACCGTTGCGCCAGTCTTTCCCGTTTTCTTGAAATCGGGACCGAGCGTTGAAAGCGCGCAGATGGTCTTGCCAGTAACATCATCGATAACCTGAGCGTACATATTCGCGTTAGAGCGGGTGATGCAAAGACGAGGACGCTCTGCCGTGCCGGAGATCTTGCCGCGGACACGGGTGTGGCGGCGACGCAAGCCGGCTTGTTTCTTTTGAAGCTTTTTCATGCTTAAATTCCTTCTTTCCTAGCTTGTGCGTCTTTACTCAGACTTAGCAGCTTTACCAAGCTTGCGACGTACATATTCGCCTTCATAGCGAATACCCTTGCCCTTATAAGGTTCGGGCTTGCGCCATTTACGAATGTCTGCAGCAACCTGGCCAACCTGCTCTTTGCTGATGCCATTAACGATGATCTCAGTCTGGCTGGGAACTTCAAAGGTGATGTTTTCCGGAGCCTCGACAACGACTGGATGCGAGAAACCAAGCTGAATTTCGAGGTCCTTGCCCTTGAGCGCTGCACGATAGCCAACGCCTACCAGCTCGAGTTTCTTGGAATAACCTTCGGAAACTCCCTGAACCATATTGTTGATGAGCGTACGCGTAAGACCATGGAAGCTCTTTGCCTCACGGCTATCGTCCGGACGCTCGACAATTACTTCATTACCTTCGACCTTGATATTCATCATGTCGTTGAAGGTACGGGTGAGTTCGCCCTTAGGGCCTTTGACCGTAACGGTCTGGCCATCGATCTTAACCTCTACTCCGGCAGGAATAGTGACGGGCATTTTACCGATACGTGACACAGTATTCCTCCCTTCCTACCAGATATAAGCGATGACTTCGCCACCGATGCCGTTCTTACGTGCATCGCGGTCAGCCATTACGCCCTTGCTCGTTGAAATGATCGCAGTACCCAAACCGCCCAGAACACGCGGCAATTCATCTTTGCCAGCGTAGATTCGAAGACCCGGTTTGGAAATGCGCTTGATACCACGGATGGTGCGCGCCTTCTTCTCGCCATACTTGAGGGTGATCTCAAGGATGTCACGCGGATTTGCGCTCTCCACTTCGTAGCCAGTGATGTAGCCCTCTTCTTGCATGATGCGGGCAATTTCGACAAGCTTTTTGCTTGACGGCATGGAAACCGTAAGCTTGCCTGCAGAATTCGCATTACGCACACGCGTAAGCATATCTGCAATGGGATCGTTCATGCTCATTGTTTTGTTTCTCCTTTGTTCTTGATGAGACGAAAAGCCGGTTCGCGGACACCCTTAGTGACCACGCCTTGACTCTCGACACTCAGCACGTGATCGAACTTGACTGATGCTTACCAGGAAGCTTTGGTCACGCCGGGAAGTTCGCCTCGGTTAGCAAGTTCGCGAAGACAGATACGGCACAGACCGAACTTGCGATAGTAGCCATGGGGACGCCCACAGCGGCTGCAGCGGTTGTGATGCCGAGTCGAATACTTCGGTACTCGCTTTGATTTGGCGATCATCGATTTCTTAGCCATTCAAATCCTTCTTTCTTATTACCAACTCTTGTTTGAGTTTAGGCATTCTTCTTAAAAGGGAAGCCCAGCGCATCCAGAAGCGCCTTAGCACCCTCGTTGTTCTCCGACGTAGTAACGAACGTGATGTCCATACCGCGCGTATGATCGACCTTATCGTACTCGATTTCCGGGAAGATCAGCTGCTCATTAAGACCCATGGTGTAATTTCCACGGCCATCGAAGCTATTGGGGTTCAAACCGCGGAAGTCGCGCACGCGCGGAAGCGCAGTGGACATAAGGCGGTCGAAGAATTCCCACATACGATCGCCACGAAGGGTGACCTTCGCACCGATTGCCTGACCCTCACGCAGATGGAAACCTGCGATGGACTTCTTTGCACGCGTGACCATCGGCTGCTGGCCAGTGATGACGCGCAGATCCGCGAGAGCACCATCGAGCAACTTGGAATCGCCAGCCGCACGGCCGACACCCATGTTGACAACGATCTTCTCGAGACGGGGGACCTGATTGACGTTGGTGAGCTCGAGCTCCTTGTAAAGCTTGTCGCGCACTTCGTTGTTGTACTTTTCCTTCAAACGAGGAGTAGCCATAGTTTGCTTACCTTTCTTCGATGAATTAAACGCAGGATTTCCGACCCTGCGTCCCTCAAGCTTACCTGAGGGTCATAGCCCTTCCGAAAGCGTTTCTAAAAACATCAGAAGAGCACCGTTGTTGATATGCTCAGCAACGAAAGCCTAAAGATTTGAGCATAAAAGTGTTGGGGTGCTTCTTATGAACGCGTCTTCGAACCGAGCTGACTTCGTTCAGTGACGTGTTCGAAGAGAGCGTTCAGAAGGAGTGCATCCAACGCTTTTAGTCCAAATCTTTGCCGCATTTGTTGCAAACGCGAATCTTCTTGCCGTTCTCACGACGATTATTGATGCGCGTAGGCTTCTTGCAATCCGGACAAATGACCGCGACGTTGGAAACATGGATCGGTGCTTCCATCTCAGAAATACCACCCGAAGGATTAGCCTGCGTGGGGCGGAGATGCTTCTTCACCACGTTGACCTTCTCAACCTTAACGCGCTGCTTCTGCGGGTAGGCCTCCAGAACGACGCCTTCTGCGCCAGCATCTTTACCAGTGAGAACGCGTACGCGATCGCCCTTTTTGACGTTCATTTTCATGTCCTTAACCCCCTTACAGCGTTTCCGGTGCCAAAGACACGATCTTCATGTACTTCTTATCGCGAAGCTCACGTGCGACCGGACCGAAGATACGCGTGCCCCTCGGTGCGCCATTGGCATCGATGAGCACCGCAGCGTTCTGATCGAACTTGATATAGCTGCCGTCGCTGCGACGAACTTCCTTCTTCACGCGAACGACCACACAGCGGACGACTTCGCCTTTTTTGATGTTGCCATTCGGCATTGCTTCTTTAACGCTGCAAACGATAACGTCACCAAGACCGGCATAACGGCGTTTAGAGCCACCGAGGACCTTGATGCACTGCACTTTACGTGCGCCGGAGTTATCGGCAACGGAAAGCATGCTCTGCATTTGAATCATGTGCTTATCCCTTCCGATGATAGCTAAGTAGTAACAGACGTTACTACTTAGCCTTCTCTACGATCTCGAGGAGACGCCAGCGCTTCAGCTTCGACAGAGGACGGGTCTCCATAACGGTTACAACGTCTCCCACGCCTGCTTCGTTATTCTCGTCATGCGTGTGGAGCTTCTTGGTGCTGTTCACCATCTTGCCGTAGACCGGGTGAGGCTTACGTTCCATGATTTCAACAACACAGGTCTTATCACCAGATGCGCTTACAACCACGCCCTGGCGAACTTTACGAGAATTGCGTTCTTCAGCCATTATTCTCTACCTTTCTAACAGTTCGCGTGAGCTATGCGCTCATCTCACGGGCGCGCATCTCGGTTTGGATGCGAGCGATGTCCTTCTTAACTTCCTTGACACGGGCAGTGTTATCGAGCTGACCGGTTGCCATCTGGAAACGCAGATTGAAAAGCTCTGCGCGCGCTTCTTTGAGCTTCGACTGCAGATCGTCAGCCGAAAGTGCGCGGATCTCTACTGCTTTCATTTATTCCTGCCCTTCTTCACGCTTGACGATCTTGCACTTGATGGGCAATTTGTTGATTGCAAGGCGGAGTGCATCACGTGCGGTTTCGTCATCAACGCCGTCGATCTCGAACATAATACGACCGGGCTTCACAACAGCTACCCAACCCTCTGGGTTGCCCTTGCCCTTACCCATACGGGTTTCAGCAGGCTTCTTGGTGATGGGCTTATCGGGGAAGATCGTGATCCAGACATTACCCGTACGATTCATGCGGCGGGTCATTGCGATACGAGCAGCTTCGATCTGACGATTGGTGATCCAATGACGATCGAGTGCCTGAATGCCCCAAGATCCGAAGTTGAGCTTGGTGCCACCTTTGGCATTGCCCTTCATCGAACCACGCTGCACCTTACGGTGCTTAACACGCTTTGGTACTAACATTATTTATCACCCCTGTCGTTGTTGCGACGGCGGCCGCGATTAGGACGCGAGGAACCTTCGAGTGCTGGCTGCGGAGCCTTCTGACCCGGAAGCACTTCGCCGTGATAGACCCAAACCTGGATACCGATCGAACCCATGGTGGTTGCAGCCGTAGCGAAACCATAGTCGATCTTCGCGCGGAGGGTGTGCAGAGGCACACGGCCTTCGCGATACCACTCACGACGGCTCATCTCAGCGCCGCCAAGACGGCCAGAGCACTGAATACGGATGCCCTTAGCGCCACTCTTCATGGCGGACTGAACAGCCTTGCGCATTGCGCGACGGAATGCGACACGATTCTCGAGCTGCTCTGCAACAGACTGAGCAATGAGCACAGCATCAAGTTCGGGGCGCTTCACTTCAACGACCTCGACCGAAACGGTGCCGTTTGCGATCTCGTTGAGCTTCTTGCGAAGAGCGTCGACTTCGGCACCCTTCTTGCCGATTACCACACCGGGACGCGACGTGGTGATGATGACCTTGATCTTGTCGCCTGCACGCTCGATCTCGACGTGTGAGACAGCGGCATGGGCAAGCTGCTTGTTCAAGAACTTGCGGATAGCCAGGTCGTTTTCAAGGTTTTTCGCATAGTCTTTATCTGAATACCAGCGGCTACGCCAGTCTTCCGTAATACCGAGACGGAAGCCGGTAGGGCTAACTTTCTGACCCATACTATGCCTCCTCTCCGTTAGATACGATGATGGTGATGTGGCTGGTGCGCTTGCGGATACGGGATGCCGAACCCTTTGCACGCGGACGAATGCGCTTCATGGTGGGGCCTTCGTCGGCGTAGCAGGCGCTCACCACGAGACGATCGGGGTTGGTGAGACCCTTCTGTGCTGCATTTGCAACAGCAGAGTTAAGCGTTTTCTCGATGATCTCTGCAACCGCACGGTTGGTGAAGCGCAGGGTTTCCTGTGCCTTCACCACGTTCTTGCCGCGAATCTGATCGAGCACGATGCGTGCTTTACGAGGTGAAACGCGCACATAGCGAGTTATTGCTCTAGCTTCCATGTTTCACCCTTTCTTATTTGTCGTGACCGCGGAAGGTGCGGGTTGGAGCGAATTCTCCAAGTTTATGACCGACCATAGATTCTGAAATGTAGACCGGTACATGCTTGCGACCATCATGAACAGCGATGGTGTGACCGACCATTTCTGGGAAGATGGTCGATGAGCGAGACCAAGTCTTGATGACATGCTTATCGCCTGATTCGTTCATCGCAATGATGCGTTCGAGCAGGCGCGGCTCAACAAAGGGGCCTTTTTTCAAACTTCTACTCAATGTTTCTCCTCAAACTTAAAGCGCTACTTCTTGCGACGACGGATAATCAAGCGGCTCGAAGCCTTCTTGGGATTGCGGGTACGATGGCCCTTGGTGGGAACGCCCCACGGAGTGACCGGATGGCGACCAGAGGACTTGTTCTTGCCCTCGCCACCACCATGCGGATGGTCGACCGGGTTCATGACCGTACCGCGAACGCTCGGGCGAATGCCCTTCCAGCGATTACGACCAGCTTTACCGACCTTGATGTTGCTGTGCTCAGCGTTGCCGACTTCACCGACGGTTGCGCGGCACGTAACGAGCACGCGGCGCATTTCGGAAGAAGGCATGCGCAGGATAGCGTAATCGCCTTCCTTACCCATGAGCTGGATGCTGGTGCCAGCGCTGCGAGCGAGGGCAGCACCGCGGCCCGGCTGGAGCTCAACAGCATGGACGAGCGTACCAACGGGAATAGCGGAAAGCGGCAGTGCGTTGCCGGGCTTGATGTCTGCATCGGTGCCGGAGATGATGGTCTCGCCAACATTCAGGCCGCGCGGATGAAGGATGTAGCGCTTTTCGCCGTCTGCATAATGAAGCAGTGCGATGCGCGCAGAACGATTCGGATCGTATTCGATGGTGGCAACTTTAGCGGGAATGCCGTCTTTGTTGCGCTTGAAGTCGATCACGCGATAACGGCGCTTCACGCCGCCACCCTGATGACGGGTGGTAATACGGCCGTTGTTGTTACGACCAGCCTTCTTGGGCAGAGGACGCAGAAGAGACTTTTCCGGAGTAGTGCTGGTGATGTCAGCAAAATCGGAAACAGTCTGGAAGCGCCTGCCGGGGCTTGTGGGCTTGTACTGTTTAACTCCCATTTTTTTCCTTTCTACGGGTAAAGCCGAATTGCTCAACCCTCTTCTCTTGTGTGGACTCCATCACCGCCAAGGCTTCTTTTGGGAGAAAGAAACCGACGATTCCGAGTTTCCACGCGTCCGGGTGTATCCATACAGAGTCAGACGCAAATGAAAAGTATACGGGTGTGCACGCGCGGTTTCAAGAATAATTTTCGCAGTTCGTTATAAACGGGTAAGCGGCGCGATAAACGGCACGGTTCAAGCTAATCCCAGGGATTAGGTTCGAAGAGCGGACGGGTATCGGGAACGTCGGCATAAGGGTGATAGCCATCGTCGTCTTCAGTGATGTCGCGAAACTGCGGCGTGGCAGGCTGTTCGCTCCCCTGCTTGGTTGCCTCTGTTTCTACTTGAGAAGGAAGCGGCGTTGAACACGGCTTCAAGCTATACATACGCTCCTCCTGTCTTCGCGCTCAAAAAATTTCGCCATAAAGTATGGTTTTGTCGTATTTACTCTACAACAAAACCAGGTGGCGAATTACAACTTATACAACGAAGGGAAAATGCTCTCGTTTTTTGCTACGCTAAAGAGAGAAGGTGCGGAACAAAGAAAGGGCGCATGGGAAACCTGCACGACATATCTCGTCGGATCTCTTCGGTTGCTTCGACGCGCAAGATCACCTCCACTATGGAGATGGTCGCGAAAACGAAGATCTATCGCTCTCAACGACGCGTCTCACGCGCTGAACCGTATGCGCGCGTCATGCGCGAGATGCTCACGAACATGGCTGAAGAGTACGCCGATCCTGTTCCGCTCGCCACACCCCACGACGATATACGACACAGCGCCGTCATCGTTATCACTTCCGATCGCGGACTATGCGGACATTTCAATAACGACGTGTTGCGCCTTGCTGAAAAGCGCGTGCGAACCTGTGAGCAAGAAGGCAAGCGGGTGAGCTTGATCCTGTGCGGCAAAGTTGCGGTGAACTTCTTCAAGCATAAAGGCTATGAACCGATACAATCATTCATTGATCAATCGGCTTCTCCCACCATCGAACAAGCCGATGCGATAGCAGATTACCTGGTTGAATACTACCTCGCGAACGAGCTTGACGAAGCCTTCGCGCTCTACAACCACCATCATGGGATTCTTTCGCAAACTCCCGTGGAATGGCGTTTGATGCCGATCGACATGGCTGCATTCGATCCACATCACGTGCGCTTCAGCGGCGGCATCAGCGAGAGGGATCCGCGACTGAAGAACTTAATGGGACGCATCAACTACGAACCGAATCGCGCCTATGTGCTCGAGCGTCTCCTGCCTGAATACTTGGCGGGCTATATCTATTACATGCTCATCAATTCAGCTGCCGGCGAACAGGTCGCGCGCCAGATCGCCATGCGCAGCGCAACCGACAACGCCGATGACATCCTCTCCGAACTGCATTTGCTCTATAACCACATGCGCCAGGATGCCATCACCACTGAACTGAACGAGATCGTGGGTGGCGAAGATGCGCTCGAGGATACGTTTGTTCCTCGTGCGAGAAAATTCTTCTAGCCGTACATCCGCTTCAGCTCGATCGATGCTTTGAAGCGAATCCGCTTGCAGCTAAGCTTGTGCAGTAGCCTCAACGATGCAGAAGTCAGTCTCGCGATGTTCGCGCAGCACTCCCATCATCTCGCGTGTGAGAGAGTGATCATTATCGGTAAGAAGCTCTTCACGGTCAAGCCACTCTGCGAACGAAAGCTCGTTTTCATCAAGATCGATCCTGGAATCACCTTCGAGTTCGCAGAAGAAGCCGAAGAGAAGCGAGCTTGAGTCGGGCCAGGGTTGACTCTTGTAGTACCGCAAGTTCTTCACACGCAAGCCCACTTCTTCCATTACTTCACGATGAACCGTTTGCTCGACGGTCTCCCCCATCTCGCAATAGCCCGCAATGAGCGCATAGTTTGCATAGGGGCGTCCTTTATAGCGCGTTGCGAGCACCTTGCCATCGGGACGCGTGATCGCAACGATGACCGCCGGAAATACCTTCGGGAAGATCATAAGACCACACGCAGGACAGCGCATCATGCGCTCCACGCGATCGTGTTCGGTCTTAGCACCACAGCGTCCACAGTACTGCGATGATTCGTACCAGTTCCAGTACTCATGCCCCGCCATGAGAGCAAAGCGCTCCCGTTTCGGATGGTACTCGATAAGCTTTTGCAAAGGGAGCAAAGCCCATCCATCCACTCGAGAAGAGGCATCATACGGTTGATGCGCAAGCACGCCATCGATCGCTTCATCAGGAATCTCCGTCATGAAATAGGCATCTTCACCCACTGCGAACAGATAGATCGCACGCACTTTTTCAAGTTCGCTCTCATCGAAGAAATCGGCAAAGAGCGGTGCACGCATCGCACCTTCTTCAACGAAAGCCAGCACCTGTTTCCCGCGGTAGATAATGATCTTGTCTTCGAGCACTGGTGCTCTGAAGGAAATATCGTTGTTATAGGCTGCGGGCGCGATGTCGTGAAGCATGTCTCTCTCCTTGAAGCTGCCAATCTTCCGCTCATTATATACCTGTAAGCAACAGCGCCCATGAGGCACTTGAATTACCCTGAATGGCCGAGATGACGAACGACCGGGTAGTTTACCACCTTCGTCATAAAAAAGGAGCTGGCGTGAACCAGCTCCCGTAAGGACAAGATATGTCCGATAAGCCTACTCTACTGAGCGAAGATCTCGATGGTGTCGCCTTCAGCGAGCGTGACCATAGCCTTCTTCCAGGTACGAGTCGGGCCAACGTGATAACGCACGCGCTTGGGCTTGGGCTTAACGTTAAGAGTGTTCACCTTAACGACCGTTACATTGAAGATCTCTTCGATAGCCTGGCTGATCTCAACCTTGTTGGCATCTTTTGCAACCTCAAACGTGTAAACGTTCTCGTCCATCATGTCGTAGGAGTGTTCCGTAATGATGGGGCGGATGATAACTTCGCGTGGATCCTTCATTATGCAAGCACCTCCTCGATGCGATCAAGCACAGCGCTCGTTACTACGAGGGCCTTATTGTCGATGAAATCGTAGGTGTTGAGCTCGGATGCTGCAAGCACGCGAACACCGGGGATATTACGGAAAGAAAGATATCCGTTGACGTTGTCGTCCTCAAGGATGAGCGTGATGCGCTTACCGTCCAAGCCGAGCTTAGCGAGGATCGCAGCTGCTTCATTCGTAGAAGGCTTGTCGAACGTGATGGAATCAACCACGACAAACTCATTGTCAGCGAACTTAGCAGAGAGCGCAGAGCGCATAGCCAGCTTGATGACCTTCGAAGGCACCTTGAACGCATAGGAACGAGGATGCGGGCCAAAGACGGTGCCACCGCCTGCCCATTGAGGAGCACGGATGGTACCCTGACGAGCACGACCAGTGCCCTTCTGGCGCCATGGCTTCTTACCGCCACCGCGAACCTGGCCGCGCGTGAGCGTGTTGTGCGTGCCTGCACGGCGCGCTGCGCGCTGTGAACGAACGACCTCATGCATAGCATGCATGTTCGGTTCGATCTCAAAAACGCTCGCAGCAAGTTCAGCGCTACCCGCTTTTTTGCCGCTCGTGTTTTTTACATCAATAGTAGTCATAATCTAAAAACTCCTTCGCAGTGTATTTAAGCCATACGAATGCGAACTACACCATTTTTGCCACCGGGCACGGAGCCCTTCAGCAAAATGAGGTTCATATCTTCGTCAACACGAACAACTTCAAGATTCTTGGTGGTGATGGTATCGCAACCCATGTGGCCCGGAAGGCGAACGCCTTTGAACACACGCGAGGGGCTTGCGCACTGACCGATCGAACCAGGAGCACGATGGAAGTGAGCACCATGTCCACCAGGGCCGCCACCAAAGTTGTAGCGACGCATAACACCAGCGAAGCCTTTGCCCTTAGAAGTGCCCGTTACGTCGACCTTCCTCACCTCTGCGAAGTTCGCAACGGTAACCTTTTCGCCGAGCTCATGCTCGGAAGCAGAATCGACGCGTACTTCACGCAGATGACGCATGGGAGAAACGCCATGCTTAGCGAAGTGACCGCCCATGGGCTTGTTAACCTTGTTCTCCTTGATGGTACCGAAACCGAGCTGAACTGCTTCGTAACCATCGGTCTCGGTGGTCTTGATCTGGCAGACCGTGTTCGGTGCTGCTTCGATGACCGTAACAGGAATGACCGTACCGTCTTCGTCGAAGAGCTGAGTCATACCAACTTTAGTTCCGTAGATAGCATTAATCATCAAATATCACTCCCTACAGCTTGATCTCGATATCGACGCCGGCAGGAAGATCGAGACGCATGAGAGAATCGACCGTGGAAGGGGTCGGATCGAGGATGTCGATCAGGCGCTTATGCGTGCGCATCTCGAACTGTTCACGAGAGTCCTTGTTGACGTGCGGGCCTTTGATAACGCAATAGAGATTGCGCTCGGTCGGCAGCGGAATAGGACCGGAAACCTTGGCACCCGTCTTCTGCGCGGTATCGACGATGAGGCGCGTGGACTGATCCACGATCTCATGATCGTAACCCTTCAAGCGGATGCGAATACTTTCTTTAGCCACTTAACTTACCTCCATTATGGGGTGCGTACGTAAGCCAGAAGGCTTACGCATTGCCACCTGCTTTGCTGATAATTTCATCTTGAACGTTCTTGGGGACCGGCTCATACGAGTCAAACTGCATGGTGTAGACCGCACGACCCTGAGTACCGGAACGAAGGTCGGTTGCGTAGCCGAACATGTTGCCCAGCGGAACTTTTGCGGAGATAACGATCGCATCGCCACGCTGCTCCTGACCCTGGATGAGGCCACGGCGGGATGGAATGTCGCCCATGACGAAACCGGTGTACTCTTCAGGAGTCTCGACTTCAACGTTCATAACGGGCTCGAGAATGACCGGATTGGACTTCTTGAGCGCGTCTTTGATAGCCATAGAACCAGCAACCTTGAAGGCAGCTTCAGAGGAGTCGACCTCGTGGTAGGAACCGTCGATGAGCTCAACGCGAACATCTTCGACCGGATAGCCTGCCAGAACGCCAGAGTTGAGTGCCTCCTGGATGCCCTTGTCAACTGAAGGGATGTATTCCTTAGGAACAACACCGCCAACGATCTTGTTCTCGAATTCGTAGCCCTTGCCTGGCTCCTGCGGATACATGTTGATGACCGCATGACCATACTGACCACGACCACCAGACTGGCGCACGAACTTGCCTTCAGCGCCCATGACTTCCTTGCCCGGACGCTCACGATAAGCAACCTGAGGCTTACCGACATTAGCTTCGACCTTGAATTCGCGCAGCAGACGGTCGACGATGATCTCGAGGTGCAACTCGCCCATACCCGCAATGATGGTCTGACCAGTCTCGTGATTCGTAGAAACACGGAATGTCGGGTCTTCTTCAGCGAGCTTCTGGAGTGCGATGGACATCTTGTCCTGCTCTGCCTTGGTCTTCGGCTCGACCGCGATGTCGATAACCGGTTCAGCGAATTCCATGGATTCGAGGATGATAGGAGCATCTTCAGAGCAAAGCGTGTCGCCCGTGGAAGTGTCCTTCAGGCCGACAACAGCAACGATATCGCCTGCGGTGCAAGAATCGATGTCGACGCGGTTGTTGGAGTGCATCTGAAGCAGGCGGCCAATACGCTCTTTCTTGTCCTTGCAAGCATTGAGCACATAGGAACCAGAATCGAGCGAGCCAGAATAGACGCGCAGATAGGTGAGCTTACCAACGAATGGGTCGGTCATGATCTTGAATGCAAGCGATGCGAAGGGACCCTTAGGATCTGCCGGGCGATCTTCTTCTTCATCGGTTTCGGGGTTGATGCCCTTGATCGGGGGAACATCGAGCGGAGACGGCATGTAATCAACGACAGCGTCGAGCAGTTCCTGAACACCCTTGTTCTTGTAGGAAGAACCAACGAAGACCGGGTGGATCTTGCACTCGATGGTGCCCTTACGGATAGCAGCCTTAAGCTCTTCAACGGAGACTTCCTCTTCCATGAGGACTTTCTCCATCAGGTCGTCGTCGCAATCCGCTGCAGCTTCGAGCAGCATCTGACGGCGCTCTTCAGCAACCGGGATGAATTCCTCGGGAATGGCATCCATCGGCTCGGGGTAGGTCATGCCCTTGTCGTCTGCCTTGAAGTCCCATGCAGTCATGGTAACGAGGTCAACGACGCCCCAGAAGTTGTCTTCAGCGCCCATAGGAATCTGAGCAGCAACAGCAGGTGCATGAAGACGATCATGCATGGTATCGATAGCGTGGAAGAAATCGGCACCAACACGGTCGTACTTATTGATGTAAGCGATGCGCGGAACGCCATAGCGGGAAGCCTGACGCCATACGGTTTCAGACTGAGGCTGAACGCCAGCAACCGCATCGAAGACCGCAACTGCACCGTCAAGAACGCGCAGCGAGCGCTCAACTTCCGCGGTGAAGTCTACGTGGCCCGGGGTGTCGATGATCTGGAAGCGATATTCCTGACCGTCCTTCTCCCAGAAGCACGTAGTAGCTGCTGCGGTAATGGTTACGCCGCGCTCCTGCTCCTGAACCATCCAGTCCATGGTGGCAGCACCGTCGTGAACCTCACCGATCTTGTGGGTCTTGCCGGTGTAGTAGAGGATACGTTCGGTAGTAGTGGTCTTGCCAGCATCGATGTGAGCCATGATGCCGATGTTACGAGTGCTTTCGAGACTTGACTTAGCCATGTTCGCTCCCTCCTACCAACGATAGTGTGCGAATGCACGGTTTGCTTCAGCCATCTTGTAGGTGTCTTCGCGCTTCTTCACGGCTGCGCCAGTGTTCTCGGAAGCATCGATGATCTCGTTCGCGAGGCGCTGGGCCATGGTGTTCTCCTTGCGCTTGCGCGAGAAATCCACGAGCCAACGGATAGCGAGCGTGGTGGAACGACGAGAGTTGACCTCGATCGGCACCTGATAGTTAGCGCCACCAACACGCTTGGACTTGGTCTCGAGCGTGGGGCGAATGTTTTCCATTGCCTTCTTGAAGACAGCGATCGGATCTTGACCGGTCTTCTCGGCAACGATATCGAAAGCACCATAGACGATGCCTTCAGCGACGGACTTCTTGCCGTCCAAGAGAACCTTATTGATCAGCTGAGTGACCAAACGGTTGTTATATTTTGCATCCGGCTGCACTTCGCGGCGGACTGCTGCTGCACGACGCGGCATATAACTTCCTTTCAGTGAATAACCTTATTTAAGGTTGGGTGAACAAATAAAGATAAGCTTATTTCTTAGGCTTCTTAGCACCATAGCGGCTACGAGCCTGAGCGCGATTATCGACCGCAGCGCAGTCGAGCGCAGCGCGGATAACCTTATAACGAACACCAGGAAGGTCCTTAACACGACCGCCACGGATGAGCACCATAGAGTGCTCCTGGAGGTTGTGGCCGATGCCCGGAATGTAAGCAGTGACTTCCATGCCATTCACGAGACGAACACGGCAGACCTTACGCAATGCTGAATTCGGCTTCTTAGGGGTGGTGGTGTAAACACGGGTGCAAACGCCACGCTTCTGGGGGTTACCTTTGAGTGCCGGGGTCTTCTTCTTTTCCACCGACTTCTGGCGGCCCTTACGGACCAACTGATTGATAGTAGGCAAGACTCAACTCCTTTTCGTTACTCTTCATGCCAACGTTCGTTTTGTGTGCGTTCTGCAGTTACGCACGCAAAAACAAAGCGACTCATACGAGACGCGAAGATGAACTCTATCACTGCGCTATAGGGGTGTCAAACGCCACGCGTCCGGGCGTATCCATGCCTTAGCGGTCGTTTTGCGGTGGTGGACGGCAACAAGGAAAACAGGGGCGACCTGCCTTTCATGCACGAGCACTCTCATCGGTAGTTACTTCCTATACGTTTTTCGCCCTATTATGCAAAAAACATCGTCTTTAAGGGGGCAAACCCTGTTACAATGGGCGCAATTCCTCTACTGAGGATAAAAGAGGCTGTAAATGCACGTAGTATCCATCAGAACATACGTGCATTTTTTTATAGCAGGCAGGTCAGGGTTCGTTCGAAGGGGAACGGTCGATATGAAGAACACAGTCGCAACGTTTCAGGAGATGAAACAAAGGGGCGAGAAGATCTCGATGCTCACCTGTTACGACTATTCAACGGCAAAGCTTATGGATGAGGCAGGGGTGAACTCGTTGCTCATCGGCGATTCGCTCGGAAACGTTATCTTGGGCTACGAAGATACGCTTTCAGTGACCATGGAGGATATGATCCACCATACGGCTCCCGTGTCGCGTGGTGCGAAGAATGCGCTCGTGATCGCGGATATGCCCTTCATGTCCTATCAGGCTTCTGTCTATGATGCGGTAACGAACGCAGGCCGCCTCATGAAGGAAGGGCGCGCGAATGCCGTGAAGCTCGAGGGTGGCGCTGCGGTCTGCGAACAGATTCGCGCCATCGTGGATGCAGGCATCCCCGTATGTGCACATCTTGGCCTTACGCCACAGTCGATCAACGCGTTCGGCGGCCACAAGGTGCAAGGCAAATCGGCTGAAGCGGCTCGCGAGATCCTTGAAGACGCCAAGCGTATCGAAGAAGCGGGTGCCTTCGCGGTAGTGCTCGAATGCATCCCAGCCGACTTGGCACGCAAGATCTCTGAGACCATCTCCATTCCCACCATCGGCATCGGTGCTGGGCCTGGCTGCGATGGTCAGGTTCTGGTCTATCAAGACATGCTCGCGCTGTTCTCTGATTTCAAGCCCAAGTTCGTGAAGAATTTCGCCAACATCGGCGAGCAGATGACCCAAGCATTCAAAGATTACGATGCCGAAGTGAAGGCGAACACCTTCCCCGCCGCTGAGCACTGCTTCAAAGACGTAGGCGAAGAAGTGCTCGATAAGCTTTATTAGTAAGTGCGTTAATACGTTTGCTCTAATAGTTCGATCCAAGTTCTGAAAGACAGGAAAACCATGGAAATCATCACCACTGTTGCCGAGATGAAAGCACGTGTTGCATCATGGAAAGCTGAAGGCCTCACCATCGGCCTCACCCCTACCATGGGTGCGCTCCATGAAGGCCATATGTCGCTCATGGAAGCTGCGCGAAGTGCCTGCGACCGCGTGGTCACGAGCGTGTTCGTGAACCCGCTTCAATTCGGCCCCGATGAAGACTACGACAACTACCCGCGCGATCTTGAGCGCGATGCAGGCATCGCCGAATCGAAGGGTGTGGACGTGGTCTTCCACCCCAGCGTTAAAGAGATGTATCCAGAGAACTACAACACCTATGTGGTCATGGAGACGCTCACCGACACGCTGTGTGGCGCAAGCCGTCCCGGGCATTTCCGCGGCGTTTGCACGGTCGTGAACAAGCTCTTCAATATCGTGCAGCCCGATAAGGCGTTCTTCGGTCAGAAGGATGCCCAGCAGCTCGCCATCATCATGCGCATGGTTTCCGATCTGAACATGAACCTTGAAGTGGTCGGTTGCCCGATCGTACGTGAAGAGGACGGTCTGGCGAAGAGCAGCCGCAATACTTATCTTTCTGCCGAAGAGCGCACGGCAGCACTGTGCCTTTCACGTGCCATCTTCAAAGCGAAGGAAATGATCGAGGGCGGTGAACGAAACTCCGCCCGTGTCGCCCAAGCGGTTACCGCAGCAATCGAAGAAGAGCCGCTTGCCAGAATTGACTATGTAGAAGTGGTTAATCTTGGTAATATGCAGCCCGTCGAGACTTTACCTGAACGCGGATTGGTCGCGATCGCGGTGTACATCGGCTCGACGCGCCTTATTGATAATTACCTCTACGATTTCGAATAGGAATTGAAAGAAAGGTATCACCAGCATGTTGCTCAATGTATTGAAGGGCAAGATCCATCGCGCAACCGTAACTCAGGCTGAGCTCGATTACGTCGGATCGATCACCATCGACTCCGATCTCATGGAAGCCGCAGGCATCATGGAATACGAGCTCGTTACCATTTCCGATTGCAATAACGGCAATCGCCTTGAAACCTACGTGATCGCAGGAGAGCCAGGCAGTGGAGTTATCTGCCTGAATGGCGCAGCAGCGCACTTGGTGAATGTGGGCGATAAGGTGATCATCATGAACTATTGCCAGATGACGCCGGAAGAATTCAAAGACCCCGCCAATGCTCCGCATGTCGTGTTCGTGGACGATGATAACAAGATCTCACGTCTCACCCGCTATGAGAAGCACGGCAAGCTTGAGGATATGAACTAACGCTTGAAGTGATGGGCTAGCACGCGTGCAGTTTCCCTAAATCCACTCGAACAAAAAAAGGCCAGCTGATCTGCTGGCCTTTTCTCTTGCAAAAATAGCGCTTCGGGGTTAGAGCTCAAGTAGCGGAGCAGCGACCTGCTTCTTGCGCGAAAGGATACCGGGCACCCATACGCTCTTGGATGAATCGATACCAAACACGCGGTCGATGTGCCCGTGAAGGCCTTCGACGATGAACATGCTCCCCTCTTCGAAGATGTCGGTAACGAGCAGCAGCACATAAGCATAGTCATTCTTCTCACGCAATTCAGAGAGGAACTTACGGATCTCGTCTTCACGCTGCATGACCACGTCGAGCGTGACCGTTTCGTGCTGTGCGATGAGGATAGTATCGTCGCCCACCACGAATTCTTTCGAGTCTGCCGTAACAAGCTTCTCGATCGGAAGATCGGCGTCTCCCCCGCGATAAGAAAGCACCTTCATGCCGAAATCCTTCACTGGGGAGCCCACGATAGCAGCGAGCTTTTCGGCAACCTCTTCGTCGATCTGGGTTGCTGTGGGCGATTTCAAGATGACCGTATCGGTCATGATGGCAGAGAGCAAAACTGCAGCGATGCTACGAGGAATCTCGACAGCGTTCTCCATGAACTGCAGCGCAACGATGGTGGCAGAAGAGCCGACCGGCATATTCATGAAGCGGATGGGATTCGCTGTAGAGACATCGCCGATGCGATGATGATCGATGATCTCGACAACCTCGGCTTCATCGATACCATTGGCTGCCTGGCTGCGTTCGTTATGATCGACAAGAATGATCTTGCGCTTCGGGCGCTTTGCTACATCGGTACGTGTAACGATACCGATGCAGTAGCCTTCGTCGTCGAGCACGATACCTTCACGCAGCTCGCTCATGAGAATGGAAGGTGCAGAATCCTTCAGAAGATCATCCTTGTTCAGGAAGACAACATCCTCTTCGATGAGCTCGGAAACCGGCTGCGAGAGCGAGGCCGCAAGATCGTTCGCGGCATTCTCAAGATCTTTAGCGCAATCATCGCCATCGCAATGATCCATGGCGGAAACATAGCGATTCGCCACCATGCGTAAAGAAACGAGACCCTTGTACTTCCCTTCTTCGTCGGTGACGATGACCGCACGCTTATTGTGACGACGCAGCAAGCGGCCAGCGTCGAGCAGTGTGGAATCGAGCGGGAGGCCGATAGGGTCGGTGGTCATAACATCTTGGATGCGTGCGTGAACATGATTGATAAGCTCTGGTGCAGCAACTGAATACTCGTTCAGGATCGCTTCGCTCTCCTGCGGAAGCGGCCCGAGACGCACAGGGATATATTCGTATTCCTCTGCTTCGGGGTTCTGCTCGAGCGTGCGTTTCATGAGCTCGTTCTTCAAGTAGGCATAGCCAACAGCGGCTGAAATGGAATCGTTATCGGGGTTCTTATGCCCTACGATGAGTACCGGGATTGCCATGGTGCTCCTTTATCGATCGAATGATTGATATCAGAAACGAGTCGCTCGAACCTGCTTTGCTGCAGAGAATACGAACTTCGTTTCGCGTTGCTATTGTAGCGCGTTTCGCTTATGCACATGCATAGAAACCACAACGATTCGCCGAAGCGTTCGTTGGCTACTGCATGAAGAAATGCATGAAGAAAGGAGTGAGGGAAGACGTGAAGAAACCAGACAAAGAAGTCTAGGAGATCTTGACGATCGGCGCATAGTCTTTAAGCAGCTTCTTCGTTTGATTGTTGCGCGCGAACTTCACATGGAGCGTATCGCCATCGACTTTCACGACCTTGCCTCGACCAAACACCTTGTGATCGACCGTATCGTTGACCGCAAAGCTCATAGCCGCAGCAGGTTTCTTGCCCGCAGCAGCACTGCGCGCATCACGCTTGGCGTTCGAAGCGCTCGATTGGCCGAACACACGTCCACCACCCGCTTCGGTTCCTGAGCCTGCGATACCGCGCCTGCTACCACGTTTCTCCCAACCCGAGCCTGAAAAGCCCGAAGAGCCGACACCGATCGACTTACGCAGTTCGTTGGGTATTTCGCCGATGAAGCGAGAAACCGGGTTGGCATTCGTCTGACCGAAGATGCGACGCGTGAGCGCTGCCGTGAGGTAGAGACGCTTGCGCGCGCGGGTGATGGCCACATAGGCCAAACGGCGCTCTTCTTCGAGCCCTTGCGGGTCGAACGATGAATTGCTGTGCGGGAAGATCGATTCCTCCAAGCCTGCCACGAACACGCAATCGAATTCGAGGCCCTTGGCGGAATGGATGGTCATAAGGGTAACTGCCGCGCCATCTTCGGCCATGGTGTCCATGTCGGTACGAAGCGTGACCCATTCGACGAAATCGGAGAGCGAATCGGCTTCGAAAACGCGCATGGGTGGCGTTTCGGCGCTTTGGTCCTCGCCTACTTTCGGAGCTTCGAATAGCGCATCGGCATCTTCGTGGGTCTCGCGGTATTCGTCGACTACGCCGAAGAATTCTTGGATGTTCTCGATACGGCTCTGCGAGTCTTCGCTGGGATTATTGCGGTAGAACTCGATGATGCCTGCCTTGTCGACGATCATCTCGATGACCTTGCGCAGATCGCCACTATACTGCTGTGCCTCATGGATGATTCCCACGAATTCAGCGATAGCCTTGCGCGTATTCGGGCGGATGCCTTCATCGAGCATGCAGAGCTCAGCAGCCTGCAAGAACGTGCAACGATTCCCCGCAGCTACCGTGCGAATATGCTCGATAGTGGTGTTGCCTATGCCGCGCTTCGGCACGTTGATGACGCGCTGTGCGGCGACATCATTCGCAGGATTCACGACCAGGTTCAAGTACGCCATCACATCACGGATCTCGGCGCGATCGAAGAAACGTGTGCCCCCAACCAAGCGATACGGAACACCCGCGCGCAGCAACATGTCTTCGAGCATACGGCTTTGCGCATTCGTGCGATAGAAGACCGCCATCTGGTTGTACGAGGTGCCATTGCCGTGCTGATGCTCGATCTCAGCGGCGATCCAACGACCTTCGTCACGCTCATCAGAAGCGGTGAACACCATGATCTTCTCACCCTCTCCTTGCGAGGTGAAAAGGGTCTTGCGCTTGCGCATCAAGTTATTCTCGATGACCGCGTTCGCTGCAGCGAGGATATTGCCTGTTGAGCGGTAGTTCTCTTCGAGCTTGACCACGTGCGCTTCGGGATAATCCTTCTCGAAATCGAGAATATTCGACAGATCGGCGCCACGCCACGAATAGATGGACTGGTCATCGTCTCCTACGACCATGATGTTGCGATGTTTCGCCGCGAGCAGCTGCGTGAGCGCATACTGAGCGTGGTTGGTGTCTTGATACTCGTCTACCAACAGGTAGCGGAAACGATCTTGATAGACCTCGAGCACCTCTTTATGGTTCTTGAGCAAGAGATACGTGTAGAGGAGCAGATCGTCGAAATCGAACGCATTAAGCGCACGCAAGCGTTCCTGCAGCACTTTATAAATGCGCCCGACCACCTGCGCCGTAGGGTCTTTGTAGCGCTCTTCGAACACCTCAGGCGTTACGAGCTCGTTCTTCGCCTTTGAGATACGATTGCGCACCATGCTCTCTGGATAGCGCTTCGGGTCGATGTTGAGCTCAGCCATGATGCGCTTCACGAGGCTCTTCGAGTCGGAGTCATCGTAGATGGTGAATCCCTGTGCAAAGCCTAAGCGCTCGCAATCGGAGCGTAGGATGCGCACGCACATGCTGTGGAAAGTAGAGACCCACATGCCGCGCACGTATCCACCCATGAGCTGGCCCAAGCGCTCGCGCATTTCTGCGGCTGCCTTATTCGTGAAGGTGATCGCCATGATCTGCCAGGGCGCAACGCCAAGATCGACCACCAGATGCGCGATGCGATGCGTAAGCACGCGGGTCTTGCCGCTGCCCGCGCCCGCGAGCACCAGAAGCGGTCCTTCAGTACACAGCACGGCTTCGCGCTGAGGTTCGTTCAAGGTTTCAAGATCGATAGGCATAGCAACTCCAAAATCGGATTACAGGTTGGCGTAGTAAGTCAGCGAGAAAGCCTGGGGTGTCCATAATGGCCCCACCTTCGAATCAAGCGCACTTCGGTGCGCGCCGCATTCGAAACAAGGGGTCAGGATGGATGCCCCAGGCTTTCGCAGTGTCGAGTACGATTTCGATCGACAGATCGAAATCTCTACACAATCTTTTTACCGAAGACCGCAGCGATCTCGCGCAGTTGCTCGACCAGTTCACGGAATTGAGCCGGCGTGAGCTGCTGAGGACCGTCAGAGAGCGCCTCGGAGGGATTCGGATGGACTTCGATCATGATCGAGTCGGCACCTGCCGCAACCGCAGCATAGGAAAGCGATGGCACGAGGTCGCGCACGCCCGCAGGATGCGAAACATCGATGCAGATCGGGAAGAGCGACTGCTTGTGGATGACCGGTACCGCCGAGATGTCGAGCGTAAAGCGCGTGGTGGTCTCGAACGTGCGTAGGCCGCGTTCGCAAAGCACAACGTTGTTGTTGCCATTCATGGTGATGTATTCAGTAGCAGAAAGCCATTCGGAAATGGTGCCCGCCAAACCGCGCTTCAAGAGGACCATCTTGTGCGAGTCCTTCGTGACTTCGCCGATCTTCTTCAACAGCGAGAAATTCTGCATGTTGCGCGCGCCCACCTGCAAGCCATCCACATAGGAATGCACCAGTTCAGTGTGAGCAGAGTCCATAACTTCTGTGAGGGTCTTCAGACCGTACTTTTCGCCGCCAGCCTTCATGATCTTCAAGCCCTCTTCGCCCAGACCTTGGAAGGAGTGCGGGTTGGTACGCGGCTTGAACGCGCCGCCGCGGATCCACGTAAGACCCAGATCAGCGATACATTCCGCAACCTCGAAGAACTGCTCTTCAGACTCCACGGAACACGGACCCGCATAGATGGTGATCTCGTCTGTTTTAGTACCGTAATCGGGAAGATTGGTGAGTGGTTTAATCACGGTTCGGAACCTCTTTCATGACCTTCAGAATGGCAGTGTAGATCTCGCGCAGATTCTCGTTATAGAGTGGACCTTCGTTGTAAGAGCAGACCTTGGTGAAGATCTCTTCTTCACGCTTAGGATCGAAGAGGCCCATCTTAGCCTCAGGTTTCAGCCCACGAATATCGAGCGAATGGCCAGCACGCTCGTTCAAGAGAACCACGAGCTGTTTGTCAATCGCGTCGATCGCTTCGCGATGTTGCTCGATCTGAGCAAAAGAATCTTGTTGTGACATCGTTTACCCTTCCCGAATGGACGCTGGTTAGCATGCGCAAGATGTGCGTAGAGCGTGAGGACGGTCACGCGCAACACAGGAAGCGCGGAGCAGCGACCAATGAATGACATGATTGATTCATCATAGCAAACACCGCAAGGTTAGCCTCATCAAACTCGCCCGAAAGATGGTTCGCGGTAGCTATTTTTTTGAGTTGGATCCTATGGGATTATTGAGCATGGCGATGGCGAGAAGGGCGATCGAAAGCATGATGCCAGCGACCGTCCAGAACCAATCACCCTGCCCGATAACGAATGCTGCGAAATCAATAAGGATGATAACGAGCGCCACAAAGCTGCACCAATGAGCGATGCGCGCATTCACGCGATCGCGCATCTCGATCTTCTCAGCTTCGGTAATAGGTTTGTGCTTGTTTTGACTCATGGTTTGATTATAGCTTGTTTATGCGTGTGAATGCCGCAATGTAAGAAACGGCGCATGCTTATTGCGCGGTTTGGTCCAGCGCTTACTGCATGATGAAGCCAGTGCCTTGTATGGTGAAGAATGCGACCACGATGATGCCAACGATGATGCGGTAGACGCCGAAGGCGGTGAAGTCGTTCTTCTTGATGTAACCCATGAGGAAGCGGATCGCGACAACCGACATGATGAACGCGCTGATGATGCCCACCGCCAGCACCATGATCTCGGTCTGGGTCATGACCAGGCCTTCCATCATGAACTTCGCTACCTTCACCACGCCCCAGCCGAACATGATGGGAATAGCCAGGAAGAACGTGTATTCCGCAGCAGCCGTGCGCGAACAGCCACAAAGCATGCCGCCGATGATGGTGGCGCCGGAGCGGCTGGTGCCCGGGATGATAGCGAGCACTTGGAAGCAACCGATCTTGAGCGCCGTCTTCCAGTCGATATCGTCTACATCGCGGATCTTGAAGAGTGCTTCTTCGGCGCTGACCTCTGTGTGTTCGCGCTCGACGCGGGCGTGGCGACCGCGCACGGGCACTTCGAGCATCTCACGGCCAGCGGGTGTTTCGCGCGCTTCCATCAGGCGCAGGGCGCGCTTGCGGTTGCGGCGCTCCATGACGATGAAAACAACGCCATAAAGGATGAGCATGATAGCTACCGTGTAGGCGTTGTAGAAGTGTTCATTCACCCAGTCGTCGAGGAGAAGACCCACGATGGCAGCTGGAATGCAACCGATCGCGACCATCCCCCACAGGCGCCAGGTGCCGCGCTTTTGGGCGGAGGTCTTCTTCGGCGAGAAGGGGTTGAGCTTATGGAAATAGAGCAGGATGACCGCCATGATAGCGCCCAGCTGGATGACCACGAGAAAGAGCGCGAGGAATTGGTCGCTGACATCGAGCTTCACGAATTCGTCGACCAGGATCATGTGGCCAGTTGACGAGATGGGAAGCCATTCGGTGATGCCTTCAACGATACCGATGAAGAGTGCTTTGAGCGCTTCGAGGATCATGGGCCTTCCTTGTGCGTTTGCTTACTTATATAGGTAGGGCGTTCGCGGGTTGATAGCGCGGCGTGGTGCAAAGTGCACGGCCTAGCGCAGCTGCCAACCGTGCGCCCCGTGCGCGCGACCTTCGCGGACGAACCTTTACTATTCTACGAGAAAGCCTGCGGGCTGTTGGAAGCTTTCAGACGAGCGACAAGTAAAACTTTTGTAAAGCGAGCGCGCTTACGTAAAACGGGCGCCTTGACTTAAACCATGGTTCAAGTAAAACAATGATCGTAGCAAGGAAGAGTTCCATCGGCCGCGAATTCCAAGCGGCGCAAGGAACCGCATCAATACAAGAAACACAACACAACAGGAGGAAAACCATGGTCAAACAAACCGCAGGCCACGATACCCTGGGCGCGTTCGCCCCCAAATTCGCAGAAGACATCGATTCCGATCTTGCAGCGTTCGCTGCCACGCTGATGTTCCCTGTGGGCGAACCGAATGATGCCTTCGCTCAGTATTTCAGCGGCAAGAGTTGGCTTGCGCCGCTTACTTCCGAACAGGTTCCGACCGCGAACGTGACCTTCGAGCCGGGGTGCCGCAACAACTGGCACGTGCACAACGCTGAGGCGGGCGGTGGTCAGATGCTGATCTGCGTAGGCGGCCGCGGCTACTATCAGGAATGGGGCCAGCCGGCGCAGGAGATGCTGCCGGGCGATGTCGTGAACATCCCCACCGGCGTGAAACATTGGCATGGCGCGGCGCCTGACAGCTGGTTCGCGCACCTGGCGTTCACCGTGCCAGGCGAGAACTGCTCGAACGAGTGGCTCGAGCCGGTTTCC
>OGRY01000107.1_pt1 | contig 70578 bp, 61 predicted proteins | sample 1553551 | NCBI WGS metagenome assembly OGRY01 (sample SAMEA2580101, study PRJEB22360) | human gut metagenome | biome: human gut; feature: human-associated habitat; material: faeces | place: Denmark | collected 2008/2010
ACCTCCGACGCACGGTTTAGGAAACCGACGCTCTATCCGCTGAGCTACGGGGGCGTGCGAATAACGGTTCAATCATTCTAGCATGAAGCCCTTTGCGATCGAGGTCCATCCTCGATCGTCGTAGTTATTCGGGCAGAATCAGGCCTAGGCTGAGCCGCTCGAGACCGTGATGGTCACGCGACTGCCTTTGTTGGCTTTGCCAACCACGTCTTGCGAGATGACAAATCCTTTTTCAACGGTGCCGCTTGCCATGTGCTTCACGGATACTTCAAAGCCTGCGTTCTTCAGAGTTGAGGTTGCATCAGCTTCGCTCTCTCCTGATACATTGGGGACTTGGGCCTCTTCAGGACCATTGGAGATCGCGATAGTAACGGTCGAGCCTTTAGGAGCGGTTCCGGAAGGATCCTGTGAGATGACACGACCTTCAGGGGTGCTGCTGCTATAGCGATAACTCGTGTTCACCTTGAAGCCGGCGTTCTTAAGTGAGTTCTCCGCATTCGAAACCGTTGCCCCTACCACATTGGGAACGGACACGTTTTCTGCGCCCTTCGAGAGGTGGAAGACAACCGTATCGCCCTTATTGAGCGAGGAGCCCGCAGGTTGATCCTGGCTGGCCACGCAACCTTCTTTCACGCTTTCGGAGAAGGTCGAATCTCCTTCTTGGCCGTTGAGACCATAGGAGGAAAGCGTGCGCATGGCTTCTTCGGAAGTTTGTCCCTTAAGGTCGGGCACCGATACCTGTTCGGTTCCCTTCGAGATGCTCAGATCAATGCGGCTGCCTTTGACCGCTTCTTGGCCGCCAGGGGGGTTCGTGCTTACGACCAGACCGGAATCGACGGTGGAACTGAAGACTTCTGTTTCAGTGCCGATCTTGAAGCCCGCTTCTTCGAGCGTAGTCTTCGCTTCGCCGAGTGCCATATTCGTAACATCGGGTACGGTAGCGCGCTCGTTATTTCCGCCGAGCGAGAAAGCGGCGATGCCGACGACGATCGCAATGATGGCGACAACGACCACGCCGATGATGATCTTCTTCTTATTGTCGTTTTGCGGAGGCTGTTGCTGTTTTCCTGAGCGGAAATTCGTGGTTGCGCCAGCACCCATTGGGCTTGTGCCAATAGGCTTCGGCATCACTGCTGTGCCGTCCATAGGGGGGATGCCGGCGCCGAGTACTTGAGTACGATCGTTATGAACGCCAAGGCCAGGAATGGGCCTGCCTGCAAGATAGTCGTTCAAAGCTTGGCGCATCTCCTGTGCATTCGCAAAACGTTGCGCAGGATCCTTCTCCATCGCCTTCATGATGATAGCTTCGAGCACGGGGTCGATATCGGGATTGATCGAGCGCGGAGCGGGCGGCATTTCGTTCACTTGCTTGACCGCAACGCTTACTGAATCGGTTCCTTCGAAGGGGAGGCGACCAGTGGTTGCTTCGTAGAGTACGATGCCGAGTGAATACACGTCGGAAAGACCGGTAAGATCTTTTCCTTGTGCCTGCTCCGGTGAGATATAGTGGGCGGTGCCAAGCACGGTGGCCGTTTGGCTCAAGCCTGCGTCTCCTGCGCGTGCGATGCCGAAGTCCATGACCTTGATGTTGCCATCGGGCTGGATCATGATGTTCTGCGGCTTGATATCGCGATGGATGATGCCGCCTTCATGAGCGACTTGTAGCGCCTGTGCTACCTGCGAACCGATCTCGGCAGCTTTTCGCTGGTTGATCGCGCCGCGTTCTTTGATCGCTGTTTTCAGATCGGTTCCCTTGAGGAACTCCATGACGATGTAGTAAGTATCGCTTTCGGCATCCAGGCCCCAGTCATAGATGCTTACGATATAAGGGCTCTGCAGTTTTGCCGCCGATGCAGCTTCTTGGCGAAAGCGCGCTTGAAAGGTCTGGTCAGCTGCGTATTGCGGCAACATGACCTTCACGGCAACAACGCGGTCCAGCACAGTATCGTGAGCGCGATACACTTCTGCCATACCACCGATGCCAACGCGTTCGATGAGCTGATAGCGGTTGTTCAATGTCTTGCCCGTCATGCTTCCAGCCACGTTTAATCTCCTTTTGGAATCCATGCTTGAGCGCTATTGTTGTGCTTAAGCATACCATCATATCCTAATAAGATGGTCATTTTATGACCCCTTGCACTTGTAAGGCGGTGCGGAGCACTCCTTGAGCGCGCGATGCCGCTCCTCCAGGAAGATCCGCGCCTTCCTCGAGTACGATCGCGACGACCACCCTTGAATTCTCCGAAGGACCGATGCCCACGAACCAGCTATCGTCGATAGGCTTGCCCGTTTCTGCGGTGCCTGTCTTGCCCGCGATCTTGACGCCTGGAACTGCTGCAGCGCCACCCGTACCTGATGAAACAACGCCTTCGAGGATCGATTTCACACGATTTGCTGTAGCGGAATTCGTTGCGGTCATGAGCGGTGAAGGCGATGCGGTGAAGCTGCATTTTCCTTCAGCGTTGTAGATACTATCGACCAAATAGGGCTTTTGGATAACGCCGTTATTCGCGATCGCGCAGCCTACCATCGCCATCTCGAGCACGGTGGACTGCGGACCAGCAGGGCTCTCATGTTCGCCAACCGGTTCGCCTGCGGCTGCCCATGCTGTTTCCCATTCGGTCATCTCTTCAGGTTTGGGCATGAGCGATTTCGCGAGCGGCAAATCGAACTTGATGTCTTTGTCGAAGCCGAAATCCTCAGCGGTCTTCACGAGCATATCCGCACCCATTTCCACGCCAAGCTGGGCATAGACCGTGTTGGCTGAAACTTCGGTGGCGCGTGCGAGTGTGATCTCGCCATAGCTGCGGCCATTGAAGTTGGTGATGTCACCATTGCCGATCTTCATGGCACCAGGCGCTTTGAATACGCTCGATTCGGTGGCGACATTGTTCTCGAGCGCACCAGTAAGAGTAACGATCTTGAAGGTTGATCCGGGCGGGTAGAGCGCCTGGGTGGCGCGGTTGTAGAGCGCTGAAGAATCCGATGAGTTCGCGTTGTTTTGCAGGAGCGTTTCGATATCGGCAGCATTGTAGGTAGGCGAAGAGGCGAGTGCGAGCACTGCACCAGTCTTCGGATCGATGACCACGCATGCACCCGAGAAGCCCTCGAGTGCGTCTTGCGCAGCCTTCTGGATGGTCGAGTTGATCGTGAGCTTCACATCGTTGCCTGCGGCGCTGTTGCCAGTGGTGGCGTTGAGCACGTCGGTCCAGGACGCATAATTGCGCTGGCCTTTCAGCGTGTCGTTGTAGCTTGCTTCGATGCCGGCCGTACCGAATTTCTCTGATGCGTAGCCTACGACGTGCGCTGCGAGCGTGCCTGCCGGATAGACGCGCTTATAGGTGCCGTCGGACTGTTCGACGCTTTGCGCGAGGACCACGTTGTCGTAAGTGGATATGGTGCCGCGTTCGGTCTTCGATTCCTTCACGAGCGTGTGATTATTGATGGGCATGTTCTTGTATTCATCTGCCTGAACGACCATGATCATGGTGAGATTGGCAACGAGCAGCGCGAAGAGCACCGAGAAGGCGATCATAGTGTTCGTGATGCGCTTTCCAAGTGATACGCGTCCGAGCACGCCTTCTGCGGAAATATTGCCCGTTCCCGAGGCGATCTCCGATTCAACACCGGTCGATTGATCGCCGCACTTGAGCAAGAAGCCCACTGCGATGAAGCTTGCGAGCAGCGAAGAGCCACCTTGGCTCACGAAGGGAAGCGTGAGTCCGGTAAGAGGAATGAGACGCGTAACGCCACCGACGATGATGAATGCCTGCAGCACGATCGTGGCAGTCAGACCAACTGCGATAAAGGAGCTTACGTCCGACTTCGCACGCGCAGCAGTAACGAGGCCGCGAATCGCGAAGCAGAGGTAGAGCAAGAGCAAGCCTGCCGCGCCCAGAAGACCTGTCTCTTCAGCGATGGCCGCGAAGATGAAGTCCGATTCTACGATGGGGATGTTATCGGCCAGACCGCTTCCGATGCCCACACCGAACAGACCGCCATCAGCCATTGAGAAGATGGATTGCACGAGCTGGTAGCCCGTGTTGGTGGGGTCGGCGAAAGGATTGAGCCAAGTATCGACGCGCACCTGCACGTGCGAGAAGAAGAAAAAGAGGATGACCGCACCGATGGCGATCGTGAGCAAACCTACTACCAGGTAGAACTTCTTGCCGCTTGCCACGTAGAGCATGGTAAGGAACACAAAGTAGACGATGAGCGCCGAACCTAGGTCCTTCTCGAAGACAACGATGGCCATGGAGAGCAGCCACATGATAAGGAGCGGCAGCAGTGTGGAGAGGTCGGGGAATTTGAACGGCCCCACCTTGTGCGTAAAGACGGAGAGCATCTCACGGTTTTGGGCGAGGTATCCCGCTAAGAAGAGCACGATGAAGATCTTGGCGATCTCTCCTGGTTGGAAGGAGAACCCACCGACGGAAAGCCAGATGCGGCTACCGTAGATCTCGTTGCCGATGCCAGGGAGCAAGGGGGAGAGCAGCAGGATAAGACCGATGATCATGATGGTGTATTTGTAGTTGGCGGTCTTGTCCATGTTCTTCATGAATACGATGACGGCGATCATGAAGATAATGCCTAAGATAAGCCAACCGACTTGTCGAATTGCTAGGTCAGGAGCGAGACGCGTTACGAAAGCGATGCCGATCGAAGAGAGCGCGAAGCAGATCGGCAGGATCGCTGGGTCGGCAGCAGGTGCGAATTTGCGCAGTGCGAGGTGCGAGACGATGAACGAAGCGAAGATGCCCACCGGCACGCCAATGCTTGCCCAACCGAGTTCTTCGCCCTGGTTGAGGGCGATCATCGCGAAGAGCAGAATAGCGAGCGGTGCCGCTATGCAAAGGAGTGCAAGTTCGATATTGCGGCGGGTCATGGCCTAGCGTCCACCCCCATTGTTACTAGGGTTGCTCGCAGGCTGTGCGGTCGTGGTTGCTTGCGCTTGCTGAGCCTCGGCTTCTCCGCGTGCGATTTCTTCTTCATACCCAGTGATGAGGTTGTTCGCTTCATCGATGCTGGAAACGCTCATGCCTTCCTTGATACGGTTCGCCACACCCGGTTGGAGCTTGTCGACATCGACATTGGTGGTGTGGTCGAGCGTAGAGAGCTTGATTCCCATGAAGTCGTCCGGCATACCGCGGTAGACGCTTACTTTGCCATTCTCTTCTATGAGATAGGCTGAATTACTGATGAAGGTATAGCCGCCGAAACCTGCTGCGAAGATGACCGCAACGAGCGCGATGGCGAGACAGATGTAGAAAACGCGGCTTTTGTGCGCCTTCTTTTGTTCGCGCACTTCACTAAACCCCGGCACATCCGCTACGACGACCGTTACGTTATCGGCACCACCGTTCTCAAGGGCGGCGGTGACCAATTCATCGGCACAATGCTGGGCATCGCTTTGCCTGCGCATGATCGATTCGATCGCGTTGTTCGAGATCATGGAGCTTAAACCGTCGGAGCAAAGCAGGATGCGATCCCCTGCGTCCACGTTGAGCTCGTAGATGTCGGGTCGCATGTGGATGTCGGAACCGATCGCACGGGTGATGACCGAACGATTTGGATGTACGCGTGCTTCTTCGGGAGTTATCTGACCGGCCTCGATGAGGTCAGCCATGAGCGAATGATCACGCGTGATCTGCTGCAGGTGTCCTTTGTGCAAAAGGTAGGCGCGCGAATCGCCCACCTGCGCGATGAGCAGGCGCTCGCCTTCGAGCATGGCGGCGGTGAGCGTGGTGCCCATGCCGTCACGGCCAATACCTTGGCGGGGGGCTTTTATCACGTTGTAATTAGCTGCTTCGACCGCAGCGGTGAGCCCTTCGGCATCCAGATGGCTGGGTGCGAGTTCGGCAAGCGTATTCACGGTGATCTCGGAAGCGATCTCGCCGGCTTCATGGCCGCCCATGCCATCTGCTACGGCAAAAAGCGGCGGAATGATGATGAGGCTATCTTCATTGTGATCACGCACGTAACCAATATCCGTGCGGCTTCCGAATGATATGTCTTGACCTGCTGTGTTTTTGTTGCTGATGGTGGTCATTTATGCGTACCTTACCCTTATGGTCACATCGCCGACCATAACGCGGTCGCCGTTCTTGAGTGCAGTCGGTTCTGATATATGCATGCCGTTGACGGCGGTTCCGTTGAGAGAACCCATGTCTTCGATGAAGAGATTTTGACCCATGAGCACGAAGCGCGCATGGCGAGAAGAGACATACTCCGCGCCGATGACGATATCGGCTCCGGGGCTTCTACCAACCACGATAGGACCACGTACATCGATCGCAGCGCCTCGAAGCTCTTTCGGGCCTTTCTCGACTGCAACTGACCAGGCCTTCTCTTTTTTACGCTGTCCCTTCACGAGGCCGATGCCCGTTTTCATGATGGCGAAGAGAAACAGGTAGAGCAGTGCTACGAATAACAATCGACCGATTAAAAGAACGATGTCTATCACGGGGTTACCTTACTGACGAACTGCTTGAACAGGCGATGCGTGAACGCGGCTGGCGAAGTGGTTATCATGAACGGGTCTAGCGAAACGTGAAGAGAAATGTTGTTGTGCCAACGGTGATGCGATCCCCATCGTTTAAGAGTACGGAAGCGATATGCTTTCCGTTGACGAGCGTGCCATTGGTCGAGCCGAGATCGGCGAGCCCCCAGACGTTGGGCGATTCGCGGAAGATCTCTGCATGCGTGCGGCTTGCATTGAGGTCGTCGAGCACGATGTCGCAGTTAGTGGCGCGTCCGATGAGCACGCGGGGGTTGGTAAGCGGGAAAGAGCGATCGGTGGTCATGTTGATAAGGGCGGCCGTTGGTTCAGTAGATGCAGGCTGCTGGCGGTCGAACATCATAGTGTTGGGGACCGGGATGGGCTCTGCCACCGAAGCGGGCTGTGCTTCTAATTGATAAGAATTTGGGTCCTGTTGATAATTCGGCACATAAGGCTGAGCGTTTTGCGGGTAGCCTTGGGGCTGCATGTAGTCATGCGGCTGCGGCTGCTGATAGGGGTTCGCCTGCGGGTGCGCGGGCGCGCCATAGCCAGGTTGCTGTGCAAGACCGTAGCGTTCGAGCTCTTCGTTACGTAGTTGTGCGATGATCGGCGCCGATACAAGTTCGGCGATCACGTCGAATTTACCCTGCTTGAGATCGTCGTCGACCATGAAGCGCACGAGCGGTGCGCCATCCATGACGAAGCCTTCCTCATTGGCTTTGGCACGCAGATAGGTTTCGGTTTCCCCCGCGAGGGTGGGGTACATGCCGAAAAGACGGCGATCGTCATCGGGATTCACGAGCACGGTATAGAGCGTAGGAGCATATTCTTTGCCAGCGCCGACGGTCTTTTCGCGGCGCATCTGCTTTTCTGCTTTCTTGGTAATTTGAACGGGGGAAATCGGAGCATCGAAGAGCTTGTCGTTTATGCCTTCGAAGCCGTCTTCAACGCGACGCTCAAATTTCGAGAAAAGTCCCATGAATGTTCTCCTCACATAACACGTGCTATTCAGCATAGAACTATCAATATCTTGCCATAAATAGTGTTTTTCTCTGCTTAAATCTATGCAATCGCCATATAGGTGGCTAGAGTATCGGTTCTGATGGCGCGAAGAGGACGCTAACGTACAAATCTGTAAGGATCGCAGGGTTACTAACAACTGTTTGCGCATGCTGTTCTGGGCGAGAAACGTATCGATGAATTTGAAGCTGGGGTGTTGCGAACGAGCAGCTTGTGGGGTATGCTGAACAGCACAACTTATGCGGGCGTGGCGGAATTGGCAGACGCGCTAGCTTCAGGTGCTAGTGAGCTCCGGCTCGTGAAGGTTCAAGTCCTTTCGCCCGCACCATAAAAATCAAAACCGCGCTAAGCGGTTTTTTATTTTTGTGTGGGGCGAACTTGGGCGAAGCCCAAGAAGCGCAAGCGCTGGACTTGAACCGAAGAAGGTTCACCGCACTGCTAGGCTGAAAGCCGAGCAGTGCTGGCATCTGCGTCAAGGCTTGCGAAGCAACCGCGAAGCGGCTTGGCCTTGACGCAGATGAACCCTTTCGCCCGCACCACTCTCATTACGCCGTTCTAACGAACGGCGTTTTTATTGACACTGCGAAGCGATATGATGCCTCATCTTGCCCCTTGTTTCAGGCATGTCGTTGGGCGAACCCAACTTGGCCTGAAGGCGGGGCAATCTAAGACATCGTATCGCTTCTCGCTGACTTCTTTGGACCTACAAGAGCAATCATTGCTGTGTTAGACGGTTTTGTTTTGTTGGTGTGGGGCGAACTTGGGCGAAGCCTTTTTCTTTCGTCGTTTTACAAACGACGAAGTCTCGACACTGCGAAGCGACATGATGCCTCATCTTGCCCCTTGTTTCAGGCGCGGCGTTGGGCGAACCCAACTTGGCCTGAAGGCGGGACAATCTGAGGCACGGTATCTCTTCTCGCTGACTTTGCCTAACCTGCAAGACAAAATCCATAAAGAATAATTCGATAAAACCCATCTTCATTTTCGCCATTAGCTTGATTTATAGATTCTTGGTGCATAAACGCGGTATAACTGCGGCTTTATTGCGCTAAACTTTCCCTATTCTTATATATGAGAGGTTCAACCAATGAATATCTGGCAAAAGTGGAATAGCATCAGCTTGGTGAAGCGTATTTTGGTCGGCTTGGTTATCGGTGCGATCTTGGGATTCTGCGTTCCTGCAGGAAACGAGGTCATCGCCTTGCTCGGTGATCTGTTCGTTGGTGCTTTGAAGGCAGTCGCTCCCGTTCTGGTGTTCTTCTTGGTCATCAGCGCACTTGCGAATGCGAAGAGTGCAGGCTCGATGGGCACGGTCGTTCTGCTCTACATCATCTCGACCTTGGTTGCTGCGCTGATCGCTGTTTGTGCGAGCTATTTGTTCCCTACGGTCGTTCCTATGATCGAACCCGCTGCTGATCAGGCATCGCCTGAAGGGTTGGGCGAGGTGCTCACCACCTTGCTCATGAACGTGGTAGCAAACCCTGTTGGGGCGCTCATGAATGCGAATTACTTGGGTATCTTGGCATGGGGTGTGGTGCTCGGTATTGCGCTGCGTGCTGCGAGTCAGCATACGAAAGAGGTTTTCGCTGCGGTTTCCGATGCTATTTCGAAGGTGGTCGGTTGGATCATCAGCTTCGCCCCCATCGGCATTCTGGGTTTGGTGTATGTGGCAGTTTCTGAAAACGGTGCCGAGATCTTCATCACCTATGGTCACCTTATCGCTGTGCTGGTGGGCTGCATGCTCTTCATCGCGCTCGTTACCAATCCGCTCATCGTGTTCATTGCCACGCGTAAGAATCCTTACTATCTCGTTTTGCGTTGTCTGAAGGATTCGGGAATTACGGCGTTCTTCACACGTAGCTCTGCGGCAAACATCCCTGTGAACATGGAATTATGTCGCAGGCTCGGTCTTGAGAAAGATAACTATTCGGTTTCCATTCCGCTTGGCGCGACCATCAACATGGCGGGTGCTGCGGTCACGATCACGGTTATGGCTATGGCGGCGGCTGCGTCGCTCGGCATGACGATCGACCCGGTGATGGCATTCATTTTGAGTGTGCTCGCAGCGATCTCGGCTTGTGGCGCTTCTGGCGTTGCGGGAGGATCGCTGTTGCTCATCCCGCTTGCCTGTTCACTGTTTGGCATCGGCAACGATGTGGCCATGCAGATGGTGGCGATCGGTTTCATCATCGGCGTTATCCAAGATTCGATGGAGACGGCTATCAATTCTTCTTCTGACGTGATCTTCACGGCAACTGCCGAATATCGCGCGATGGAGAAACAAGGGCTCACCTTCAAGATGGGCAGAGATGCTTCGGGCTCTGAACCGCAGAACGCCATTGGTGCGACCAACTTCGATGAGTCTTCGTAAAAGGCCGAATAGCAAACTCTCCAAAACGAAAACCAATGATCGAGATTCGAACAACGAGAACCACTGCATAAACGACACGATAGGAAAGGACCTCTCTTGAACTACATTCACTGCCTGAACAATATTTCTGCCCAAGGAACCGATCTTCTTACAAGCGACTATGAACTTACCGACAATATCGAAGCTGCGCAGGGCGTCCTCGTGCGTAGTGCGGGCATGCTCGACATGGAGTTCTCTGGGAATCTGCTTGCGATTGCACGTGCTGGTGCGGGCGTTAATAACATTCCGCTCGAGCGTTGTGCTGAAGAGGGTATCGTCGTGTTCAATACGCCGGGTGCGAACGCGAACGCGGTCAAGGAACTCGTGCTGTGCGGCATGTTGCTTGCGAGCCGTGGTATCGTGGGCGGCATCGAATGGTGCAAGGAGAACGCTGAAGATCCTGCGATCGGCAAGACCGCTGAAAAGGCGAAGAAGCAGTTCGCTGGATGCGAGATCAAGGGCAAGACGCTCGGCGTTATCGGTCTTGGTGCGATCGGCGCTGAAGTTGCGAACGCAGCGCTTGGTCTGGGCATGAAGGTCATGGGCTACGATCCATTCGTTTCCGTCAATGCTGCTTGGAAGGTACTGCCTGAGGTTCAGCATGTTACCGACCTTGCCGATATCTATCGTGAATGCGATTACATCACCATCCATGTGCCGGCGGTCAATGGCACGATCGGCATGATCGATGAAGCTGCTTGTGCGCTCATGAAAGAGGGCGTGGTGTTCCTGAACTTCTCGCGCGACACGCTCGTCGACGCGCCTGCCATGGCCTCCGCGCTCTCATCGGGCAAGGTAGGCTGCTATGTGACCGACTTTGCAACGCCTGAAGTCATGGCTATGGAGCATGCGATCGTGCTGCCGCATCTCGGCGCTTCCACTGAAGAGGCGGAAGATAATTGCGCACGCATGGCGGTCGTTGAGCTGATGGACTATATCGACAATGGCAACATCGTGAATTCCGTGAATTATCCGGCTTGCCAAGCAGGTGTTTGTCCGGAGGGCATGTTCCGCATCGCGGTACTCTACAATTCGTCTGACCTTGCTATTGGTAGCGTGACCGAGATCCTCGAGCCAGTCGTTGCTGAATTCGATATGGTCGACAATCAGCGCGATGAACATGGTTATGCGCTCATTACGCTTACGGAAAACCTGGCCGATGAAGTGCTCGAGCGCATTGCTGAGCTCGATGGCGCTTATCTAGTTCGCCGCGTGAAATAGGCGTTTGTTCGACCAGGAACGTCTTGGCTCGATCAGCGGAGAGGGTGAGGCAGCGAGGTGACTCTTTTCCGACTAAATTCGGATTTAATAAAACTCGAGAAAAGCAGCGACGCATGAGCGAATCAGTTTATCTGATTCGCGAACAGGGAAGCGGGGAACCTTGTGGCTTGCCCTCTCCGCTGATCGAGCAATAACTGCAGGCTGAGCTATGCGGTGAAGCCTTCATCGACGATGCGTTCATCACCATCTGCTGCGGTGGTTGCAAGCTCGTCGCAGCGTTCGTTCTCGGGATGCCCCGCATGTCCTTTTACCCAGTGGAAGGCGATCGTGTGGGGCTTCATCACTTCGAGTAGGCGCGTCCAGAGATCCTTGTTCTTCACGGGTTCTTTCTTTGCGTTCTTCCAGCCGCGTTTGAGCCAGCCTTCCACCCAGTGCTGGTTGAAGGCATCGACAACATATTTCGAATCCGAATACACGTCCACCTCGCAAGCGTGTTTGAGCGCTTCGAGTCCGCGAATGACCCCCAGCAATTCCATGCGGTTGTTCGTGGTGCATTCGTAACCTTGCGAAAGTTCCTTGGTGTGGAGCTGCCCTTGTGCATCCGTAAACGTGAGCACGGCCCCATAGCCGCCGGGGCCTGGATTGCCGCGTGCGGCGCCGTCGCTATAGAGGTTCACGTGTGTCATGGGATCGTCTCGTTTCAGCTTTCAGCGTTGGTTATTCAGGGATTCTCGTGATCTAATGCAGCCTTATCGGCAAGCCGCCAGAATGCTCTTGCGCAGCTCATCCATGCCTGTTCCTTTTGCTGAAGAGGTAAGGATCATGGGGATATCAGGACCAAGATCGAGCTGTTTGCGCAAAGCTGCGACCTGCTTGTTTGCTTGGTTCTTGCTCACTTTGTCAGCCTTGGTGAGTGCGATAATGAAAGGCAGTTCGCAAGCTTTCAAGAATTCGATCATTTGCTCGTCTAGCTTGCTTGCAGGGTGGCGAATATCGATGAGCGAAACTACGAGCGCATAGAAGCGGTACTGATCGAAGTAGCCGTTGATCATCTCTGACCAGCGACCGAGTTCTGATTTCGCCACTTTCGCATAGCCGTATCCAGGTAGGTCAACGAGGTCGATCGCATCGTTCCCGAAGAAATTGATCGTGCTCGTTTTTCCTGGCATTTGGGAAACACGTGCGAGTTGTTTGCGATTCAGGAGCTTGTTGATGAGCGAGGATTTTCCTACGTTGGAGCGACCAACGAAAGAAACCTCCGGTAATTTTGAAGCGGGAATCTGTGCTGAGGTGCCATAAGCGCCTTTGAATTCTATGTTGTTAAGATCCATAAGCCTCGTGAGCCTCGTTCGTTATGGGCGTTGTGTAGCAACTTAATTACAATTCCGATCGTGTGGTCTTCGCACTGAGAAAGACAACTACCGTTAGACTATAAACAAGAATACCTCTCGGGAGCAACTCGATCTTATCCGATCCGTCAGTTCGAAACAGCGGACGGTTTATGAACATCGAGCAGGAAGATAGTGGAAGCAGTCATGGAGCAACTTGCGAATTTTGTGACATATATCACTGATTCGAACGTGTGGGGAAGAGTCCTTATTGCGGCTGGCGTTGTACTGGTCGTTGCCGTTCTGTGTCATGTTGCCATCAAAGCGATACAGCGGCTTCTTGCGCTTGAGAGCGTATCCCTTTCTCAGGCCTCTATCGTGGTGAACATCGTGCGCATCGTGGTATGGGGCGTGGCGATCTGCTTCATTGCTGACGTATGCTTCGATGTCAATATGACGGCAGTCATCGCCGCTTTAGGTGTTGGCGGCATTGCGATCTCACTCGGCTTTCAAAATACGCTTTCGAATCTCTTCGGCGGTGTTCAGGTAACTCTGACCCATGTGATCAAGCCAGGCGACAATATCCAGGTGGGCACGAACCAAGGAGTGGTCCAAGACATCAATTGGAGCTATACCACCATTCATAATCTCAACAACGAAACGGTCATCATCCCTAATTCGGTCATGGCGAATAATGCCGTGAAGCATCTTCCTCCCGTTGATCATGTAACCGTGCCTATTGTAGTGATGAAGGACCTGAGCGATTTAGATCAGCTTGCTGATCAGATCGAGAAGGCGGCTGCTGAAGCGGCTCGAACGATCACTGCGATCGTGAAGGATCCTGTTGTCTCGTTCAATAAAGTGACGAACTACGGCCTCTATGGGTCGATCGCGCTCATGATAAGTGACGGATCGAAGGCGAGTGCTGTTTCAGATGCGATCACGCGTGCAGTTGCACCACTCGTGCAGGATGATCGCATCAAGCGCTTTGAAGCCGCAACCTCGCCAGAAAGCTTGTCATCATAAACCCTGGTGAAGAATTTAGATTTTAGATCTGCATTGAGCATAACTGCAGTCGAACGCTAGAAAATCAACCAACCATCGCGTACGCAGCCCCGCTCGATTGGGGTTTTCTTGGACGTTTTTCCATCAGAACATAATCTTGGTATTATTTCATGATGTGTGTTCTCTAATGAGGATGCCTCATATTACCGAGACCAAGGAGAATGAGCGTGCCGCATAATTTGCAGAATGGTTCACGAGGCAAGCATGGACGTCATGCTGCTCCTGATGCTCCTGAACAGGAAAGCTCGTTTTTTTCAGCTGAAAAGGAATTTCCTCATAACCCCTACAACAGTTTCGATCTTAAGAATGATGGGCCTGTTCCTTACACGGATCGCAGGGAAGAGGTTGCGCGCTTGCGTCGGAAGAAGAAGCGCCACGGCAATAGACCGAAGATCATCGCTGCTGTTGTGATCGCGGTAGTCTTGGTGTTCGGCATATCGGGTGCCGCTTTCGCGATGAGTGCGATGGAAGCCAAGGACGATGCACGATCGCTCGTTTCACAAGGTAAGCAGCTTAAAGATCAGCTCTTGGGCGGCGATATGGCCGCAGCGAAAGCCACGAGCCAAAACATGTCTGACACGATGAACAAGCTGCACGATACCACGTCGAGCCCTTTGTGGGCTGCAGCAACGATCATTCCTGTGGTTGGATCGGATATTCAGACGGTTCGCATCGTTTCCGACTCGGCTCAATCACTGGTTGACGACGTGCTCATGCCTGCGATGGATACGATCCCGGCAGATGGTTTGAAGAGCCTCATGAGCGAAGATGGTGCGATCAACGTCTCGCTCATTGATGATCTACTTACCACGGTTTCAGATGCAGCTCCGGTCATCTCAGAAAATGCTGCAAAGCTCGATGAGACACCTGAGCCCAATATTGACCAGCTAAAAGCACCGATCGAACAGGTTAAATCTCTTATGTCGGCGCTGGCACCTATTGCGGATTCGGCAACTGAGCTCAAGGACACCTTACCTGCCATGCTGGGTGCCGAAGGTAAACGCAATTATCTCATCATCGCTTGTACGAGCGCTGAGATGCGTTCCAGCGTTGGATTCGCTGGCTCCTATGGCTTGATGACGGTCGATAATGGAAAGATCAGCTTGGGTAATTTCTTCGGCTTCGATCAAAACCCTCGCCTTGCGAACTCGGCACCTTCCGCAACAGAGGAAGACATTCGTCTGTTCCGCTGGGAATCATCGGTCGATTCGCGCGATGTAACGCAGATCATCGACTTCCAGCGTGTTGGCGAGATCGAATCGGAGATATGGGAAGCAAACGGACATGGCAGTGTTGACGGTGTTATCGCGCTTGATACTGTTGTTTTGCAACGTATGCTTGGGCTTACGGGAACCACGGTCAATACGCCAGGCGGCGACTCGCTGAACAAAGACAATGCTTCAGACTTCCTCCTTAACGGGGTATACAAGAAATATCCTAATGGCAAGGACCAGGATGCAGTTTTTGCGCTTGTGGCTGATGCGGCTGCAAAGGGAATCTTCGGCAACCTTGGTAAGGTGAACATCGCTAATCTTGCAAAAGTGATCTCAACCGCTACCGACCAGGGGCGCATTGCGGTCTATATGAAGAACGATAAAGAAGAGGCGATGCTTGAAGACCTTGGCTTCACCGGTACGGTGAATGGGGATGAAAAGGTGCCTGAGACCGGTGTCTATATGTCTGCGTGCTTCGGCGGCAAGATGTACTACTATCTGGCAAGCGATATTCAAGTAGGTAAGGCAGTGAAGAATGCCGATGGCACGACCACCTACGACATGAAGGTCACCTTCAAAGATACGCTCGACAGTGCCGAATTCGCTACGCTCCCTAACTACATCGCTAATGGAAACCAAGCGGGCAGTTTGGAGTTCTTGATCTATCTTCTGGCTCCGACGGGAGGCAAGATCACCGACATGAAAACCGATGGCACGTTCAGGGGCGCAAGTGGGTTCAACACTGCCTTTGCGATCGGTGCTGGCGGTGAAGCGACCATGAACGAGACCACCTATCAAGGAAACGATCTGTGGTATGGATGGGCTGTTATCGAGATGGGCGACGAGATGGTATTGAATTACAAAGTGACGACAGCACCTGGCGCAGAAGGCGATCTGGTGGTGCGCACCACGCCTTTGTCAGATGATACGGTGATCGATTATCAGTAGAGAAGGATCGCTCAAGATAGCGCGTTCTCGACGCAAATAGTTCGCTATGAAAAGGGATGCTGGAGAGAAACCGCATCCCTTTTTTAGATTTGGCATCGTTATAGCAAAGACCACTTAGTGCACGAGCAGTTCAGTGGTGCCCGATGTTCTGAAAGAGACCATTGGGTAGAGGAAGTGTTTGTTCAAGCGAAAAAACAAGGCGCTCTTGAGAAGAACGCCTTGGACAATACGATTCTTTTCAGCGAATGTTACTTGATGGTCATGACGGGCAGCTCAACGCGATGGAGTACTTCTTTGGTAACGCTGCCGACGAACTGGCGAAGACCGCCAAGACCGCGACGACCCATAACGATGAGATCGCACTTCTTGCGGCGCGCGTAATCTTCGATGCCTTCTACTGCTGAAGGACGAATGATCGTGTCGCAGATGACACGATCAGGTTCGATGTCTGGAAGAATCTCTGAGGCTGCTTGCACCATAGCGCGGTGGGCTGCTTTTTGTTCTTGGCTGAACACCTCTTCGTACATTTCGTAACCGAGCAAGTTGTACTGCTCATCTTCGCTGGGAGGATCGGGGTTGAAGTCTGCTGCATCAAGCGCAACATAGGTGACGCTGATCACGTGCACGCGCGCTTCTGGGTTACTCCGCAGAAAATCACCCGCCACATCAAGAGCGCGATCTGCATGTTCGGATCCGTCATAAGGTACGAGTATGTTTTTAAATCTCATCATGGCGAGCTCCCCTCAATTAGAGTGCTTAGCGGGCATTGACATTAAATAAGCGCTGAGCACGTCTTCTATTCTACTGGAAAAAGTACGCATTAACAGGGGCGTTTTCTTATATCTTTCAGGTGAAACTAATTTGAAAAGTTTCGTTGGGTCCGGGTTGTGAATAGTATTAGGTGCGCCTTGCTGGAAAATGGGTACGCAAAGACACCCGCATGCTAAGGAGCGCGGCATGATTTGTTATGATGGATAACGGTTAACAGATGCCCAGTAAGGGCATGTTTTGCCCTTTGGGGTAGGCTTACTGAAGCGAGTATGAGGATTGCTATGGCAGAACATGTAACTGAAAAGGATGTGCGCAATATCGCGACATATACGCGCATCGGGATGACCGATGAAGAGGTTGCGGCGATGACCGTCGATCTGAATAACATCATCGACAGCCTCAAGCCCATCACTGAATACGATCTTGAAGGGGTCGAGCCCACGTTCCATCCGATCGGTGGACTCGTGAATGTGATACGTGACGATGTGGAACGGACCAGCTTTTCGCAAGAAACGGCGCTCGAGAACTCTCCAAAGCAAGAAGACGATTGCTTTTTGATCCCTGCGATCCTTGGCGGAGGTGAGTAGCATGAATTTTACTTCTATGAGTACAGCAGAGATCCAGCAAGGCCTTAAAGCGGGTGAGTTCTCTGCATGCGAGGTTGCTCAGGCGAGCATCGAACACATTGCGAAAGCTGATGCGTCGGTGCATGCCTATCTTGAATTCACCCCTGAAGCAGCGCTTGCCGCTGCAGAGCTTGTTGATAATGCGCTTGCCGCAGGTAATTTCGATGAGCTCGGTCCGCTTGCAGGCGTGCCGGTAGCCTTCAAAGACAACATGAATATGGAGGGCACGCATACTACCTGCTCCTCTCACATGCTTGAGAACTACGTTTCCCCCTATACGGCAACCTGCGTTGATCGCGTGCTTGCGTCGGGTGCGTTGCCGCTCGGCAAGCTCAATATGGACGAATTTGCATTCGGTTCTTCGACCGAAACATCCTATTTCGGGCCAACGCATAACCCGTGGGATCTTGATCGCGTGCCAGGTGGATCTTCGGGCGGGTCGGCAGCTGCGGTGGCCGCAGGGCTTGCGATTGTCACGCTCGGCTCGGATACGGGCGGTTCGATCCGTCAGCCTGCGAGCTTCTGCGGCGTGGTGGGCGTGAAGCCAACCTATGGCGTGGTCTCGCGTTATGGCGTGGTCGCTTTCGGTTCCTCGCTCGATCAAGTGGGTCCGTTCGCACGCAGCGTTGAAGATGCGGCGCTTGCCATGAATGCACTCGTTCGCGGTGGTAGCGATCATATGGATTGCACGAGTCAATCGATCGCAACCGATTTTACGGCGAACCTTGAAGAAGGCGTGAAGGGTATGCGCATCGGCATCGTTCCTGCCTTCATGGAAGTTGAGGGCTTGGATGCGGAAGTGAAAGAGCGCATCGAAGAAGCTGCCCGTAAGCTTGAAGTTGCTGGTGCTGAACTGGTGGAGGTAGAGCTTCCTAATGCGCAAGCAGCCATGAGCGCTTACTATGTGCTTGGCCCATGCGAAGCGTTCTCGAATCTCGCACGCTTCGACTCGGTGCGTTATGGTTACTGTGTTGAAGGCTGCAAAGATTTGAACGAGCAGTATGAGCTTTCCCGCGCTGGCGGGTTTGGCGTGGAGGCGCGCAGGCGCATCATGCTTGGCAGCTATCTGCTTTCTTCAGGTGTTTACGACAAGTATTACTATCCTGCACAGCAGGTGCGTACGCTCATCACGCAAGATTACACCTATGCTTATCACAAGGTCGATTGCATACTTGCGCCGGTAAGCCCGCGTACGGCATTCAAGTTCGGCGAGATCAACGACCCCACGAGCATGTATCTTTCCGACATGTTCACGATCTCGATCAATATTGCTGGCAATGGTGGCATGAGCGTGCCGGTCGGCCTTGGTGCAGCAAGTGGTTTGCCTATTGGGGCGCAGCTCATCGCGCCAGCGTTCCGCGATGAGAATATGTTGCGCGTTGCGGCTGAACTGGAGCGCTGTTATGGAAAAGCCCCGATCGCTCCTGCATTTGCAAAGGCTGGTGAGTAGCTCATGAAGAAGCTCGAAGAAGTACTCAAAGATTGGGAAGCGGTCATCGGTCTTGAGGTTCATGCTGAATTGACCACGCTCGAGACGAAGATGTTCTGCGGTTGCAAGCTCGAATTCGGCGCAGCTCCCAATACGCACACCTGTCCAGTTTGCTTAGGTTTGCCCGGGGCGCTGCCTGTACCTAATAAAGCAGCAATCGAGTCGATCGTGTTGGCTGGTTTGGCTACGAATTGCGACATCGAGAAGCACTCGATGTTTTATCGCAAGAACTATATGTATCCTGATATGTCGAAGAACTTCCAGATCACACAGGGCCCCGTTGCTTTCTGCATGCGTGGGCACCTCGATCTAGAGGTGGATGGCGCCGCGGCCAAGGAGCGCGTTGATCTGAAAGAAGCGCAAGAAGAGGGCAGCTATGTTGCCCATATCGGCATCGAGCGCATCCATATGGAAGAAGATGCGGGCAAGATGGTGCACATTGGCGGTGGTGAAGGCCGTATTGCGGGTGCCACCCATTCGCTGGTCGATTACAACCGTTGCGGCACGCCGCTTATCGAGCTGGTAACGCAGCCTGACCTGCGCACGCCTGAAGAGGCACGTCTGTTCATGCAGAAACTGCGTCAGATCTATCTTGCGATAGGCATCTCCGACTGTTCGATGGAAGAGGGGTCGCTGCGCTGCGATGGCAACGTGAGCTTGCGCCGCCGTGGCGAGACGAAGCTGGGCACCAAGACCGAGCTCAAGAATATGAACTCCTTCAAGAATCTCCATGATGGTCTTGCCTATGAGATCTGTCGTCAGGCTGAGGTGCTCGAAGAGAGCGGCATCATCTATCAGGAAACACGCCACTGGGATCCTTCGAAGAAGGTCACGATCGTGATGCGCGTGAAGGAAACTGCCGATGACTATCGACTTTTCCCAGAGCCTGATATGGCACCGTTCGATATCTCGGATGAGTTCGTGGAAAAGGTGCGCCAGCGTTTGCCTGAATTACCTGATCAAAAAGCAAAACGCTTCGAAGAAGACTATGGGCTTTCGGCTTACGACGCCCGCCATTTGGTCGAGCACCGCACGACCGCGCGTTTCTTCGAAGAGTGCATGAAGCTGCAAGGCGCAGGAGAGGTGGCTAAGCCGCTTGCGAATTTGATCATCAACGATGTGAGCGCATACCTGAACAGTAACCCCGATATCACCGATCTTGATCAGACACCGCTCACGCCACCGCGTGCGCTTGAACTGGTGAAGTTGATCGCTGAAGACAAGATCTCTTCTAAGCAGGGTAAAGAGGTGTTCGCGACTATCCTTGAAGAAGATAAGGACCCGTCATCGATCGTTTCTGAGCGTGGTATGGAGCAGGTTTCCGATACAGGAGCCATCGAAGCTGTAGTCGATGGGGTGCTTGCGGCATTCCCCGATAAGGTTGAACAGTATAAGGGCGGCAAGACCGGTCTTTTGGGCTTCTTCGTTGGCCAGTGCATGAAAGAGATGAAGGGTCAGGGCAATCCGAAAGTCATCAATCAACTGCTTGCACAGAAGTTGAATTAGCTGTGATTCAAAGGCACGCCTTTTGATTTGGCCAGGTTATGAGGTTTTGTCGAACTAGAGGCGGACGGGGATGCTTTGCGCTGCCATGTATTCTTTCACCTCGCGGATGGTGAGTTCGCCGAAGTGAAAGACTGAAGCGGCCAGTACGGCATCTGCTTCGCCTTCGATGATGCCCTCGGCGAAATGTTCGAGCTTGCCCACGCCGCCTGAGGCGATAACGGGAATAGGCACCGCGCGCGCTACAGCGCGGGTGAGCGCCAGGTCGAAACCATCTTTGCTGCCATCTCGATCCATGCTGGTAAGCAGGATCTCACCTGCGCCACGCTTGGCTGCTTCAGCTGCCCACTCGACCGCATCGATGCCCGTGTTCTTGCGCCCTCCCGCAACATAGACCTCCCACTTGTTGGGGTTGCCTGCGACCTGCTTCGCATCGATCGCGCACAAGATGGCCTGCGTGCCGAACGCTGCAGCAGCCGTGGTGATGAGCGTAGGGTCGGCGATCGCAGCAGAGTTCACGGATACCTTGTCGGCACCAGCTGCGATCATTGTGCGAATGTCGGCAACGCTACGGAATCCGCCCCCTACACAATAAGGGAGGTGCAGCTCTTCGCTCGCGCGCGATGCCATGTCGATCGTGGTTGCGCGACCATCGCTTGTGGCAGTGATGTCGAGGAAGATCACTTCGTCGGCTTTTTGTTCATCGTAGCGTTGGGCGAGTTCGATCGGGTCACCCGCATCGCGCAGGTTCACGAAGTTCACACCTTTAACAACACGTCCGTCTTTTACGTCCATGCAGGGGATGACACGCTTAGTGAGCATGGTTACCTCCGCAGTTCTTGCTGCAATGAGTTATACCATCCATCTGGGCTTTCATGGTGGCTTCTTGGCAAAGCGCGAGCGCTCGCGGAACATCGAGCGTGCCTTCGTAGACTGCACGTCCGGCGATCACACCTTCGATGCTGCCTGCAACAGGTGCAAGCCGTTCGATATCGTCGATGCTTGCTACACCGCCTGATGCGATGACCGGGTGACCGAAGACTTGTGCAAGGTGCACGTAGGTATTCACATCGAGGCCGGTCTGCATGCCATCTTTGCTGATGTCGGTATAAACGAGGTGCTGGAATCCAAGGTCGCGCATTTGGGCGATGAGCGTTTCTGCGGCCACTCCGCTGCCACCCATCCAGCCATCGACAGATACTTCGCCGTTGCGCGCATCGACTCCAGCGGTGAGCATGGTGGGGAACTTCGCAATGGCTTCGCGGGTGAAGTCGAGATTGGAGATGAGCGAGGTTCCCAGTACGACGCGATTCACGCCGGCATCCCAGATGCGCTGGAGGGTATCCATGGTGCGGATGCCGCCTCCCATCTCAACCTTGAGCATCGTTTTCGCGAGAATGTCTTCGATGAGAGGCAAGTTCGACGGATTTCCTGAGCGCGCACCATCCAAGTCGACCACATGGATCCATTCAGTGCCCATCTCTTCGAAAGCTTTTGCCTGGTCGATGGGGCTATCGTTATAGATGGTAACGGCGTTGTAGTCGCCTTTTGCCAGGCGAACGACCTTGCCTTCTAGGATATCGATTGCGGGAAGTAGCTGCATGGTTGCTCCTTTTTGGTAGGTGCGGATTGCTCGATTGCGGCAGGATTATCTTAAGCGCGAAGCGAGGTCGACAAAGTTCTTAAGCACGCGTGCGCCTGCATCGGACGACTTTTCCGGGTGGAACTGAACCGCAAAGATGCGATCGCCTACCTGCACAGCAGCCGGGAAGGTGACCGAATGGGTGGTCGTAGCGATGGTGGCGCTGCTTTCAGGCGCAATATAGCTGTGGGTGAAGTAGAAGTGTTCGCCATCGGGGATGCCTGCAAAGAGCGGACTCGAGCTTGTTCCTCCAGCAAACTCGATCGAATTCCAGCCTACATGCGGAATCTTGTAGGTCTTGCCGGTGTTGTCGTGTGCTGGCATTCGTTTCGCGATACCTTCGATCACGCCGAGGCCAGGCATCGTGCCGCTCTCAGCGTGCTCGGTACCGCCTTCGAAGAGCAGGTGTTCGCCCAGGCAGATACCCAGAAAGGGAGTGCCTTTGGCAAGGGCAGCGCGAATCGCTTCCATCTGACCAGTTTGTTGCATGGTTGCTGAGGCATCGGCGAACGAGCCAACACCAGGGAGCACGAGCGCATCGGCCGTGCGAATCACTTCAGGATCATCGGTGATGTGCGCATCTCCGCCCACATGGGTAAGTCCACGCTCGACGCTCTTCAGATTTCCTTTGCAGTAATCGATGACCGCGATCATGCGAGCGCACCTTTAGTGCTCGGCAGTTGGTCGGCTGCGCGTGGATCGATCTCGAGCGCTTGGCGCAGCACGCGCCCCGTTGCTTTGAAGGCTGCCTCGATAAGGTGGTGTGCGTTTTCGCCCTTGAAGGAAACGAGGTGGAGCGTGACGCCCGCATTCGTTGCGAATGCGATGAAGAATTCTTTAGCAAGTGAAGAATCGAACAAGCCCATCATGGCAGGTGGGATAAGTATATCAAAGTGCATCTGACCGCGCCCTGAAATATCGAGGGCAGCCATTACGAGCGCTTCATCCATCGGCACTGCTTGAGAGGCGAAACGGGTGATGCCAAGCTTGCTGCCCATGGCTTCGGCAAGTGCTTGGCCGAGCACGATGCCTATATCTTCAACCGTGTGGTGTGCGTCGACCTCAAGATCGCCTTTCGCTTTCACAGCAAGGTCGAACAAGCCGTGGCGCGCGAACGCATCGAGCATATGGTCGAAGAACGGGATGCCCGTGTCGATATCGGTCTTGCCCGTGCCGTCGATCACAAGCGTGAGCGAGATGTCGGTTTCTTTCGTGGTGCGCGTGATGGTTGCGGTTCGTGAAGCCATGTTCGTGTCCTTTGAGGTGAGGTTCTTCTACGTATTATCAGGGTTTGCAGTGAGTTCGCGCAATGCTTCAATGAGCGCGCGGTTTTCCTCTTCGGTACCTACCGTGATGCGCAGGCAGTTCTCGAGGCTGGGTGCCGAGGAAAAGTCGCGCACAAGAATGCCACGCTTGAGCAGTTGCTCCCAGATGCGATGAGCCTGCGGGATGCGCACGAGGATGAAGTTCGCTTGGGAAGGATGGACTTCTGCGTTGGGAAGCGCGGCGAGTTCTTCAAGCAAGATCGCACGCTCGTGCTTGATTGCTTCGATGCTAGGCTCGAGCAGCGCGCGGTTTTCGTAGACGGTCATGCCGATAACCTGCGAGACCGCATCGACTGAATAGGGCTGGCGCACCTTGATTAATTCGCGAATAACCTGCGGATTTGCCAGTATATAGCCAAGGCGTACGCCAGCAAGAGCATAGGCCTTCGAGAAGGTCTTCAGCACCACCAAGTTAGGATAGTGGTCCAGATGAGGAATCATGCTTTCGCCGCCGAATTCGCCGTACGCTTCATCGACCATGACAAGCGTGTCGCTCGTTTCGAGGAGCTTTTCGATGAACGCAGGCGAGGTGGTGTTTCCTGTGGGGTTGTTCGGCGAGGTGAGGATTGCATAATCGATATCGCCTTGCGCAACCCGTGCAAGGATGGCTTCTTCGTCGAGTGAGAAATCGCTCTTGCGCGGGATGGAGACGATCTGTGTGTCGGTGAGCATGGCGTTCGCTTTGTAGACTGAAAACGTAGGCGGGCAGGTGAGCATCGTGCGCCCTGGACCGCCCCAGCACAGTGCGAAATCGAAGAGCAGCTCATCGCCGCCGTTGCCCATGAGCACGTATTCGCGGTCGTATCCCCATGCCTTGCCGATGAGCTCGCGCAAAGGGTTCGCAAGCGGATCGGGATAACGATTGAGATCGACCTGCACGATGGCAGCTTCGATCTTGGCTTGCACTTCACGAGGAAGCGGACGCGGGTTCTCGTTCGCTGAGATCATGACGCGCGCCGGCAGATATTTGGGATCGTAAGGTTCGATGCCTGCGATCTTTGGGCGCGGTGCGCGGTATGTTTTTGGCTTTGCAGGCATTGGTTAGTCCTTTGCCTGTTCAGCAGAGTTATCTGTGCTGCTGACATTTGCCGAAACACGACCGTGTTCCATGAGTTCCATGCGCAATCGCACGCTTTGGGCATGCGCCCAAAGACCTTCGTGATCGGCGATGGTTTCGATCGCATGGGCATCATTCTTGAGCGCCGCGGCAGAATACTGGATCACGCTCGATTTCTTTACGAATTCGTCGACCGAAAGCGGGGAAGCATAGCGTGCGGTGCCGCCCGTTGGCAGCGTGTGGTTAGGGCCGGCAACGTAATCGCCTACTGCTTCTGGGGTCCATTCGCCCATGAAGATCGCGCCTGCGTTGCGAATTTGACCGAGCAGTTCCATGGGGCGCGAAACATGCAGCTCAAGGTGCTCCGGTGCGATCACGTTGATCGTTTGGAGCGCTTGGACGAGCGAATCACAGATGACGATGAGTCCCTTGTCGGTAAGGGATGACATTGTGATCTCTTTACGCGTTGAGCTTTCGACGATCTTCTTGATTGCGCGCTCGACCGCATCAGCATAGGCTTCGGAGAACGTGACCAAATAACAGCTAGCCAGCGGGTCGTGTTCGGCCTGCGCCATAAGATCGACCGCGACAAGTTCGGGAAGTGCGGTTTCATCAGCAAGCACGCACACTTCTGAAGGACCTGCGATCATGTCGATGCCCACATCGCCCGAGACGATCTTCTTTGCTGCAGCTACGAACGCATTACCAGGGCCGGTGATCTTCGCAACCTTCTGGATGCTTTCTGTTCCGTAAGCCAGCGCGCCGATAGCTTGTGCGCCACCAACGGAATAGATCTCGGTGGCGCCGGCGATGCGGCAAGCTTCGAGGATGGCGGGATCGAGCGAGCCATCTTTGGTAGGTGGAGTAACGCACACGATACGCTTCACGCCAGCAACTGCGGCAGGGATCGCATTCATTAGCACAGAAGAGGGGTAGAGCGCGCGTCCGCCGGGAACGTAGATACCCACGGAATCGAGCGGCTCGACCTTCGCGCCTACGAGCGCACCATCTTCGCGGATGGTGAACCAGCTCTGTTGTTTCTGGCGTTCGTGGAAATCGCGAATCTGCTTTGCTGCTTGGCGTAGCGCCTGCGAAACCTCTGGGTCAACGCGTGTGATCGCTTCGTCGATCGCAGTATCGCTCACGCGGAAGTTCTCGATCTCTACGCCATCGAATTGTTTCGTGTAGGCGCGCAACGCCGCATCGCCCTGAGTGCGCACTGCCTCGATGATCTCGGTCGCAGCGGTGAGAGCGTGTGCATCGAATGCGCCCACGCGTTGGAGTTGGTCTTCCGAAAAGGCTTCTCCGGGTTTCAGAATGATGCGTCTCATCTAGTTCTCCTTGTTAGCTTGTCGCAGCGTTTGTGCTAGTGCGGCGACGCGGGGGTTCGTTCGGTATGAGCAGGGGTTGGCGAAGAAACGTGCTGTTGATGCGAGCACGTCTTCAACAACGACCAGGTTATTTTCGCGCAGGGTGGTTCCAGTGGCCGTGATGTCGACGATCTGCTCGGCCATGCCGGTGATGGGAGCGAGTTCGATATTGCCATGCAGCTTCACGATCTCTACCTGCTTACCCTGCTTGTCGAAGTGCGAACGTGCGATATGCGGGTATTTCGTGGCAATACGGATCGAGCCGAGCTCGCGGTAGCGCTTCTCGACTGCTTCTGAGGTTCCTGCGGATTCAGCCACCACGAAGCGGCAACCGCCGAATTCGAGGTCGACCAGTTCGACCACATCGGTGCGAGCTTCAACGAGCGAATCTTCGCCGCAGATGCCGCAATCGGCGGCACCGAGGGCAACAAAAACCGGTGCATCGGTGGGGCGCACGATGATGTACTCGACATCGCCGTTGCGCAGCATGAGCGTGCGGCCAGCATCGGCAAGCCCGTCAACGTTGAGACCGGCGGCATCAAGCGCTGCGATCGCATCTTCGTTGAGCGAACCTTTGGGAACCGCGATACGCAAGGGGTGCGGAGCGGCGGCTTTTTCGAGAGCGAAAGATTCCATCACCTGTTCGAGGTAGAAGCTGAAACCTGCGGCAGGGACTTTCGTACCGCCATAAGCCGCGACCAAGTTGTCGTAACGACCGCCGCCGCCGATAGGGGAGCCCAGGCCGGGTTCGTAGGCTTCGAACACGATGCCCGTGTAATAGTCGAACGAACTCATGACCGTGAAATCGATCAGCACGATTTCACCAAGCCCGCGTTCAACTAGCAGATCATAGAGCGCTTCGAGCTCATCGACCCCCTCGCTGCAACCGAGCGGCGCAAGAAGAGCGCGAATTTCGCCGAGTGCTTCCTTTTGGCCGCGCAGCATAGGAAGCTGGGCAAGTGCGCTAATGGCAGCCTGGTTGCCTTCAGTGGTTTTCGTGAGGTTATCGAGTGCTACGAAGTTCGAGGTGTGGAACGCGCGATAGACGGCATCTTCCCAGCCAGCATCCATCTGGCAGCAAGAAACAAGGTCGCGCAACACGCGCGCAGAACCGAGGGCGATGCGGTATTCGCTGATGCGTGTTTCCGCGAGTGCTTCAGAGAAGAGCGCGATGATGTTCGCATCGGCTTCTACGCCGGATTCACCAAGGCATTCAACGCCCATCTGTGTGAGTTCGCGGGCTGCCGCTTCTGCGGTCTTCTCGCGGAAGACGCGCTGGGTGTAGCGCAGCTTCACCGCGGGATCGAACGAGGTGATGCGGGTAGCGCACATGCGCGCGATCTGCATCGTAACGTCGGGGCGCATGGCTAGAAGATCACCGCGCGAGTCGAAAAGCTTGAAGGGGGAAGCGGGAACATGTCCGCCTGCTTCCATCACGTCGAGCACTTCGAGTGTGGGAGTTTCGATGGGGGAATAGCCGTGGCGCGCGAAGCATTGCTGCACGCGATAGGTGAGATCTTCGCGGACAAGCGCCTCGTCACTGATCACGTCGCGAAAGCCGATAGGGGTTACGTAATTCATCGTTTGTTGAGCCACCTTTAATAGCTAGAATAAGAGCGAATCAATACTTTAGCACAGTAGAGTGATAAAGTAATGCTCTTCATATCCTTTTCACTCTTTCAATATAGCGACAAACGTGCAAAACAGTGGGGAACATTAGGCGAGAGCAGTGGATTAAAGCTATAATATGAGCTGAAAACCTGCTTTGAATGCAAAAGTACGCCCTAAAGGAGGCCATCGTGTCATTCACTAATATTCTCGTTCCATACGACGGATCCGATCACGCCAAAGAAGCGCTTCGTGAAGCGATGAAGATGGTCGAGGGCAACACCGATGCATCGATCCATGTTGCTGAGATCAGCGCACCCCCACAAGACCTTGTCTTCAGCAGCTTCAATCAGACTGGTTTCGGCATGGGTGTTTCGCTTGTTTCCAAGGAAGACTTCGCCGATGCGGTGCAGGAGCGCACTGAAGAGAGCGACAAGAAGCTCGAAGCTGATGTGGCTGATATCGTGAAGGATTTCAAGGGTAATCTTACTGTTGAAGTGATTTACGGCATCTACACGGTCGAGACTATCATCGAGACGGCACAGCGCTACGAATGCGATCTGATCTGTATGGGTTCGCGCGGTTTGGGTGCGATTCGCGGCATGCTTGGCTCGGTCAGCTTCGGCGTGTTGCGCAACTCCGACATTCCTGTCCTTGTTTGCAAATAAGTCTTTAGGCCTGAACAGAATCGAATAGTTCTAAAAAGCAACTGGATTTAGCATAGAATTCAGGGGCGGGAACTTGTTTCATTGGGCTCCAATCCAATGCTCTTAAGAGGTGAAACAAGCTCCTGTCTCTGAATTTCTATTTTGGTGGCGTTGCTATTACAAGTAATAGACTACGCTTTTGACTCTTTGTGTATGTCCTATAAATTGGACAAAATAAGAACGGGCGAGGGTGCACCAAGTAGCCCTCTTTGCTGATGCGGGTTTGATTGTTTGAGGTTGAGCGCGTGGCGTTAGCATTCTTATGATTCTTCGCAGCGCAAGGCGATCGTGGATGTGCGGCTGAAAGAGCGCGTTATGTTTGTTGGATAGGTTCTAGTGCTATTTTTCCTAGTAAGCTGCGGAATCGTTCGTGGACTTGTCAGTTAAGCTTCGTAAAATGTACTGCCTTGTTCTTGAGAGAGATCTTTCCTACCTCGTAACCGTAATCGAGCAGCTCTTTCTTGCAGTTCAAGAACGAATGGTCGATGGGTAGACCTGCAATGGCGGCAATTTCGTCGAAGGTAAGGTCGAGGTTATCTTTTCCGCTTCGTTGGATGTGCTTCCATAAAGAATCGTACTTGCTCATGGGTCTCCTTGGTTGGTTAAGGGCAAACTGGTACGAGGTGAAAATGAATGTTGTCAGTTGGCGGGCGCTATCGAATTTCGATGCGACCCTCCTTGCGCTTGATCGGATGTGGATCGGTATCAGGATAGCCAAGCACCACGGCGCCGAGCAGCGGTCCTTTATCTGGAGCAAAGCGCGCTTCGATACGCTCGCGTTCGCGTACCACTTCTTCAACCCAGCAGGTTCCCAGGCCCTTTTCATACGCCAGCAAGCAAATATTGTTCATCGCCGCAGCCACCGATTCAACGCAGCTGGGAATCATGCCTTCGCTATACGTTGGTTTCAGGAGAAATGCCAAGATCAAGCAGGGAGCACCGCCCATTTCCTGCAGGAATTCGAGCGTCTCTTCAACCACTTCAGGGTTGTTCTTGAAGCGATCCTCGAGACGCTTGCGATGCGAATACACCGAGGTGCCCATCATGTCGAAAAGTTCGCGTAGATCGTTTGGATCGGTAAGCGCCAAGAAATACCAAGGTTGCAAATTCTGTGCGGAAGGTGCCCAAACGGCATCCTCCAGGATCTCTTGGATGATCTCGTGCGGCACAGGATCGCTCTTGTAACGCCGAATGTTCCGACGTTCTTTGATCGCTTCGGTGAGTTCCACGATATTCTCCTTTAACGCAGGGGGTCGAAGTTGAAGTAGTGCATGAATTCATCGCGCAATTCGTCGCGGAAATCGGGATGCGCGATATTGATGAGCGCTTTTGCGCGCTCTTGATTGGTCTTGCCGCGCAGATCGGCGATACCATATTCGGTCACGATGAACTGAGTTTCATTACGCGGGGTAGTAACGATACTGCCTGGGCTCAAGAAGAGCTTGATCTTCGATACGGTGCCGCGTGCTGCGGTTGAATTGATGACGATGATCGACTTGCCGCCCTTGCTCATGGTGGCACCGCGTACGAAATCGACTTGTCCGCCAGCTCCTGTTGCTTGCTTGTAGCCAAAAGATTCGGCGGCTACCTGACCGAACAGGTCAACTTCGATGCAAGAATTGATGGAGACGAGCTTGTCGTTCTTTGCGATGATGGCTGGATCATTCACATATTCAACAGGGAAGAGCTGCACGGAGGGATTGTCGTGCGCCCAATCGTAGAGCTCCTTCGTGCCTTCGAGCACCGTTGCAACATTGATGCCTTTATGAAGGGTCTTCTTGGAAGCATTGATGATTCCACGCTCTGCAAGCTCCATCATCTTCGTGGTGAAAAGCTCGCTGTGCACACCAAGATCCTTCTTGTCTGAAAGAGCATCAAGCACTGCATTCGGTAGCTTGCCAATGCCTGCCTGAATGGTGGATCCGTCTTCGATCAGCGACGCGCAGTATTCGCCGATCTGGCGTTCAGCATCACCAATGCTCGAGTTCGGAATGACAGGCAGCGGTTCGTCGGCTTCGATGATGTAGTCGAGGTCGCTCACATGGATGCTCGTTTCGCCGAACATGCGCGGCATCTGCTTGTTGATCTCGGCGATGATGATCCGAGCCGATTGCATCGCTGTGCGCTGGTAGCTGCAAGAAACGCCCAACGTGCAATAGCCCTGATCGTTGGGGGTGGAGAGCGACACGATAGCCACGTCGATAGGGTAGTGACCGTCGCGGATCAAACGCTCGATACTCGAGAAATAGGAGGGCAGGTAGTCAGAAATGCCAGCATGTACGCCTTGCCAGTAATCTTTATATTGCCCAACGGGGCCAACGAACGGTTCATAGCGAATATGACCAGCCATATCGGGGTCGAACATCTCGATGCGCTCACCCGGAGGGCCCTGCATGAAAGAAACATCGGTGAATTCCGCGTAGTGTTTCTCGATTTCACGCGTGATCGCGCGCGGATCAGCTGCGCCATCGGAAAGCGAACAGTGGCTGTGTGGCGGAATGACCTTCACGATGTCTTCCACGGGAATGAGTTTTTGCTGGTAGAGCTCTTTCCAATCGGTCATTGAGTCATTCCTTCCTTGCTTGCAATACGGGATTATTCGATTATAATCTTTCGATTTGCACTTCTAGGCGATACTTTTGTCCGCCTCGGTATGGGATGTTCTTCTCTGATCTCTCTTTGCGCATTGTTATGTCGCTCTCGACTTCGATGATCAACATATCGGTGATAGCTGCTCAAGAAGAGCAGAGCTACGTTTTGTTGGCATAGATACTTTTATGCCTTGGCAACAGACGGGCGGCTGGCGGTCGCCTGTGTCTCCGCACGGTTATAGTTGCGGTACACCAAAGGAGCGAAAGAGAGGATTTGCCATGGAGGGGAAAGCTTCCATCACCATCGTCGAGAACGACTCCTATGTCGTCAAGGGAGGCGTTCCACTCAGCGAGGATGCCATCGTCGCTGTACCCGAAGGTGGCCATTTGGAGTACAACCGCGTGAGAGGCTATGAGGTTGAGACTGAGTACCACCTTTGCCGTTGTGGTAGCTCGACGAACAAGCCGTTCTGCGATGCCATGCATGTGTCTGTGGGATTCAATGATGGAAGCGCAGCGTTCGAGGATCAGCAAGGCGAACGTGATGAGTCCTTCCAGGATCTGCCTACGATGTAAAAGTGATAGGACGGTGGGGATGCAGCCCATCATCCCGTGTCAACTGGTGCTCGGAATCTTGCAGTTTCTTGGCAGTTGGCGTAGTTGGGCCGAACGCGTGAGTTTAGGGCGCTCCTGAGCCCACACGGACGCTTGAGCTTGATGATGGCAGTTTCCAATATAATTTAGAGCTTCGCATCTTCGCACCCTACGCGACCCTGTCACGCCTAGCGCACGAGCGTGTCAGTCTTCACCATAGGCAGACTTGTCCTGCGATGCGTCGATGAGAGCTCCATAGCTGCGCTCCTCCTCTTTGGAAATCGTAGGGATCTTCCCAAACATCAGGACGAGCAAGAACACGGCGACCGCCGCCAGAACGATCCAGACGATCAACTTCCTTACAAGTAGTGCGCTTATGGCCATCACCGCGAAAGAAACCGACACGATCCTGAGCTTTCGCTGCATCGAAATCCCACCGCTCTGCTTGAACGGCTCGACGTAAGCTCGATAGATCGACGTGCTCGCAAGCCACGAGTTCAGCCGGCTTGAGCTGCGCGAATAAAGAAACGCCGCGAGCAGCACAAAGGGTGTCGTGGGCAGAACCGGGACGAACACGCCCACGGCGCCGAGCGCAAGGCAGATGCTCCCCGCAATGATGAGCGCGACTTTCCTGATCGATTGCATGCTCGTGCCTTTCGGATGGTTCTTGCGAGACGGCCCTTAAGAAATGTCCCGGAAAATGGCTCCGGGTGGTTCTAGGAGAATGCTACTACGACCCAGAAGCCGATGCGGCTGCTTTCCGACCGATGGAGCAATCAATCGCTGATGATGGTCTCGCCTACGCCAATGCGGCAAGCGTTATTCGGGCGTCCCCGTTCATCGATTGCCAGTCGGCAATTTACACACGTCAACCCAAGTGCTTCCAGGCGTTAGTTCCTCTAGCTCATCGGGCGTAAGTTCAATGGCGCTGTTCGAACTTCCGCATGCGGGAAACACCGTTTCGAAGCGGCGAAGCGATTCGTCCAAATAGATCTTACAACTGTCGTTCACGCCGAAGGGACACACGCCCCCAACAGCATGGCCTATAAGCTCTTCTGCCTTTTCAGGGTCTACCATCTTGGCCTTGCAGTGAAACATTTCTTTGAACTTGGGGTTTGCGATGCGTGCATCTCCTGCGCAGACAACGAGCGCAACACCATCGTCAACCATGAACGACAGCGTCTTTGCGATGCGTTCAGGCGCACACCCGATCGCCTTTGCCGCCAGCTCGACGGTGGCGCTCGAAACGTCGAATTCCAACACATCGTTGTTGCGCCCATATTCGCCTAGATACTCTTTAGCTCTTTCTAAGGTCATGAATGTTCCTTCCTGCCAGCTCGTCGTTAGACCATCGAAGCAGTTTGCTTGCAAGCTCTTTGTTATCCATCTGCACGTCTTTATCATAGGTCTGCAAGAGCCATCTTTCACTATCGTTTACCAGGTTCAATAGTTGCGCGCGGCTGTTCACGAACTTGCCTGTCTGGGCAAAATGCTTTGCGCGAATCCCGAAGAACACTGACTTCAAGCAACCTTGCAATAGGGCTGGAAGCATATCCGGTTCGAACACCGCTGTATGGCAAAGCGCATGGTAGATCTCGGACGCACATGCGTCAGCTGCAAGCTTCGCTTCTTCGGCGGTGAACTCTGTGTCCATGAAGTCGAATGAACCGTATCTGATGTTAGTGTCGTTCACCAGGTTGAACACGTCATGTCGCGGCCAAGCTGCAAGTATGTCAGGCGACCCGACAAATCCGCAAGCAAGCTCGGCATGCGGCATCTCTTGAATGACGTTGCGATACAAGGCAAGGTCATCGGCGTTTAGGTCTTCTACAATGACCACGACATCGATATCGCTATCCTCGCGTTGCTCGCCTCGAGCCCTGCTTCCTTGCAATCCGACTAGTACGAGCCTTTCTTTGAACTCGATTTTCAATTGGTTGATAAGATCATTCATCCATGCATCGATATTCATGGGTGTATCCCTTCTTTCTTGTTAGTTTACGATAGAGACGAATCGCTACAGCTCCAACTCTTCTTCGCCCCACTGCTTCATGGCTAACAGGATGGGGATGAAGCTTTTGGTCGAAGTTGTCTCCAGCAGATGAGCTGCCAGTGTTTCTAAGAAAAGAAAATGGGCAAAAATTTAAATAACGACTCGATTTGAGACCTGTAACTTAAATGGTTTTAAGTTACAGGTGCTCGAAAGCTGCCTAATAAAAGAATTCGGCCTAAATTTTTTCTTATTCGGTTCTACCCTCAAGATATCAGCCCGGCTTATAAATTAGGATTCATCCCATCCCTTTGGCTACTCCTCAATGATGACACCAAGGCGTCGGGTTAAAGCCGCAGCCTGATAGAGTCCGAGCTTCGCGCCATATACTTCAGCCATGGCATCCGATATGGTAATGCCTTCGAGCTGGCATGTTGAGAAATCGAGGCCGACGAGCTTCGTGTGGAAGAAGCTCGTTCCAACAAAGCGGTCGTCTTCGAGCGAGATGCCGTGCAGCTCCATTTCAGTCATGTCTGCTGACGAGAAATCGCAGGTGCGAGCCCGAACGATTTTCCAAAGACATCGGTTGAATGCGCCGTAGGCGAACGTGCAGTCCTTTGCAGCCACCTGTTCCCAAAGCGCCTCAGTAAAGGATGCACCAGCGAATTTGCAATCGTTGAACGTGCAGCGTGTGAACGCAGCGCTGTCGAATATGCTGTTGGAGAAATCGCAACCCTCAAAGGCGACATCAACGAAAAGTATACCGGTGAAGTCGCAGCTAAAAAACTGGCAATTTGAGAAGCGGCCGCTTGAAACCTCAAGCTCGGCGAAGCTTGTTTCTTCAGCATGGAGCCCACAGAATTTGACGGCTTCAAGCGTTCCACGGGAAGGATCGCAAAGAACGCTCAAGGGCAGTTCATCGAGAGAGGCGGCTATGCAAGGCGCAGCCAGCTTGCAAGGCGATGATGCCTGGTCATAGGCAGCCTGAGCTGAACTGGGCATAACGCGCATGCCGTCCCTTTCGTCGATAACGTCTGAATAGTCTCATTTGCATCATCCTAAATCCAGACTATCGGTCTTGCAACTTACGTCCTTTCGTTTGCGCTTCGTTTTTGAGACAGCAAAAGGCCAGTTGCGAAGCAGAAGAAGGGGTGTAGGTGGAGGCGAACAAGTGCTGCGAGATTTCCTAAATACGCATTTCAGAAAAACGTGAGACCCTGCTCTGTTGAATCTATCAATGCCCGGAAACTCTCTGCGCCAAAGACTGGTCGTCCGAAGGCCTCGGCGTAAGCTCTAGCTATGTGTAGCTAAGTTTGCTAAGAGCCTTTAAGGTTGCCTCTACGTTCTCGGCATGCCAGTTCTTGTAACCGCCAGCATACTGCGATGCGTAGATGCCTGAGTATATTTCTAAACCTTCTCTTCGCGTGCCATAGCTATTTGCTCCTTTCGCTATCGACTTCTTTCCTATTCTTTAATTGGGGTGATAATAGGCTTGCCGTCTGTGTCGACAAGGACGGTCATGCCAGTGCAGCTGACACCAGACGAGGCCAGAAAGCCTGCCAGAAGATAATTCACTCCTGTCTCGCGATCGACGAGGATGTAGGTACGGTTCGCTAGGCCATATTGTTGCATGTGCGTCTTAATGAAGCGCTTACCGTTTTCTTTCATTGGTGTATATCCTTTCAATCGGACTTGCATCGACGGGCATTATTTTCCTGATTCGTCTCCATGTGCGCAAATGGATCATGCTGGAGAAATACCTGTTCAGAAGCTATGTAAAAGACTTTTGACAGACGCATTGAGGCACTCGGCAAATACGTGGATTATCATTTCAGTCGGCACAAACTTGAAGACGCTGCGAAAAAGCACCGAGAGAGGTATGGAGCGATGGAACTGGCACGGCAACTAAGAGCCAAAAGGGAAGAGCGCGGACTCTCCCAAGATGAGGTAGCGAAGGCGATATTCGTATCGCGTCAGACTATCTCGAATTGGGAGAATGACAAAACCTATCCCGATATGCAGAGTTTGCTACTGCTGAGCCAGCTATTCGACACCTCTATAGACGAGCTTGTAAAAGGCGATGCTGCAAGGATTCAGCAGATCGTCAAAGAGGATTCGCGCAAGATGAGGCTCTTGTCATATGGGATGGTCGGCTTTTCGGTGCTAGCTTTCCTCTTTCTGCTGGGCTTCTCGATCGCCTGGCCCGAGCCTTCCGGTTTCGCACGCATGAGCAAGGGCAACATAGCAGGCGTAATCACGTTCATCGTGCTCTACGCTATAGGGTTCGGTATGGCCATCGCCATCGATCGCTTGAAGAAGAAGCATGACATCGTCACCTATCGGGAGATAGACTGCTTTCTCAAGGGTGAAATTGGTAAAGAGCCCGATTCGCAGGGTTTATCGCGCAAGCATCCAGCGCTCGGTGTTGTGGTGAAGCTTGTCGGTGGCGCGGCGATCGGGTTGCTATTGGCGGCTCTTCTACTTGCACTTGAAGGATAGATATTCTGTTTCGTTTCCCGTCCTGCGTCGTCATCTCATAACTGGCGGAGCAGGCGCTCGATGCATGAGCCATGGGGACGATTCTGCTAATTCATACTCATAAAGCTGTTTAGGCTGGCTCGTGTACGGTGATGCGAGTCGGCAGAACCGCTCCTCATGGCTACCGCCTACCTTGCGTGAACGCTGAGACGTGAATCCTTAGAGAAGTGCGAATCTCTGGTCGAGTCCGAGGTTGGCGATCTTCTACGCGGCGTTGTTTGCAGTCGGAACCATACTATCCAAGCGCTGTTTCGGCAAGCATCAGGTAGCCTGATCTGCGGAAATGTATGACAGGATTCTGGCGAGATCAGTTTTCTAAGAGGGGGTCTTCGCTGAAAAACGAACGATAGAAGCAGGTGCGCGCTCCAGTGTGGCAGGCGGGCCCCGCGGGATTCACCAGCGCAAGCAGGGTATCCTCGTCGCAATCGTAGCGCAGATCGATCAGCTCTTGCGTGTTGCCAGACTCTTCACCCTTGTGCCAGAACTTGTTGCGCGAACGAGACCAGAACCAGGTGGTCTTCTCTTCGAGGGTTCGGCAGATAGCCTCTTCGTTCATCCAGGCCATCATGAGCACCTCGTGCGTGTTCGCATCTTGCACGATGCAGGGGATGAGGCCAGCTTCGTTGTAGGTAAGATCTGCCAAGTTCATGGTGGGTTCCTTCCGGAAGAGAGGAAGCTAATGAAGTAGGCTCATTGTAGCAAAAGCAGGTGAGCGTCTTTCTCGGACGATCGCGTTCGTTCCTGGAAATGAAGACCCGTGCGGCGCTAGCGCTTTCCTAGGAGCAAGAAGGCGCGCTCGAGCGAATTCGCCGATGAACCGCAACGCTTGCAGCAAACATGCGCTATACTCTTCTACACTAAATGCGATGACGAAGACAGCACATTTCGGCTGCATCGTTTCCAGAGAGGGCTCGTTGCTGAAAGGGCCTAGCGATGCGAGATGTGATTCCCTTCACCAGCAGTGTTGCCGAACGGGTTGAATGTTCGAATGAGCAGACCTTCAGTAAGCTTCATCGGGTGCTCCCGTTACAGAGCAGATATGAGTGATCTTCGCTTGCGGCATTGTGAAATGCAGTGCGAAGGTAACCAGGGTGGTACCGCGAGAGTTCTTCTCGTCCTTGGATAGGGCAAAGAGGAGAGCTCTTTTTCTTTGCTCAAAAGATGGTGAACAGAAGCCGCACGGGCTTTTCGAGCATAAGGAAAGGCGATCGTATGTCAGTCATTGATGAAGTTCAGGCGTTGCAAGCCGCAACACTTGCCGAGATCGATCAGGCAGCTACGAGCGATGCGCTCGAGGCAATCCGCATCAAAGTAGTAGGAAAGTCGGGTAGCTTGACCGGCTATCTGCGTTCGATGGGGCAGGTTGCTCCCGAAGAGCGTGCGCAGGTTGGCAAGACGGTGAACGCTGCGCGCAACGAGATCGAAGGCGCGCTCGAGGCGAAGAAGAAGGAGCTTGCCAGTGCGGAGCTCGCTGCTCGCATGGAGGCTGACGCGATCGACATCACGCTTCCTGGCCGCGTGCAGCAGATGGGCACGCGACATCTTATCAATCGCATCACTGACGAGATCGCCGAAGTGTTCCTTGGTATCGGCTACTCGGTGGCAACTGGTCCTGAGGTCGAGACCGACTACTACAACTTCGAAGCGCTGAACGCTCCTGCCGATCATCCCTCGCGCAGCATGCAAGATACTTTCTATGTGCGCGACCTTTCGGGCGATACCACGAATGTGAAGGGTGAATCGGACGTGCTTCTGCGCACGCAAACTTCTGGCGTTCAGGTTCATGCTATGGAAGATCAGGAGTTACCCATCTATATCATTGCGCCGGGCAAGGTGTATCGCCGTGATGTGGCTGATCCTTCGCACCTTCCGCAGTTCAACCAGATCGAAGGCTTGGTGGTCGATAAGGGCATCACGTTCGGCGATCTGAAGGGCACGCTCGACTATTTCTGCAAGCAGATGTTCGGCGAAGAGCGCAAGACGCGTTTCCGCGCTCACTATTTCCCGTTCACGGAGCCTTCGGCTGAAGTGGATGTGAGCTGCGGAATTTGTCACGGAGAAGGCTGTCGCTTCTGCAAAGGCACCGGTTGGCTCGAGATCTTGGGCTGCGGCATGGTCGATCCGAATGTGTTGCGCTATTCGGGCATCGATCCCGAAGTCTATTCAGGCTTTGCCTTCGGTGTAGGTGTTGAGCGCGTGGCATGCCTCAAATATAACGTTCCCGACTTGAGGATGTTGCTCGAGGGCGACATGCGCTTTTTAAGGCAATTCTAGAAGAATTGCCTGACGCTGCGGCTTCGTCTCGCACGCATGCTCGCCGCTTTTGCGCTTTCCCTCACGTACGAAGTACGCTCGGCCGCGCAACATGGCGATCGTACGCACGAGGCGAACCCTCGCTGATTTTAGCCAACAATAAAAGTCAATTTTTTAATAGGTAAAGAGATAAAGGTTCAAAACCGAAGGAAAAACGATGAAAGTTTCTTTGAAATGGTTAAGTGAATATGTTGAGGTGCCTGCCGATCTGAAAGCATTTTGCGATCGTCTGGACCTGACCGGTACGGGTGTTGAAGGGGTTGAGGTCGCTGGTCAGACGTTCGATAAGGTGGTCGTGGGTCAGATCGTCGAAAAGAAAGCGCATCCCGATTCTGATCACATGTGGGTTTGCCAGGTGAACGTGGGAGAAAACAGCCTTGGGCAAGATGGTAAGCCTGAGCCGCTGCAGATCGTATGCGGCGCGCAGAACTTCAACGAAGGCGACAAGATTCCCGTGGCGCTGGTGGGAGCCGAATTCGGCGACTTCAAGATCAAGAAATCCAAGCTGCGTGGCGTGGTGAGCAACGGTATGAATTGCTCCGAGCGCGAACTGGGGTTGGGCTCCGATCACGATGGCATTATGATCCTGCCCGAGAATGCGCCTGTGGGTATGGCATTTGCGGACTATATGCAGTTCACTGATAGGATCCTCGATCTTGAGATCACGCCGAATCGCCCCGATTGCCTTTCCATGAAAGGTATGGCGCGCGAGGTGGGGGCTATGTATGAGCGTGGCTTCACCGATCCGTTCGATGACCCGATCTTCAACCTGGGTGAAAATCAGGATCTTGAGCCGACCGCGGAATCTGTTGAGGTGACTATTTCGGATCCGGCGCGCTGCGATCGCTATACTGCGCGCGTGATCGAGAACGTGAAGGTAGGTTCAAGCCCCGATTGGCTGGCGCAGCGCGTTACTGCGGCGGGTGCTCGTTCGATCAACAACATCGTCGATGCGACGAACTATATCTTGTTCCTGCTCGGTCAGCCGCTCCATGCATTCGACTATGACAAGCTTGTGAATAAGGATGGCAAGGTTCACATCATCGTGCGTCCTGCTGAAGACGGTGAGAAGTTCACCACGCTCGATGGGGAAGAGCGCACGCTCACTCCTGATATGAGTGTGATTGCTACACCTACGGAGGCTGTTGCGCTGGCAGGTGTGATGGGCGGCCTCGATTCTGAGGTGACCGACGAAACTACCACGATCTTGCTCGAGGCGGCTACGTTCAGCAGTGGTCATACTAGTCGCACGAGCCGCAATCTCGGGCTCATCAGCGAGGCTTCGCTTCGTTACGAACGTGGTGTAGATGACAATCCGATCGGCGTGCTCTCCGACGCGTCAGCAGCGCTCATTGCGGCGGTTTCGGGTGGCACCGTGCGCCCGGGCATCGTGGATGTGTGGGAGCAGAAGACCGAGCCTGTCATGCTTGATTTCCGTATCCCGCGCTTCAACGCCATGATGGGCGCCGAGATCGATCGCGACTATATCATCTCGACGCTCACGCGTTTAGGCTGTGCGGTAACGGTGGCTGATGAAGCTGAATCTGCGGCGGCAGCTTGCGTTGAAGGCGATCTGCTCCACGTGCTCGCGCCTACGTTCCGCCCCGATCTTGAGCGCGAGATCGACCTTTATGAAGAGGTACTTCGTCTTTATGGCATGGATCGCATCGAACCGACGCTGCCTGGTGGCGCTGGTCGCATTGGTAAGCGTACGGTGGCTGAGCAGAAGATCCAGAAGATCAACGATACCCTGCGTGCAGCGGGACTCAATGAGACGGTAACGTATTCGTTCGCTGAACCGGGCGATCTCGATAAGCTGCGCATGGACAAAGAAGGATTTGGCATGCCCGTTGAGCTCCTTAATCCGCTCAATGCAGAACAATCCATCATGCGCCAATCCATCATTCCTGGGTTGTTGCACTCGCTTGCGTACAATCAGAATCACGGCGTGAAGAACGTTCAGCTCTATGAAACGGGACGCGTGTTCTTCGCGGCAGAGGGTAAGAAGAAGCCTAAGGAGAAAGAACGCGTTGCAGCAGTGCTGGCGGGTGCGATGGGCGATCCTGCCTGGAATAACGCGCCAGCAGCATTCGATTTCTTTGACGGCAAAGGCATCATCGAAAGCTTGCTGCATGAGCTCGCCACGCCCAAGGTGCGCTTCAAAGCGCTTTCCGCTGAAGAGGCTCCGCACCTGCAGCCAGGACGTGCTGCCCAGGTGCTCTCAGGCGGTACCGTGCTCGGCTGGGTCGGCGAGATCCATCCGCTTGCAGCCGATGCGTTCGAGGCCGCTGCGCCTGTTGTTGCGTTCGAGCTTGACCTTGATGCGCTCGTGAAAACGAGCCAGCCTGCGCGTGACTACGTGGATGTTCCGCTATTCCCGGCGGTCACGATGGATATCGCACTTGTGGTGGATGAAGACGTAACCAATGAAAAGCTCATGCAGGTCATGCGTTCTGCAGGTGGTAAGCTGCTCTCGAGCATCCAACTCTTCGACGTGTATCGTGATGAAGAGCGGTTGGGAGCGGGCAAGAAATCGATGGCCTACGCGCTCGAATATCGTTCGCCTGATAAGACGCTTACTGCTGAAGAGACCAATAAGCAGCATGAGCGTTTGATCAAGAAGACCTGTGGAGCAACGGGCGCTGAGGTTCGTGGATAGCGAGCATCCTGTGTGTATTGGAGAGCCTATTTGAGTTAAAGCGAAGAGGACGATCGCCCGCCCCCGATCGTTCTTTGCTTGATGCTGGAGAGGAAGCTTGTGGGGAAACTACTCTCATTCGATCCCAAAATGTATTCGCCATGGCAGCGGCGTACTTTCTATTGCTGCGCATTCATGTTCGTGCTTTCGGTGGTTCTTGCTACTGTTGGTGTGGTCTTCGTGGTGCTTGCAGAATTCTTCGGCATCAAGTCGATCGATCTGATGCCTAGCGTGGTGCTAGGCGGAGAGACGCTGGTTGCAGGAATCGTGGGCATCGTTGTGGCATTGTCGGGGATCATCGGTGCGAAGGATCCTCGCAAGATCACGTTGTTCTTCTGGATCGTGACGCTTTATGGGCTCTTAGAGCTTTGGGACCTTGCCAGCAAGATCTCGCAAGGACAGGTGAACCCAGCAGCTATCATCACGCTGGTGATCGCGATGTTCCTGGTGGCTTGTGCCTGGAATGTGCGTGGTCAGACAGGCTATTTCGATAATCATCCCCATCCTGATGACCCCGAGTAGCCTCTAGGACGGTGCCATAGTTCATTCAGGTGCAGCAGGTATACTGGTCGATCAACCGACAAAGAAGCTTACCAGCGTGAAGCCAAGCGCTGCTGCGCCAAGTGTACTTGCGTAGGTGATGGCCAGATAGGCGAAGCAGTATTTGTAGCGCTTAGTTGCAAAAAGGCTCACGGCTTCAAAATTCATCGTGGCAAGCGTTGAGAATCCGCCTAAGAAACCCACCGTCAAAGTCAAGTACAGTGCTTCATTCAGAGTGAGCGGCATGACCATGCCCGCCGCAAAGCAGGCGATCAGGTTCACGATGAGCGTGGCAAAAGGGAATTGCTCAGACAGATGACGCTTGAGCATGCGGGTCATAAGTCCACGTGAAAGCGCACCGACCGCACCACCTATTGCGATCCCTATGAGCGCAAGAATGTTCATGAGCGCCTCTCTTCAGAGGCTTCGTTGGTGTTCTCGTTCTTGGCGCGCTGCATCTCAAGGCGATGTTCGATGCGTCTGCGCTGGATACGCTTGAGGCGGCGATAGGCGAGCAGGGAACAGGTAGCCCAGCCCGCAAGCGAGGCAACGAACGTACCAAAAACAGTCGCGGAAACATAGAGTGCAAACAGGAGATATTCGCCAGCTTGCAAGAGCACAAGATTCTCAGTGCAGAATGCAGAGAGCGTAGTGAATGCCCCAACCAATCCAACGCCGATACCGCGCGCGATAGGGTGCGGTATATGCACACGTCTGTCGAACCACTGGTAAACGATATAGATGATGTAGCAACCCACAAGGTTGATGAGCAATGTCGCCCACGGAAAGCCCTGGGTTGGGATGATGAGCTCGATCAGGTAACGGAGCGTCGCGCCGATCGCTCCCATCAGAAGGACGGTCGCATAGAGAAACGCAGGCGTTGCCATGGCCTGCTGGCGCGTGGGGGTCGCTCGTTTTGCTGTAGTGCCTTGGGGCTGTTCGTGCGGGGAAGACATGCGACCATTCTAGGCGAACGAATGCTTCCTGTGCGCGACAAGCGGGGAATGATGCAGAAAGAAAGCTTACGTGCTTGCGGGCGCGTTAATATAACAGCTCTATGCCGACAACGCGTTGGTGGCATAGAGCAGTGCGAATTTACGCTACACTACTCGAACGAAAAGAAATCTTGCCAAGGAAACAGCAGAGGCGATTCTGCTCCTCTCGTGAAAGGAAGCGTAATGAGCAACGAAGGAAAGAAAGTACGCGTTAACTATATCGGTACGTTCGATGATGGCACGGTGTTCGACTCTTCGGTCGAGCGCGGCGAACCCTTGGAGTTCACTTGCATGGCAGGCATGATGATCCCCGGTTTCGATGCAGCGGTGAATGAGATGGCCGTGGGTGAAACTAAGAAGGTTCATATTCCTGCAGCTGATGCTTATGGCGAGCGTGATGAGCAGCTCGTGCAGCGCATCCCGAAGGAAAACGTGCCCGATGTTGACGATCTGCCTGTTGGACAGACGGTTTACATGCAGGCTCCTGGTGGACAGGCGTTCCCGGTCAAGGTGGTCGAGATCACCGACGATGATGTGGTGTTCGACATGAATCACGAGATGGCGGGCAAAGATCTGAACTTCGAGATCACCCTTGAAGAGATCGTGGACTAATCGCTGCTTTTTAGCCCGTTCACAAAACGAATATAATTAAAGATATACCCCTCTTCCCGAAGAGGGGTATCATTTACCCACTGAATTTATATACCTCGCGCGAAGAAAGGAATGGCCATGGGACTAGTTGCCGGTATTATCGGTGCTGCTGGATATGCAGGAGCTGAACTGGTACGCATCCTCTCTCGCCATCCTGAATTCGATCTTCGTGTCATTACTTCTTCAACCGATGAAGGGCTGCCTATCTCGGAGCTTTATCCTGCGTTCAAGGGTGTATGTGATCTTGAATTCGAAGCGCACAACACCGCCTCGCTTGCCGATTGCGATGTGGTCTTCATGGCTACGCCTCACACGGCAGCCATGACGCTCGTGCCTGATCTTTTGGCAGTGGATGTTTCGGTCTTCGATCTCTCGGCTGATTTTCGCCTGAAGGATCCGGCGATCTTCGAGCAGTGGTATAAGACGCCTCATACAGCAATCGATCTGCTTGAACAGGCTTCCTTCGGCTTGCCCGAGATCACGGAAGCGGAATTGCTCGAGGCGCGCGACTTGCATGCCCAGCATCATTCCACCCTGGTAGCTTGCGCGGGTTGCTATCCTACCGCTACCTCGCTCGCTGCCTGGCCAGCCGTTGCGCTTTCAGAAGGCGTTGTGGTGGTCGATGCGATCTCTGGTGTAACGGGGGCGGGGCGTAGTGCGAATGCACGCACGCATTTCTGCAACGCAAACGACAACTTCGAAGCCTACGGTGTCGCAAGCCATCGGCATACGCCCGAGATCGAGCAGATTCTCGGTATCGAAGGAAGGCTTGTCTTTACGCCGCATCTCGCTCCAGCAAATCGCGGCTTGCTCTCAACGGTCACGCTTCAACTCAACGAAGAAGCGCGCGCTACGCAATCCCTTGAGTCGCTCCATGCGCTCTATGTCGAAACCTACGATCGACGACGATATCCCTTTGTTACGGTGCTTCCGCTCGGTCAGATGCCGCGCACCGCTTCTGTGGTAGGCACGAACAATGCTCAGATCGGCATTGCCTATCAAGAGGCGACTGGCTCGCTCATCGCCGTGTGCGCAATCGATAATCTCTGCAAAGGTGCAGCAGGTCAAGCGGTACAATGCGCCAACATCGTCTGTGGTTTCGATCAAACGACCGGCCTTCGTATGGAGGCGCTTCCGGTCTAAGAGTTCAGCAAAGGGATATGGTTCTTCTTATGACTTTTCAAACGAATAATGACAGTGACAAAGATATGGCTTTCGATATGGTCGAAGGCGGCGGTGTAACGAGCGCTTTAGGCTTTCGGGCGGGCGGCATCCATGCAGGTTTCCGCAAAGATCCAGGCAGGCTCGATATGGCGCTTGTCGAAGCTGATGAACTCTGTTCGGCGGCTGCAACGTTCACCCAAAATGTCTTCTGCGCTGCTCCGGTCACCGTTTCTAAAGAGCATCTTGACGGGCAGAATTTTGGTCTCGCCAAGGCCGTCATCATCAATTCGGGTTGTGCGAACGCGGCAACGGGCAGCGTGGGCCTTGCTGATGCTGAGCGCACGTGTCAGGTTGTTGCTGATGTGGTTGGCTGTTGCGCTAACGAAGTACTCGTTGCTTCAACAGGTGTGATCGGTCAGTTGCTCAATACGGCGCCGTTCGAAACGGCCGTGCCAGAGCTTCATAAAGCCATGACGCGCGAAACGGGAAGCGATGCTGCACGCGCGATCATGACCACCGATACCTATTCCAAGGAGCGTGCGATCCGCTACGTGAGCCAGGACCCCGCGTTGGGAGGAGCCACGATCACGATCGGTGGCATGGCGAAGGGCTCGGGCATGATCATGCCTAACATGGCTACCATGATCGCCGTGATCACCACCGATGCGCCACTTTCCCCCGAAGTGCTCCATAGCGCACTCGTTCACAGTGTGAACCAGAGCTTCAACAAGGTCACGGTCGATTCCGATACCTCTACGAACGATACCTGCTTCTTGCTGGCAAGTGGTAAGGCAGCGCAAGGCGTACGCATCGCGAAAGAATCGCTTGCCTACGAAGAATTCCAGGCTGCGCTCGATGCGCTCACGCAGATGCTCGCTCGTGAAATGGCACGTGATGGCGAAGGCGCGACCAAGCTTGTTACCGTGAAGATCACTGGCGCGGCAAACGATGAAGAGGCTGATCTTGCTGCTCGTACCGTGGCCAATTCGCCGCTCGTGAAGACCGCGATCTTCGGACACGATGCGAACTGGGGGCGTATTGCTGGCGCGCTCGGACGCAGCGGAGCGCATTTCGAACAACAGAATGTTTCGATCGATATCATGGGCATTCCCGTGTGTCGCGATGGCCTTACGGTCGAGTTCAGCGAAGAAGAGGCGCTCAAGCGCTTTGAAGAACCCGAGATCGTGCTCGAAGCCGACTTAGGCGCGGGCACGAGTTCCACCACTATTTGGACGTGCGATTTCTCCTACGATTATGTGCGAATCAACGGCGATTACCGAACTTAATCTATTGCGCGCTGTGTGCCAGTGTGTTGTCATGTTTAATTGATTCATCGAAACCGTTGGAGATAGAAACAAAATGAAATTTGCAAAAGACAGAAAGCTCACCTCCTCACATACTGCCGAGGTGCTCATCGAAGCTTTCCCTTATATCAAAAACCAAACGGGTAAGACCGTCGTGATCAAGTACGGTGGTGCTGCTATGGTCGACCCGAAGCTGCGCGATGCAGTTATGGCTGATATCGTCATGCTCAAGATCATGGGGGTCAATCCGGTCATCATTCATGGAGGTGGCGCGGCCATCACTGAGAACATGGGTCATTTCGGATTGGATGTTGAATTCATCGAAGGGCAGCGCGTTACTTCTGAAGAAGCTATGGAAGTCGTGAAGATGACGCTCGTTGGTAAGGTGAACGAAGAACTCGTGCGCGCCATGAACCAGCACGGTAACTTGGCCGTAGGTGTGAACGGCGCTGATGCAGGAACCATCATCGCCACCCAGCGCGATGTTAAACTCGGACGCGTGGGTGATGTGCTCGAAGTCAACCCTGCCTACATCAAAACACTCATCAACGCTGCGTATGTGCCGATCATCGCATCGGTGGGTAAAGGTGAAGACGGCGGTTCGTTCAACATCAATGCTGATGCGGTCGCTTGTGCAGTTGCTGGCGCGATCGGTGCGCAGAAGATCATCTTCCTTACCGATGTTGATGGCTTTTATGTTGATTTTGACGACAAAGATTCGCTTGTTTCGCGCATGTCACTTGCTGAAACGCGCACCATGCTCGATGAGGGCGCAGTGAGCAAGGGCATGATTCCGAAGTTGCAATCCTGCGTGCTCGCGCTCGAAGCAGGCGTTCATCGCGCTCATATCATCAATGGCACGATGCCGCATTCGCTTCTGATCGAACTGCTCACTTCGGTCGGTGCTGGCACGCTCATATATAATGACGAAGAAAACAATGCGAAAGACGACTACGCTCCGCTCGGTTTGCTGGCATCGCGTCTGATGGAAAACCTCTAAGGTAGAGCGAGAAAAGAGACTCATATGACCTTTGAAGAAGCAAAAAAACTCGATGAAACCTTCGTCATGCCTACTTTCAAGCGCAAGCCAGTGTGCTTGGTTGAAGGTAAGGGCATGGAAGTCAAAGACGACGAAGGCAAGACATACCTCGACTTCATCGCGGGCATCGGCGTGGATAGCCTTGGGCATTGTCATCCAAATGTGGTGGATGCGATCCGCACCCAGGCTGAAAAGCTCATCCATGTGAGCAACTATTACTACATCGAGAAGCGTGGCGAAGTTGCCAAGCTCATCTCCGATATGGCTAACGAATGCATCCCGAAGTTCTTCGCGGCTCCGTGGCAGACCTTTTTCGCTAATTCTGGCGCTGAAGCAAACGAATGTGCGATCAAGCTCGCACGTCTGTGGGCAAAGAAAGAGTCAAGTGGCGGACATATCATCATCGTGCTCGAAGGAAGCTTCCATGGCCGCACCCTTGCCACGCTTGCTGCTACGGCTCAGCCAGCTAAGCAGGAGAAGTTCGTACCCTTGCCCGAGGGCTTCGTAGCTATTCCGCCCAACGATATGGACGCGCTCCGCAATATCTGGTGGGAGTATCCCGGACAGATCGCGGCGATCCTCATGGAGCCGATCCAGGGAGAGTCGGGCGTTCATCCGATCGATCCCGATTATATGTTCGAGGCATCAAAGCTTGCGCGACGCAACGGTGCGCTCTTCATCGCCGATGAGATCCAGACAGGCTTCTATCGTTGTGGCACGTGGCCTTTCGAGTTTCAGAATGCTGGCATCACGCCCGATATCTTCACGTTTGCGAAAGGTGTTGCTTCTGGCATGCCTGCTGCTGGCTGCTGTGCGCGCATCGAAGTAGCGCAGGTCTTCGAACCAGGTGATCATGGTTCAACGTTCGGTGGCAGCAACCTTGCTATGGCGGCGGCTCACGCAACGCTCACCACGCTCAAGCAGGAGAACTTCGGTCAGCGCGTTGAAACGATGGGCGATTATTTCGCCGAGAAGCTGCTCGCGCTCGATGAAGTGGAAGACGTGCGTGGCTCAGGTCTTATGATCGCGGCAGAGCTCAAAGAAGGGATCAAGGCGCCGTTCGTAGTCGATGCAGCGCTCGATGCAGGTTTCTTGCTGAATGCGACGGGCGAAACCACGCTCCGCTTCCTGCCTCCGCTCATCGTCAAGGAAGAAGATATCGATAAGCTCATAGCTGCACTGCCAGATATCTGCAAGGCATCGAAGCAGAAAGAGGTAGAGGCTGCTGAAGCTGCAAAGAAGGCAGCTGAGGAAGAAGCGGCCGCTCAGGAAGAATATGAGCGCCTTATGAAAGAAGCGGAAAACGTCAACGCTAATTTCAAAGAAGTTATGGATATGCTCAAAGACAAGGTCGGCAACGTTGAAGACAAGCTGGGCGATGCGCTCAAGAACGCTGCTGCGCAGAAGAAGAGCGATTCTGCAAACGATGCTGCAGAAGGCGCTCCTGAGGCATCCAACAATGTCGAAGAGAAGCCCTCAGAGGAAAAGAACTAGTTGTTAAAACCGCATTGCGGCGATTGAGCAGCTTTTGCGCGCACGCTACAATGCAAAGATGAAATTTGTGCCTGTTAAGGAAGGAAACAACATGGCAAAAGATAAAGTAGTGCTCGCATATTCCGGTGGTCTCGATACTTCCGTGTGCATCAAATGGCTCCAGGAAGAAAAAGGGCTCGATGTCATCGCTGTTGTAGGTGAAGTCGGTCAGGAGCATGAGGGTCTCGAGAAGGTGAAGGAAAAGGCACTGAAGACCGGTGCGCTCGAATGCTATGTCATCGATATGCGCGAGCTTTTCGTGAACGAATACCTCACTAAAGCGCTTGCTGCAAATGCTCATTTTGAGGGCAAGTACCCGTTGGTCTCTGCGCTTTCGCGCCCGCTCATCTCCAAGTTCTTAGTTGATGTTGCGCACAAAGAAGGAGCGAAGTATATCGCTCATGGCTGCACTGGCAAGGGCAACGATCAGGTGCGCTTCGAGACCTCTATCCAGGCGCTCGATCCTAGCATCGAGATCTTAGCTCCCGTGCGCGAATGGGATCTTCATACGCGTCCTGAAGAGATCGATTACGCCGAGGCTCACGGTGTACCTGTAGACGCTACCAAGTCCAATCCTTATTCGATCGATGATAACCTGTGGGGTCGTGCGATCGAATGTGGCGTGCTCGAAGATCCCTGGGCTGCTCCTCCGGCCGATATCTACACGATGACGGTCGATCCTGAGGCTGCTCCCGATAAAGCGACCGAGGTCGAGATCACGTTCGCTGCTGGCGTCCCAGTGGCGCTCGATGGCAAGGAGATGTCGTTCCTCGAGATCATCGAAGCTATGAACAAGATCGCAGGTTCGAACGGTTTCGGTCGTATCGACATGATCGAGAACCGTATGGTCGGCGTGAAATCTCGTGAATGCTACGAGGCTCCAGCTGCTCTGGCGCTCATCTGCGCACATCGTGCGCTCGAGGATATGTGCCTTGAGCGTGAGGTCATGCGCTATAAGGCTCACATCGAGCAAGACTGGGCTGTTCAGGTCTACAACGGCCAGTGGTTCTCGCCGCTCAAGCATGCGATGGACGAATTCATCGCTGCTACCCAGACGTGCCTTGAAGGTGTGGTTCGCCTGAAGTTCTACAAGGGTACCTGTACCGTTACTGGGCGTAAGTCCGACTATTCGCTCTACGACTACGGTCTGGCAACTTACGATGCTGCTGATACTTTCAATCGCGATTCTGCGAAGGGCTTCATCGATCTGTATGGCTTGTCGAATCGCGTGTGGGCAAAGAATCGTCGCGACAACGGCAAGACCGATGGCGATGCGAAAGAGCTCGAAGAAGACGCGCTCAAATAAGCAACTGGAATCACTATGCAACGCTCGGGCATTTTACCCGAGCGTTCGTTTTCCATAAGGGGGATGGGTCCTCCAATTCCGATCAAGGAATGAAACACGAGTAGATACGGGTAAATGGGAGTAGAACATGGCACTGTGGTCTGGACGTTTTGAAGAGGGTGTGAGCGAATTCACGCAGGAGTTCGGTGCATCGCTGCCGGTCGATAAGGCAATGTACAAACAGGATATCGCTGGGTCGATGGCCCATGCGCGCATGCTTGCCGATCAGGGTGTTATCTCGCATGAAGATGCTGAAGCGACCACGGCGGGGCTCGCGCAGATCGAGCGCGATATCGAAGAAGGCAACTTCGTCTTCGACATCAATAACGAAGACATCCATATGTCCATCGAAGCGGTGCTCACCGAGCGTATCGGCGATGCAGGTGCGCGTCTGCACACTGGTCGCTCTCGAAACGACCAGGTCATCACTGATACACGTCTCTACGCTAAAGAACTTTGCCGTGAACTCATGGGCGCGAATCTGAAGCTTCGCAAGACGCTTCTGGCGCTCGCGGCGCAGAATGAAGAGGTGCTGCTTCCAGGCTATACGCACCTTCAGCACGCTCAGCCCGTGCTGCTCGCGCATCATTTCATGGCATACTACTGGATGTTCACACGCGACTTCAATCGCTTGCGCCAAGCGTTCGATGCAGCCGATATGAATCCGCTCGGTTCGGCAGCGCTCGCGGGTACCACCTATCCGCTCGACCGCAATGCGACCACCAGAGCGCTTGGGTTCGCTGCGCCTATCCCGAATTCGCTTGATGCGGTTTCAGATCGTGATTTTCTGCTCGATCTCGATTACGCGGCAAGTGTGAGCATGATCCACCTTTCACGTCTTTCCGAAGAGATCATCCTTTGGTCCACTTCGGAATTCGGTTTCATCACGCTCTCCGATGCATTCTCGACCGGCTCGTCGATCATGCCGCAGAAGAAGAATCCCGATTTCGCGGAGCTCATTCGCGGCAAGTCGGGTCGTGTGGTAGGCGATCTCGTAGCGCTTCTCGTTACGATGAAATCGTTGCCGCTGGCCTACAACAAGGATCTTCAGGAAGATAAAGAGGGCGTGATCGATGCTGCGAAGACGCTCTATGATTGCCTTACTTGCATGGAAGGCATGATCGCCACCATGAAGATCAATAAGGACGCCATGCGCATTCAGGCCGAAAAGGGCTATTTGGCCGCAACCGATGTGGCTGATTATCTGGCGAAAAAGGGCATGCCGTTCAGGCAGGCACATGAAGTGGTGGGTCATCTGGTGCTGCTTTGCGATAAACGCGGTTGCAACTTGGATGATCTGAGCCTCGAAGACTTCAAAGCGGAAAGCGATCTTTTCGAGGAGGACATCACTGGTGCGCTCGACCTCGAGAGCATCGTTGAGGCGCGTACTACGTTCGGCGGCACGTCGCGTGAAGCGCTTCACGAACAGATGCAGCTTGCGGAAGATTCTTACACGCAGGACAACGACTATTTCTTCCAGAAGCAGCCAGCATAAGCTCGAGCGTTTTAGCGCACATCCATCATAAAAACCTTACAATTCTTGCCATTCTGTGGCTAAACCGTGTGAATCTTCACCCGTGGCATATGGTAGCCTTGTCGTTCACGCTGCCATGATAAAATACTTCACAATGTATCCATGGAGGTAAGATGTCAGTTCGCACTCGTAAAAAGAGGGCACATCGCAAAAAGCGTCAACCGTTAAGCAAGGCAATGCTCGCTCTTGTTATCGTGCTGGTCATTTTTGGTGCCGGCGGCGTTGCGGTGGCTGCAGCGGCAGCGGTTTGGTTGCAGGATCTGCCCGATTATAAAGATTCGTCTGCTTTCAATTACGCACAAAAGACCAGCGTTTATGCCAACGATGGCACCACGCTGCTCGCTGAATTCTATGTTGAGAACCGTGATCCGATCGAGCTTTCAGAAATGAGTGATTACGTACTCGAAGGTACGGTCGCAACAGAAGACGAGCGCTTCTATGAGCATGATGGCGTGGATATGATGGGTATAGCTCGTGCGATCGTAGTGAACCTTACGGGCACTGGTAGGGAAGGTGCTTCAACCATCACGCAGCAGTTCGTGCGCAATACAGTGCTTGCCGATGAAGCGAATGAATCCACGATCAAGCGAAAAGTGCGCGAAGCCTATATCTCGCTTGAACTTGAGAAGATGTTCAACAAAGACGAGATTCTTCAGATGTATCTCAACACCATCAATTATGGTCAGGGCGCTTACGGCATCGAAGCAGCTTCGCAACTCTATTTCTCGAAGCCCGCAAAAGACCTTACTTTGCCAGAAGCAGCGACTCTTATCGGTATTCCGCAATCGCCTACCTACAACAATCCAGTTGACAATCCTGAGAGCTGCTTAGCGCGCCGAAACCTCGTGCTCGATCGCATGCTCAGCAATAATTACATCACGCAAGAAGAACACGATGAAGCCCAGCAGACTCCGCTCACGCTCAACATAACGCGTGAAGAGGAAACCAACGGCATCATGAAATACGACTATTTCACGAGCTATGTGCGCGATACGCTCTTGAAAGATTATTCAGTTAATGAAGTGTTCAAGGGCGGCTTGAACGTGAAGACTACGCTCGACCCCCACGTGCAAGACTTGGCTGAAGCCGCGGTAGATCGCAAGCTCGACAGTTTGCCGGAAAACCTTGAATGTGCGCTCGTGGCCATCGACCCCGATACTGGCTTCATCCAAGCTATGGTGGGTGGGCGCGATTACAAGACCAACGAATTCAATCTTGCCACCCAGGCGAAGCGCCAGGCAGGCTCTTCGTTCAAGACTTTCACGCTTTTGGCAGCATTGGACGAAGGCTACTCTCCTGAAACGAACCTCAACTGCACCTCGAAAGTGAAGATCGGCAATTGGGACGTAGCGAACTATGGTAACGCGAACTATGGCATCCGTAGCATCGAGAGCGCTTTTGCAGTTTCATCGAATACGGGATTTGCAGAACTCTGTACCGAGATCGGTCCGGACAAGGTTGCTGATATGGCGCATAAGTGCGGTATCGAATCGGATCTCGAGAGCGTTCCTTCCATCACGCTCGGTGTTGAAGAGGTGAGTGTGCTCGAGATGGCGCAGGCCTATGCGACCATTGCAAACGGTGGTACGCTGCACAAGGCAAATTGCATCGAGGAGATCAAGGATTCGTCAGGCCAGGTCATCTATCATGCCGACACGCGTGGCGATAAAGTGCTGAATACCGATCTTACGCAAGCAGCGGTCGAAGTCATGGAAGGTGTCGTTAAGAAAGGCACGGGTCGCAACGCGGCGCTCTATAATGGACAGCCTGTTGGCGGCAAGACCGGCACGAGCGAGGACTATCGCGATAAGTGGTTCTGCGGCATCACACCTCAGATCTCCGTTGCGATCTGGATTGGTGATCGCAACGAAAAATCGATGCCTTCCTGGGTTGCGTGTGATAGCATCTTCGGCGATTTTGTGAATAAGCTCTTGCGTGGTCAGGATAAAGAAGAGTTCCCTGAAGGCGCAGGAACGATCAAGTTCACCAAGACCGATATCGGCCATGGATCAGGCACGGATGGTGAAACCGTCTCTGCTGAAGGCGAAAAGCCCAAAGAAGAAAAGAAAGAAGAAGAGAAGCCCAAACCTGATGACTCAACCTCAAATGGCACTACAACAGGCCAAGGCAACCAAGGTGGTAATTCTGGAGCTAGTGGAGGCAGTTCTGGGGGGACAGGCTCATCGGGTGGTGAGCAAGGTGGCGGCGGTACGACCACACCTCCATCTGGCGGGGATGGTTCCTCTGACTCATCGGGCGCTTCGCCTGAAGGATAGCTTAATCTTATAGAAAGATGGGGCACCTGCTTTATCTTGCATTAAAAGAAACCGACTAGCAGAACTACGGATGAAGGATAGTATGAACAAGAACCATGAAGCTGTATCGACCTCGTCACGAATAGTGGCTTTTGTTGGTGCGATCGTTTTAGCATGCGCACTTCTGTTAAGCGGCTGCGCTTCAAATGCTCAGCAAGCGAACGACCCTCAAACGCTCAATCGCCAGTACATGGCAAACGTGAACCAAATCATGGATGAGATCGATGCTCAGATGACCGAGTTCTCCACCATCGTTAAAGAGGGTGAGGTCGTCTCGCTGAGCACACAGCTCGCTGCGATCAATAATTCAGTTGATAAGCTCAAGGCACTTTCTGTTCCCGATGATATGAAGGACATCCAGTCCGATTACCTTAAAGGCACCGAAGAGCTTCAAGCAGCTTTTGCGGCTTACGTCGATCTCTATGAAGACGTTAAGGCGCCCGAAAGCGGAGCATTCGATTTTGCTACGTATGGCGATCGCTTGAACGATGTGAAGAGCCATTATGAAGCAGGAATCCAAGCGCTTGAAAGTGCCGATCAGAAAGCAGCGGATGCCTAGGGCTCTGCACGCTGAATCTTTTTACTTGTTCTGCACCGATGGACGCTCGTTTCATCGGTGCAGTAGTCTGTTATGGCAAGGAATATCACGATGAAATCTGTTGAATTACTAGCGCCCGCTGGCAACATGATAGCGCTTCACGCTGCGGTGGGCGCAGGAGCTGATGCGGTCTATCTTGGTGCCTCCTCGTTCAATGCTCGCCGAAGTGCTGACAACTTCACACTCGAAACGTTGCGTGAGGCGTGCGATTATGCGCATTTGCGTGGGGTGAAGGTGTACCTTGCGGTGAATACGATCATCCTCCCTTCGGAGCTTTATGATGCGCTTGAGCTCGTGCGTCAGGCGTATCGTGCGGGAGTGGATGCGTTCATCGTGCAGGATATCGGCTTGGCTCAAGAGATCGCGCGTACGATTCCGCAAACGCGCGTGCATGTTTCAACGCAGATGAACACTCACACGAAAGACGCGCTTGTTGCTGAGGCGGCACTGGGAGCCAAGCGCGTCACGCTGGCACGCGAGCTTTCGCTTGCGGAAGTGGCTGACCTGAGCCACTTTGCTGCGGAGCTTGGTATGGAAGCAGAGTGTTTCGCGCATGGTGCACTTTGCGTCTGCTATTCGGGACAATGCTTCATGTCCTCGATGGTGGGTGGGCGCAGTGCGAATCGGGGCATGTGTGCGCAAGCGTGTCGGTTGCCTTATGAACTGCGCAATCGTGCATTGCGTAAGAGCCTCGATGCTCCTGGCGAGCATCTGCTCTCGCCAAAAGACCTTTGTACGGCTCAGATCCTCCCAGAGCTTATCCGTGCAGGCGTTAGTTCGTTGAAGATCGAAGGACGCATGAAGTCACCCGAATACGTGGGCTGTGCAGTGCGCATCTATCGCAGCGTGCTCGATCGTTTCAATGCGTGGGCAGATGCTCAGCTTGAAGATGGAGTGAGCGAGGAGAACTTCGATTGGGTAAACGCACCGCGTGCCACTGTCGAAGAGATGCAAGAGCTTTCAGAAGCCTTTTCACGTGGTTTCACTACGGCGTATCTGGAGGGTGAGTGTGGCAACGAGATCATGAGTTACGCGCGCCCGAACAATCGCGGAAGCTTTGCGGGGCGTATCGCGAACGTGAAGGGCAGTCGTATCGAGATCGATCCAGCGTTTCCGCTCGTGGAGGGAGATGTGCTCGAATTCTGGACGAGCAAGGGTAACATCATTCACGAGATCGATTCGCTCGAAACGCTGCCGAGTGGCAGGGTGGCGCTTACGATTGAAAAGCCGCTTGGTAAGGGCGATCGTGTTTTTCGGGTACGCAGCGCGGAAGCGGCATTTCGCGATGTGGCCGGCGAGCCACGTGTCCCTCTTTCGATTCACGTGAAGATGCATATCAGCCACCCACTTGAGCTTGCGCTCGCAACACCCGACCCCTGGGATGCAACGCGTCAAGTCAAAGTCTCCGTCGAAGGCGCTCCTATCGAGCCTGCCCGCACGAAGGCGGTGAGCGTTGAGGAAGTTATCGAGCACATCGATCGGTTAGGCTCGACCCCTTTCAAGCTCGAGCAGATCGAAGTCGAGCTTGATGAAGGGGTTGGCATTGGCTTCTCTGCGCTGCATAAGATCAGAGCACAGGCTTGTGAGCAGCTTGAAGAGGTGCTGCTCGCGCGTTATCACGAGCGTATGCTCGAAAAAGCGCCTTCGCGCGCGTTCGCTCCGCGAATCCGTAAAGGCTCATGCAAGGTTGCGGTACTAGCTACAAATCCAGCTTGCGCTCGCGCTGCAAAACGCGCTGGCGCAGATCTTATCTATGTGCCTGTGCACAACTATCGTCGCGGTGAAGCCATCATCGCAGGTCAACTTTCACAAACGGCCGAGCAAGCGGGATATCCCAAGGGGTGCATCCCGGTGCTTCCTGTTGTTGCTCATGATGGCGATAGTGAAGCACGCAATGGCTTTGATGTTTGGAAGCGTGTGCAGGAAGACAAGCCGGTTCTCGTGCAGAATCTTGGGCAGATCGTTCATGCGCGCGAACTGGGAGCGCTACTCGAGATCGGGCCTTACGTACCGCTTACGAATCGCCTCGATATGCAGCTTGCTCATGATCTGGGTGCGACGCGCATCTGGCTTTCATCCGAGCTCACTTTGCGTCAGATCGAAGAGTTGGGCGAGATGAGCCCCGTGCCGCTTGGTGCAACCATCATGGGATACACCGAGCTCATGGTAACCGAGCACTGCTTGCTCATGAGTCAAGGTCCATGCAATCAGGATTGTGCGCAATGTGCGCGTCGCAAGAGCCCACATTACCTTAAGGACCGTAAAGGTTACGAACTGCCGGTCATCACTGATGTGCTCGGAAGAAGTCACCTCTATAATGCGGTCGAGCTTGACGTTGCTCATGCGGTGCCCGATTTGGTTGGGGCGGGTGTGTCTGCGCTCATGGTTGATACTACGCTCATGAACGTTGATCAGGTAAGCAAGAAGGTTGCTCGCGCGGTGCGTGCGCGCGATATTGCGCTCAAGAGCGGGGATAAGGTTTCGCGCGCGGATGGTACGACAACGGGGCATTTGTTCCGTGGGGTAAGCTAGGCGTATTCGGGCGGAGCGTGCTCGTCGATTCATGATTGCGCGTGCTTCATCAAATAGGCTATAATTTGACCTCGCAAAGCGTGATGCGGTTTCTCTTCGTATTCCTTTGCAAGGCCTGTCGAAACTGGGCCATCGTCCAATGGTAGGACTCTGGTTTTTGGTACCAGCTATGTAGGTTCGAATCCTGCTGGCCCAGCCAGTTTCAAAAAGTCGAACCCCTCCTTGTGAGGGGTTCGTTGTTTTTATTCGTTAACAATGTCTTCACGTTCCTGTTGATAAGGTCCCATCTGTGGAATAATCGTTCTATAGACAGCCCGCTGTATGGGAACGGCGGGTTCCCATGCTGTTTGTAGAGGAAGGGGATCTATGAGCGCGCAAGCAAAACACATCAGTGGACACACGCATCTTATCAGCCTATTAGGTACGCCTATCAGGCATTCTGCGTCGCCAGTGACGCACAGTGTATCCTTCGAGTTAACAGGAATCGATGCGGTCTATCTCGCTTTCGAAGCAATGCCGGATGACCTGCCTGACATCCTTTCAGCCATGCGTCGCATGGGCGGCTGGGATGGCAGCAACGTGACCATGCCGAACAAGCAGGCGGTCATTCCACACCTTGACGAACTTTCTGATGCGGCGGCACTCATTGGCGCGGTCAACGTGATCGAGAAGACCAAAGAGGGGAAGCTGATCGGCCATAATACCGATGGAGCGGGCTTCATGAAGAATCTCGCGAAGTATGGTGTCGTGCCCGAAGAATCAACCTTTACCCTTATTGGGCCTGGAGGTGCAGGATCGGCGATAATGGTGCAGGCGGCGCTCGATGGGGTGAAGACCGTCCATATCTTCGCGCGCGAAGATGGGCCATCCTATAAGCACGCTCAAACGCTCATCGAGCCGGTAAAGGAGCAGACGGGCTGCGATTTCATCTTGCACCCCTATGAAGACAAAGAGGCTATGAAAGCAGCCATCGAAGAGAGCAACGTGCTCGTCAATGCAACACCGGTGGGTATGGGAGAAGATTCGACTGAGAGCGCTGTTCCTGCCGAGCTCATCAAGCCTGGCATGGTCGTTGCTGATGCTGTCTATTTCCCGCTTCACACCCAGCTTTTGCAGGATGCTGAAGCGAAGGGATGCACGATCGTGACTGGTATCGGCATGATGAACGAGCAGGCAGCCATTGGTGAGGAGATCTGGTATGGCATCGATATGCCGCTCGACAAGGTAACCGAAGAGCTTGGCTAGTACACGTAGCGATCGGTGTAGTTGTTGCCGTCGCCCACGGTGTTCCCCGCGCCATTAGCGGCGAACGTGAGGTCGACGCGTGACCAGTCGCGTGGATTCACGGTGAACGAGACCGTCTTCCAGCTTCCATCGATCCAGACCATGTTCCAAGCGTGATAGACCCCGTCAGGGGAGACATAGCCAGTAACGATCTTACAGGGAATGCCTTGACTGCGCAGCATAGCTGCGGCGAGCGAGGCGTAGTCGAAGCAGATCCCTTTCTGTGTTTGGAGCGTTTCATCTGGGTTAGGAATGTAGCCCGATTTACCACTCAGTTGCTCAGCTTTCGCATTATCGTAGACCACGTTGTGTTCGATCCAGCTGTAGATGAGTCGCAATGCATCACCCTCGTTCTTCGCATCACGAGTGAGTTCCTGCGCTTTGGCAACCACAGCGCTCGATGCATCGTAGTCACAGAAGATATTCGGCACCAAGTAGGGAGCTTGTTCGCTTTCGAGCTGGGCATTTACGCTCGTAGAATAAAGTTCGACATAGCGTGACCCGCTGGTGTTCTGCATGATGCCGATCGTGTAGGTGCCGCTTCCCATATCGAGAGGCGCGATGATGGGCGTACCATCGGAGGCCATATCGTAGTGCATCTGCTGCCCGCCTTTTTCCACTTGGAGTTTGAGGCGGCTTGACGAGGTTGCTGCTGCTCCCACATAGCCTTTAGAAGCCGACGAGATGTCGATCGAAGCGTTATTTGAGCTCGTTGCCGCAGCGGCATTGAAGGAAGAAAGCTCGATTTCAGCGGGGGGAGTGAATGGGTCGCCGCTCGTGTCATCGGAGGAGCCATCGGACGCTTGCGCACTTCCTCCCCCACATGCGCTCAAAGCGAGCACGCAGATAAGGCACGCGAGAATGAATCCCACAATGCCGATGAAGCGTATGTTGTGCTCTTTCGTCACGTTCCACCCTTCATGCTGCTCTGCGCATCGCCCAGTATCAAAAAAGCAATCGACCTGCTCAAAAAAAGAACCTAAGGCCGATCGCTCTATTATACCAAGGCGAAACCGCGAAGAGAAAGCGTGAGGACTCCTTACGTGGCAGGTATCAGAAAAAGAGCATCATATTGCACGTCTAAAGCAAGAGAAACGATGGTTTACAAGGCAATTTGATGCCAACCGCGCTATAATGAGGTAATGCGCTCATCGGGGGGTACGAATTGCGGTGAGCACGCTGCAATGAGCGTGAAATCGGTTCGATGAGCAATGACTATTCGTCATGACGGAATAGGAGCACATGCCATGGCACAGCGTTTAGCGGACAGTGCTGCAGTTAGTGTTTTTTGCGATAGTATTGCACTCATGTTGTCGGTCGGCATCCAGACCGACGAAGCAGTCCATATGCTTTCTGAAGACATGGGTGATACTTCATTCGGTAAAACTTGCAACAAGATCTACCGAAGCTTGATAGCAGGCAAGAGCCTTGCGCAGTCTATGAAAGACACAGAAGCGTTCCCGCGCTATGCGACCGATATGGTCGAAGTGGGAGAGCGCTCTGGTCATCTTGAAGATGTTCTGCGCAGCTTGAGCGTCTACTACAACGAAGAATCGCGCCTGTTCACCAAGATCTCTTCGAGCATCGGCTATCCTACGGCTTTGCTCTGTATCATGAGCGCCATTCTGCTCTTCGCTGTTCTGATCATCTTGCCCGTCTTCATTGGCGTGTATGAGCGCCTGTCGGGTTCGCTCACGGCGGGCTCATTCAGCGAAGTGAGCGTTGCGATCGGCATCGGTTGGGTCGCTCTTATCGTTACGCTTGTCCTTGCTCTTGTATTCCTCGTAGCCACCATCATGACGCACTCGCCGGGCGGCAGGCAATCGCTCATGAATCTGTTCGAGAAATTGCCTCTTACGAAGAACGCTATGTATGAACTTGCGCTTTCTCGTTTCGTTTCGGCGCTTGCGATCTATATTGCATCGGGTCTCAATACCGATGAGGCCATGGGAGCATCGCTGTCTACCATCACGCATGAGCGCTTGCGCGAGAATGTCACTTCTGCTCACGATCTCATGATCGACAGCGAGAACCCGCGCAGTATCGTGCAAGCGATCAGCGAGGTTGAGCTGTTCGCTCCTGTTTATGTGCGCATGCTCACCGTCGCTTCGCGCTCAGGCAGCTTAGACGACATCCTCATCCAGCTTTCTTCGCTGTTCTTCAACGAATCAGTGTCGGATATCGATGAGATCATCGACAGCGTTGAACCTATCATGGCAGCATTTCTTACGGTCGCTGTTGGCGCAACGCTCATTTCGGTCATGTTGCCGCTCATCGGCGTCATGGGATCGATAAGCTAACATCGATCGGCAACGAGCAGGAAACGAAGCGTGTATACGGAAAGAACACCCGAGCAGCAGAAAGCGCGACGTAATCGCCTTATTGCGTTTGCGGTGTTCGCGTGCGCTTTGCTCGTGGTGCTCGGCATCCTGCTCAATATGATCTTTGCGAGCGCGAAAGACCAGGGGGCTGCATCCATTCGCTCGACCATCCTCGATGCTGCCATGCAATGCGCGGCCATCGAAGGGTCGTTTCCTACCAACTTAGCTTACCTAGAAGATAACTATGATCTGCGCGTCAACCATGACGACTACGTCATCATCTACGAGGTGCTTGCGAGCAATACGGCTCCTAGTGTGGTGGTGATGCCGCGATGAAGCATAACCAGAAACGCAAGCCTGTTGCCATGCCCCATCTTTCTGGCATGGCGAAAGATGCGCGCAAGATCGCGTTCGACGAACTGGATGCGAACGCGCGCAATGTGTTCACGCCTTCCGCTATTCGCACCCACAAAAGCCCTATTTCAACCATGACGAATAAGTTCTTCGCGGTGGTTCTATTCGGGCTATTCATAGTCATGCTGCTGCTCGCATTCCTGGTGGGTATCAATGTATACAAGACGCTGGACACGATGGCGCAAGCAGAGCGCACTGAACGACTCGATCAAGCGTTCCTTGCCAATATCGTCCACGCGAATGATGTAGCTAATACGGTCGAAGCGGGTGAAGGCCCTGAAGGCAAAGCGCTCGTGCTGCGCGAAACGCTCGATGGGGAAACCAGCTATGAAACGCGCATCTATGCCTATCAGGGCCAGATCATGGAAGAATATGTCCTTGCTGGAAGCGCCTATGTGCCTGAAAAAGCTATCAAGCTCTTCGATTCGGACACCTTCGATTTCTCATACGATAATGGACTGATCACGATCATGACCGACGATGGAGCTGCTGCTGTCGCATTGCGCAGTAAGGGAGGGGAGCGCTCATGAAGCCGCTATTCCGTTCCCCTAAAGACCAGCAGACGCATAGCCGTTCAGGCATCGCGTTCATCGTTGAGACGCTGATCCTCTTGGTCTTGGTCGCAGGGTGTCTTGCGGTCCTTGTCCAAGCGTTCACTTTCGCTTACCAGCAGGGTGAAGAGAATAGTGTCACGGTAAAAGCGGTGCATCTTGCGTCGAATACAGCGGAGCGCTTCAATGCCGATCCGAATTCGGTTCCCGAGATAGAGATCTTCAACGATCTTGCTGTCTACACCACGGTGAAGAACGAGCAAAAAGCTGCAGGAACCCTGTATAGCGCAACGATCGAGGTATATCGTTCAGGCGACCAAAATGCCGGAGCTGGTTCTCAGCCCTATTATGGTTTGGAGACCGCGCGTTATGTGAAGGCGGGTGAGATGTGATGGCCCGGCAAGGTTCAGTGCGCATCGGCCCTGTGAGCATCCTTGTGCTCATCATCATCTTGTGCTTGGCGGTCATGGCAGTGCTCACGCTCGTTACAGCGGAGGCAGAAGAAGCCATTACGGTGCGTCAGGAAGAATCGACCACGGCATTCTATGCGAACGAAGCAGAGGCGCAGGAATATCTGGCGCGTTTGGATGGATTGCTTGCTCGTGCACATGGCGCGCAGGCTAATGTGCTATCAGCTATCGAAGTGTCGGATGCGCCGGATGGGTATACCTATGAAAACGGCATACTGAGCATTTCATTCGAACAGGAAAACGGGCGAAGGCTCGATATCGAGCTTTCGATACCGACAACAGCAGGCTATGAAATAATAGCTTGGAGAGCATCAACGGAATGGAGCGAGGAAGATCCCGATAAGGTCTTCTGGTCGGCTCCTTAGGAACAGAGAGAACGCATCAAAACGATCGATGAGCATCGCGAAGGGATAGGATAGGTTATGAAGATTCGGGAATTGCTGCAAGAAATGGTGGATCAGAATGCATCCGACATTTTCATCGTGGCTGGCTTGCCGCTCACATATCAGGTTGAAGGCAAGCAGGTGCGCTGGGATGCGCCGCTCATGCCAGCTGACACGAGCGAGGTCGTACATGCTATCTATGGTCTTGCGGGGCGCGATATCAATCCGTTCCTCAATTCGTTCAATCATGATGATGACTATTCGTTTGCGGTAGCGGGTCTTGGGCGTTTCCGCGTGAATGTTTTCCGTCAGCGCGGTTCGCTTTCGGCGATCATTCGCATCATTCCCTTCACACTTCCTACTCCTGAGCAGTATCACATTCCTGCTGAGGTTATGGCGTGCGCCGAGTTCGAAAAGGGGCTTGTTCTGGTCACTGGTCCGGCAGGTGCAGGTAAATCGACTACGCTCGCCTGTATGATCGATCGTCTCAACCACGAACGAAGTGGCCACATCATCACGATGGAAGACCCTATTGAGTTCGTTCATCGCCACGACAAGTGCATCGTTACTCAGCGCGAGATCCCTACCGATGTTGCCACCTATTCGGAAGCGCTGCGCTCTGCAATGCGCGAATCTCCCGATATCGTGCTCTTGGGCGAGATGCGCGACTACGACACGATCGGCACGGCGGTTACGGCAGCCGAGATGGCACAGCTCATCTTCTCGACGTTGCACACCACGGGCGGTGCGAATACGGTCGATCGTATCCTTGATGCCTTCCCTGCGAACCAGCAGCGTCAGATCCGTATGCAACTTTCAATGGTCTTGCAGGCAGTGGTAAGCCAGCAGCTCGTGCCTGCGCTCGATGGCACGGAAGTTCCTGCCTTCGAGGTCATGCGCGTGAATCCTGCGATCCGCAACCTCATTCGTGAAGAGAAGACCCATCAGATCGACAGTGTTATCGCGGCTAATCGCCAAGCTGGTATGCGCACGATGGACCAAAGCTTGTTCGACCTGGTCAAAGAAGGAACGATCGCGAAAGATATCGCGCTCAAGTACAGCATTCACCAAGAAGCGCTCGAAAAGCGCTTTGCTGCAGAAGGCATCTAGGCCTTTCCAATCCTGCTTATATAACAAGAAAGGGCGTGCGAAATGCGCGCCCTTAGCTTTTTTAGGCCGGATATCTAAAAGAGAGCGCTAAGTCATCTGCGCGCTTAGCGGAACATCGCGATGGCGTCGGCAACCTGCTTGTAGGCATCTTGCACGGCAGGCAAGAGTTCTTTTGCCTGCGTGGTATCGCTTGCGCGTAATGCCTCGGTAACTTCGCTCGCGCGATCGGATAACTCTATGAATCCCATGTCGCGTGCTGTGCCTTTAAGGGTGTGGGCAGCGCGGAAGGCCTCATCCCAGTTCTCGGCCGCCATGTTATCGATGAGATTCGCATAACTCGCGTCGTCGGCGAACATCGTGACGAACTTGGCGATGCGCTCATTGGTGCGCAAACGCCCGATAACGCCAGCGTAATCGCCTCCTGCGATCTGATAGAGCGTTTCTACGACTTCGCTTGGTACTTGATCAGCCATGGTTATCTCGATTCTTTTGGCGTTACGTTATGGATATAGGTGGGTGTGTGGTTGTTCGGCAACTCGAAAGGTGCATCAAGCCAGGTAGTGTCTCCGTTATTTTGCATGATCTTGCCGATGACCCCTACGAGCATCGGCTCTTCATCTTGTGACCAGACCGTTTTAGTGATGATGATGCAATCATAAGCATCACCATTGCTAGTTACTGTGCAATCAAGTCTGACAAGAGGCTCTTGAGGCGTTGTTTCATTGACTGCTTTGCTGAGCAGCTCGACCAGATCTTGGCTGATCAGGTTTGCAAGCGCTTCTGTATGCATAGGGTCTTTGATCTGAGCCGAAGTGCCAAGACGTTTCGCAGCCCAGACGGGGATATGAAGCAAGTCGAGCGATTTGTTGTAGTCAAATTGCAGCTGGCGCGATATCTCAGTAATGAAATGATTCTTCTCGCGCTCGTTCTCCAGCTGGTCGAGCGCATATTCGGTCACGTCGAGCGTTTCGGCATCTTGGATAGCGGGCGCAATTGATTTGAGGTCTTCGTAGCTATTGAAGGTCTTATTCGGCTGCGCGAGCCCTTGACGAATCTCTTCCTGAGCTTCCACCAAGCATTCCAGAAGAAGCGGATTGAACGTGCCGCATTCGCCGTTGAGGATCATCTGAACGGCTTTTTCGTGACTGAATGCTGGCTTATAGACACGTTTTGAGGTGAGCGCATCGTAGACATCGGCCAAGGAGACGATCTGTGCAGAAAGAGGGATCTCATCGCCCTTAAGCCCATCGGGGTATCCGCGCCCATCGTAGCGTTCGTGATGCCAGCGCGCGATCTCGCGTGACACCTTAACGAGCGGTTCATCTTGAAATCCGAGATCAGAAAGCATCTGATAGCCGATGACCGTGTGTTGTTTCATAGCCTCGAACTCTTCGTCGGTCAGTTTTCCGGGTTTGTTCAAGACTTCTTCAGGAATGGAGATCTTGCCGATATCGTGAAGCGCTGATGCTTTTACGATAAGGTCGCGCTCGGCATAGGGGAGGTAGTATTTGTCGTCTTTCTTGCTTATTTGATTCAGCAATATCTCGGTAAGCGTACCGATGTTGATGACATGTGTGCCGCTTTCTCCATTGCGAAATTCCACGATGTGACTCAGAATCGTGATCATCAAGCTGCCATTACGCTCTTTTTCGAAGATCTCATTTGCAACCATATTCATGAGTTTGCGCTGTTTGGCGTAGAGCTTGATGGTGTTGCTCACTCTTCGGATGACGATGAGCTCATCGAAGGGACGATCGATGAAATCGGTTACGCCGAGACTATAAGCACGTTCAACGAATTCGGGAGAATTCTCTGTTGAGATGGAAACCACGGGGATGAACTGGATCCAGCGGTTTTCGTTCATAGCTTCCAAAACACCGAACCCATCAACTTTGGGCATGACCATATCCAGAACCACGATCGATATTTCGGAGGCGTGTTGCTGCAAGATAGCGATCGCCTCTTCGCCGTCTACCGCCTCGATGATATCGTAGGTTTCTGCAAGGATGTCGGAAAGCAGCGCTCGGTTCATCGCCAGATCGTCGACGATGAGAATGGTTTCTCTATTTTCATCGTGTGTTGTTATGATGCGTCCTTTGGTCGAAATCGTTGCCAAATAAGCACATTATAAGGGGTAATCAGTTTCATTTGTATAGTGCGAAGAAAAAACCTTAGCCGCTTCAATGGAGCATGCGATAGCACCGTGCAGAGCCTCTAAATTCGCCGTTTCCGTGTGCTTAGTGGTGCATGAATTTGAAATCGGAGATAATGAACCAGCGAACACAAGCACTAGTTCAGAAGGATGGTTCCATGGCTGAATACATAGAAGGAAAACGCGCGGTACTCGAAGCGTTCAAGACCAACGTTCCTGCAATGTGTCTCTATGTTGCTGAAGGCAGCCATGGCGATAAAAACGTGAGTGAACTGGTGAAACGCGCCCACAAGATGGGTCTTTCAGTCAAACAGGTCAAACGTGATCAACTCGATAAACGTTCTGAGCGCGGTTCGCATCAGGGCGTGATGCTCGAAACGAAGTCGTTCGAATACTGTTCTGCGCAGGCGCTCATCGATGGTGCGCTCGCGCAGGCGGAGCAAAACAACGGTAATGCGCTCATCGTAGTGCTCGACCATATTACGGATGCGGGCAATCTTGGGGCTATCGCACGTTCTGCCGAAGTAGTTGGTGCAAGTGGCGTGGTGATCCCTAACAAACGCAGCGCCCATGTGAATGCAGCAACTTACAAGAGCTCGGCGGGTGCGATCGCCCATCTTCCGATCGCACAGGTGGCTAACATCGCTCAGTTCATCGACCGGTTGAAGAAGAGTGGATTCTGGGTTGCTGGTGCGAGCGAAAAGGCCACGCAATGCATCTGGGATGCGCCGATGGCAGGCAAGCTCGCGCTCGTTATGGGTAATGAAGGAACGGGCCTTGCGCGCCTTACGCAGGAGCAGTGTGATTTTCTCGTGAGCCTTCCTCAGGCAGGCAACGTTGCTTCGCTCAATGTTGCGCAGGCGGCGACAGCTTGCATGTATGAATGGATGCGTCAGGCGCGCCTCCAAGCTGGAAACTGATCAGCCTTTCGGAGCTCTAGGAGGAAATGCGCTCTTCGATGTCTGATAGGCGAACGAAGATACTCATCGTCGATGGCTATAACGTGTTGCGTAGTGGTTCACGCTACCGTTCGATGCGCCATGCGCCTGACTACACGTTCGAGAAATACAACCAAGTACGTGAAGCGCTCATCAGCGATGTTGCAGCGTTCGCGGGGAGCGAATACCGTTCGGTCACGGTAGTGTTCGATGGAGGAGACAATCCTGAGTCGGCGGGAAAGACGCAGCGCATCGGCGCGGTGAAGGTGGTCTTCTCGCCTTATGGATCGAGCGCGGATAAGGTGATCGAGAAGCTCGCTCATGATGCGCGCGAGAAGAACTTCGAGGTGCTTGTGGTCACGAGCGATGCCACGATTCAGGATACCGTCTTCGGCGGTATGGTCACGCGCATGAGCGCCAATGGATTCAGCAACGAGATCGACGACTTGCACGATGAAGCAAAGACCGATGGACAAGCGCGCACGAAACGCAAGACGACCGTGGCAGATCGCCTTGATCGGTCGGTCCTGGAAAAGCTCGAAGAGATGCGCGATCGGCTCTAGCTCATTAGCTCTTGCAAGCGAGTTGTTGTAAAGGGGCGCTTGAGAACTCCCTTGTGTGAATCTTTATCTGAACGGCAGCGCCCTCAAAGAGAAGATGCTCTTTCAACCACGGGCGGAATGAACTCCTCTATGGCGCGTATTAGTCTCGGATGGTGAATGACGAAGTGTACTGCTGGCGCAAGCCCTTTCGACACCATCGCCCACCTGCCTTGGTGGATGTTGATCTGCAGGTTCCTGAATGTCTGCGAAGAGGTTTTCTCTATCCGATAGCGCGAATATTCGGTCGCGAAACGGTCGGTGCTTTCCATATGCGCAAGATACTGCTCGTACGTGTATACGACGCTCTGCTCGCAGAAAGCGTTCGAAAGATCGAGGACCAATGGATATGCTTCGAATTCCTCCTCGGAAAGCTTGGGTATCTTGACCTCAATCTCGCTGGATTCGAGTATATGCAAGATTCGCTGTCGCGCCGTCATTGCAACGCCCTCAATGTGGGAAATCTCCTCTTGGCTGAGTCCACTTTGTACAAGCATCTCTTTCAAAAGGGATATATCTATCGTATAGAGGGGCAACGATGAGAAAATGCCCTTGCGCTTTCCGACCACCTTGGAATCGGCCTGCAGAAACGCGCTGAACTCGTTTTTGTTGCCAACGCGGTAGATGTCCATCAAGGGTCGTGCAACACTTAGCAGCTCCTGAGCTCGCTTCGTATAGTATCTGAGTTCCTTTTTCGATTTGGTCAGGTAATACTTCCCTTCCGCGTGGTAACCCATGACGGCTTCACCACTTAGGGCGGCGGCTCCGGAAACCTTCAGAAGATGCAGAAAAACGTTATTCGACGGCTCTTTGAGATAGAACGGAGAAATCTGACCTGTCATGTACATGGGAATCCAGCTCTCAAGTCCAAGCATCATGTCTTCGAAAGACCTGCTCAGGCTGTGGATCTGGTTGAGGTGAAGCCCTTTCTTCAGCATCATGGCCATGCCGAACATCCACTTTTTTGGGAATTCCGGATCTGTCGCCATCTCTGTCATGGGCATGTCGCTATACATGATCACCGGCTCGTCCGATTTGGAGACGACGGTAGCCTTCAGGAAATCGAGCTCGCTTTCCGTCATCTGATCGAGACCGAAATACGTTTTCGAGGCGGGCATTTGAAACGGTACGGAAGGGATCTTCCAATCATCGAAATGGATTGCTTTGATGTAATCGTTCAAGTTGAATTCGTCGAGATTGGACAGAAAGCCAGACACGGGGTGGTTTTTGTGATCATGGTTTCCGAACAGCCATTGCACCAACATCTCATACCGTGTGGAACTGCTTGCAAGCTCCTCTTCTGAGCAACCTAGCAAATGCGCCAACACGGCCCTATCCCGAGCGGTATCCCATTCGCGTGCCACGTACTCCGCAACGGATGATGCGAACTTCTCGGGGTCTGAGGGATGGCGTGAGCCGTTGCGAAAGCGGAATACGGTCGAGGCATCGTAGTTTATATGTCGGCAGAGTCTGCTTATGCTCACGTCCAGCGTTGCAAGGAGGAGGTCGAAGTTCTCAAGGAGCCGTTCGGTGTCGCGGGAGTGAAGGTCGGATGCCTGCATGAATTGCTCGCGCACAGACTCTGCGGTAATGCCAACAAGTTGTTTTCGCTCTGCCAGCTCGGCGATTGCGGAACAGAGGTTCTCGAAAGGCTCGGATGCAGTATCGGGGATTCTTGATCCCGTACGATATCGACTAAGCGTGGCAGGGGATATCCCTGACAGCTCGCTTACCTCTTTTGCCATGCAATCGAGCTGTTGGATATAAGCATTCAGCTGCTCGTGAAACTTCATTTCGCACTTCCTTGTTTATCATGAACCATTTGTGAGCCTCATGACCATGATATTCGTGAAACGTGCCTTCAAGCTTGCGATTTCCGTTTTGGCAATTGCCGTACTTGGCAACTCTATTGTTTCTTCTTCTCCGGTTTCAGAGAATGAACGAGTTCCTTATGAAGAGAAAGGCATAGGAAGTCATGCCCAGAAAATACAAGACTGCATCATCGCCCTTTGCAAAAGTCTGCGCCATTGCTCTTTCCCTCGCTTTGGTTGTGACCATGTGCCCGATCGTCGGTTTCGCGGAAGATTCAGGCCAGACGAATGCAGCTGCGGTCGGAGATGCCCAGGTGGGGCAACCCTCTGCGATCGATTCGCAGGTCGATGCACCAGACGACGCCGTTTCGATTCCAAGCAACATCTCCTTGGGCGGTGAACCCACGGATGCCGCAAATGCCGTTGTGGCTGATGAACCGTCTCCCGATAACGGAGAAGATGCGGATGCGAATATGGCGGCGACGCCTGACGCCGATAACGCCGATGCCGAGCAGATAGACGGGATCGAAGACGCGCAATCTGGCGAGGCGCAGTCCGTAGAACCAGGCCCCAATCCGTTCAAGAGCGGTGTGAGCGCCCAGAACCTTGCCACGCTGGACAACTACGAATGCGATAACTACCCCGAGTTGGACAAGTCGCTCCTGTGGAAGACGTCCGCCTCTTGCTCCGGTAAGAAGATGTGGATAGGGACGCTCGTGCAGGACAACGGCTATTGGAACGAGCCGGGATGGAGCTTCGAATGCGGATGGGAGGCACCGAACCCGCTGCATGACGCCGAGATGTACGCCTATCTGGACAAGGGCTTCACGAACACGGTCGACGGGCAAGCCCGCGACGTGGTCAAACTTTACGGAGACGGCGGCCTTACGTCAGTGGATATAGCGGCCGTGCTGGACGGAAGCTACGACGTCTACATCCCTGTGGGAGCATTCAATTACCAACATTTTCAAAGCATCACGTTCCCCAGCTTCGTCAAGGAGATCAGGGAGTACGCCTTCAGCTCAGGCTCGGCAGGTGACCTTACCTCTGTTGCATTTGAGACATCCCCAGACGGCAACGGCATAGAGCGCCTCTGCGACAGTGCGTTTTCCGATTGCGACGGGCTTGCCTCGCAAGACCTGATCGTGCTGCCGACATCGCTTCAGTACCTCGGCGACGCATTCGACTCATGCGGTGCGGTAACGCTTCGCATCGACAACCCGGACGTACGCCTGGCCCATGACGATGTTTGCTACGAAGGCAACGTGTATGCGCCCTGCGATGCCGGGTCCACCGTCTATGCCTACAAGAAGCGCACAGACGGAACGGAGTCAGACCCCTGGAAGCTCTCACAGCTAGAGAAAGGAAAAGGAATCAATTGGGTTTGGCTCGACGACATCAATACCGTGAAGGTCACGGGTAAACTCGACCTTCCCGAGGGTGTCGCGACAACCGACGTGAAGGTTATCGTGCAGCAGGGTGATTCCACCTATCAAGCAAACGTTGCGGATGACGGCGCCTTCACGGCAGAAGGCTTAAAACCTGCTGTAGAAACGCTCATCACCATAACGATGCCAGGGTATTACGACAAGGAGCTGCTGCGTCCCGCTGGACAGATGACGGGCGATTGGGACGCGGGCACGATAACCGGTTTTTCGAAACTGGCGGTTCAGCGGGTCTATCCCATAAGCCTGCGATGCAAAACGGGAAGCAGCGATACCGGCGGCAATCCCGAATATGCTCCCGTATCCAATTGGAACAGCCTTTCGTTTACGTTGAAGCGCAACGGCGCAGAGCTCAAGCCAGGGAAAAACCTGACGGGTGAGAGTGCCACCGACGATTACTTGGTGCAGCGCGGTCAGCTCATCTTGTCCGAATCGCTCGCCAACGACCCTGCCGCCCTCGCCGAGCTTTCCCTTGAAGTGACCCCTGCAAAGTCGCTCGCTCTTTCCCCTGCAACTGCAACTTTCAACGAAGAAGCGGGAGAGTTCGCCGCCGTCCTTCCGCGCTGGGGCAGTGCGACCATCTCGCTCAACCCCGCCTTCGAAGGGACGAGCCGCGTGCTGGTGTTCGACGGCACTGCAAGCAATGCCCGGTGCATCCAGGATGGTTATGCGCAAGTGTATTGGCCTGACGGCCAAGAGAATCCCGCCTGGCATTTCGATACCGGCAAACTGAAGGCAGGCGATTACACGATAGTGGCATTCAAGCCCTCACTGAATGTAAGCGCCTCTCACCTAGGCGTGATCAAGCGACTCGCGCTTCCCTATGCCAGTGGGGATATTCGCATCGAAGACGAAGCTACCAGCGAACTTGCGCTTAGCGTCCCCGATTTCAAGGCGGAGGATGCCCTGACATCGATCGGCGTGAAGTCCGTCACTGCGAAGATGTCTCAAAGCTCCATCGTCGTCGGCTGCGAAGCAATCTTTCAGATCAGCTACGAATTCGACCGATCCATGGATGCGACC